>Ga0207428_10003932_pt1 | contig 14252 bp, 6 predicted proteins | sample RhiMethybrSRZTD1_FD_187600 | JGI IMG/M metagenome (GOLD analysis project Ga0207428, IMG submission 187600) | Populus rhizosphere microbial communities from Tennessee, USA - Rhizosphere MetaG P. TD hybrid SRZTD1 (SPAdes) (version 3) | ecosystem: Host-associated > Plants > Roots > Rhizosphere >... | reverse complement strand
TGGCTCGCAGGAACCCACGTCCGAGGTCCGCGGCCGCGCTTGCGCCATCCGACCTCGATCGCCGCCTGTCCTGCTACCGGCGCGTCGGTTGCAGAGGCACTCGCCGTTTCACTCGCCGCAGTAACGCTGCGGCGCAGCTCCATCGCGACGATGGCTCCGAGCGCGGTCACGAGCGCGATCCAGTGGTAGATCAAGTCGAAGTGGCCGCGATTCAGGAAGACCGAGCCGACCAGGAACCCGATCGTCGTCGCCTCGAACATGCGCGAGTAGTCGGCGGCCCACCGCATGTCGGGTCGCACGCGGGCGACCCGGTAGGCCTTGCGGCACACCGCGAACACCGAACCCAGCAGCATCAGGTAGACGATGAACGCGAAGGTGCCGCTCTCGGCCCAGATCTGCAGATAGCTGTTGTGCGCGACGTGGGTCTGCTCGCCCATGCCGAGCGGTGTGTCGGTGAACTCCTCGAAGCGATACAGGAAGTTGCGCATGCCGACCCCGAGCAGCGGGTGGGCCTTGATCATGCCGAGCGCGACTGCCCACGACCGCAGCCGCGCCTGGATCGACGACTCGCCGGTGTCGGTGATGCTGCCGAGACGATCGAGCACCTCGGTTGGCACGCAGAGCAGGAAGATCACGCCGAGCGCCGCGAGCAGCAGCACCGCGCGAACGAGCTTGCCGGAGCGCCACGCGATCCAGAGCCCCGTGGCCACCATGGCGAGGAACCCGCCGCGGCTGTGCGTGAGCGCGACCGTGATGACCGTCAGCGCGACCGCGACCTGCGTACACGGCTTCACCCACGGCAGCTTGCGCTCCGAGGCCCCGAGATACCAGAGCAGCGGGATGTTCATGACCAGGCCGAGCGCGAAGTCGTTGTTGTCCTCGAGCATGCCGCCGGGGCCGCGCTTGATCGCGCGCCCTGCCGACAAGATGCCGAGGAGGCCGCCCTTCACGCCGAAGAAGCCGAGCGAGATCGCGATCAGCCACAGCATCACGCGCAGGCGCTGCTTCGAGTCCACCTGCCCCGAGGTGAACAACGCGACCACCACGATCTTCAGGAACTCGGCGAAGAAGCGGTTCGTGTACTGGTCCCAGGTCTGCGCCATCAGATAGCTGAGCGTCACCAAGACGGTCAGCACGCAGATCGCCACCGAGCGGAAGTCCCACCGAGCAAACGGCCGGCGGCCCTGCTCGTTGGCCCACCAGCCGACGACCATCACGATGCCGACGAAGAACGACAGCCGCATCGGGCGCACGAAGCCCCAACAGAGGTCCTGCGGGCGCATGTAGGCGAGCCAGCTGAACAGCAGGAGACCGACGAACGGCCGCCGGAAGGCGCCCGGCAGCATGAGCAGCACGATCGCGAGGACGAGGAGATCGCGCACGCCGGTTCCTACGCGGGAGCGCCGAGCAGCAGTGCGAGCACGTCACGGACGACCGGCGGCAGGCGGGTCGGATCGGCGTAGAAGAGCAGCACGAGCGCCACGCACACGCAGACGAAGGCCGCGGCCGTCACGGTCGTGCGGCGGCGCGTGCGCAGCGCCCGCTGCCGTTCCTCCTCGGTCTCGAGGTGGCTGACGCCACCGAGCACGGGCACCGGCAGACCGTCCTCGACGTCCTCGACGCTCTTGAACGCGCCTTGCAGCACGTCGAGCAGCAGGATCATCGCCACGGCCAGCGCGAGACCGAGCACGCAGCCGATCAGCGCGACGATGAGGATGTTGGGCTCCGTCGGACGCGGCGGTTCACGCGCCGGCTCCACGATCCGGATCGTCTGCTGGTTCTCGAGCCGGGCGATCAGGTTGTCGGCATCCTGGATGCGCTTCTGCGCGAGGTCCCGCTGCTCCTCGGCTACCTTCTGGTCGCGAACCCGGTCCTCGTATTTCGAGAACCCTTCGATCAGCAGGTCGTTGCGCCTCTTGTCCTCGTCGACAGTCTTGCGCAGGTTTTCGACCTCGAATGCGAGCACGACCAACGCAGTCTCTCTCTCCTTGATCTCGGCTTCCAGGAGCTTGTACGCAGGGTTGGCAACCATGCCCGCCGCATCGAAGACGTCGGGCCCCAGCAGATCCGTCAGCTGCTTCTCCGCCTCCGCGAGCCGCTGCTTCATGCGGGCGTTGTCGCGGAAAGCCTTCACCTCGTCGCGCAGGCCGATGATCTTCATCGCCAGCGTGTGGGCCTCGCGGTGGTGCAGGAGGAGGGGCAACATCAGCTCTTCGTTCGGGAATACGCGCGCGGGAATGCTCGCGAGCGTGCTCCGGAGCGTCTCGACCTTGGCCTCGAGGGCGATGCGCTGTCCATCCTTCTCGAGCAACTGGGTCTTGCGTCGCTGCAGTTCCTGGCGGTCTTGCTGCGCGAGTTGTCGCTGCGTGTCGAGCGACTGGACGGGATCGATGCCGTAGGTCTTCTCGAAGTGCCGCCGGTCCTGCTGCGCGGTCTCGCCGACCTGGGCATACCGTTCACTGGCCACCTTGGCCTCTTCGCGGTCCCGCTCGAACACGACCCGCAGCTCGTCGAGGCGCTTCTGCCTCCAGATCTGGACCAGCGAGTTCAGGAACGTTGCCGCGCGCTTGCCATCGAGGTCGCGGAACGTGACGCGCAGCTGCGCGTAGCTGCGATCGGGGTCGGGGTTGACGTCCTGCGTGAACAGTCGCGAGCGCACCTCGCGTTCGGTCTGCGCGCGTTCGTACGGATCGGTGATGCGCGATTCGGGCCAACGCAGGTGCTCGATCGTCTCGCGGACGGCCAGCGGAAACGTCTGCTTCGCGGTGTCGACGATCGCCTTGACCGGATCCTTGGCGGTCGACTTGTCGCCGGGCACCTGCTGGTGCTCGATCAGGACGTCGGCCACGTAGTAGCGCGGAATGAGCAGCGCGACGAGGCCACCGACGAGCAAGCCGAACACCGAGACCGGGATCACCTGCCAGCGGCGCCGCCTCAGCAGGTCGACGTAGCGCTGTAGCGAGAGTTGCGGGAGCTCGATCTGGGTCCCTTGCATGGCTAGAAGCGGTAGTAGTAAGGGGAGTTGCCTCGCAGCACGTCGGCGGCGTAGGCGATGTCGGCCGCACCGAGCATGGTCTGGACGGCGAGCGCCACGGGCTCGAGGATGCGCTGCAGCAGCCGCGCGATCAGGCCGAGGAACGTCGGCGGCACATACAGGAAGTCGCGTTCGCGCATCTGGTAGTTGTTGGCCATCGCGCCGGCCGTCATCATTTCACGGAAGTTCACGTCGATGACGAGCGGGTGCTCGGCGTCCGGGCGGATCAAGTAGACGCGTCCGAGATTCGCGAGGTTGGTCCAACGCGCCGTGTACATCGCGTCGATGAGCGTCATGTCGGGTTCGAGCGGCAACCGCCCCTTCTGCAGCACTTCGCCGAACGTGTAGAAGAACTTCGACCCGCTCACGATGCGCGCCTGCAGGTCGATCTGGTCCGAGAGGACCGAGTTCAGCTCCGCGCTGACCAAGGTCGTCAGCTCGGCCTCGGTCTTGCCGAGCACGTACATGGGCCCGACGAACGGCACGAAGATCGTCCCGTCGATGCCGACCGGCTGCGGCACCGTGAGGTCGACGAGCCGCTCGAGCGCCGGCGTCAGCAAAACGTCCGGGCGCAACCGGAACTGCACGGCGTCGAGGCCGCCGACGTAGTTCTCGCGCGTCGCATCGCCATGGGCGCGCGAGCCGAATCCCTTCTCGACCATGAGCTCGCGGATCCGCTTCTCCTCGAAGGAGCCGCAGGCCGCGAGACAGCCGAGTGCTGCGAGCAGCAGCGCCCGCAGCAGGGAGGAGAGATTCGTTTCGTCGGTCGTCACGTTGGGGTTTGCCTCGCAAAGCGCGTCGGGAAGGCATCGTAGAAGACAAGCCTCCCGGGGCAATGCACCGCTGCCCGATCCCCCACCTCATCGGCAGTTCCGGCCCGTCGACCTGACCCCTGGTCGACCCCGCCGCAACGCGCTTGCTTGCTTTCGCAACGGCGTCGCCGCATCGGGCCACGTGTCACGGCGTTGGGACGCCAAGCCACTTCGCAGCGCGGCCGTGCCCCCGTAGAACTGCCGCCATGCGATGGCTGTCAGCGCTGCTGGGGCTCTGCCTGCTCGGTGGTCTGGCCGCCATCTGGCTCGTTTCGGGCGGCAACGACATCGCGCCACCAACCGCCGCCGATCCTGACCCGCTCGCGGCCGCCGGACCGGCGGCGGAGGTCGAGACCGGCGGCATGGCCCCCGACGCGGCCGGCGAGGACGCGGCAGAACCACCCGGCGACAGCGAGGCCGGAGCCGAGCGCGTCGACGCGGAACCCGCGGTCGACCCGACGCGCGCACCGAGGGTGCAGGTCGTTCGCGACAACCCGCCGGTCGCGGTGGCCGACGCGGTCGTGCACTACGTGACCCGAGACCAGGCCGAAGTGTTCCTGCGCGCGCGCAAGCAGGCGTTGCCGCGCTTCGAATGGCCCGAAAACCTGGGCCAGAGAGCCCGCACCGGCAGTGACGGCATCGTGCAGCTGCCGGCGACGGAGACCCCGTGGCTCTGCGCCGCGAGTGTCGGCGACGAGTTCGCGTTCACCGTCGTGCCGCCCGGCGAACGCCTCGTCGCGATGCACCTCGTGCTCGACGAGACGGTCACCGTGCTGGCCACGCACACCGACGAACGTCCCGCTGCCGGACTGCCCATCGCACTGCTGCAACGCACCGGCAACGACGTGAAGACCGTCTGGCAGGGGGACGCCGCCGCGAACGGCCGCGCCGTCGTGCGCCACTTCCAGCTCGTGCTCGAAAAGCAACCCGCCGAGAAGCAGGCACCACCGCGGTTCGCGGCGCTGGCCATGGCGCCGCTGCCGGAGCCCGTCGCGGTCGAGTTCTCGCGACCGGTCCCGCGGGAACCGATCCGACTGGTGCTGCCGCCGATCGGCAGCCTCGAGGTGTTGCTGACCGACCACCGCGGCACGCCGCTGCTCTCGCCGGCCGTCGTCATCGCGCAGCTCGAGCGCAAGGAGGAGCCGAGCCAGCCGTTTCCGTTCGCGACCGGCCTCTGCAACCGGCGGCAGCAGAAGCCCGTCGGAGACCAGCCGGTGCTGCTGCCGTTCATCGGAGCCAACGCGCCGCTGCGTCTCGTCGCGCGGTTTCCGGGCGACCGGCGCGGAGCGTCATTGAGTCCGCTGACGGGGCCCGAACAGCCCAACGAGAAGAAACACGTCGTGCTGCCGCTCGCCGCCCACCACGTCGTGCTCGCGGGGCGTCTGTGTCTGCCCACGCGTTCGCCGTTGGCGAGCGCCACGACGCCCGCGGTGCTCTGGCGCGCGGACCGAGACCTCGACACCTACACGCTGCACACGATCGCCGATGGGCGCTTCGACCTCGTGCTCTCGGCGCGGACCGACGCGAACGAGTACTGGCTCGAAGTGCGTTGCGAACAGCCGATGGTCAGGACCACCGCCTGGGCGCCCGGCACCGCGGAATCGCCACCACCGGTGCTCGGCGCACGCGTGCACGTGCCGGCGCTGCAAGGCGGGCAGCGCATCGAGCTCGGCGACATCGTGCTCGCAGAAGCGCCGGTGCTGGCGTCCGGCCTCGTCGTCGACGACAGGGGAGAGCCCGTGGCCGGCGCGAGCGTCGTCGTGCAGCAGGAGGAGCCAGCGCGTCCGGGTCGCAACGATCCGAACCGCGAGCCATGGCGCAACCTGCCCTTGCTCGCGACGGACACGGGCCAGGACGGCGCGTTCGTCTTCCATGGCGCTCTGCCGCCGGGCCGCCTGCGTGTGCGCGCCGACACCAACCAGCACTTCGCCGACTCGGTGCCGCTGCACAGCCAGGGCCAGCAGCTGCGCATCCGCATCGATCGCAACGGCATCCTGAACGGCCGCGTGCTGCTGCCGGACTTCGTCGCCGACGGCACCGTGACGCTGACGATGCGTCCGTTCGACGAGCAGCAGCAGAAACGCGACACGCGATCGGTCGGGCTCGGCCGGCGCGGTGGCGGCCGCTTCACGGTGCAGCCGTTGGGGCCGGGCCGCTACGACGCGATCTTCGCGGTGCGCAACATGCCGGAACCGCTCTGCGTGCTTCAGGACGTGTTCGTGTCGCCCGGCGAAACGCGCGACGGCCGCATGCAGCCGCTCGACCTGAGCCAGGCGCTGTTCCGCTTCCGGCTGCGCGCCGTCGATGCCAGTGGACGCAACGTGCCGCTCGACAGCCCGATCCTCGCGCGCATGCGCAAGCAGGACGGCAGCATCGCGGAAGCCGGCTTCCGCTTCCAGAAGGGCGCGGCCGAGCTGATTGCAACCACTTCGCTGGTGGACCTCGTCGTCTTCGCGCCGGGTTGTGCGGTGCAGAAGCTGACGCTGGGTCCCGGCGAGCACGACGTCTACGTGCAGCGGCTGCAGCCCGCGCTCGTCGAGCTGCCCGGCGCGCGCGCGCTCTGCGGCCCGCAACGGCGCGTGCGCGTCTCGGTGATCTTCGAAGGCGACACCGGTCTGCCGCAGTCGCTCGCCGGCCTCGACCAGCGCACGGGCGATCGTTTCAACTTCTCGCGCTGGGACCTCGGCAAGAGCAACGGCGCCTGGCTCGGCGTCACCGACACGGTCGAGATCCCGCTCATGCAGGGTGGCCGTTACCAGGTCCTGCTGCGCCCGCACGCGACCGACAGCACGTCCTCGCCTCAGGCATCGATCCCGCTCGGCGTCTACGAGCTGCGCGTCGACGGCTCCTCGTTCCTGCCCGTGCGCATCCCACTCGACGCCGGGGCCGTGACGCAGGCGCTCATGGCACTCGACCAGCAGGCCCAGACCCCGCGCCAACGCTGACCGCTGCCCGGTGTCACGGTCCCGGCGGCGCGAGCGGTCCGCCGAAGCAGCGCGTCACGAGCGCGGTCCATCCGGTCTGGTGCGACGCGCCACAGCCGCGCCCCGTGTCGCCGTGGAAGTACTCGTGGAACAACACGAGGTCGCGCCAATGCGGGTCGTCGGCGAAGCGGCGATCACTGCCCGCGAACGGCCGCTGGCCGTCCTGGCCTCTGCGGAACAAGCGTGTGAGCCGCTGCGCGAGCTCGTCGGCGACCTGTTGCAGCGTGCACTTGCGGCCCGAGCCGGTCGGACACTCGACCGTCAGCGTGTCGCCGTAGAAGCGTCCGTAGCGTTCGAGCGCCTCGATCAGCAGGTAGTTCAACGGCAGCCAGATCGGCCCGCGCCAGTTGCTGTTGCCGCCGAACATCGCCGTCGTGCTCTCGCCCGGCGCGTAGTCGACGCGCCAGGTCTGGTCGTCGGCCGACATCACGAACGGCTGCTCGCGGTGCACGGCCGACAGCGAGCGCACGCCGAACGGCGCCAGGAACTCCTTTTCGTCGAGCAGGTAGGCGAGCACGCGTTCGAGCTGCTCGCGCGACGGGATCGCGAGCAGCGCCGACGAGTCGTCGCCGTCGCCGCTGAAGCTCACGTGGCCGGCGAGCTCGCGCTCGTTCGCGAGGAACCAGCGCAGCCGCTTGTCGAAGCCGCGCAACCGCCGGATCGCCGGCAGCGGCAGCACTTCGACCGCACACAGCGGGATCAACCCGACCAGCGACCTGATGCGCAGCTTCTCGGTCCGTTCGCCGAGCGAGATCTGGTCGTAGTAGAAACCGTCGCGCTCGTCCCACAGCCCGGTGCCGCCGAGCGTGTTCATCGCGTGCGTGATCGCGACGTAGTGCTCGAAGAACTTCGATGCGACATCCTCGTAGGCCGGCTCCCGGTGCGCGAGCTCGATCGCGATGCTGAGCATCGTCGCGCAGTAGAACGCCATCCACGCCGTGCCGTCGGCCTGCTCGAGGTGCCCGCCCGTCGGCAGCGGCTGGCTGCGGTCGAAGACGCCGATGTTGTCGAGACCGAGGAAGCCGCCGCCGAACACGTGCTTGCCGTGCAGGTCCTTCTGGTTCACCCACCACGTGAAATTGAGCAACAGCTTGTGGAAAGCCCGCTGCAGGAACACGTGATCGCGCTGGCCGCGCGTGCCGGTCATCTTGTAGACGCGCCAGCAGGCCCACGCGTGCACGGGCGGGTTCACGTCCTGGAACGCGAACTCGTAGGCGGGGATCTGCCCGTTCGGCGCCATGTACCACTCGCGCAGCAAGAGCAGCAGCTGGCCCTTCGCGAAGTCCGGATCGATCTTCGCGAACGGGATCATGTGGAAGGCGAGGTCCCAGGCCGCGTACCACGGATACTCCCACTTGTCGGGCATCGACACGACGTCGCGGTTGTAGAGGTGTGCGAAGTCCGAGTTGCGCCCGCTGCTGCGCTGGGCCGGCGGCGGCGGCTGCGACGGGTCGCCGGCGAGCCACGTACGCACGTCGTAGTGATAGAACTGCTTGCTCCAGATCAGCCCCGCGTAGGCCTGGCGTTTGATCATCCGGGCTTCGTCGTCGAGGTCCGGCCCCATGACCTCGGCGTAGAACTCGTCCGCTTCCTCGCGCCGCTTCCGCATCACGCCGTCGAACTCGCTGCCGAACGGCTGCTGCTCGCGTTTGCTCGAAGCACGCAACCGCAGCCGCAGCGACACCGAGCCCTGGGCCGGGATCTCGTAGACGCAATGGAACGCGACCTTGCTGCCGCTGCGCGCGGGGTTCACGGCCGTCTTGCTGCCCTTCACGACATACTCGTGGAACGCGTCCTTCACGAACCCGAGCCGATCCTTGCCCTGGAACAGCCGCCGCATGTTCGTCTCGTTCTCGGTGGCCAGGATGCCGCGGCACTTGCCGCCCTTCGGCTCCTCGAGCTCGAGCGCGAACGACGGCAGGTCGGCCCCGTTCGCGACGAGCATGCGATCACCGTCCGCGACGATCGCGCCGCGCGGCCAGTAACCCTCGCCGGCGCGCCCCCACGCCCACGTGTTGCGGAACCACAACTGCGGCAGCACGTGCAGCACCGAGCTGTCGGGGCCGCGATTGTGCACCGCGAGCTCGATCAGGATGTCGTCATGGTCGGCCTTCGCGTAGGTCGCGTAGACGTCGAAGTAGCGCTGCGCTTCGAACACGCCCGTGTCGGCGAGCTCGAACTCCGGATGTTCGCGGGTGCGCTTCTTGTTCTCGGCGACGAGGCGTTCGTAGGGGAACGCGGCCTGCGGATACTTGTAGAGCGCCTGCAGCCACGCGGCGGTCGGCAGCGCATCGAGGTAGAAGTACTCTTCCTTGACGTCCTCGCCGTGATTGCCCTCGGGGCTGCCGAGACCGAACAGGCGTTCCTTCAGGAACGGGTCCACGCCGTTCCACAGCGCCCACGAGAAACACAGCCGGCACTGGCGGTCCGTGATGCCGAGCAGCCCGTCCTCGCCCCAGCGGTAGGCGCGGCTGCGCGCGTGGTCGTGCGGCAGGTAGTCCCAGCAGTTGCCGTCGGCCGAGTAGTCCTCGCGCACGGTCCCCCACTGGCGCTCCGCCAGATACGGACCGAACCGCTGCCAGTTGCTCTCGCGCAGAGCACTCTGGCGCAGCCGTTCGCGTTCGGCCGGTAGCTTGTCGGTCATGCGCGAAGCTGTGTACCAGGTCTGCGCGCGAAACGCATCAGGAGCGATCGAGGCTCTGCTGGAACAGCGGCGGTGGGTCTTCGACGCAGTGCACGAGCTCGCCGGTGCGCGGGTGCGGAAACGCGATCTCCGCGGCGTGCAGCAGGAACGTGCCGTAGCCGAGATCGACCGGCGAGCCGTAGCGCTGGTCCCCGACGATCGGGTGACCGAGGTGTTGCAGATGCGCGCGGATCTGGTGCTGCCGCCCCGTGTGCAACACGAGCCGCAGCAGGGAACGTTCGCGGCCCTTCGCGACGACTTCGTAGTCGGTGCGCGCCGGTTTGCCGCGCGCATCGACGACCATCTTCGCGCCGCGACTGCCCGCGTCGGGACGTTGCCACAGCGGCGCTTCGATCGTGCCGCGCGCGGGCTCGGGCACGCCATGCACGACCGCGAGGTAGACCTTGCGCACGGCGTCGCCGCGGAACGCTGCCGTGAGCCCGCGTTGCCCCTCGGGCGACAGCCCGATCGCGACGAGGCCCGAGGTGCCGCGGTCGAGGCGATGCGCCGGCGCTGGCCGGAACGTCGCCGTGCGTGTGCCCATGCTCTGGCGATCGAGCCAGCTCGCGAGGTCGTCGGTCTGTCCGCTGCCCGGTTGCGCCGCGAGGCCCGCGGGTTTCGCGACCACTAGCACGTGCTCGTCTTCGTACACGATGCGCGGCACCGCCTCCGAGCGGTTCTCGGGCGCGCTGGCCGGTGCCCTCGGGTTCGGGGATCCGTGGGCCGGCGCCGCGGCCGCCAGCAGATCGGCGGCGGGCAAGCGGAGCCGCACGGTCATGCCGGCGCACAACCGCAGGCTGCCTTCGGCCTTCCTGCCGTCGACGCGGATGTCGCCCTGGCGCAGGTGGCGGAAGATCGCCGCCAGCGGCACGTGCCTCAGCAGCTTGCGCAGGTAACGGTCCAGCCGCTGGCCTGCCTCCGCTTCCGTCAACGCGATCTCGTGCATGCGCATGCAGTGTCGCGGCGCTGGCACCGCGGCTCAAGCTCCGCGCCGGCATGGCAGGTTTCCTCTTCGCGTCACGAACGAAGCGCCGCGGGTAGTCTCTTCCGCGAATGTCGACCCCGCTTCCGCTCGAACCCGCCGAACTGCTGCACCACGACCGGTGGCTGCGGGCCCTCGCGCGCTCGCTCGTGTGCGGCGCGGACGTCGACGACCTCGTGCAGGACACGTGGGCCGCGGCCTGCGCGGGCCGGCCCGATCCGGTCCGGCCGCTGCGCGGCTGGCTCGCTACGGTCGTGCGGCGGCTCGCCGCGCGGTCGCACCGCACGCGAACGCGCCGGCTCGCGCGCGAGGCGACTTTCGGGATGCACGAAGAGCTGCCGTCGACCGAGGCCACGGTTGCGGTGCTCGAGCTGCAGCGCGCGGTGTCGGCGGTGGTCGCCGCGATGCCCGAACCCTCGCGCAGCACGATCCTGCTCTGCTACTACCACGAACGGCCCGCCGCCGAAGTCGCGGCGCACTTCCAGATCAGCGAGGTCGCGCTGCGCAAACGCCTCGAACGCGCGCTGCGTGAGCTGCGCGCGCGCCTGCGCGACAGTCGCGGCGCCGAGTGGCACCGTTCGCCCGCCGCGCTCGCACTCGCGGACGTGCGCACCCTCGCAGGTTTCTCGGCTGTTCCCGGAGCGATCCTCATGCACAAGCTCGTCACGACCGCCGCCGCGGTGTTGCTGCTCGCCCTGCTCACTGCCGGCGGCATCTGGTGGAACAGCACTGCGACCGCCGAGCGCAGCGACGTCCCGCGCGCCGAGCCCGTTGCGGCACTCGTGCAGCCTGCGCCCGACGCGGCGCCGGTCGCCGCCGACCCCGCTCCGGAGCAGGCCATGCGCGTCCAGGTCCCGCCGGCCGCGACGGCCGTGGGGCCGCAGTGGCAGGGTTTCGTCGTCGACCCGACGGGCAAACAACTGCCCGGCGTGCCGCTCGTCTCGGTCCAGAAGCTGCCCGAGGCGCGCAGCACCGAGGACAACAGCCTGCTCGATCGTGTGCCCGAGGAGCTACGCCACCTCTCGAGCGAGCTGGTCCGCGCCCAGGACGCGGTGGATCTCGCGACGGCACCGAACGTCGGCACGGCCGGTCCGGACGGCAGCTTCGCGCTCGACGCGAAAGCCTCCACGTTCCTGCTCGCGGGTCCGGGCTGGGCGACGCTGCGCGCGCCGTTGCTCGTGGCCGAACGCGCCGCGGGCCTCGTCGTCGTCGCGGCGCCGGCCGTGCGGTTCTGTGGCGAGGTCGTGAGCGACCTCGGCCGCCCGATCGCGGGCGTGCGCATCGAGGTCCGCGTGCCGCCGCTGACCGACTTCCCGTTCGTGCTCGACCACACGCGCCCGAACCCACATCCGGTCGTCCACACGCGAGAAGACGGCACCTTCGCGCTCGAAGGCCTGCCGCGCGGCACCGGCGCGATCGAGTTCCACTGCGATGGCTTCGCGCCGAAGGACGTCGGGGTGCCGGCGACCTCGCTCGAGCACGAGCGCATCGTGCTCAGCGCCGTCGGCAAGTCGCACATGGTCGTGTCGGGACGACTGCTCGACGAACGCGAGGCGCCGATCCAGGGTGGCACGGTCGGGCTCGCCGCCATCGTCGCGCGCACGGACCGCGAGGGCCGGTTCGAGCTCGTGTTCCCGCGGCGCGAGGATGGCCCGTTCAAGGACAGTCGCCTGTTCGCAGCTTGCGTCGGCTTCCAGTCCATCGTGATCGAAGACTTCGGCGCGAAGCTCGCGGACCCTGCGATGCGCCGGGATCTCGTGCTGCGATTGCAAACGCCGCTCACGACGACCGGGCGCGTGGTCGACGCCGCCGGCGTACCGCAAGTCGGCGCGATCGTCTATCCCTGGGGCGAACCGCACGTGCTGGCCGACCGCACCGCCGACGAGCTCGGCATGTCCGAGCAGGCTCCGGTGCAACAGTTCGGGCCCGGGATCAGGCTGTGGGCCCAGACGGATGCAAACGGCGCGTTCGAGCTGCGTGGCTTGCGCGCGCGCGACTACCAGCTGCGCGTGTGGATCGAGCAACCGCGCGTCGGCGTCACGTGCGGCCCCGTGACGGCGGGCAGCCGCGACGTCGAGCTGCGGCTCCCGGCCCAGCTCGTGCACGAACGCGTCGCCGGCCAGGTCGTCGGGCTCGACGGCAAGCCGATCGCCGGCGTGCACGTCACGGCGCCGCTGCTGCGTTACAAGACACCCGACGGCCTCTACAGCACGAAGGGGCCCGAGGCCACGACCGACACAGAAGGACGGTTCGAGCTGCGCGACGTACCGCGCACCGACGTCTGGCTCAACTACAACAGCGACGTGATCCTGCACGGGCGCGTCGAGCTCGATCCGAACCGGTTGTTCGAGCAGCGCCTCGTCGCCGAGCGGCGCTGCCACATGCGCGTGCAGGTCGACGCGGGCCGCGGCGCCAGGTCGTTCCGCGTGCTCGATGGCAACGGCAAGGAAGTCTCCATCAACGAGATCACGCCGAACGGGTCGTACTCGACCAACCGTTGGAAGCTCGAGGAGGGTCGCAGCGCCGTGATCTCGGTCAGCGAGCGGGCTGCGACGATCGTGTTCGAGGGCGAGAAGAAGGGCGAAGTCGGGCGGCTGCCGCTGCGTCTCGTGCCCGGCGACGTCGCTGTGATCGTGTTCTGATGTCTTGCCTGCGCGTGGCTCAGCGGCCGTCGCGCTGGCGAGGCCTCGCCACGCCTAGCAGTTCGCGCAGCTGTGCTGCGAACACCCTCGCGGCCGGTGCGTAGAGGTTGGCAGGCGGTGGTTCCACGTCGAGCTGCGCCGCGGCTTCGGCCAATGCCGCGGTCACGCCATCGAGCTTGTCGCGTTCGAGTTGCCGTTCGGCCCAGATCGTCGCCGACTGCGCGAGGACCTTCCTGTCCTCGGCAGTCTTCGTGAAGGGCAGCACGCGGCGCGCTGCGTCGAGCGAGCGCCGCAGGTACTCGTCGCCCTCCCAGGTCGCGAGCCCCATGGGCATGCGGACCCTCTTGCCCGCGGCGTCGACGGTCTCGCGTTCGCCGCGCTGCGGATTGCGGCCGTCGGCGCGCAACGCTTCGCGCAGCAGGCTGTCCGCGATCGCGAGGCCGTAGAACGGATCGTCCGGCGCGGCGGCAAGCAGCCGGCCGAGCAGCTTTCCAGGGTCGACGTTGCTCGGCCCCGCATCGCGCCACTCGAAGATCTTGTCGACGAGGTCGAGCACGTCGTAGCCGAGGCCATCGCGAACACCCGCGAGGGTCGCGTGCTGCTTCACTGCTTCGACGAGGCAGTCGGCGGCCAGATCGCGGCGATCGGCCTGCATGTGCGCCAGGCCTCGGCCGAGCCAGGACTGTGCCGACCAGAGCCGGCAGTTGTCGGCGTAGTCGGCGCGCAACGACATCGCCTTCGCGAAGTGTTCCTGGGCACGGGGATACAGCCGGAGCGCTTCATCCGGAGCTTCGACGCGGCGCAACGTCTCTGCGACCAGCATGTGAGCGTGGCCGACGAACCACCACGCATCCGCCGAATCGCGGTGGTCACATGCGATCTGCAAGGCGACAGATGGTGCTGCGTCGTAGCTGCCGGCATTCCACAACGTCCCGTTCAGGTACTGACGCAGCTCGCGGTCCGCGGGAAACCGCATCGCCGCCTTGTAGGCGATCTCCTCCTCGGCGCGATGCAGCCCGAGCGCGCCGCAGAACGACGCGAGGCTCACCCAGTCCTTCGCGGTGCCCAACGCGCTGGCCGCGACTCGCGCGAAGGCGCGCATGCCTTCGGCCATA
>Ga0207428_10003930_pt1 | contig 14253 bp, 14 predicted proteins | sample RhiMethybrSRZTD1_FD_187600 | JGI IMG/M metagenome (GOLD analysis project Ga0207428, IMG submission 187600) | Populus rhizosphere microbial communities from Tennessee, USA - Rhizosphere MetaG P. TD hybrid SRZTD1 (SPAdes) (version 3) | ecosystem: Host-associated > Plants > Roots > Rhizosphere >... | reverse complement strand
CAGCCGGGGGGTGGTTGAAAGTCGCGTTGAGTCGGCCTACTCGGCCATTCGGTGTGAATGCCGCTAACCGGTGGTGCTGCCGGCCTGTCGACCCTCAGGATCGGCCAGGATCCGGGCTCCAACAGCCGGATCGCAGCCAGCCTCAGTTTGGCCATCTTGAGGAAGGCATCAACTTCCTGGATGTCGTAGCCAGGCCGCGACCAGCCACGGGTAGTCGAGAACCACGGGTGGTACAAGCTGCCGGGCCACTTGCGCTGGACCTCATCCCACGTCAGGGGAGGTTGCCTGGCCCCAAGAAATGTGTCGCGCAGCTCTTTTCGGAAGACGTCGACCTCCGCCGTCGCGTAGCCCTCTCGCAGGCGGGGGGTGGTTGAAAATCTCGTTGAGTCGGCCCACTCGGCCCATTCGGCGACAGTGGCATCGCTAGCCAGTGGTCCTGCCGGCCTGTCCGTCGACTCCATCGCGGCCAGTCTGATACCGGCGGCATCGAGGAACGCGGCAACCTTCTTCTTGTCATAGCCAGGGTGGGTGTCGTCGCTCGAGGAGAACCGCTTGCCGCGAACCTTGTCTGATTTCACGGTGTATTTCCAGACCCCGAGGAATGTGTCGCGAATAGCCTCTTTGAAGGCGTCCACCTCCATGGCCCTGTAGCCAGCGGCGTACGAAAATCCTGTTAACTCGACCCACTCGGCCCACCCGACAAGAATGTCACCGCTAACCAGCGCTCCAGCCGGTCTGTCCGTCGACTCCATCGCAGCCAGCCTCAGGCCGGCCGCCTCGACGAACGCGTCAACCTGCGTCTTGTCATAGCCATCCCGGTGGGTCGTGAACTTCTTGCCGCGGATGTCATCTGATCTAACGGGGGGTGTGCTTACCCAGAAGACGGCGCCCCCGAGGAACGTGTCGCGAACGGCGCTGCGGAAGGCATCCACCTCCCGCGTCTCATAGCCGACCCCCCGACCGGTGGATGAAAATGTCGTCGACGCCGCCCATGCGGCCCAGTCAACGAGAATGGCACCGCTCACCTTCTCGTCAAGCAGTCTGGGCTGGAGGGCCGACTGGCTCTCCACCGTGCCGAGGAATGCCCTGCCCCACAAGGGGCTGCTGATGAGCAGTTGGCTCCCTTTGCCTGACGCCCCATAGACGTTCACCGTCTCACCGGGTACCAGCATGCCGGCATTCAGCCACAACGCGAGACGAACCTCGGACAGCGACTGGTACCGGTGGCCGGCGCCGTCTCCGGGGATGATGTCGAGTATCAGCGTGCGCCCACCACGCCTCGAGGCCGTCACCGTGGCCGTACGTGGATCGCTGCGCCGCCGAAGCAGCCTCGAAAACCGGATACGGGCCGCGAGCTCGGGCCCTGCCAGCGCGAACCCAGCAAGACCCAGTAGGAGGGCCAGGAGGCCCACAAGACCCAGATAGTCGTATTGGTAGTTGGAGTCGGCAAAGTCAAAGAGAAAGCCAGCAGCCGCGGCCAAGGCCAAGGCGCCAGCGAGAAGGCCACCAGCAATACCGGCGTAGCCCGCCAGCACCAGCCGAAGGTCCGCAGGGACCCTATCGCCGGAACCCGGCACATACGGCTCCACCGGCGGGTGCACGGCCACTCCGGCAGGTACAGCCTTCCCCGCAGCGTCGCTGACCGCGGTCTCGCTGACCGCACCGGCCACCGTGTCGGCTACCACTGGCGGCTGCTGCCCAGCGATCGGAGCCCCGCACCGGGGGCAGACCCGCGCCGCGGCCGCAACCTCCGCCGCGCACTCACGACACCTCATCTGCACCCACCGAGAGCTCGGTCATGGTCGGCCTTCCGCAGCGGCCTTCGCTTTGAGTCGATCGCGAGCGGCCGCCAGCGCGATTGTGCCGAAGCCGACCTCCGCCACAAGATAGGCCCAGAACGCGGCGTCGGTCTGCGGCCGGTCAATCGCGAGCGACACCAGGCGCGCCGTGGCCGCTCCGAGCCAAGAGGCGCCCACGGCAACGCCGGCGGCGTGCCGCCGGCTGACGAGTGCCCATGCTCCGAGAGCGGCGTAGGTTCCACCGAGCCCCGCCCTTACCTCGGCGATGCCCCGCGATGACGCGGGCGCCAGCTGTAGCGCGGAGGCGACTCGTTCGGGCATCACCACGCCAGCGACGCCCGACAGCATCAGCGCCGCGCTACTCACCCGACCAAGGTTCACCAACTCATACTCCGACGCGGCCATCCTCGTCGTCGCTCCAACGGAAACCCGAGAGGGGCTCGAGACGCACACCGGCACGATATCCCGCGACCTGTTGCGGCCCCGACCATGGGCAAACTTGTCCGAAGATGTGCGCCGATTCCGGACTGGCTCCCTTCCACCGGAATCGCAGACATGTTCTAATCAGACATGGAGCTTACCGACGATGATCTGCAGCAGCTTGCCGAGGCAGATCAACGTGAAGTTCAGGTAGCCACCTGGTCGAGCGCCGGCCAGCTCGACTGGTGGGTCAAGGAGCGCCTGGAATGGTTCGGCCGCGTTCGCGGCAAAGACCGACGTCAGCGGTGGATCAAAGCTGCTGATCTTCGTCCGGCAAAGAGCGAGTAACCATGACTTGTCGTTGCCATGCGTCATTCGTCGACCGGTAGGTCACCGCAGAAACAGACGGAGCCCGCGGCTCACCTGGCCGCCGCTCTCGCCTACGCGTCGGCGGGCATCCATGTCTTCCCATTGGCGCCTCGCTCCAAGGTGCCGCTGATCTCTGCTCCCAACGGCGGCCACGGGCTCCACGACGCAACGACGAATGACCTGATCATCCGATCGTGGTGGACCACAACCCCGACGGCCAACATCGGCTTGAGAACCGGCATCAGCTTCGACGTGATCGATCTTGATGGCGAGTCCGCGGTTGTTGCCTTCGAGGAAGCCCGAGACGGGCGGGAACAGCTGCACGGCCCCGTCGTTCAAACAGGCCATGGCTTTCACTGGTACGTGACGTCAACCGGTCTCGAGAACCGCGCCGGCATCTTGTCTGGCGTCGACTTTCGTGGTCAGCGCGGTTATGTGGTCGCTCCCCCATCCGTGCACCCAGACGGTCACCGGTACCGCTGGATCAATGCATTGCACGAAGAGCTCACACCCGCGCCGCCTTGGTTCATTCAGCTTCTTGTCCCAGAGCGTCGTTTGGCCGTGCCCAATGCTGAGCTTCAGCGATCCAGAGCGTATGCAGTAGGAGCGCTGCGCCGAGAGCTTCAGCGGCTTGCCTTGACCAAGGAAGGTACTCGCAATTACCAGCTCAATGTCAGTTCCTTCAATATGGGCCGTTTGGTAGCTGCCGGAGCTATCGACGAACAGGAGGTCGCTGCTGCACTCATTGAGGAAGGCAAGCGCATCGGGCTCGGAACGACTGAATGTGAGCGAACGGTAACCAGCGGGATGACTGCAGGGATGGAGTGTTCTCGCTCGGTGTCACGCTGAGGAGTCACCGGCGTTGGCTCAGGCTCTTGCTGACCAAGGAAACGCTGCCGCTGACCATAAGGCCAACCTGCGTCGGCTGGAGGAGATCAAGGAGTGGCGTGGCGCCGGGGATCCCGTCATCAGCGCCAGCGTTGATCCCGGTGGGTAGAGTGCATCTAGGTTTTGACATTCATTTTCGTTAGGCATACTGTCGGCTGAACGCCTGTTGCGGCGTACTTCGGCCAGATCAGTTCAAGGGGACACTCATGAAACGGATCGTGTTGGCTGCGGTGATCGCGCTTGCTGTCGCTGGCTGCTCCACGAGCTCGGTCGGCAGCCCGTCAGACTCCCCGACGTCGGCTTCGGCGGCGAGCGGCGCCGGTCTGGTCAGGGTGGTCGCCTCCACCAACGTCTACGGCGACATCGTCAAGACGATCGGTGGGCCGGCGGTGGCGGTGACCTCGATCATCGACAACCCCGACAAGGATCCGCACGAGTATGAGGCCGACGCGCGGACCCAGCTCGCCTTGTCGAAGGCGCAGCTGGTGATTGAAAATGGCGGCGGTTACGACGGCTTCGTGGACACCATGCTCAAATCCGTTCCGACCAAGCCGACCGTGATTAACGTGGCCGAGGTGTCCGGGCGGAACCAGCATCCTGCCGACGGACAGTTCAACGAACACCTCTGGTATGACTTCCCCACCATGGAGAAGCTGGCGGCGCAGCTGGTCACCGACCTTTCCGCCGCCGAGCCGGGCCAGGCCGCCACGTTCAAGAGCAACGCCAGGGCGTTCACTACCGAGCTTGGCCAGCTGCAGCGGGACGAGGCGGCGATCAAGGCGAAGCATGGCGGTGAGGGTGTGGCGATTACAGAGCCGGTGCCGCTGTATCTGTTGGAGGCGGCAGGGCTGGTCAACAAGACCCCGGAGGCGTTCAGCGGGGCGATCGAGGAAGACACCGACGTACCGCCCGCGGTCCTCAAGGAGACCGAGAACCTGTTCGATACCAAGCAGGTGAAGCTGCTCGCCTACAACCAGCAGACCACCGGCCCCCAGACCGAGGCCGTGCTGGCCGCCGCGCAGCGCAACAACATCCCCGTCGTGCCGGTCACCGAGACATTGCCGACCGACCAGACTTACCTATCGTGGATGCAGGCCAACCTTGGGGCTATCTCCACCGCGCTGACCAATGACCGCGGCCACCTCTGACCGACCGCAAACTTGCGGCATCGCACCAGCGCCGCCGATTCTGTCGATCCGCGACGCCAGCTTGAGGTTCGGCTCACGCACTCTCTGGTCGCAGCTGAACCTGACGGTCCGCTCGGGCGAGTTCGTCGCCGTGCTCGGCCCCAACGGCGCCGGCAAGACCAGCCTGCTCCGCGCCATCCTCGGTACCCAACCGCTCACCGCCGGCTCGATCGAACTGCTCGGCGCCCCGGTGCGCCGCGGCCACCGGCTGGTCGGCTACGTCCCACAGCAGCGGCTGGCGGACCGCGGCACTCCGCTACGGGCGCGCGATTTCGTCGGCCTCGGCCTCGACGGCCACCGCTTCGGGCCGCCGCTGCCCAGCCGCACCCGACGGCAGACGATCGATCAGATGCTGGACACCATCGACGCCACCAGCTTCGGCACCCGCCGGATCGGGGAGCTGTCCGGCGGGGAACAGCAGCGGCTCCGGGTCGGGCAGGCGCTGATCGGAAACCCGAAGCTGCTGCTATGCGATGAGCCGCTGATCTCCCTCGATCTGCACCAACAACGGGCCGTCAGCACCCTCATCGACGCGAGCCGGCGAACCGGCGACCGCGCCGTCGTCATGATTACCCACGACATCAATCCCGTCCTGGACGTGGTCGATACCGTCGTCTATTTGGCCGCCGGTCAGGCCCTCACCGGCACCGTCGACCAGGTGCTCACCAGTGCTGTGCTGTCCGAGCTGTACCAGACCCCGGTCGACGTCATCCGGGCCCGCGGCCGGATCCTGGTTGTCGGCCTGCCCGACACCGCCCTCGAGGGCCACGAGGCCCCTCCCGAAAACCCGCCTGACGGGCTGCGATGAGCGATCTGTGGTCGCAGTTGTTCTCCTTCGCCAACTACGGCGAACTACTGGTGCTGGTGCGCAACTCGATCTTGGCCGGTGCAGTTCTCGGGCTTGCCGGCGGCCTGGTCGGGGTGTTCGTGATGGCCCGCGACCTGCCGTTTGCGGTGCATGCGATCAGCGAACTCTCCTTTGCCGGCGCGGCCGCCGGCCTCCTGTTTGGGATCGGGGTGGTGGAAGGATCGCTGGTCGGATCTTTGACCGCGGCGTTGCTGATCGGCATCCTCGGATCCCGGGCCCGTGAGCGGAACTCAATCATCGCGGTGTTGATGCCGTTCGGTCTGGGGCTGGGCATCTTGTGCCTCAGCTTGTACTCGGGCCGGGTCGCGAACAAGTTCGGGTTGCTCACCGGCCAGATCGTCGCCGTCGACAATCCCAAGCTAGTGTCCCTGCTGATCATCTGTGGCATCGTCATCGCCGGTCTGCTCGTGGTGTGGCGGCCGCTGATGTTTGTCAGCATCGACGCCCAAGTCGCCGAGGCCCGCGGCGTCCGCAGTGTCGCGTTGTCGATGGTCTTCATGATCCTGCTCGGCCTGGTGACCGCCGTGTCGGTCCAGATTGTCGGCGCCCTGCTGGTGCTTTCAGTCCTTGTCACCCCTGCCGCCGCTGCACTGCGGGTGTCCGCGTCCCCGTTGCTGGTTCCGGTGTTGTCCACGCTGTTCGCTGTTGTCGCCATGGTCGGCGGCATCATGCTGGCGCTGGGCGGGTCGGTGCCGATTAGCCCCTACGTCACCACCATCTCGTTCCTGATTTACCTGGCGTGCCGAGCGTGGGGCGCCCTCCAGAATCGGAAGCCGAGGTCTGCGCGGGTCGCGGCAGCCGCCTAGCGTCGATGCCGCTCATCCGTTGTTATTGAAAATCTTTGTCGTATTCTGGTGCGGTGACTTCCCGGCGGCGCAGGAGGGCTAGGTGGTAGCCGCTCCGCAACGGCAGACGCGGCAGCGCGCGGCTATCGCGGACCTGCTCTCCCGCACCGACCACTTTCGCACCGCCAGCCAGATCCACGACGACCTCCGCCACCAAGGTGAGCACATCGGGCTGACAACCGTGTACCGCACCTTGCTGATGATGGCCAACGCCGGCCAGCTCGACCTGATCCGCACCGGCGACGGCGAAACGGCCTACCGACGCTGCTCAATGGGTCACCACCACCACCTCGTCTGCCGCGACTGCGGACGCACCGTCGAGGTCGAAGGACCCGCCATCGAGCGGTGGACCGACCACGTCGCCGACCAACACAGGTTTAGCGACGTCCAGCACCATGTTGAGATCTTCGGCCGGTGCAGCAGCTGCGCCGACCGTTGACCACCACTATCGGCGTCGCCATCACCCGCGCGAGAGGTACTCCGCGGCAACTACCCAACTCGGGCGAGACCTGGAGGGAACATGTACTACCCTCTTAGGCTCTGGCGGTGCATGGACGAGTTTGTGGTTCCTGCCGAGGCTTAGTAGGGGCGGCGGATCACGGCTTCATGAGGTCTGGCGGTTTCAGTTGCACCAGTTGATGTTCGAACCGTCTACCGCCTCCTCAGTCCTTCCGGTGGCGGTGTCGACGAGCTCGGTCCTGTCCGCGAGTCCAGAGCTGTCAGGGTTCGTGGCGATATCGCGCGGGAGCTTCGCGACCGCGACATATTGACCGTTGGGTGATAGGCAGATGCTCTGGATTCCCCCCGCCGGGTCCGGATCCTCGGCGTAGATCTGGCGAGCGTGGCCGTCGCTGATAACCACGACTAAACCTGCACCGTCCTGTGTTGCCACCCAGCCGACGTACCCGCGATTGCCGGCGAGCGGCAACAGTTGCTGGGGGGCTGCCGCTTCGGGTAAGTCGATGGCAGGAAGCGGGGATGTTGTGCCCCTGGCAAGGTCGATTGCTTTGTAGCCGCCACTGTCGTCAACAATCAGCGTCGTTGAACCCGGAATGAACCCATACATTCTCGAGTGGCCGCCAAGAGGTTGGGTTGGCCTGCCATTGAGCGGGTCAATTAGGTACAGCGATGTGTCGTCGGTCTGCGCGACGATGGAGGTGGTGCCGGGAACGAAAGCCCAGTCCAGCGGGTCTAGGGGCTTACCGTGGAATCCGGAGACCGTGATCAACTTGGCCGCCACCGGATCGTAGAGGTGGAGCTGACTACCGCCACCTAGGTCGGGGTCACTCAATGGGGTCAGGACAAATCCGAAGAAGCCGCTCGGCCCAGATGATTTCAGTTGGCTGATCTCTACATTGTCGGCGAGTGTCCGGCTTGGCTCGGATCCGTCGATTGGGCCAACGGTCAGCGTACTAGCGCCGTCGGCGGCGGATGTCACGACCGCTATCGCCGGATCGGCGACGGCGTACTGTTCGATGTCCGGCTGTCGGCGCACAACTCGCTCCTCGGTCGACCCGATGACGTGGCGGACGATTTGGTTGGGCGCGTTGGCGTCGGCGTTCGATGCCGCGCGCTGCAAGACGTAGAAGGCACCCTCTGGTGTTCGGAACGAATAGCGGAGCGTGGAGGACGCGCCGGTCGTTGCGCTGCGTACCTTGGCGGCAATCTCGTAGGTAGTCGCATACCTCAGGCTGTCGGCGAAACGCAGGATCAGCGCGGCCCTATCCGAGGTCGGCTCAACCGGCACTCTTGGGGTCACGGTCACCTGGTCGGCGGTCGGGTGAGCGACGGTCTGGTCAACTCGCAGCACCAACCGCTGCCCGGCGCCCTCAACGGCTGCGCCCGGGTTGATCTGCGCATCCAGCAGCCGTGGACCCTGAACAGCGTTCGCTACCGTGAGGCCGACGGCGGCGAGCACTAGTGCGCCGATCGTCACCGCGGCGGTGAGCCGAAAGCGATCCTGCCGTTTCGGCGGATCAGAAAACATAGGGCTGGTCGGGCTCGTCGATGTGGGCGAGGGAGCCGACTCCGATCGCCACCGATTCTTGGCTGTCACGGCTCGGGTTGTTGACGAAGGCTCCCTCAATCGTGATCCAGGCGCCCGGCTCGACCTCAGCTCGCCAGCCCGGTCGGTACACAGGAACCCCGATCGGTTGTGCGTCGACCGCGCAGCAGCTGACCACCAGCCGTGCAATGAAGAAGACGTCCTCCTTACCCCGGTCAAGCACGTAGCCGGACAGATTGACCTGCTTGCCCAGCACCGCTTCCGGACCGCCTTGACTCAGCAGCGCGGCCCAGTCCTTAACCGAAAACGTGGCCGGATCGGCACCGACCAGAGCCGCCACCTTGGTCGAGTCAAGCGCCTGCCCCGAGGTGACCAGCTCCCGGTTCTGCCGTGCACTCGAACTCAGCGTGGCGGGCGGGATAACGAGCAACGCCAGCGCTGCACAGATGAGCACCGCGGCCTTGGACCAGATGAGTAACCGGCCGAAAGCTGACACGCGAGTGACATGATCGTGGTCACTGTCTTCGTCTGCGTCCGAAGAGACGCCAACTGCTGCCGCTAGAACCAGCAGCAGCAGCGTCAGCACGGCCATCATGACCGTGAGAAGGGTATAGCGCGGGTGCACGTAGAGGGTGAGCCTCCCGGTCGCGGCGAGCCAGATTGTGGCGATGACGCCCACCAGGGCGAGTGCAGCCCCGCTCCAGTTACGGAGAACAGCTTCAAAGCGCAAGGTTGACCGCCAACCCCATTACTGCTGTCAGCAGAGCCACCACCGTGGTCAGAAGGATGAGTGTCGAGGCCGTGAACGTGGTACGCAGCAACGCCAGCATCTTGATGTCGATCATCGGACCGAACACGAGGAAGGCGACCACCGCACCCGGCGTGAACAGTGATCCGAGTGAGAGGACGAAGAAGGCGTCGACCGTTGAGCAGATAGCGATCACGAACGCGAGACCCATCAGGGCGAGCACAGACCACACCGGATTCTGCCCGAGAGTGAGCAGCAGGTCGCGCGACACGGCAACCTGGATGAAGCCGGCCACGGCGCATCCGACCACCAAAGCGGGCAGCATCGCGTTCATTTCCGCACCGAACATTCGCAGCGCTTGGACACCCCGGTATTGCTCGTGCGCATGGCTGTGCACCCTGCAGGAATCCTGAAACCGTGGAGTCAGCAGATCCTCTGGTCGGCTGTGACGACTAAACAGCCACCCGACGAGATTGGCGATCAAGAAACCGCCCAGAACCCGGCAGAACAAGATTCCATCAGAAAAACCGAACGCCTGGTAGGTGACCACAATCGTGATCGGATTCAAGATCGGTGCCGCCAGCAAGAAGGTGATGGCATCGGGCACTGCGACCCCCCGAACAACCAGCCCGCGCGCTAACGGCACATTTCCGCACTCACAGACAGGCAGCATCACGCCAAGGAGGGACAGCGCGGCGCGCCGCAGAACCGGGGTTCTTGGAAGCACGCCGAAAAGCACCCGTTGAGGCACCCAGAGCTGCACCGCCACCGAGAGCCCAATACCAAGCATCACAAACGGCAGCGACTCGACCAGCACGCTAATCGACAGAGTGATGAAATCCTGCACAGCGTCGCCGAGCGCGATCTCTCTCGGTGCAGTGACTCGCATCGCGAACAGGAAGGCGACAACAAGCAGGGCACCGAGCATTCGACGCACATTGAGAACCGAAGCGGCCCCCGGATGCGGCCGATGCGAGGTCGGCTGCGCGTCGACCAGGCGCTCCGTCACGAACGGCAGCCTAAAGCTCCTCCGCAGTCAGGTTGAGTCATCTCGGGCATCGCTGCTTTGTGTCCAGCGATTCCCACCGCCCTCAACGGCCAAACGTCGCATCGAGCATCTCAGTTTCGACTTTCGCTCTGAGCAGCGTCCTCGGCACACGGGCAGTCCGCACGGGACCGTCGGCCTGGCGGCTGATGATGGATCGGCGGCGGTGCAGGCCGAAAGCCCGATCAGCAGCATCACGGCGAACGCCGAGCACTCCGCGGCGATGGTCACCGAGTCGCCGCGCTCACCACGCGCTGCGCCCAGGTCCGGACGTATCGGCAGACCGATGAGATCCGGGTTGGCCGCCCATAGCGCACCAATCTGCATGCTTGCCCACTGGGTTTCGGTAGCTCTTGACGGTTTTGGAAGCGGTTCTGGTTCCTCGCGACGGTCGTTCCGGTAGGTGCTTACGCTTTTGGACTGTTGTGGTGGTGGTCGGTGGGGTTTCTTCCGGCTGGGCGTTTGCGTAGATCTACTCAACGTCGCTTCCCTTGATGTTCCGCTGGCGTTTTACGGCCACTTATCAGTTGCCAGCGATCGGCCCTGACGGGCTATTCGATGCTCTGGTTCAACGTTGATACTTCACACGGCAGATCGTCAGTTAACGTCGCCTGGCTTCAGGTGGCGATCGGCTCGAGGTGGGGGCAGAGCTCGCGCAAGCGGTCAAGCCGCTCGCGCTAGGCTCGCGAGGTATGGGCGAGGCGTCTCCCCGGGTGGTCGATGACGGTTGGGGCTTCGTCGAAGTAGAGGGACTCGGCCGGTTCCGCGACGTCAAACTGTGGCCGGGTGGCGGCCGAGCCTGGGACTGGCGCGAAACCGGCACAGACCACCAGCCAGGCATTCTTTGCGTAGACGTGACTGAGCTGCTGAACCACGAGCCGGAACTGGTGATCCTCGGCCGCGGCCGCCAGGGTCGGCTTAGCGTCTCGCCGGAGACGCTGTCACTGCTCGAAACACATGGTGTGTCGGTCCTGCGCAAGAAGACGGACGCCGCGCTGGCGACGTACAACCGGCTGGCGGGGCAAGGCCGCCGAGTCGCAGCCCTTTTCCACACCACCTGCTAGCGGTGCCCGATCAACTCGTCGGCTCCGACCGCAGCAAGGCCGGCCTAACCGGCCCGAAAGATCGGCGATGGTCCAGTAGAGCCCGTGGAATTGGCAGACGTGTCTAGGGCCATCAGGACCCGAAGCAGTTCCGTTAACCGAATCCAACGGCTTGGCTGAAGAGGGTGAGACAACCGGCCAATAGTGAGGAGTTCACGGCTAAGTCCGGGAGGAGGTCGGGGTCTCTCAAGCCTTCAAATAGGGAAACGTGAGTGGGATCCGGACGTGTTGACCTGAGTCGAGCTTCGCGGACGCTGCCAGCATCCCATCGCTGAGGGCAGCGGCACTGGGGGACCTTCAGGGTGCCAGGGCCGACTCAACTTGAAGGACATCATTGAAGACCTCGTTACCACCTTCGACTACCGAGGCCATATCAGCCTCAGCTAACACGTGACACAGCATTCCGCGACCGCGTGCTCGTTTTTACCGAACGGAGCTCAACTGAGGACATCGAGGTTTAACCAAGAGTTCTTTGGCCCGGCAGCCAAATGATCATCGCATGTCATTGTCCCAGTTGGACAATGGCAAATGGCGGAACCTCACAATTCCCGGCAGGCCCCGGCAGGCGCCCTTCCCCCGACGCGCCAACCGGGGCCGCATTGTGCACGCTGGCGTAGGTCTCTGGACCTCGCGGCTAGCGGTACCTCGCTCCAGCGGGTCATGGTGTTTGCCGGGGCTGACCCCAGTTTCCAGGGACTGGTTCTCATGTCCGCGACAAGCACGCCACCGAAGATCTCGAGGCATACGGAACACCGATAAAATCGGCCGAACCAAAGCGAAACGTCGGGCGCCAGCTCAGAGAAGCCGCTAGGTTACCGGCTATGCGTGCTCGGGGGCGTCTCCTGTCATGTCTGGTAAGCATCGTCATAGCTTTGGCCGGATTCGTGACGGCTGGCGCACTGCCTGCGGCGGCCACGCCTGGCATCGTCTCGTATGTTGCGTTGGGCGACTCTTACGCGGCAGGACAGGGCGCCCTGCCTTACGACCGTGATGAAGCCTGTAAGCGAAGCTCTAAAGGCTATCCAGCGTTGCTTAACCTTGAAAGCCGCATCCAGCTGCAGGCTAATCCAACCTGCAGTGGCGCGAAAACCTCCGACGTGTTCTCCTACGTGGTCGACCCTCAGCGGTCGGCGCTCAACAGCGATACGCGGCTAGTAACCCTGACCGTTGGCGCCGCAAATTTGGGTCTCTCTGCCGTGGCAGCCGCGTGTATTGGCGGAACTCTGCAGGATTGCAAAGCTGCGATCGAACCCGCCCAACGTGAGCTGGGGGATTGTCCGGGAGGCGAGAGTACGCTCGGCGGCCGTCTCATCGTCCTCTACGACACGGTGGCAGAGAATGCGCCGAGGGCGCGAATTGTGGTGACTGGCTACCCGCTGTTGTTTGAGCAGCCCGCTGACCCGCCCGCTGACCCCGTTCTCGCGGCAAAAATCACAGCAATTAACGAAGCGACCGCTAAGCTCAACTGCGTTATCGAGCGAGCTGTCGCCACGGCAAATGACGCCGACCTCAACATCCACTACGTTGACGTGACCGAAGAGTTTACGGCACACGGCATTGGCGGTACGCCGCCTCTTTTCATCAATGCGCCGAGTGTGCCGCTCAGTGCAGAGGCTTTTCACCCGACTGCCGCTGGCTACCAGGCCTATGCCGATGCCATCTCCGCCGCACTGCCAGGCGGATGGTTAGACAAACCGCCGAGGTCTGCCTAGTCCGCCCAAACAGACGAAGATCAACAGCTAGCAAGATCGAAGCCGGGTAATTCACACGCCCTCATAGGCGGTGGAAGACACCGCAGCATGAGCGGGCGCTAGCCTTCCTCGCTGTCCGGGTACGGCACTGACGCCCCACGTCGTCGCTCCCAGCCAGTTGGAACAGCCATCACGTCCTGCGGTCGGCTAGGAGCCTGTCGGTCGCCGCGGCGGCGTGGGCTTCCTCGAGATCTTCATCGGCGACCTCGTGCGACTCGCCGGCTCCACCCGACGCGGTCAGCCCGACCATAACGGCGAGCGCTTCGTCGGCCGGTGCCAACACACCGACGGCGGCCTTGCCGTCGCCCAGCTCTGCTGCGATGCGGTCACGGTCCGCCTTGTCCAGGCCGAGTCCCTTGTGGTGAAGTGCGCCGAGGATGCCGCCGCCAATGATCCCTGCAGGGCGATCGCCATTGATTTCAGCCGCCCTTCCTTCCCGCCGCGCGCTGGTTGGCGACCCTATGTTCAAGTGGCTTCCTGACGGTCTATGTCTGCTGCAACACTCGGGCGATGGCGCCGGATATTGGGAAATAGTTAGCTTTAGTGACGCATTCTGACGAGGAAGGAACGCGCTATGACGAAGTACTTGCTGTTGTATCGAGCACCGGTGAGCGCGGCTGAGCAGATGGCCTCGAGTACCCCGGAAGCTGCGCAGGCCGGGATGGAGGCCTGGATGGCATGGGGCGAGCGGGCCGGACCGGCCGTCGTCGACATGGGCTCGCCGGTGCAGTCGATTTCGGGCAGCGCTGGAGGTGATCAGATCGGCGGGTATGCGATCATGCAAGCCGACTCGCTCGAGGCGCTCCAGAAGGTCCTCGAGGGGCATCCCCATACCGAGTGGGGCGGCACCATTGAGATCCTCGAGTTCCTCGCACTGCCCAGCGCCTGACGCATCGTCGGTTGCGGTAAGCGCTGACGACCAGCCAGCTTCCCATGGAGGAATGCCCCCGGTACATTGTTGATCTTGTGCCGGAGGCCGGAACCTTCGCCACTATGCATGTGCGGTCAAAGGAATGGCCACGCCAGTCCCGTACCGCGGTCGGGTCGGCGGCGTCTTACGGAGTTTCGATTGTCAGCTCGAAGTTATTCCCGTCGATCTTGACCTGACCCGAAGCACACCGGTAATCCTCGGTCCCTCCGATGATTGCAACCGTATTCAACAGACTGGATAGTCTGAGGAGCCCCCGGGCCTGGAGTTGACCGCCGTTCGGGAAAGGCGTGCCTG
>Ga0207428_10003929_pt1 | contig 14253 bp, 12 predicted proteins | sample RhiMethybrSRZTD1_FD_187600 | JGI IMG/M metagenome (GOLD analysis project Ga0207428, IMG submission 187600) | Populus rhizosphere microbial communities from Tennessee, USA - Rhizosphere MetaG P. TD hybrid SRZTD1 (SPAdes) (version 3) | ecosystem: Host-associated > Plants > Roots > Rhizosphere >... | reverse complement strand
GGGCCGGCGGTCACCTGGCGAACGCGCTTTCGGCGACGACCCTGCAGCGAGTGTTCGGTTCGGTGTTGCTGGTGCTCGCGCTCAGGATGCTCTGGGGACGCTGAGTCGGGCAATGACGACGCGCGTTATACATCCATGAAGCGGTAGCCGACCCACGGCTCGGTGAGGATGTAGACCGGCGTCGAGGGATTCACCTCGATCTTCTTCCGCAGCGCCCCGATCAACACGCGCAGGTGCTCGGGTTGATCGACGGCGTTGGGCCCCCAGATCGCCTTCAGGATGGCGCGATGCGTGAGGACGCGGCCCGGGTGCTGTGCGAGATACGTCAGCAGCTCGAACTCCTTTGGCGTCAGCCGCACTTCCTCGCCGTCGCGCAGGACGCGGAAGCGCTCGCGATCGATAGTCAGCCCGCCTCGAACGATGGGTTCGGACGGGGGAGGGGGCGCATCGGATCGACGAAGGGCAGCGCGAATGCGCGCCAGCAGCTCCTCGGCGCCAAACGGCTTCGTCACGTAGTCGTCGGCGCCGACGTCGAGCGCCCGCACCTTGTCGCCTTCGGCGCCGCGCGCCGACAGCACCACGATCGGCACGCTCTGACTCTCGCGGATCTGCCGGCACACCTCGACGCCGTCGAGATCCGGCAAGCCGAGATCGAGCACGATCAGATCGGGCTTCTCCCGGTCGATCGTCTCTAACGCGGCACGGCCATTCATCGCGGTGTGCACCTCGTAGCCGCGCCCGCGTAAGAGCGGCGCCAGCGTGCCGAGAATGTTCGGCTCATCGTCAACGAGCAGGATGCGTGGCGGCACGATCAGGCCTCGGCATCCACCGGCCGAATCGCGCCGGGAATCGTCATCGCAAACCGGGCGCCGCCGCCGGCCGCGTTTTCCGCCCACACGCGGCCGCCGATCGCGTTCAACAAACCGCGTGTGATCGCGAGTCCCATGCCGGTGCCCGGCGCGGCGGTGTGGGCGCCGCGCCCGCGATAGAAGCGCTCGAACAGGTGATCGATCTCGACGGGATCGAGCCCGGGCCCGTGATCCGTCACGGTGACCACGATGCCCTCGTCGGCGGCGCGCGCCTCCACGACGATGTCGCGATCCTTCGGCGAGTAGCGTGCGGCGTTTTCGACGAGGTGCGACAAGGCGACCGAGGCGAGCCGCGCGTCGATCTTCACGGCCCGGTCCGCGTCGGCATCGACGCGGATTGCATGACCGTCGACGGCGTGGCGGACGTGTGCCAGCGCGGCATCCACGACATCCGCCGGCGTGACCCATTCGTGCTGCAGCGGAATCGCCGCGGCATCGATGCGCGCCATGTCGAGGATGTCTTCGAACAACCGCGTCAGGCGACTGAGTTCGGTCGCGGCGGCATCCGCCTGCGCGCGCCGTGCATCGGTGGGGAGGTCGGCGCGAAGGTTCTCGATCGCCATCCTGATTACGGTCAGCGGCGTTTTGAGATCGTGACTGAGCGACGCGAGCAGCGTCTTCGCGAGCTCGCCGCGCTGGCGCTCGAGCTCCGCGGCCTCGCGCTCCTCGAGAAAGTGCGCGCGCTCGACCGCGATCCGCGCCCGCTCCTGCGCCGCGGCCGATAGATTGCTGCCGACGACCGCCGCGATCAGAAATGCGAACAGCGACACCCAGTTGTGCGCCTCGGCGATCGCGAACGTGCCGACCGGCGGGAAGAAGAAGTAGTTGAACGACAGCGTCGACGCCACCGCCACGGTGATGGCGATCCACAGCGGCCCCAGCGTGGCGGCCAGCAGCACGAGGATCAGCAGCGCGAATCCCGCCGTCGTCGGATTGACGCCGGGAATCAGCCGAAGCATGGCGACCGTGATGGCGACCGACACGATCGCCGCGACGACGAGCATGCTCTCAGGAGCCTGTGAACGAATCGGCACTGGTGTCTGCCGCCATTCTGACACTGCCGCGGCGCGCCAATCGCCCGCGACCTTTTACGGATTCTTTATGAGCTTCTTATGGGAGCGAATTCTAGTCTGGAAGCAAAGGCCATCATGTTTACGCTCGTCCAGATCAAGAACTCGCAGTCGTCATCGCCCGACGCCGCAACGCTCGTCGCCGATTACATGGCGTTCGACAAGCGCCGCACCGAACGGCGGCAGTACCAGAAAGCCTTCGGCGGCCTGGGGATCGTCGTCCTGCTCGGCGCGCTGTTCGGGCGCGTGCCGGCCGATCAGGCCGCGATCGTCGCCGGCTTGTTGATCGCCCCGCCCGTGGCACTGGCGATCGTCGAGGTGGTTCATTGGCGTCGACTGGTCCAACGGCTCGAAAAGGCGCGTGCGGACGCGCGCTCGGCAAGAAAGTCGTAAAAAGGTCATAAAGACGCCGGCCCGTCTGGCTGACTGACACTCGATTCGCACCGATAATCGATCTGTTAGTTGTGTCCCAGACGTCCGACGCTTCATTACCGCTCGCCGCCGCCGTTTCGACCGGTCATCGCAGCCGACTGCTTCCCCTGACGCTGACCGCGCTCGGCGTGGTTTACGGCGACATCGGCACGAGCCCCCTGTATGCGATGCGCGAGTGCTTCTTCGGATCGCATTCCGTGCCGCCCACGCACGAGAACGTCCTCGGCGTGCTCTCGCTCATCATTTACGCGCTGCTGCTGGTGATTTCGGTGAAATACGTCGCGCTCGTGCTGCGCGCCGACAACCAGGGAGAGGGCGGCATCCTGGCGCTGACCGCGCTCGTACCCAATCTCGGCGGGCCGGCGTCGAAAGGCGCGCCTCGTCTCGCAGTGGGCCGGCCAGTGCTGATCGCGCTTGGCCTGTTCGGTACCGCGTTGTTGTACGGCGACGGCATGATCACGCCTGCGATCACGGTGCTGGGCGCGGTCGAAGGCCTCGAAGTCGTCACGCCGTTGTTCAATTCCTACGTTGTGCCGATCACGGTCGTGATCCTGATCGGCGTGTTTTCCATTCAGCGGTTCGGCACGCATCGCGTCGGCGGGCTGTTTGGTCCGATCGTCATCGTCTGGTTCCTGGCCATCGCCGCACTCGGGGTGATGTGGATTGGGCGCGCGCCGCAAGTGCTCGGCGCCTTCGATCCGAGTCATGCCTTCGCGTTCTTCGCCGTCAATGGCTACATGGGCTTCGCGGTGCTCGGCGCCGTGTTCCTCGTCGTGACCGGTGGTGAAGCGCTCTACGCCGACATGGGCCACTTCGGCCGCCAGCCGATTCGCCTGGCGTGGTTCTCGCTCGTGTTGCCGTGCCTGGTCCTGAACTACCTGGGGCAGGGCGCGTTGCTGCTCACCAACCCGGACGCGCATCACACGTTCTTCATGCTGGCGCCGTCGTGGGCGCTGGTCCCGATGGTCGTGATTGCGACCGCGGCGGCGATCATCGCGTCGCAGGCGCTGATCTCGGGATCGTTTTCGATCACGCGGCAGGCGGTGCAGCTTGGCCTGGCGCCGCGTCTGACCATCCAGCACACCTCGGCGAGGGAGATGGGGCAGGTCTACGTGCCACGCGTCAACTGGGCGCTGATGGTGGCGACCGTCCTGATCGTGATCGGTTTCCAATCATCGAGCGCGATGGCGGCCGCGTATGGCATCGCGGTCACGCTGACGATGATCATCACCGTGCTGCTGCTGTTCATCATCATGACCGAGCGATGGCGCTGGCCGGTGCCGATCGCCGCGCTGGTGATGGGGATCTTCCTGACGATCGATCTGGCGTTCTTCGGCGCGAACGCGTTGAAGATCATGCAGGGCGGCTGGCTGCCGCTCGTCGTCGCCATCGTCATCTTCACCGTGATGACGACCTGGCGCAGCGGCCGCCAGATCGTGGCCGAACGCCTGGCGAAGCGCGCCGTGATGCTCGAGGACTTTTTCGCGAGCATCGACTACCTGAAACCGGCGCGCGTGCCCGGCACGGCGGTCTACATGTCGGCGCAGACGACCGGCGTGCCGATGGCCCTGGTGCACAACCTGCAATACAACAAGGTGCTGCACGAGCGCGTCGTCATTCTGAGCATCGTCACGGTTCAACAGCCGCACTGCGCTCCGGAGGAACGCGTCATCGTGGAAGATCTCGGTCGCGGCCTCTACAACGTGCGCCTGCAGTACGGGTTCATGGAGGATCCCGACGTGCCGCACGCGTTGCTGGCTGCCGCCAAGGCACGCGGCATGAAGTTCGACTTTCAGGACGTGGTGTATTTCCTGGGACGCGAGACCATCCTCGTCACCCGTGGCGACGGCATGGCGATGTGGCGCGAGAAGTTGTTCGTGGTGATGTCGCGCAACGCCGTCCGCGCCACCGCGTATTTCCGGCTGCCAACAGAACGCGTCGTCGAGTTGGGCGTCCAGGTCGAGATGTGAGCGCCGCTATTTCGGTTTCGCCGTGAGGTAGCCGGCGCGCGTGCGGACGCGGTAGTCCGGATGCTTCGTCGTCACCCTGAGGTGGTGGTACGGGTGGTCACCGGCGTTCTGCGGATAGAACCCGAGCGTGTATTGCTGGCGCAGTTCTTCGGCGATGCGCTGCGCCGCCTCTTCCACTTCCCGGACACTGGACGCAATGATCACGGAACCACCCGTGGGCCCGGCGAGCCGTTCCAGCGACTCCACGTGCACGGCGCCTGATCGCGACGCCGCATTGATGCCGAGCGCGTAGAGCAGTACTTCTCCGGCACGCAGCGCCTCCTCAGCCTTGGCGGAACTCTCGCGGGGACCGGGCGCCTCGAACGGATTGCCACTGAAGCGCTCCCCGGGGCGGCTCGCCGCGATGATGGAGTTGTCGACGCCGTCGGTCATGAGCAGCATCGCCCGTTTGCGGTGCGGGGTCTCGCTCATGAACGGCACCATCTCGGCCACGGACCTGAATAGTTCCGTGCTGCCGGTGGTCGGCATGGCCCTGAGCGAGTTCACGATCGCCGCGTTGTACGGCCGCCAGCCAATCATCGTGCGCCGCTGACTGTCGAAGGTGGAAATGCTCCACAGGTCGTTGGGCTGCAGCGAGCGCCCCAGTGCGTCAGCGGCGCGGATCGCCGCTGCCATTCGCGCGCCGGCCATGCTGCCGCTGGTGTCAATCAGGACGCCGATACTGATCGGTGCGGGCGCGTCGGAAAAGACGGCGACGCTCTGGAGCACCTCCTCGTCGTAGATCAGAAAATCATCCTTGGTGAGGCCGCGAACGATCGAGCCATCGGGCGCCTGCACGGTGACGTCCAGGTAGACGGCTTCGATGCCGGCGCGGAATGGCTGTTGTGCCGCGCCGGTTGAGGCGACCAGCATCAGCAGTGCGACGGCCTTCATCATACGCACGCTCAGGATTTCTGACGCACCGGCGTGCCGGGCCGTAATTCATCGGTGCCGCGCGCCGCGATCGTGTCGCCCGCGGCGAGACTGCCGAAGACCTCGATCGTATTTCCAGCGCTGAGTCCCGTTTTCACGTCGACCCATTCCGTCTTCCCGTTACGGATGCGAATCACGAACGTGCGTCCGGTGGTGGAGGCGACGCTGCCGCTCGGCACGAACAGTGACGGCTCGGTGCGCCGCACCGGCCAGTGCACCTGGCAGAACGCACCCGGTGACAGCTTGCTGTCGGCGTTGGTGACGTCGAGTTCGACCGCCATGGTCCGCGTCGCCGCATCGAGCGATTCGGCCGCGCGCGCGACGATCGCGGTCCACGAGCGGCCCGGATAGGCGGACACGGAAAACGACACGCTGGCTCCGGGTGTGATTTGTCCGGTGTAGGCCTCGGGCAGCGACACGATCAGTCGCAGGCGCTGCGTCTGTGCCACCGTGACCATCGCCGCCGCCGCCCCGCCGCCAGCCGGGCCGACCAGCGCACCGGGATGCACGTTGCGCGCAGTGACTACGCCATCGAACGGCGCGGTGATCCGCAGGTACGACTCCATCTCCCGAGTTGCCGCCAGGATCTGTCGCGCCGATTCCACCGCACTCTCCGCCGCGACGACTTCGCTGCGGCTGCTCTCGGCGGCCCGTTCGGCCAGCGTCACGTCGTTGCCGGCCACCACGCCCGGGGTCGCGGACGCGGCTTTCAGGCGCTCGAACGTACTGCGATCGCCGGCGGCTTTCGAGCGCGCCGCCTGCAGCTTGGCGTCCGCCTGCTGCAGCGCCGATTGCGCCTGCGCCCGTTGCGCCGTCAGTTCCGGCGCTTCGAGCACGGCGATCTCCTGGCCGGCGCGGACATGCGATCCGCGATCGACACTGATCGACTTGACGAAGCCGGTGACGCGCGGGTGGATGTCGACGCTCTGATACGCCCGCAGCTCGCCCGGTAACGTCAACTGCACGTCGAGAGGTTGACGTGTCACGGTCGCGACCTCGATCGCCTTTGGCTCGGCGGCTGCGGTGGCAGCCGCCGGCGGCGTTGCGGTCCTCGTTTCGCAGCCGCACAGTGTCGCGCCTGCCAGAAGCACAGCGCCGAGGCGAACCGTCAATCGGATGGTCCTGATCATGCGTAATACCTGCCGCCGGGATCGTCGGGATCGAGAGACGGCGAAACGGCCGTCGAGCGGCCGACGATGACGGCGTAAATGGCAGGCAGTATCAACAAGGTGACGACGGTCGCCGTCGCCAGTCCCCCGATCACCGCGCGGGCGAGTGGCGCAGTGGCATCCGCGCCCGCGCCGATGCCGAGCGCCATCGGCAGCATGCCGGCGATCATTGCCGCGCTGGTCATCAGGACCGGGCGCATCCGCGCCGCCGCTGCCGACGTCGCCGCATCGCCCGCGTGCTCGCCGCCGCGGCGCGCCTGCTCGGCGAACGTGATCAGCAGAATCGCGTTGGCGACGGCGACGCCGATCGCCATGATCGCCCCCATGAACGACTGGATGTTGAGCGTGGTCCGCGTCAGGGCCAGGGCGATTACCACTCCGGCCGCGACGGCGGGCACGGTCGCCGCGATCACGACGGCCAGCCGCAGCGACTGGAAATTGGCCGCGAGCAGCAGGAGGATCACCAGCACGGCGACCGCCAGGCCAGTCGCGCCGCTGCGAAAGGTCTGGCGCATCGCCGCCAGCTGGCCGCGGATCGTGACGGTGGCGCCGCGCGGCGGCGCGCCGGCCGCGGCGATCGCGTCGTCCACCTCCGCCAGCACCTCCCCGAGATCGTTGCCGGCGGTATTGGCGGTAAGCGTGACCAGCCGCTGCCCGTTGAAGCGATCGTATTCGCCCACAATCGTGGCGTTCTCGATCGTCGCGACGTCGCCCAGCAATGCCGGCGACGCGCCGCCGGACACCGGCACCACGCGCAGGTCATCGAGCGACGTCAGTCGCGGCTGCGGCACCTGCACCTGTACCTGGAAGGCGATGCCCGATCGTGGATCGGCCCAGTAGTTCGGCGCGAAGAACCGGCTCGATGACGTCGCCGACGCAAACGAGCGGCCGACCTCGTCGACGGTGACGCCGTGCTGGCCGGCGCGCTGCCGATCGATGTGCACATTCACGGCAGGGTAGTCGAGCGTCTGCCCGTACTGCAGATCGCGCAGTGACGGCGCGGCCGACAGGTGCTCGCGCAGTGTCGCGGCATAGGCGCGGGTCGCGGTGAAGTCCGGACCCATCACGGCGACCTCGACCGGCGTCGGCGCGCCGAAGTTCATGATGCGACCGACGATATCGCCAGGCTCGAACGAGAATTGCGCGTCCGGAAACCGCTGCGCAAAGACGGCGCGGAGACGTTCCTGGAATTCACGCACGTCGATTCGCGCGTCCGGCTTCAGCGCCACCTGCAGCACGCCCTCGTGAGAGCCGCCGGTCCACAGGAAGATCGTGTTGATCGGATAGGACGAGGGCTGCACGCCGACATAACCCAGCGAGATCGCGACGTGGCCGGGGCCGGCGGCCTTGTCGATCTCGGCGAGGATCGCGCGCGCCAGGACCTCGGTGGATTCGAATTTCGTTCCGGCCGGAGCGCGAAAGCGCAGCGAGAGCTGCTGCACGCCGCCGGACGGAAAGATCTCGCGCCCGAGCCGCGGACCAAGGCCGCCGACCACGGCAATGGACAACACCGCATACGCGCCGAGGACGAGCCAGCGGCGCGCGGCCACGCCGCCATGCGCGGCGCGCAGCCGGTGGCGAAGCCGATCGATCCAATCCGGACCGCCGCCGGCATGCGGCTGCAACCATCGGGCGGCCGCGATCGGCACCAGCGTGCTCGACAACGCGAAGGACGCCATCATCGAGAAGCCCACGGCCAGCGACAGCGGTACGAACAGCGTTCTCGACACACCGCTCATGAAGAACGACGGCACGAATACCGCGATCACCGACAGCATCGCGAGCAGCCGCGGGCCGATCACTTCCGCGCTGGCGTCGGACACCGCGCGCGGGATCGCGACACCGCGCGCGACGTGGGCGTGAATGTTTTCGATCGCCACCGTCGCTTCGTCGACGAGGATGCCGACGGCCAGCGCCAGGCCGCCGAGCGTCATGATGTTGATGGTCTGGCCCGCCGCCCACAGGGCCACCAGCGCCGACAACAGCGCGAACGGAATCGTGACGACGACGATCGCGGCGCTGCGCGCGTCGCGCAGGAACAGCAGCACGACGACGCCGGTCAGCAGCGCGCCGAGCAGCGCCTCCCGCGCCACCGACCATAACGCCTCCGACACGTACGGCGACTGGTCGAGCTGATACGACACCGCGATGTCATCGGGCACGAGCGATTGAAAGCGCCCGAGATTGGCTTTGACTTCCGCGACCACTGCCAGCGTGGATGCGCTCGGCCGCTTGGTGACGGGGATGTAGACGGCGCGCCTGCCGTTGACCAGCGCATAGGCGGTCGGTACATCGGTGGCATCGCCGACGCTGGCGACATCGCGGATGAACACCGAAGCGCCGGAGCCTGGATGGATCGGCACTTCGAGCAGATCGTCAATCGCCGAGACCACCGAGTTAATCGGCGTGATGCGGGTCTCCTCGCCGATGTTGACGCTGCCCGACGGCATGATCACGTTGCCGGCGCTGAGCGCGCGCACAACATCGTCGGGCGACAGCGAGTAGGCGCGCAACCGGTCGGGATCGACGCGCACGACGATGGTGCGCTGGCTGCCGCCGAATGGCGGCGGCGAGGTGAGGCCGGGCAGCGTCGCGAATTGCGGCCGGACCTGGTTGAGCGCGAGATCCTGGATCTCGCCGAGGCTGCGCGTGTCGCTGCTGAACACCAGGTAGCCGACCGGCACGGTGCCCGCATCGAAGCGCATGATGAACGGCCCGACCGTGCCCGGCGGCATGAAGGCGCGGGCGCGATTCACGTAGCCGATGGTCTGCGACATCGCTTCCGACATGTCGGTGCCGGGATGGAAGTTGAGCTTCAACAGCGCGGTGTTCTGGATCGACTTGGACTCGACGCTCTCGATGCCGTTGATGTAGAGGAAGTGGTACTCGTAGTAATAGGTGAGGAAGCCTTCCATCTGCGCGGGGCTCATGCCGCCGTACGGCTGCGCCACGTAGATCACCGGCAGATCGAGATCGGGGAAGATGTCGGCGCGCATGCGCGTCACCGCGAACGCGGCGGTCAGCGCGATGCCGACGAGCACCATGACGATGGTGACGGGCCGCCGCAGCGCGAGTCGAATCAGCCACATGGCTACGGCGCCGCCGCGCCGCGAACGGCGCCGAGGAAGTCCACCAGGTCGCCCTGCGCGACCGCCCGGTCGAGCAGCGCCTGCCACGTCTTGATCCGCGCCACGCGATCCTCGTACTCCGAAGCGGCCAGCAGGTTCTGCGCCTCGGCGATTTCGATCACATTCGCCAGCCCGGCGTCATAGCGAGCCCGCGATTGCGACTCCGTCTGTTGTGCGGCGGCAAGTTGGATCGGCGTGTTCGCGGCAATGGCCCGCGCCGCCGCGAGGCGCGCCGCCGCGATCCGCTGTTCCGCATTCAATTCCAGCGCGGCATCGTCACGGCGCGCGGCCGCAGCCCGGATCGCGGCCTCGGCGGATGAGGCGCGCGCGTGCTGGGCGTGCCAGTCGAACAGGTTCGGAAACACGATCTGCACGCCGCCCGCCCAGTTGGCGCGATCGAGGGCCAGTCCGCCGAGACCCGTGTCGTGTTCGCCCGTCACTTCGGCGCCGGAGCCGCGTGCCGACACGCTGGCCTGGAACAGGACGTGCGGCCGCAGCAGCGTGCGCACTTCGTCCGACTTCGCGCGCGCGAAGTCGACGGAGGCGTTCTGCAACAGCGTCAGCGGGTGCGACGCCGCGCCGCCTGGCGGCGGCGGCGCCGCGACGCGATCGGTGACGCCGCGTGCATCGATGCGGATGTCGCCGTCGAATCCAATCGCGCGGGCGAGGGCGATGCGCGCCAGCTGCGCCGCTTCGCGCGCCTGAATCAACCGCGTGCTTGCGGCGGCGCGTTCGGCTTCGGCGCGCGACAGCTCGGCGCCGGGCCGCAACTGGTTGTCGACGAGGGCGCGGACCGCGCCGACCAGCACCTCCCGGCGCGCGGCATCCGCTTCGGCCACGTCGACGGCGAGCGCCGCGGCGGCGGCCTGCAGGAATCGCGACGCCGCCCGTTGCTGCAGCTCGAGGCGCGTCAGCGCCTCCGTGGCGCGCGCGCGCTGGGCCGACGTCTCCGCGACGCGAATCGAGGCGCCGCGGGACCCGAGATCGATTGGTTCCCAGGTGAGGAGACCACCGGCCGCGCTGCTCCAGACGCCCGTGCCCGACGCCGAGACGAGCACCGGACCGGAGATTGGCGGCACGATCGATTGCGGCAGGAGCTGGCCAAAGACGTTGTTGACCGTGGCGGCGTTCGACTGCCAGATCGCGTCGAACCGCGGCCACGCCGAGGCCTCCGCGACGCTCACGCCGGCGGCGCGTTCGTTGCTGTCCTCGCGAGCCGCCGCCAGGCCGGGATGGTGTTCGACCGCGTAGCTGAGCGCCTGATCGAGCGTGAGCGGCATCGCCGGCGGCTGCGCCGCCGCCAGCGCCGGCAGCGCCCACATCGCCACGCCGAGCCACAGCCGCCTAGACATGTTCGAACATCTCGCCGAACAGCTCGCGGACGCGCTCGCGCGCGACTCGCAGCGTCTTGCGGCCGTGCGCGGTGGCCTGGTAGAGGCGCCGCTGGCGCCCGTGACTCGACTTGATCCGCGATCGCAGGTAGCCGACGCGCTCCATGCCGTGCAGGATCGGATAGAGCGTGCCCGCGGAGATGCGGTAGCCGTGCCGGGCCAGTTCGTCGATCATCGCCTGGCCGAAAAACGGCGCTGCCGCGGCGTGATGCAGCAGGTGCAGCCGGATTAGCCCGGCGTAGAGGCGCCGATCTTCAATCGATTCACGATATCGCATTTCGATATCGCAAAGCCTACCCCGCGCCGGGTCGCGGCGTCAAACCCGGTGAGGCGAGCCCAGCGGCAATGTCACGGTGAAGAGGGCGCCGCCGCCGGGCTGGTTGGACGCCGTGACCTCGCCGTCGAGGACGTGAACGAGATGCTTCACGATCGAGAGGCCCAGGCCGGTGCCGCCCGGACGGGTGCGCGACTTGTCGACGCGATAGAAGCGCTCGAACACGCGCGCCAGATCATCGGGCGCGATGCCGTGGCCGGTGTCCGACACCGTCAATTGAAAACGGCCGTTATGAATCGCGGCGCCAACGTCGATCGCGCCGCCGTCGGGCGTGTAGTTGACGGCGTTCTCGACCAGGTTGCGCGTGATGTCGTGCAGCTTGGTGGCATCGGTCACCAGCGTCGCCGCTTCCGGTGCAACCGTGGTATCGATCGTCTGCTGCTTCTGCGCGGCAATCGGCTCGAAGTCGTTGGCGATGCCCTTCAGCAATCCAACGATGTCACAGGGCACGAGCTCCACCGTCTCCTGGCCTGCATCGAGGCGCGCCAGGCGCAGCAAATCCTTGACGAGACGCTCCATGCGCGTCGCATGGCGATGAATGATGTCGAGAAACTTCTCGCGTGCATCCGCATCCTCGGCGTCGTCGAGCAGCGCCTCCGCATACCCCTTGATCGCGGTCAGCGGCGTGCGCAGCTCATGTGAGACGTTGGCCACGAAATCGCGGCGGACCTGATCCGCCTTGCGCAGCTCGGTGATGTCGTGCAGCACCAGCACCGCGCCGCGTCCGGCGGCGGTCACCGGCGCAACGCGCGCCACCAGCGTGCGCGTGGTGTCGCGCGTGACGGACAACTCGAGGCCCTCGGTCTCTTCACCCTTCAGCGCGCGCCCGATGTGGTCGACGATGCCCGGGTGGCGAATCGCTTCGACGTACGAGTGATCGATCGATCCGCTTTCGAGTTTCAGGATGCGGCGCGCCGCTTCGTTCACGAGCTGGAGGCGGCCCTGTTCGTTCACGACCAGCACGCCTTCGACCATGCTCGCGAGGATCGCTTCCATTCGCGCGCGATCGCGCTCCAGGGTGTCGACGCGGCGTCCGGTTTCGTGAATGGCATGGTCCATGGCGCGAGCCACTTGTCCGAGATCGTCGTCGCCATAGTCCGGCGCGGGCCGCGACAGGTCGCCAAGGCTGTAGCGTTTCGCCGCCGATAGCATCGTCGTGACGCGGCCCCGGTTGACGACGGCCGCCGAGGATCGGCGCGCGGCGGCCACCACCGTAGCGACGAGCACTCCGGCGGCAAACGCGAGGGCAATCAGGACGGCAGTCGACACGGTGTCAGGCTGGGGCGGGGTCGAGGAGCTTATATCCGAACTGTTTGACGGTCACAATCGCGTCGGCGAGCATCGGCACTTTTTCGCGCAGGCGCCGCACGTGAACATCGACCGTGCGCGTGCCGCCGGTGTACGAATAGCTCCATACGTCCGAGAGCAGCAGATCGCGCGACAGCACCCGGCCGCGATGCTGCATCAGGTACTGGAGCAGCAGGAATTCCTTGGCGGTCAGTTTCACTTCCTCGCCGCTGATCTTGACGGTGTGGCGATCCACGTCGACCGTGAGCGAGCCGTACGACAGCCGGTTGTCGGCCGGCGCGGCGCGATGCGCGCGGCGCAGCAGCGCCCGCACCCGCGCCACCACTTCGTTGGGGCTGAACGGCTTGGTGATGTAGTCATCGGCGCCGAGCTCGAGGCCGACGATGCGATCCGATTCCTCTGCCTTGGCGGTGAGCATGATGATCGGAATGACCGCCGTGGCCGCATCGGCCCGGATCGCGCGGCACAACTGCAGGCCGTCGAGACCGGGTAGCATCAGGTCGAGGACGACGAGGTCCGGCGTCTCGCGCTTGATCTGCGGCATCACGTCTCGGCCCGACGCTACCAGCCTGGGGAGAAAGCCCGCCTTCTTCAGGTAATGCTCGAGCAGGCTCCCGATGTCGGGATCGTCTTCGGCGACGAGGATCCGTGTGGGCGGCCGGACTGACATGGGGTTTCAGGATCTTAGCAGCTAAGGTATCTTTGCCGGAGCCATGAGACTCGCACGACTCCTGTTGATTGCCCTGATTTACGCCGCCTGCGGCCTGACCGTTGCGGCGCAGGCGCCCGCGCCGGTGCGCAACGACACCATGCACCTGACCGTGAACACGGCGATCTCGACCGCCGAAGTCGCGCCAGGTCAGAAACTCTCGCTGTCGTTCGACATCACGCCGAAGCGCGCGATGCACGTCTACGCACCCGGCAAGCACGACTACCAGGTGATCGCCGTCAAACTCGATCCGCAACCGTGGCTGAAGGTCGCGCCCACGACCTATCCGCCGTCGGAGATCTATTACTTCAAGGAGCTCGACGAGAAAGTCGAGACCTACGGCAAGCCGTTCACGCTCGTGCAGGACATCACGGTCCTCGACACCGCGGCCGCGAAGAAGGCGCTCGCCGCCGGCCCGATCAAGCTGAGTGGCCGTCTCGAATACCAGGCGTGCGACGACAAGGTCTGTTACGCGCCGACGAAGGTGCCGGTCAGTTTTGCTCTCACAGTGAAATGAGCTTCAGGCGCGCGGCGGGAGTGGTCGCGGCGCTCGGCCTGGCGCTGGCAGCGTCGCTCTCTGCCGATCAATCCGCGCCGATGGACGTCAACGGCGTCCTGCGGCGCGCCGGCGACAAGGTGATCGAGTTCTTCGCGCGTGCGCAGAGCATCATGTGCCTCGAGAAGGTGTCGCTGCAGAAACTGGGGATCGGCTGGGGCGCCGAGGGCGCCGCGCGCCGGGTCGAGTCCGAGCTGCGCCTGTCGTGGGAGCCCTCGGCCGACGATCCGACGCCGACCCTCGCGCGCACGTTACGCCAGGTGCTGCGCGTCAACGGATCGAAGCCGCGCAAGAACGACTGGGACAACTGCACCACGCCCGAGCAGCAGGATGCGGAGGAACAGC
>Ga0207428_10003926_pt1 | contig 14256 bp, 13 predicted proteins | sample RhiMethybrSRZTD1_FD_187600 | JGI IMG/M metagenome (GOLD analysis project Ga0207428, IMG submission 187600) | Populus rhizosphere microbial communities from Tennessee, USA - Rhizosphere MetaG P. TD hybrid SRZTD1 (SPAdes) (version 3) | ecosystem: Host-associated > Plants > Roots > Rhizosphere >... | reverse complement strand
CGCAGCAAGGACATGATCAACCGCGGCGGTTACAAGATCTATTCGGTCGAGGTCGAGAACGCGCTCATGAGCCATCCCGCGGTCGTCGAGGCCGCGGTCGTCGCCAAGCCGTGCGCGGTGCTGGGCGAGCGGGCGCACGCCTTCGTGACCGTCACCGGCGCCGGTGCCAGCGCCGAGGCGCTGACACGCCGCTGCGCCGAGCTCCTCGCCGACTACAAGGTGCCGGACAGCTTCACGCTCGGCGCCGAGCCGCTGCCGCGCAACGCCAACGGCAAGCTGATGAAGCGGCAGCTGCGCGAGGAGCTGTTGCGCTCGCTCGCCACCAAGTAGCGGCACTTCAAGGCGGTGTCGCGGCTTGAGCAAGTCGAGGCCCGAACATTGCGGGCGAATGCAGGGGGCGAACATCGTCCGCGATCACCTGTTGATTCTGCCCGACGGTGCGCTCCCAACACGGATGGACCTCTCGGAAAGGACAGGATTGCTCATGAGCACGACGCACGATCAGCTTTCGTCGCTGCTGGCGACAGCGTCCTCGTGCCGTCGCTTCCAGAACATGGACTGACGCCATCGCGTCTCGAGGCGATAATAGCGGGTTCTGGTGGAGCGATAGGCGGCGTATTCGCGTTGCAGGTCGCGAGCGAACGTCTCCAGGGACGCATGGTCACCCGAGACGTGCGCCGCGATGCTCGCGGCGGCTCGTGTTCCGTGCTCCAGCGCGTTCGCAATCCCTTGAGAGCTCAATGGATCGAAGGCCAGTGCTGCGTCGCCGACCGCGAGCCAGCCGACTCCGTATCCAAGATCAAGGTGCTGAGACCTTGCCGAGCGAACAAACAAGCGCTCCGACGGTTCGAAAGCCCGAAACCGATAACGCACATGCGTCGTGCGACCGAGTTGTTCGAGCCACCACGCATGCAGGTTGGTCTTTGCTCCTTTCGGCAATAGGTCGTCGTCGGTCGCGAGCATGCAAATGCTCCGCTCCGGACCGATGGCGGCGCCGTACCACCAGCCCGCCTCAGCGGCCTCGACCATGCTTCTGGTATGGGGGATCTGACCCTTCGCGGTGTTCGCAAGCGCCACGACCGCAACCTGGCGGTCGTGTGCGCGAACTCTGGCTCCCTGCCGGCGCGCGAATGTGGCGGCCCGTCCCGTCGCATCGACGATGATTGACGCGGAGAGAGATGTGACAGCGCCGTCCGCGAGGATTTCGACATCCCATGTCGAATCCTTTCGCACCGCACGCCGCAATGAGGCGCAACGCCGGACCGTCACACCGGATAGCTCGCACGCGCGCGCCAGTTCGGCGTCAAATCGCGGGCGAGACAGATTGAGCCCGTGCTGACCGGCGTGAAGGAAGTAGTCCATGTGGCTGGCGGCTTCGGATCCCCAGTAGGCGACCACTCCGGCGCTCGCGAAGTGGTCATCCAGCGGCAGGTTCAATCGGGGACACATGGCGCGAAGCCGGAGCACACTTGCCGGCTGGAGATGCTCGCCGATTCGGAGATCATCGTAGGCGCTGCGTTCGATCACCATCGCGGCAAGACCCTGCCGCGCCAGCTCCAAGGCGGTCGCCAATCCCGCCGGCCCGCCGCCGACGATGAGAACGTCGTATCCGTGATGTCTCACGGCTTATGCGATTGCCGCTTCCAACGTTCGCTCGGTCTCGACGAACTTGCCGGTAGTACGGTCAAGAACCACGAACCCGAGCTTGGACCAGGAAGCGACCATGTTCAGATGCGGGTTTCTCCCCCGCCCGAGGATTCCGCGGTCCCATCTCTCCGCCCTGCCGTTTTCCGTTGTCACATCGTCGGGACGTTGCGATGGCCACCAGTGGTTTGAACAATCTGCGAAGTCCGCCTGCCAGGGGAGGGCCATTTTCTCCGTCAGGAAGCCGGCCGGATGGGCGGGGTCGATGCGGAATTCCCGCCGCAGGTGCGGCTCCGGGTGGTAGGTTGCGGCGCGCGCGATGTCGTATGTGCCCTCGATTCCCGGAAAGAACGCGCCGCCAACGCACGTTTCGAGCGCGGCTTCGGTGAGCGCCCAGGCCTGCAGCGCGATGGGAATATCGTCGAACGGCGTAGGAGCCGGCGCGGAGCCGGGCCAGTCATCGTCGAAGTCGCCGCGCACCCAGTTCTCGATATGCGCCATCTGGTAGTTCGTCAGCGACAGGAAGGTAAAGACCGGCCCGTCGGGAGCGGGATTTGCGCCACTGAACAGTTTCGGCATCCCGCCTGGAGGGAGTTCCTGGAAGTTCGGCGCCGCGGCGCCAAGCGGCGTCAACCTATCGAGCACGGCCGCCCGCCGGTTGGGATCCGTGAAGGTCGCAATACGGGCCGCGTCGGAAAGCGCGCGAGGGCCGATCGAGTGCGCCGTTCCGTGCACGCCGCTCAGGTTATCCGCACGCTTGAGAATGGGATAGACGTCGCGCGTAAATGATGTTGTGCGGGGGCGGTTGAAACGACCCTCCGTGGTGAGCCTGGCCATGTTGACCGCTTGATCATACCAGGTGACGATTCCGTATACTCCCGGAGCATAGCGAGGCACCGTCACCACGACCCAAGCCGGGATCACGACGTGAGCTTGGCTGCCAAAGCGAATGGTAGCGGAAACGGGGCCATCCGAAACACTGTCGTACCAGCCGTCGTTGTCCGCAAATGACTCCGCCGGAGCGTCGAGCGGAGAGCCCGATTTGCCGGGGCCGCCGACCACGAGGAGCCGACCTTTTTCATCGGTGCGAAGCGTCGCAAGCACGATGTCCGTGACCTTGGTGCCGCTTGATCCAGGCCGCGCGAACTCGATGTCTCCCGCAAGCACCGGGCCGCTCGCCTTGGTGCCGGTGACGGAGCCGGTTGCGGCGATAACCAGCTTGTCGCGATCGAGGCGGGCATTGCGGCGCTTCGGATTGGGCGCGCGGGTAAGCGTGTCGAAGATTTGGAGCCCGGCAGCCTTTCGATTTGCAAGGGACACGCGCCACTCGATCTCGACGTCGTTGCCGGGAACAACCTCCTCGGTCACCGTTTCGTTCTCGTTGGCATCGATCTCGACCTTGTAGATGCGGAAGCGCGCGGCCTGCGGCTTGAGACCGTCATCGGCGCCGCGAAACGGTCCGGTCGGTACGACGCCGGGTGCCTCGGGGCCGATCGTGAAGCTGTCCTTGCAATCTCCGACCCTGGCGACCCCTATGCTCGGGTAAATGCGGAACTCCGTGCGCGCCCCCAACCGGGCGGTTACACCCAAAGCGGCGGCGACCGCGCTTCTTGCGGTCGAGCGCGCTGCCGGCGGAGTACGTCTCGCAGACGTGCTGCGGCGCTTCCTGGCTGCTGTCGGCATTGCCGTCACCCCCATGATTGCGACAATTTCACATCGGGCGTTCGCTTGTGCTGGCGATTGTGCGCACCTGGCACTGCTGCGTTCTGCCTGGCTGACGCCAGTCGCGCACGTGGCTGCAATGCTCCAGCTTCCCACCAAATCCGTGAGGTTGCAATACTGGAGTGTTGAACTTGTGCGATAGGTACCGCAAATGGCCGGTTACCGCTTCAACAGTGGAGTTGACCTGAAGCCCCGGAGTTCATTCAAGAATAGTTAGAGCCTATCACTCCGCTGGGGATGCACATGAAGCGAGCCGATTCACTGAAAGGCAGACCACAGTGATTTGCGCGTGCAGCAAGCTGGCGTGAGGACCGCCGCGGTTGGCCGCAAGTACGGATCGGCAGTGCGACGTTTACAGGTTGGATTGGCGCCGGCGTCGAGCCGCAGGAAATGGGCGCCGCGCGCAAGCGCGCGCAGACCGACCTCAGTCGCGCCGCCTTCCAAAGCTCGTTCGCGGGAAGCGCTCCCCACGGCATCCGGCCCGATCACGCGTGGTGGCGAAGCCACCGAGCCCAAACCGGTATGACGCATCGCACCTGTCGAGCGTGCGAGCTTGGCTCAGGCTCTCTCCCCTCACACGATCGATGCGGCTTTACCAAACATTAACCGTCCTGGGGGGACATTTCCGATAGCGAAGGCCTCGGAGGACGCTTTGTTACAGTCTCCCGTCGACCAGACCAGTTCATACCCGGCCGAGCCGGCTATATCCACGAAATCGTTTGGGGCTGAAGCTGCCCGCCTCAGGCGGCGGCCACATGTTGTGGTCGTCGGCAACCACAAGGGTGGAAGCGGCAAGTCCACCATCGCCATGCACATCATCGTGGCGCTGCTGAAGTCGGGCAAGCGCGTCGCCTCGATCGATCTCGACCTAAACCAGCAAACGCTAACGCACTATCTTGAGAACCGCCGGGTTTGGGCGCAGCAAAACAACCTGTCCCTTGAGCTGCCGGATCATCACTCGATCACAGATGATCGAGCGGACCGGATCCATTGGGACGATCCCACCGATTTTGCTTGGTTCACCAACCAGCTGGAGATGATCGACGGCGAGGGGAACTGCGACTTTATCGTGATTGATACGCCGGGCGGTGTGCAGCATTTGAGCCTGGTCGCCCACAGCATGGCGGACACACTGGTAACTCCAATCAACGACAGCTTGGTGGATCTCGATGTGATCATTGCCATTGGGCCGTCGAAAGATCTCGAACCCCAGCCGTCGCGGTATGCCAGAACCGTGTCGCGCGCACTGGAGGGGAGACGAAGTGTGTGTGGCCGCCCCACCGACTGGATTGTGGTGCGTAACCGGCTGGCGCCGCTCGCCTCCCATAATCAGCGTCACGTTTCTGATCTGCTTGAACTGGTTCACGCAAAGCTGGGTATCCGCATCGCGCGCGGCTTGTCGGAAAGAGTCGTCTTCCGTGAGTTCTTCGCCCAGGGCCTGACTGCTTTCGACCCGATGGACGAACGTGTGCTCGGAAGCAAGCCGAGTCCGACGAACGTTATCGCGCGGTCGGAAGTCCGCACCCTGGTCGAGCAGATTGGTCTTTTGTCGAGACAGCTTCAACCGGCCCACGCCCCCACATTGCCAAGGGCTGAAGTACCGGCGGTGGCGACCGCGTCCTGACGCGATAGGTAAGTGCGCGGCCCGAGGCGACGCGGAGATCCAAACCAAGGTCTGGGCGCCAGCAACTCCCTGAGCGTTCCGCGTCGCGTTGCCACTGGCCACGGCACCGGATCGGACCCGTCCGGCGGCTGGCGAGCCGGAAGTCTGCGCATGAAGTGATGAACGATCGGGGCAGCGGGTTGATTGGGCATGGGCACCGAGCGCGCCGAGGCATGGTTGCCAACCGGCCAACGACAGCCCTTGCACGCATCTTTGCATCTTTTCCGTAACGGCGATTTGACCATCGCGGGGCAGCTTCGCCAGAGGGTCTTGCCTGGTGCGCCTTAGAACGACGCATGGAAACTCGCTATGCAACACGAACCTTCGGACTACCGGATGATGGCAGCGATGTGTGTGGAGATTGCGAACGGAATGTCGCTCGATACAGACCGGCTGCGTTTGACGGATCGGGCGCAGGAATGGCTCGAGCTCGCGCAGAAAACCGAAGCTGCGCAATTGCCAAAAATATCTGATGGGGGATCGGTGCTGAGCTTGGAATCGCAATCCCAAACTGACGCGATAGAGCTGGGAGAAACAAGCGAAGATGAGCAATTGCCGCGGTCGCCACAAGCAAGCTTGGAATCACGAACACAGGTTGATGTCATCGAGCTTGTGCAGAAAACCGAAGATCAGCAATTGCCCGAAATCTTTGACCGACGTGCGGGATCGGTGCAAGGCTTGGAATTGCAGACCGGGACTGATGCGAAACCGCGCACGCGGACCGATTTCGGAGCTGACGATCTTGAGACGGCCGACGATGCCGGGCTCGGTCCCGTCGTAACCGGTGGCACGCCGCGTTCGCAATTCGGCCAGTCACCCAGCGCAGGCGAGCGCGGCAGACATCGGCCGGCCGGCGGTCGTTCACTGGGAGCTGACTGGGCATGGTCGATGCTTCGCAACGTGCTGTTACTGGCGGTGCTCGCACTGTTCCTTACCGCGCTCTTCGCCTGGGGCCCATGATGCAAATGATGACGCCGGAGCCGAGCGCGCTCAGCGCCTGCTTGTGCGGCAACGACACCACCCACTACTTCATCCCACGAAGCCCGCCCCCATCTCATGCACGCCAAACGGTGCCAAGGCGCGCTCGACCAAATCTCAATTTGCGTCCTCGATCGCCTGGCGCACGATGAGTGAGCCATGCCGCATGATTTGCATTGTGCGGCGTGAAAAAGCGCCTCCGTACCGGTCTCCCGCGAAGCCGCTACCGACCAAAGCTCGCCGTTGAATTTGAGCCTCTATCGGGTTGGCCGGCGCTCGTGCTGGTGTGGAGGCCGACGACCGTGCTCTCCCGTGTCGTCGGTGGAACTCATCGCGAACCTGTCGGCTGTTGTCCTATAGTCGCGACGCCCCCAACGACGGAAGTTCGCCGGCGCCACCGCCGAACCTCATTCGGCTTTGATGCCGGCCGCCTTGATGATCGGACACCACCTGGTCCTCGACCACGACTTCGCTCATCGCGCAGGTGCTTTCGCCGTCCGGATCGAATCGGGAGTAACTCTTAATTGCCCAGCCTTGGACGCGATGTCGCAGCGCTCGACCACCTTGGGATCTCCCTTGATGACCTCAAACGCCGTCTCTCCACCCTCGACCCAGAACCGGATGTCGAGTTTGTGTTTACCGATGCGCAGATCGCGCACCGTCAGATCGGGCAACCAAGTCGGAAGCGAAGGGTCGACGTACAACTTGTCGCGAGGGGCGTCCGGTAAAAATCCCAGCAACGCCTGTGTCAGCATGAAGACCGCGCCGGCGGCCCATGCCTGGGGCACATTCGCGCCGATATACTGAACCGGGAAGTTTGCCTCAGTGCGCTCGGCGGCAGTGTAAAGTTCCGGCAGCTGATTCAGCAGAAAGTGGCTCGCCGCCACACTGACGTCATGCGCAACCCGCGCGGCTTCCGCACCGAAGCCATAGAATTTGAAACCCATGGCGATGAAGGCGTTGTCATGCGGCCACACCGAGCCGGTCTGATAGTTGTATGGGTTAAACGCCCGGTGGTCGGCGGACAGCGTGCGAATGCCCCATCCCGTCCACATGTCGGGCGCCATCAGGCGCTCCACCACCTTCTTTGCCCGCTCGCGGGGCACAATCCCGGACCATAGGCAATGCCCGGCATTGGATGCGATGGTCTTGACCCTTTTTTTGTCGCCATCGAGCGCATAGACATAGAAGCCCAATTCCTCGTCCCAGAAGGTTTCGTTGAACCGCTCGAACAGGGCGGCAGCCTTCGCTCGTAGCTCCTGCGCGCGGTCAGGCTTGCCGAGCGCATCGAACGCCTCCGCCATGCGGACCCAGGCATTGTAAACGTAGCCCTGCAGCTCACACAGCGCCTTCGGTCCCTTCACCAGCGATCCGTCAGGATACATGACCGAATCGCCGGAATCCTTCCACGCCATGTTCTCATAGCCGACCGGCGAACGCGTCTGGTATTCCTGAAATCCATCGCCGTCGCGATCGCCGTATTTGTCGATCCAGGCGAGGCAACCTTCCGCCGTCGGCAGGTGCTGCTCGAGCAGGCTCTTGTCGCCGGTGGCGCGCCAAGCCGAGTGCAGCGTTATCAGATAGAGCGGTGTCGCGTCGGCCGTCCCGTAATAGGGGGTGTGCGGAATCAGCTTGAAATGGGCGAGCTCGCCAAACCGTAGCTCGTGAAGGATTTTGCCCGGTTCGGCATCGCGATATGGATCGTCCTCCTTGGCCTGCAGCGAGCCAAGAATCTCCAGCGCGCCGCGAGCGAATTCCGGATAGATCAACACGTTCTGCAGCGAAACGACCAAGCTGTCGCGGCCGAACGGCGCGACGAACCATGGCAGCCCGGCAGCCGGCAGGAAGACGACATGGTCGGTTCCCTTGATCGGCAAACGCAGCGCGGCCATGTCTTCCAGCGCCTGGTGAAAGAGACGGTAAAATTCTTCGTTGCTGGTCTGAATCTTGACCACCGTCTGCAACCATTCCGCCATCGTCTCGGAATGGCGAGATTTGTGATTTCGCCCCAAGCAATCGGCCGGCGCGCGGAGTTGCTGCTCGCCATCCTCGAGCGAGTAGAGCAGGCATGCGTGCCAAGCCTGACCCGGTTGCAGCGCGACCTCGAAGCTCAGTCGCCCATTGGCGGAAACCGCCTTGCTCGATGAATGCGACACCGCGACCGTCACCGCGCGCCGAAAATCTCGGTTCGAGTAGGCCGTGCGAACCCGTTGCCGTCGCTCCGACCACTCTGTGGTGATCTGGCCGCGGCGCACGATCTTGCTCGATTTCACCTCGAAGATGTCGGCGAAGTCGCAACGAAAGGCGATCTCGAGCTGAAAACGTATCGGCTTCATGCTGTTGTTGGTGATGTCGAGATCCTCGTGCAAGCCGCCGCTGATCCATCGGCTGAGCGTGAGTCCGACGGTGCGCGGTGGGATCGCGCCGTCTTCGGTGAGAATAGTCCTGTTGGTGAGGAAGATGCGGGCCGCGTGATATGTGACCGGGCCGCCGTTCAATAGCTCCCACGGTTCACCATTGGCATAGATCGCCCAATTGCTGACAATGCGCGTATCGAGAAAGTAAAGGCCCTTCTCGCTCGGCCAACTGATCTGCCCGTCCTGCTCGCTGACCAGCACCGTCTGACCCTGGTGGATGGCGATCTGTGGTGGGCCGACCTGAACCTTGAATGACATGCTGTCCTCAGCACTGTTGCCAGCAGCGTGGCGGCGCGGTCTGTGTCGGCTTCGTCGGCTATAATCGCGTCATTCGTGACGGCCAAGCAACAGCTATTGTTGGCGGTAGGTCAGGGTCTTGTCATTCATTGAATGGAGGTAACGCGACCAATCAAACCCTATGATCGTGGCCGCGGCCTGCATTGAGAGCTGCAGTCGTCGCTTCGCACTGTCCGTACGCCGACGTCGTCCGCGCGATTGCGCGGATCTTCGTCCCGGGTACAGGTCCTTCGCTAGCGCCGTTGGTGACGACAGGACTGTTGAGGGGCCGCCGGCTGTCCTACGACGCGCGTTGCAGAAATACCGGCAGGCCCCGCTTGTTCGCGTATATCGGGCGGTAGCGCTCGGTATTGTACATCGTGGCAACGTCCAACTTGCGCGGCCCGAGATTGGGGTCGGGGATGGGCACCAGCTCATAACAGCCGTCCACCAGCGCCGACATCAGGCCGGTCTTGCCATCGAGAATCGCATCGTACGCCATGTTCCCGAACGCAAAGGCCACCAGCTTGTCGATGAAATCCGGGTCCCCCGAGCGGAGGTCGTAGGTGAGATCGGACGCCATTGTCTCCTCGCCGGTGCGATGCTTGATCTGGTCGGCAAGTGTCTCGGCCACGCTCGCCTTCTTGCGGTGACCGTAGGCGTCGGGCTCGCCGTATTCGCGTATTTGATAGCCCTCCCACTCGGCGCCCTCGCTCACCACGACGAGCGCATAGTTGCTCGGGTTTGCGCGCTTTTCCTCGATGAGCAGCTGTATGAGCCTGTCGAGATTGACTTTGTATTCCGGGATGACGCAGCGGATCGAGGTGACATACGCGGTGTAGAGCGCCGTAAAGCCGGCATCGCGGCCGAAGACGCGGAAGACGCCGATTCGCTCGTGCGAGGCGACGGTCGTTCGCTGGCGTTGGATGGCGTCGGCGGCGCGGGTGATCGCGGTCGAGAATCCGATGCAGTACTCGGTATTGCGAACGTCGTTGTCCATCGTCTTCGGGATGGCAATGATCTTGACGCCAAGTTCGTTGAGCCGGGCCGCGTAGCTGAGCGTATCGTCCCCCCCGATGGCGATAAGGTGCTCGATGCCGAGCGCCGACAGATTGGCCAATACTTGCCGGGAGACGTCCCAGGTCTGGGTCGCGATGCCGCCCTTGGTACCGATGGAGACCGGAAAATCCTTGCCGGCAAGGTGATCAGGCAGCTTCTGCATTTTCGAGGGGTTGGTGCGGCTCGAGTGCAGCACGGTCCCACCGCGCCGATCAATGGTGCGCGTGCTCTCTCGGTCGAGAACAATGACGTACCGACTTCTGCTGGTCGCGTCGTCGAGGTTCAAGTGCGTGAGCGCCTCCCAACCGCGACGCAGGCCGACGACCTCGATCCCGTTCTCGCTGCCACGGTAGGTCACGGTTTTGATGACCGAGTTGAGGCCTGGGACGTCGCCGCCGCCAGTGAGCAGCCCGATTCGCTTCTTCACCATGACGACCCCTGTACCTGTTTTCGTGCGTGGCCGGTGAATGCCGACTACTTCACAGCGCCCCAAACCGTGATCACCCCCGAATCACAATCAGCCTCAGGCGCTCCCACGCGGATCGCCGGAAAGTATAGCGCAACCGCGCCTCGAAGGTCGGAAATTCACGCCGCGAACCGTTTGCGGCGGCGGGCCTATCGCATGTCGGTGATTTCCGGCGGAGACGGGCTTGCATCTACGTCGAGCCGCTTGATGATCTCCTCCACGATCTCATCCGGATGCGGAACGATTGAGACCACGATCGGGTGTTCGTCCAGCTGCGGCTCTTCGAGTGTGGTGAATTGGCTGTCGAGCAGCGAGGGTGGCATGAAATGCTGGTCGCGTGCCGCCAGCCGGCGTGCGATCAGGTCCCGCTCACCCTTCAGATAGACGATGCGGACATCGCGGCGCTCGCCAACCAAGATATCGCGATAAGCGCGTTTGAGTGCCGAGCAGGCGACGGTGCCATGATTCCCGGCGCGCCGAGTCGCGTCGATCCAGGCGGCAATGCCATGCAACCAAGGCCAGCGATCCTCATCTGTCAGCGGCTCGCCGGCGTGCATCTTCCTGACGTTGGACTGCGGGTGGAACCAGTCGCCGTCCTCGTAGATCCAGTTCAGCCGACGCGCGAGCATCGCGGCAATCGTGCTCTTGCCGCAACCCGAGACCCCCATCACCACGGCGACGCAAGGATTGCGCAGTAGCGCGGCGGCTGTGGCTTCGGATTTCGCGGCTGGCGCCTGGCGCCCGCGCGGCGACCGTCGATGAGGCGGTGCGGCGGCGGATATCTTGTTGTGGGTCATGAGCGTGCAACCGGTCGTTGGCCGTACGGCACCGCTTTATTTCGCCGCCATGGGCCTCGGGTTCTCTGAACGCCACCCGCCGCATTCGACGAAATAGTCGCTCGGAGCGCGAGCGAACCGCAGATCCTGCACAACAGGATCGCCATACAATGCGGCGCCTCGCGTCGACCCAATGCCCGACAGAGCATTTATCATATTCGTGTCGGTGAGAAAGCCTGCGATCATTTTTGCAATGCCGCGGATGGTCTGTGCGAGCGCTACTGGCAAAGTCCCGGCTTCGCAGCGACTCGGCGTCTGATTGAAGCGCTGCCCGGCAAGCTGCTGGAAAGCGGATCTAGAACTTGCGATCATCCTCGTGCGTGATGAGGAATCCGAGCCGTTCATAAGGCGGCGCACCGACAATCCCCGAGCGGGGCAGCTTCGGCACGCCAAGATCGCCAGCACTGTTCGATCGGTATCGAGGTTCGATTGAGCAAGGGTCAGCTTCAGCCCCGGCTCAGGACGTACCGTTACGTCCGCCCGCGAATCGACGCGACCAGCCGGCGACCGTTACGATCAGTTCCTGGCGCTCTCTTCAAGATAATCGATGATGCTTGCGCGTTCCTCGGGCGACGCGAGCCCGCCATAGGGCCGCATCGTGTGGCCCGGCACCACCTGATCCGGATTGGCGATGAAGCGGTCGAGAGTCGATTTGTCCCAAATCAGGTCCCCGCCTTTCATGGCGCTCGAATAGCCGTAATTCGGCAGGGCGCCCATCTTGCGGCCGACGATCCGGTTAAGGTTAGGCCCCAGGCGATTGTCGCCCTCTCTCAGCGTGTGACACGTCCGGCAGGCATTGTTGAACAAGAGCTGGCCCTTGCCGCCCGTTGCTTGTGGCTGGGCGACGACGAATTGCCCAGGCCCCACTAGGGCGGCAGCCAAAAGGGAAAGGCCAGCTGCTCGCATTCCCAAGCTAATTTGCAAGACCTGCGGAAACCTTCCGGTTCCAGGAGACACTCCTGGTGTCGACATCGAAGGAAACTTGATCTGCTATCCGGGTCACCGTCAATGTCGTGAGCAGCGTGTTCTCGCCATAACCGCCAATCGAGATCGTTTGGCTCTGGCCATCGGCAAGGCGGCTCACAACTCGCGTCGGACGGCCCTCTGCGTCGGCACCCGGCGCGATCGTGATCACGACCTCGCCGCTTTCTTCCAATGCCGCATAGTGGATGTTCGCATACCAATCCGCCAATGCGGTAGTTCTTGCCTGTCCGACAGTCAAAGTGTCGGATTTGGCAGTGGTGAGCGGAGCAGCAGCCAAAGCCAGAACAAGCGCGAGTTTCTTCCACATTGCTGATCTCCTTTGCCTTCCACGCTCTAAGGTCCGAAACCGGTTCAGTCGCTGGACGACTGGCCGGGCGCAATTGACGTGCCGCGCTCTCACCGCCAATGGGTTCGGCATTCGACGCAGCCTGAATGGGAAGGGTTCAAAGGGCGAGGAATTTTTTTCCGGCCGCGCCTCGGCACCAGCCCTGCCGCTTTTAACGCGCCCGCCCGGCTCACCAGGGAAATTCTCGTTCACGCCCAGTTTGCTCCACCAGCAAACCCGAGTTTCCCCACAATATTCAATGGCTTACGGGCATATTCCCTGCCCATCGGAACGGCGAATTGAATGGTGGCAGCAGCGAAATCAGGAGGTCTGTCTCAGAGAAGCGTTCCTCATTCTCCGCGCCTCGGCTCGACGTCCGGGGACCCGAAGAGGCCCTCGAGGAGGCCTGCAGCTGGCCTTTGGCCTGGCCGGGGTGGTCAGGGGCGTGGGGTAGAGTCCGCCGGAGTACTTGAAAAACCCGCAGGCCGCGCGCGGCAACTGAGCGGCTCGAAGTTACTGTACCGCGCGGGCGTTAAGAAACGACGCCGAAGCACCGGGGTGTCGACCATCGTCCAGCGTCAGCCGGCCGTCGAGGTGGCTCTGTACGACGAACAATCCCGTCGCCGCGACCATGCTGGTGATCGCGCCGAAAACAAGCCCGATCAATCCGAGTCCGCTACGGTCCGGCATGGCCCTGCCTCCTCTTATGAATCGGAGACGAGTTCGTATCCTCGATAGTGCCGACTATGATCGAATGAGCTTGGACGCTCCATTGTACGGAGGTTAAGGGCGTACTGCCGAGTTGGTATCGATGCCTACACGTTGGTATAAGTCGCCGGAGCGCGATCTAGTCGAAGAGATTGAGCCAGCCGGTAGCGGCCGCGCTTCACGGGCCGAGCGACGGGAGTTGCGCGCGCCGCGGGGCGAATGCCTATCGAAATCTGATAATGAGCGGTCGATCTAGACCTTGGTTTAGTTCTCTGCACCTCCGGCTGCTGCAGTTAGCCCTGGGAACAATAGGCGCGTCGCTGTTGATGATCTTTAGTCTCACCCGACAAGGGGAGACTGACATGACCGGGATTCTCACAGCTATTGTTGGCGCCGTGCTGCTCGCTGCCGTCCTCACCGCTCTTCCGGAGCTGGTGCGCGACGTGGAGGCACGGGCGCCGGAACCGATTGCCAAGGGCGATCGGCTTGATGCCCCTGATTCGGACGGCTGCGGACAGGCTTGGCCGTACTACGAACCCCATTGTCTGAGGGATCGAAGCCAGCCCGACGCGCGGCTGCGCTCAGCGCGGGCGATCGCTCGATGGCGTCCGCCGCTAGGACTACGATGACGCGGGGCTGACGGAGCGTCTGGAGGCTCGCACGCGAGGCATTGCGGTCGTCGCAACTTGCGCAGCTGCGGTCACGGCTCTTCGTTCGATGCGCCTCCGCCGGCGCTTCCCCGTTCGCTCGATCTCCTCGATCGCCTGCCTCGTTTCAATGAGCGCGGCGATCTATACCTTGGTTTAGTCCTCTGAACCTTCCGCTACCGGAGTTGACCTTTGGGGCAATGGATGCGCATCGCTGTTCGTGGTCTCTAGTCTGCATCAGCATTGAATAAGTTCGAAAGGTCTGGGCATGGACACGATCGAGCTGAGATGCAGAGCAGAATTCTGCCTGCGATTGTTGCAGCTGTGGACGGATCGATCATTGGCAGGTCGGCTCAGCGACCTCGCTGCCCGCTACCATGAAGCTGCCCTGCGTGCGGAGTTCGGCGTTGCTGCCGATCTGGACGCTGCGGCGAAGCAACAGACAGCGGCCTGACGCCGGCCGCAGATCTGGCCGATAGGGATAGCGCTCGGCGGACGTATGGCAACGTCGATTTGGAATTGAGCCACGCC
>Ga0207428_10003923_pt1 | contig 14260 bp, 11 predicted proteins | sample RhiMethybrSRZTD1_FD_187600 | JGI IMG/M metagenome (GOLD analysis project Ga0207428, IMG submission 187600) | Populus rhizosphere microbial communities from Tennessee, USA - Rhizosphere MetaG P. TD hybrid SRZTD1 (SPAdes) (version 3) | ecosystem: Host-associated > Plants > Roots > Rhizosphere >... | reverse complement strand
GCGGATGAATGCGTTCATCCAGGTGCGCACCTCGCGGTCGGCGATCTCGAAGACGTGGATCACCTTGAGCGCGATGCTGTCGAAGAAGAGCGACGACAGCGTCGAGCGCCGCCGCGTGAGCAGGCTCCCCGCACCCTTGAAGTCGCGCGCGCAGCGCTCCTCCAGGCGGTCGATCTCGACCAGGAAGCGCTCGGTGGCGAAGGCCGAGGCCTCGACCGTCGCGATGCGGTACTCGTCGGAGAACTTGCGGCTCACCGTGGACATCATCGCGTGGGCTTCGCCGATGACGGCGATCGCCTGGCGCATGCGCTCGCGGTTGTGGCGGAAGAAGCGGTCGAGCGACTCGCTGATGCCGCTCGAGAACTTCGCGCCCAGCACGCCCATGCGGGCCTGGATGCCGGCCTCGCGAACCGAGTTCGGGTCGAGCAGGCGTGCCAGCTCGTCGGCGTTGCGGTTGTGGATCGTGCGCATTCCCATCAGCACGGCGCGCGCCTGCTCGATGCGCTCGCGCTCGGCCGCCGCCTTGCGCGCGATCGAGTCCACCAGCTTCTGGTTCTTGCCCTGGAGCGCCTCCAGCTCCTCGATCTGGTCGCGCGTGAACTCGGCGCGGCTGTCGACCAGCGCGCGCGACTCGGCGAACGCGGTGCGGGTCTCCGCGCGGATCACCGCCGCGTGGTCGAGCCGGCGCTGGTGCACCATGCCCCGGGAGAGCGCCTGCTCGAGGCGGTACAGGCGGCTCTTCATCATGCCGTCGCGGTCGTTCTGGATCTTGGCGACCAGCCCCTGCCTGGCCGAGAGGGCGAAGACGCGCGTGGGATCCACGCGCAGCGTCTCGGCCGAGGACTTCACCTGCCGGTCGATCTCCTCGAGCACCTGCTGCTCGGGCTTGAAGCCGTCGCGCAGCCCGTCGATCTTGTTGAGCACCACGTAGCAGCTCTTGTCGACCCCGTGGATCGGCTCGATGTGCTCGCTCCACAGCTCGCGGTCGGTGCGCGTCACGCCCGTGTCGGCGCCGAGCATGAACACGATCGCGGCGGCATCCGGGATGCGGTGCAGGGTGAGCTCGGGCTCCGAGCCCATGGTGTTGAAGCCGGGCGTGTCGAGGATCTGGAGGCCGCTTTCGAGCAGCGGGTGCGGGTAGTTGATGATCGCGTAGCGCCAGCGCGGGATGTCGACGCGGCCCGTCGCCTCCGCGGTGAGGCCGAGGTTCACCGCCGCCTGTCCCGCGATCGTGAGCGACTCGGACAGCGCCTGGCAGGCCGTCGCCACGCTCTCGGGCTGTTTCGGGTCGAGGGCGATCTCGGTCCATGCGCCCGGCTCGCCGATGTACTCGCGCAGCGCCTTCGGACTCTCGCGCGTGCCGATCGGAAGCAGTCGGATCGAGGGCGGGCGCGACGGATCCCACAGGATCTCCGTGGGACACAGGGTCGTGCGGCCCAGGCCCGAGGGCAACAGGCGCGTGCCGAGGTCGGCGAAGAAGAGCGCGTTGATGAGCTCGCTCTTGCCGCGCGAGTATTCGGCGACGAATGCGATGGTGAGCCGCTCGTTGGCGAGGCGCCGCTCGACGTGCGCGAGGCGCGAGGCGGTCTGCTCGTCGATCAGGCGCGCGACCAGGGCCCAGCGTCGAAAGCCCGCCAGCCGCTGCGAGGCGTTCGCGCGCCAGTTCTTCAGGTCCGCGAGGCCCAGCTCGAGGGCGCGTGCGGGGACGGTCCAGGTGCCGGTGGTGCTCAACGCTGGCATCCCGGGCAGTAGAACGTCGAGCGCTGTCCCTGCCGCAGCGCCCGGATGGGCGTGCCGCACGTGGTGCAGGGCTCGCCTTCGCGTCCGTAGACCGCGCACTTGGTGCCGAACTCGCCCGGCCGTCCCTCGAGCGAGGCGTAGTCGCGCAGCGTCGTGCCGCCGGCCGCGAGCGCGCTCTCGAGGGTCTCGCGCACCGCGACCGCAAGCCCGTCCCAACGCGATCGCGAGATGCGCGCGACGCTACGAAGCGGATGGATCCCCGCGTGGAACAGCGCCTCCGAGGCGTAGATGTTGCCCACGCCGGTGACGAGGCGCCCGTTCATCAGGAAGTGCTTCACTGCCACCCGGCGGCCGCGCGCCAGGCGCTGCAGCGCCGCGCCGTCGAAACTCTCCTCGAGGGGCTCGATGCCCAGGCCGCGCAGCAGCACGTGCCGCTCCGCCGGGCCGCGCACCCAGAGCATCGCGCCGAAGCGGCGTGGGTCGGTGAGCCGCACGGCATCGCTGCCTTCCAACTGCAGGTCGACGTGGTCATGGCGTCGGGGCGGCAGGTCGCGCGCCACCAGCGAAAGGCGCCCGGACATGCCCAGGTGCACGAGCAGGTGACCCTCGCGGCAATCAAACAGCAGGTATTTGCCGCGCCTGCGGATGGCGAGCACTTGCTCTCCACGAAGGCGCTGCGCGAGGTCGCGCGGTACCGGCCAGCGCAGGTTGCGGTTGCGCACGACCACGTCGTGGATCCGGCGACCCACGACGTGAGGCACCAGGCCGCGGCGCGTGGTTTCCACTTCCGGCAGCTCGGGCATTCGGCGGGTGGGAAAACTCCAGATTTATCCGGGGATTATACGGAGTGCATGCTTGTAAGCGCCTTCCTACAGTGCCGTGCGGCATCTACTTACAAGGGGTCGAATCGATTTATCATAGGTCCTCATGCGGGCGGCTACGGCCTCCCACCGGGAGGCGAAGAGGCTCATGAAGTTGCGTAAGTGGGGATGCGGGGCGCTCGCGGCGGCGATGTTGGCCGCGGCTCCGTGGACGATCGCCAGTGAACCCGAAGCGACGGCGGCCGCGGCCGAGCCCGAAACGAGCGTTTCGGCCGATGTGATGTTCGAATTCCTCGTCGCCGAGGTCGCCGCGCAGCGCGGCGACGTCGAGGCGGCGCTGGCGATCTACCACCGCATGGCCAAGGAGCTGCGCGACCCGCAGCTCGCGCGGCGGGCGATCGAGATGGCGGTGCGCGCGCGCGCCTTCGGGGCGGCCATCGACAGCGCGGCCCTGCTGCTCGAGATCGATCCTACGTCCACGCTGGCGCGCGAGATCATGGCGGCGCTGCTCGCCAACGAGTCCAACGTCGAGAAGGCGCGCGCTACGGTCGCGGGGCTGCTCGAGAGGAATGCCAATCGCGCTCCGCTCCTGATGCAGGTGCAGCACCTGTTCGGCAAGTTCCCCGACAAGGCCGCCGTGCTGCAGGCCACGCAGGCGTTGGCCGAGCCCTACGCCGATCTGCCTGAAGCGCACTACGCCGTGGGCGTGGCGGCACTCCTCGCCGATCGCCTCACGCTCGCGCAATCGGAGGCCGACGCCGCGCTCGAGCGCCGACCCGGCTGGGAGCAGGGCGCGATCCTCAAGGCGCAGGTGCTGCGCAAGGTGGCGCCCGAAAAGGTGCTGGGCTTCTACCGGGATTTCGCCGACGCGCACCCGCAATCCACCGACGTGCGCATGCAGCTCGGCCGCGAGCTCGCCGCCGATCGCAAGCTTGCCGAGGCGCGCCAGGAGTTCCGCGAGGTCGAGCGCATCGATGCGCGCGACGCCCAGGCGCCGTACGCGGTGGGCCTGCTCTCGCTGCAGCTGGAGGAGTTCGCCGAGGCGCAGTCCGCGTTCACGCGGGCGCTACGCCTCGGATACCGCGACGCAGCCGGCGTCTACCTCGGCCTCGGGCAGGCCGCCGAGGGGCAGAAGCGCTACGACGAGGCGATCGGCTGGTACCAGAAGGTGGAGTCGGGCGATCGGCTGCGCGCGCAGTTGAAGATCGCCACGCTGATCTCGCGCCAGCAGGGCCTCGAGGCAGGGCGCGAATTCCTGCACCGCATCGAGCCGCGCTCGGGCGAGGACCACATCCAGGTCCTCCAGGTCGAGGCGCAGTTGCTGCGCGACGCCAGGGCGTGGAAGGAAACCTACGACATGCTCACGCAGGCGGTGCTCGAGTATCCGGACTCGTTCGAGCTCCTCTACGACCGGGCCATGGCGGCCGAGCGCGTCGACCGCATCGACGTGCTCGAGGAAGACCTGCGCCGCGTGATCCGCATGAAGCCGGACTACGCACATGCGTACAACGCGCTCGGCTACACGCTCGCCGAGAAGACCAACCGCCTGGCCGAGGCGAGGGACCTGATCGAGAAGGCGAACAAGCTCCAGCCCGACGATCCCTTCATCCTCGACAGCCTCGGCTGGGTGCACTACCGGCTCGGCAACGTGAACGAGGCGCTCAAGCACCTGCAGGCCGCCTATTCGGCGCGATCCGATCCGGAGATCGCCGCGCACCTCGGCGAAGTGCTGTGGAAGGTCGGCCAGCGCGACGAAGCGCAGAAGATCTGGCGCACCGCGCTCGCGGCGAACCCCGATCACGAAACCCTCATCACCGTGATGCAGAAGTTCGGGCGGTGACGCGCGCGGCGGCGCTCGCGCTGGCCGGACTCGTCGCGGCCTGCGCCATCGCGCCGGAGCCGCAACCGCTCCCGCAGCTCGCGGGAGTCCCCCAGGCCTTCGAGATGTCCGGCCGGCTGGCGCTACGCCAGGGCGAGCGCAGCGACATCGCGCGGCTGCGCTGGACACATCGCCCCGCGTCCGACCTCTGGGTCTTCGCCTCGCCGCTCGGCAACGAGGTCGCGCGCATCGAGTCGAGCGCCGCGGGCGCGCGGCTCGAGCAGGGCGGGGGTGCCATCGAGGCGGGAAGCTTCGCAGAGCTCACCGAACGCGCCATTGGCGTCGCGCTCGAGCCGGCGCTCCTCGTGTCGTGGCTGCACGGATCGGGGCCGGCGCAGGGCGGCGACTGGCAGGTGACCGTCGAGGAATCGAATCCTACCGGCACGGTCTCGGTCGCGCGCCGCCTGACCGCGCGCCGCGGCGACGTGACCGTGCGCCTCGTGGTCGACGAGTACCGCGCGCTGGAACCGGGGCGTTGAAGCTGCCCGGTCCCGACTGGCTCGCCCCGGCGAAGCTCAACCTGTTCCTGCACGTCGTGGGGCGGCGCGACGACGGCTACCACCTGCTGCAGACGGCCTTCACCCTCATCGATCGCTGCGACCGGCTGCGCCTGCGGGTCCGCGCGGATGGCCGGATCGACCGCGTGAACGTGGTCCCCGGCATCCCGCCCGACAACGATCTCGCGGTTCGCGCCGCGCTCCTGCTCAAGGAGGCGAGCGGAACCACGGAGGGCGCGGACATCGAGATCGAGAAGGCGATCCCGATCGGCGGCGGGCTGGGTGGTGGCAGCTCCGATGCCGCGACGGTGCTCATGGCGCTCGACCGGCTCTGGGGCACGGGGTTCGGCCGGGAGGCGCTTGCCGAGATCGCCGGCACCCTGGGAGCCGACGTGCCCTACTTCCTGGATGGCCGGCCGGCCTGGGCGGAAGGGGTCGGGGAGCGCCTGACCCCCCTCGAAATCGAGCCCCGCTGGTACCTCGTCCTGACCCCTCCGGCCGGGGTCTCCACCGCAGAGGTTTTCGCCGCGCCGGAATTGACCCGGAACACGGAACCCCTTAAAATGGAAGACTTTTCGGCGCGGCCCCGGGTCAAGCGATTCACCAACGACCTGGAGAGTGTGGTCACCGCCCGGCATCCCGTCGTCAGGCAGCACCTGGAGTGGCTTCGCGAACGCGTGGCCGATGCCAGGATGACGGGTTCCGGAGCCTGCGTTTTCGCGGAATTCGAGCGCCGCGAGGATGCCGAAGCGGTGATGCGCGGGCTGCCCGGATCGATGCACGGATTCGTGGCGCAGGGACTCATGGAGCACCCCCTGCGCGAGGTGTAGCGGTACCGCAGGGGAGTCGCCAAGTTGGTTAAGGCACCGGATTTTGATTCCGGCATTCGAGGGTTCGAATCCTTCCTCCCCTGCCAACGATTTTTGATCAGCCCGGGCGCGCGCAAATGGCCTTCGACAACCTGATGGTGTTCACCGGCAGCGCGAACCCGAAGCTCGCGCAGGCGGTGGCGCGGCAGCTGAACATCCAGCTCGGCAGGGCCACGGTGTCGAAGTTCAGCGACGGCGAGGTCATGGTCGAGCTGCTCGAGAACGTCCGCGGCAAGGACGTGTTCGTGCTGCAGTCGACGTGCGCGCCGACCAACGACACGCTGATGGAGATGATGATCATGGTCGATGCGCTGCGTCGCTCGAGCGCAGCGCGCATCACGGCCGCAATCCCGTACTTCGGCTATGCGCGCCAGGATCGGCGCCCGCGGAGCGCCCGCGTGGCGATCTCGGCGAAGGTGGTGGCCAACATGCTCACCATCGCCGGGGTGAACAGGTTGCTGACGATGGATCTGCACGCCGACCAGATCCAGGGGTTCTTCGACATCCCGGTGGACAACGTCTACGCGACGCCGATCCTGCTGGGGGACCTCTTCAGGATGGGGTACAAGAACCAGGTGGTGGTGTCGCCGGACGTGGGCGGCGTGGTGCGGGCGAGGGCGATCGCGAAGCGGCTCGAAACCGACCTCGCGATCATCGACAAGCGCCGTCCGCGGCCGAACGTGTCCACGGTGATGAACATCATCGGCGACGTGAACGGGCGCACGTGCGTGATCATGGACGACATGGTCGACACCGCGAGCACGCTGTGCGAGGCGGCGAAGGCGTTGAAGGAGCAGGGCGCGGTCAAGGTGGTGGCGTATTGCACCCACCCCGTGCTCTCGGGCAAGGCGATCGAGCGCATCACGGGATCGGTGATCGACGAGCTGGTGGTGACCGACACCATCCCGCTCAAGCCCGAGGCCGAGGCGTGCAGCAAGATCCGCGTGGTGAGCGTGGCCGGGTTGATGGCCGAGACCATGCGCAGGATTTGTGAGGAGAGCTCGGTGAGCTCTCTGTTCGTCGAGTAGCGCGGGGGACTTCCCCAAGTTGCGGTGCGCCTGGTCGCGGGCCGCCGTGTTTCAACAGGAGATGTGAAGTGAAGATCGAAATCAAAGCCGAACCGCGGAGCGTTCAGGGCACGGGTGCGAGCCGCCGCCTGCGCCGCGAGTCGAAGGTACCGGGCGTGCTGTACGGCGCCGGCAAGGACGCTCTTGCCATCCAGCTCGACCACAAGGACCTGTGGTTCAAGTTGAAGAACGAGGCCTTCCACGCCTCCATCCTCGACATGGAAGTGGCCAACGAGAAGTCGCAGGTGCTGCTGCGGGACTACCAGATGCACCCGTTCCGGCCGCTCATCCTGCACGCCGACTTCCAGCGCGTGGACGCGAACAAGAAGATCCACATGAAGGTGCCGCTGCACTTCGTGAACGCCGAGATCTCCCCCGGCGTGAAGGTCGCGGGCGGCCTGGTGCAGCACGTGATGAACGACCTGGAAGTGTCCTGCCTGCCGAAGGACCTGCCCGAGTTCATCGAGATCGACCTGAAGGACCTGCAGGCCGGCCACTCGCTGCACTTGTCGGGCGTGAAGCTGCCCACGGGCGTCGAGGCGATCGTGCCCAAGGGCGAGGATCCGACGGTCGCGACCGTCGTGATCCCGAAGGTGATGACGGCGGAGGAGGAGTTGGCGGAAGCGGCGGCCCTCACGGCGGCCCCGGCCGCTGCGGAAGTGCCGACCATTGCGCAGAAAGTGGGCGAAGAACCCTCGGCGGGTGGCGGCGGCGGTGCGGGCAGCAAGCCCACCGTGAAGGACGACAAGAAGAACATGAAAGAAGCGAAAGACAAGAAGTAACGGTCATCGCAGTGGCCAAACGCCCGCCGGTGACCCCGGCGGGCGTTTGTTCATGAGCGGGGCGGTCGTTGGAGCGGACTTCGCCGCTCAACGACGCGTGGCAGCCTACTGATATGGATATTCAACTCATCGTTGGCCTGGGCAATCCGGGCGCCGAGTACGAGAAGACCCGCCACAACGCGGGCTTCTGGTGGGTCGACGCCATCGCCGGGTCAAAGCGCGCGGCATGGAAGAAGGAGACCAAGTTCTCCGGCTGGACCTCCAGGGTCGAGGAGGGCGGGCGGGATTTCGGCCTGCTCAAGCCCGCGACGTACATGAACGAAAGCGGCCGCAGCGTGGGCGCGTACCTCCGCTTCTACAAGATCGAGCCGGCAGCGATGCTCGTGGTGCACGACGAGCTGGACCTTCCGCCGGGCACCGTGAAGCTGAAGCGCGGCGGAGGCACCGGCGGGCACAACGGCCTCGAGGATCTCTCGGAGGTCCTGGGCACCAAGGATTTCTGGCGCCTGCGTATCGGCATCGGACACCCGGGCAACAAGGACCTCGTGCCCGACTACGTGCTCAAGAAGGCGCGGCGCGACGAGCAGGAGCTGATCGACCCCGCGTTCGACCGGAGCCTGGGCCTCCTGCCCTGGCTTGCGAAGGGGCGCATGCAGGACGCCATGGCCTGGCTGCACACCTCCCCCGAGGAAGAGGCGCGGCGCAAGGCGGCGCTCGAAGCGAGGAAGCAGGCTGCCGAAGCGGGCGTCGCCCCCGTGCGGACCGGAACACAATCCCCGAAAGAACCTGAAAAATGAGTCTCCAATGCGGCATCGTCGGCCTTCCCAACGTGGGCAAGTCGACTCTCTTCAACGCGCTCACCAAGGCGGGCATCGCGGCGGAGAACTATCCGTTCTGCACCATCGAGCCGAACGTGGGCGTGGTCGAGGTTCCCGATCCGCGCCTCGCCAAGCTGGCGGCGATCGACAAGCCGCTCAAGGTGATCCCGGCGATCGTCGAGTTCGTCGACATCGCGGGCCTGGTCGCCGGCGCCTCGAAGGGCGAGGGCCTGGGCAACCAGTTCCTCGCCAACATCCGCGAGACCAACGCGATCGCGAACGTGGTGCGTTGCTTCGAGGACGGCAACGTGATCCACGTGAACAACAAGATCGACCCGATCTCGGACATCGACGTGATCCACACCGAGCTCGCGCTCGCCGACATGCAGTCGATCGAGAAGGCGAAGCACCGCTTCGGCAAGACGCTGCGCGCGGGCGACAAGGAGGCGATGAAGATCGTGCCGCTGCTCGAGCGCGTCGAAAAGGCGCTGGACGGCTTTCACCCGGTGCGCGCCATGGGCTTGAGCGCCGACGAGATGGCGCTGCTGCAGCCGCTGCAGCTCCTGACCGCGAAGCCCGCGCTCTACATCGCCAACGTGGGCGAGCACGGCTTCGAAGGCAACGTGCTCCTCGAACGTGTGAAGGAATACGCGAAAAAGGAGGGCGCGCCGGTGGTCGCCATCAGTGCCAAGCTCGAATCCGAGATCGCCGGCCTCGAGGACGAGGAGAAGCAGATGTTCCTCGCCGACATGGGCATGACCGAGCCGGGTCTCGACCGCCTCATCCACGCGACCTACGACCTCCTCGGCCTGCAGACCTACTTCACCACCGGCAAGGACGAGGTGCGCGCCTGGACGGTGAGGAAGGGCGCCACGGCACCCCAGGCCGCGGCGGTGATCCACACTGACTTCGAGAAGGGCTTCATCCGCGCCGAGGTCATCGCCTACGACGACTATGTGCGCCTGGGTGGCGAGACCAAGGCGAAGGAGGTCGGCAAGATGCGCCTGGAAGGCAAGGAGTACATCGTGCAGGACGGGGACGTGATGCACTTCCGTTTCAACGTCTGACCCGTCGCGGGGCCGCGGGCGTAGCACCAAAGGGCGTACATGGCGCTCGGCCCGAGCGTGCAGAATGGCCCCTCACTACCGTCGAGGACGCCGTCGAGGCGCACCGCAAGAGGACCCCGCCATGAGCACGACCCCTGCAACGACCCAGGACCCGGACAAGCCCGAGCCCGTCCTCGACACCGTCGAGCGCGTCTCGGAGATGTGTTTCGGGCTGTTCATGGCTCTCACGTTCGTGGGCGCCGTCTCGATCGCGACCGCGGACGATCCGAATCCCGCGCGCACCATGTTCGCGGCCGCACTCGGCTGCAACCTGGCCTGGGGACTGGTCGATGCCGTGATGTACCTCGTGCGCACGCTCACCAATCGCGGCAGGCGAATCACCGCAGCACGCGCGGTGAAGAATGCCGCCGATCCTGCCACGGGCCGGCGCGCGCTCGCCGAATCCCTGCCGTCGGGAGCGCGCAGCCTCGTTGGCGAGGCCGAGCTCGAAGCCATCCGCGTACGCGTGGCCGCGGCCGCTCTTCCCCCGCGGCCACGCCTCGACGGGCGGGATTACGCCGGATCGGTGTGCATCTTCCTCATCGTGGTCGCCACGACGTTCCCGGTCGCGCTTCCCTTCCTGATCTTCGACGTGAAGACCGGGCTCGTGGTCTCGCGCGCGCTGACCCTCGTCATGCTCTTCGGCGGCGGACTTGCGCTCGGGCACTTCGCGGGGTTCGGCGGCTGGAAGGCGGGCCTGGGAATGACGCTGCTCGGCGTCGCCCTCACGTGCGCGATCATCGCGCTGGGCGGATGAGGCCGCTGCGGCATTGGATTGCGGCGGCAGCGCTGGCGCCGGCCGTTGCGTTCGCGGCGGAGCCCCCGGCCGCAGCGCCGGCACCCGAGAAGCCCGAATGGGAATTCTCCGCCACCGGCTACTGGAACGCGCCGCGCGGCGGCGACAACTACGGCAGCGCCATCTTCCTGGCCGATCGCGGTCCGTTGCACCTCGAGGCGCGCGTCAACTACGAGGCCATCCACGCGCAATCGCTCTTCGTGGGGTGGACGTGGTCCACGGGCGAGGAGGTAAAACTCGACTTCACGCCCATCGTCGGATTCGTCGGCGGCGACAATCGCGGCGGCATCGCCGGTTTCGAGTCGACCCTCACCATCGGACGGTTCGACTGGTACATCGAGGCCGAATACGTGCGCGATCACGCCAGCGGCTCGTCGAGCTACACCTACGCGTGGAGTGAGCTCGGTTTCCGCCCCGTCGAGTGGGCGCGCCTCGGAATCGTCGCGCAGCGCACGCGCGTCTACGGTTTCGATCGCGAGGTGCAGCGCGGCGGGTTCGCCCAGGCCGAATGGGGCAAGGTCACCTTTTCCGCCTACTGGTTCAACCCCGGCAGCTCCGACCAGGTCGTCATCGGCGCCATCGGCGTGAGCTTCTAGGGCAACCCACGATCAGGTGGCGCTGAGGTCGTGCTTTCGCGTAAAATGTCGAGTTCTTCCGGCGAGTTAGCTCAGTGGTTAGAGCAGCGGAATCATAATCCGTTGGTCCGGGGTTCAAATCCCTGACTCGCCACCAATTCCCGAACGGGCTGCCCGTGAATAAGTCACCGGCAGCCCGTTTCCTTTCGGGGTAGCCCATCGCAAACCTGCGAGCCGCGAAGGCGATCGGGCTCACGCTTCCCCCCAGCCTGCTCACGCAGGCGAGCCGGGTCATCGAGTAATGCCAAACGGGGCCGGGTCGAACGCATGAGCTGGCCGTCGTCCGGCCGCAAGGTCCTTCGGCCATAGGCCGGAAGGAGCGCAAACCACCGGGGGCGGCGGCTGTCCATCCTGCATGGAGGTGCTCCATGCGTAGACGCTCGTGGCCGCTCGTCGCCTTTTTCGCCATCGCCTGTTCGGCGGCCTTCGCACAGGATCCCGCACCGCAGCCGGCGCCTCAGCCCCCACCGCAGCCAACACCGCAGCCCGCCGCGCCGCAGCCTCCAGCGCAGCCTTCCCAGCAACAGCGCGCAGCGCGGCCTGGTACCGAGGAGGGCTTTTTCCGTCCCGCCGCGGATCCAGCGATAAACCCGCCAGCGGCTCCCCTGGGCGCGGCGGCCGTCCGCAGGCCCGAACCAACCCCGCTTGCGCCCGAGATCGCACGCGCCTTCGCCGCGCAGATGGAGGCGAGGGAGGCCCTCGAGCGAGATCTCGATCGCGCGGAACGCGAGAACGCTCGCGCGCGAGCCGACGCAGCGGCGCGGAAATCTCCGCCGTTCATCGTCTCTCCGCTCGACGGAACGGCACCGATCATCTCGCCCCTCGATCGCTAGGGCGGCACGCATCTCTGCGCGGCTCAGACCGCGATCGTTGCTTCCTTCTGCGTCGCGGGCGCAGGCGCTGCGGCGCTGGCCGCGAGCGACTCGACGCGTTGGTTGATCCGGATCGCGTAGCGCTCGAGCGGCTGCAGGCTTACTTCCGTGTGTCCCTTGCCGAAGTCGAACGGGTTGTCGATGTCGCGGATGAGGCGATACAGGTACCAATAGGTGAGGCCCATGAAACTGGTCACCACGGCCGCCACGACCTGCGAGCGGAAGGTGCACACCAGCAGCAGCATGAAGATGAACGCGAGGAAGAACTCGAAGAGCGCGTAGGCCGATCCCATGAACTCGGTGCGCGCGATGGTGTAGGCACGGGTGATCGCGCGGCGCAGCTGGTTGATGTCGCCCAGCATCCGCACCGTGATCTTGTCCAGGCCCGCCTGCTCCAGGCGCTTGATCTGCTCGTCCAGGCGCTTGACGGCCGGGAAGATGTCTTCCGAGCGCTTGGCGTCGCTGCGCAACCACGCGAGCGCCTCGTTCGTGCTGGTGCGCACCGCCTCCAGCAACTCTCGCCGGGTCGGCCCCTGGGCCGGGTACCCCGGGGTGCGCTCCGCGATCACCGAGGCCTCGACGAACCAGTCCTCCATGATCTCGAGCTGGCAGGCGATCTCGCCGGGCAGGCGTTCGGCCTCCTTGAAGTCGACGATCGTGCCGGCGAGGATGAAGCCCATGATGAACACCATCGCCGTGAAGATGACGTTCAGGTCCGAGTTGAACTCGACCAGTCCCTTGAAGCCGACCAACGGCTCGAGCGCGAGCTTGACGGTCGTGAGGCCGAGGGCGACCGGAAGGCACGCCCAGAACAGGCGCCAGCGGGGTTGGGGCGAAGACTTGGCTTCGTGATCCGGCATCCGCGCGCCCTCGCTCAGGGCATCGGCAAGGCGTAGACCGCTATCACGCCCACGCCCGACGTGCCGCCCACGCCGGAAAGAATCGCCGTGTACGCGCCGGGCTGCAAGGTCACGAGGATGGCCGCTTCGCGAGGATCCGCGGGAGCGAACCCGCTCGCCAGGATCTGGGACGCGTTGGCCGCGGCCTGCCAGTCGTCGTTCGACGCGATGATCGCCTGGTCGGACGACCGGACGAGCGTGAGGGTGGGGTTCTGGAGCGGACTCGCGATGCCGTACGCGGCGAGCGAAGGCCCCGTTGCCACGATGACAACGGTCTTGGTTTCACTGCCCTGGATGACGAAGCCGCCGATCATCACGTCCTCGCCCGTGAGCACGCGGCCACGCGTGGAGAGGTTCACGACTTCCGTCGGGGCGCTGACGGCAAAGGTGAGCGTGGCCTGCGCGGCGGGATCGTAGTTGGCGTTCCCGGCCTGGTTGCCTGTCACCGCGCAAACTCCGGCGGCTACGCCCGTGACGAGGGCACCAGCGACGGTGCAGGTCCCCGGCGTCGTGGATGCGAACACGACGGGGTTGCCGGAACTGCCGCCCGTGGCCGAGAGCGCGGCGGTCGAACCGGATCGCAGCGTGGGCGCCGCGGCGAACACGATGGTCTGGGTTCCCTTGAGGATGGTGAAGGTTTGCGTCGCCTGGGGGGCGGGTTCGTAATCGGCGGTCCCGGCCTGGTTGCCGGTCACCGTGCAGGTGCCTGGGGAGAGCCCGCTCACCGTCGCGGCCGTGACGGAACATGTCGCCGGGGTGGCACTGTTCAGCGCGACGGGAGCACCGGAACTGGCGATGGCGTCGAGATTGCCGCTGGTGCCGACGCGCACGGTGGGCGCAGCTCCGAACGAGATCGCCTGGTTGCCCTTCGCCACCGTCACGTCGATCCGGTACCTCAGGTACTTCGAAACGACGGGCTTGAGCGTCTCCTTGAAGGTCGCGATCCACGCGCCCATGCCGGCTGCGTTGAAGATATCGACCTGCAAGGGGCCGACCTGCGCGGTCAAGGTCACCAATCCGACAGGCGGATTGGATTGCCAGAAGAAAATGGTCCATGAGCAGGTCGTGGCGGAGTCGGGGGCCAGCTGCCCAAACCCGCAGGATCCCGGGTAGTCGGCGAATCGCCCATCCCCGGATAGTTGGAGCTGCTGGCTGCGCACGAAGTAGACCGCGCCAGGGAAGGCATTGGCCAATCCCTGGACGGTCACCGGCACCGAAAGGCCGAGCGAGGCGAGCTCGGCGACCTTGGCCGGGTCGGACGTCTCGTAAATCACGTCGCCGGGAAAATGCGTCGCGAGCGTCGTGAGCGGAATCTGTAACGGTATCGGCAACTGGGCGGCGCTGCCTATCATCCCGACCTGGACGCTGCCGAGGATGGTCGGGAAAAGCGAGGTCTGCGCGCGCGCGGGCGAGGCCCAGGCGAGCAACAAGACCAGCGAGGCCAGGACGTGGATCGACACACGGCGCGACGGGGAATTG
>Ga0207428_10003922_pt1 | contig 14262 bp, 16 predicted proteins | sample RhiMethybrSRZTD1_FD_187600 | JGI IMG/M metagenome (GOLD analysis project Ga0207428, IMG submission 187600) | Populus rhizosphere microbial communities from Tennessee, USA - Rhizosphere MetaG P. TD hybrid SRZTD1 (SPAdes) (version 3) | ecosystem: Host-associated > Plants > Roots > Rhizosphere >... | reverse complement strand
TAGTTTGACCGGAAACACGGCCGGTGCTGGACTGGCGGCAGGCGCGGCGTCATCTGAAACAATATGGAGGTTTGGCATGTCAGACTGCGCTCCTGAAAAGGTTAGGCCTATCCTACTGGAGTTTGGACAATCTGAACATTCTTTTGTGTTCTTTTTCGGCAGAACGCTCTGAAGAATGCTCAATGCTGCACACCAACGCCTGGTAGTTCCTACAGCGAATTTCCAGGTTCAGTCGATGTTCTTGCAATTTTTAAAGGAATTCGGACGAGCTTAGAGACAAGGTCTCCGTCCAGCATGGTGGCATGTACGTTGCTACGTTCCACACGACCACTAGGAGGCGGCAATGAGCTACATTCACACTGCGGCGCTTGTCACCACTCTCCGGACCGCATTGTTCCTCGCCGCGTCTGCAATGGCATCGGAAGGACTCGCATTCCCAGTCGCCCCGGCGACGCTTTCCTATGCTGCATCAATGACCAGTCCCACACCACCGTCTCAAAGCGTGACGTTTAGCAAGAAATCTCTGGTCCCCCGCCCCTGGACTGCGTCCGGCGATGTGGCATGGATTGCGATCAGTCCACCGTCAGGCACAATATCGCGCGAACAGGATCAGATTGTGGTTCAAGTCAACGCCACAGGGATGGCCACTGGCACTTATAGTGGGACCATTCGCATCGCCATAACCGACAAGAACGACCGAATGCAGGTCACACCAGTTCCGGTGACCTTGACCGTCACGGCCGGCAGTGCCACAGCCACTGCGACTGTCACCCCAAGCATTCTGCTCAATCCCATGAGCTTGAGTTTCTCGGGCGTAGCAGGAGGTCCATCGCCTCTGGCCAAACCGATCACTGTGTCAAATCCGACTGGCGGCACGTTGACCTGGACGCTGACCAAAACAGCCGCATGGCTCGGCCTCAACATCGCGAGCGGGACCACGACCACCGAGACCGATAGCATCAGTGCAAGTGTGTCGACGACCGGTTTAGCCGCCGGATCGTATAACACCGTCATTACCGTGGCGGCGTCCGGATCATCCAATAGTCCTCAGGCCATTCCAGTCACGCTCACGTTGACGATACCCACCACGACCGGTACGGCGACGCTCACTTGGGATGCCAATACGGAAACTGACGTCACCGGATACAATGTCTACATGGGAACCCAACCGGGCCTGTACGGTCCGCCTATGTCTGTGGGAAACACGACCAGTTACACCGTCGGAAATCTCACAGGTGGGCGCACCTATTACTTCTCACTCACGGCGGTCGATAGTGCGGGAAACGAGAGCCAGCCCTCATCCGAGGTGAGTAAATCGGTCTACTAACAAAGTCTGCTCGACGTGATCACCCTTGACCAGTCAACCTCTTGCCCTGTATAACCGCTTGCTACTGCAGTTCTGAGTGTGAGTGCTGAGTGCAGTAGCAGGTCGCTGCGGTTTTCCCCGCCTAGCCATTAGCGCCCTTTGAGCCCTTCACTCAACACTCATCTCAGAACATCTTCAAATGCGCGCCCGTAGCTCAATGGATAGAGCACCAGACTACGGATCTGGGGGTTACAGGTTCAACTCCTGTCGGGCGCACCACAGAATCAAGGACTTGTCTCGCCTCGGTACTCTCCCCTAATTGTCCGGTCACGGTTTTGGGTCACGGTTGGAGCAAGACTTCCTCACCTCTAGCCTTGGCTCGATCCTAAGGGACGGACTCTATTTTGTATTTAAGAAATGGTATTATCGTCGTTGCTGGCAAAAGCAAATCGAGGCGTTGCTGATGCAATCCCGCCAGGATTTGTTCCAGCGCCAAATGTGATGGTAACCTGGCCGCCGCCACCACCACTTCCACCGCCATCACCGGCCCCAAGACAACCCACTCTCGGCGAAACCACTAAAACACGAATCGGGCATAGTAGTTCTGCCATGGTTTAGACACAATACGGCAGCAGTTTGCCTACGACACTCACCGTTTGTCGAGAATCAATGGCAGTTGCGAAGCTAAGACATCAGCAGCGATCCTATTACCGGCGATATTCCAATGCGAGTCTTGAGGCCTGTATAGATGCATTTCATGTGATCTTGCTTTAAATGCATCGAGTAAATCTATGAAGTCAATGCCAAGTTTTTCTAGCTCTGATGCTAGCAGGCGGTTTGGCAGACTAAAATCCCATTCATCGGGCTTTATCGCTCCTATCTGGCTCATAACCCTCTTCTGCAAATCCTTATCGACCTGCATTTCGTCAGGCATAACGACCACCACAAGGTCGCATTGCTGTTGATGGCAGATATCACGTATTTGCTTTAAGTAGAGAACAGTGTTTTGAAACGTTTTTGCGAACAGCTCATCATGACGCCGAAATACGTGGCTTCTCTGCGCTTCAATCTCGAGATATTTATTCTCTGACATTCCCTCCTGCTCATCCAGGTAGACCTTCGCAGAATGAACGACATTGCCTTTCCATTCTTTTTGCCGGATAAATAGGTATCGGATCAATGAACCGATATAAGATTGGATTAGAGGAGGTCTGCCAACTTCCTCGAAATCATTCCCGACAAATATGCACACCATAACTATGTCGGCCTGAAGATCCAAGCCTTCGTGGAGAAAGATAGACAGGTATTCACTGGGCGATGTACCTGGAATTCCCATATTGAGGATTTCGACCGGCAATCCCTCGGCGCGAAGGCGATCTTCTAGCAATGTTAAAAAGTTATACTCGTATGGCACTACCCCAAACACGAATGAGTCTCCAATGCCGACGATCCGGATGGACTCCGTTTGTTTTTGCTTTGCGAACTCTAGATCTTTAAAGCCCTTGGAGTTTAACTTGAAATTATAATCATCAGCATACGGTTTGCCACGGAATCGATTGTAGGATCTGTCAGGAAAGACAAATGTAGGATTGAATTGTTGGTAGATGCGTAACAAGATCTCTCCCAAGATGAAGGCGCAGACAACGCCTATTAAAATAGTGACAATTGATAGGACGAGCGGTTTGGTTTTAGCTCTAGACACGGATTCAAGCTTAGGGACAAGGTGAGTGGGATATAATGGCAAAGGAAGATGCTTATTAACGTGAATCTTTTGAATTATCAAGATTGAATGCGCAGACTAAGGCGGTTCCTAGCGAGGACTTGGAGTTGACTACATTTAGGCTCTAACACGTGACAGACCGTCATCGTCGGAGCATATTTGAAGGGGTACGGATGGCCAATTAATAACTAGGCCTGGGAGTCCTCATTCGACCCTCCGCTCCGCCGAAAAAGACCCCCTCTCATTTGTCGCTCCGATCGGTCCACAATCTTCTGCTTACAGATGATTCCGAGACCGCATGGATTTAGCCAAAAAGGAGGTTCAAGGAAGACAATCTTCAGATCATTTCGTTGTCTAGAGAAGTCAAGCACCGCTTGCCTAACCCCGCCTCGGTGCTCCGTATCGAGTTGCGGTGAAACCGTCGGCCCTACGTCGTCCAGCAGGATCAATCCATTGTCGGCTAGCAGACTATCGGAAAATTCGAGATCCCTGAGAGCGTGCGAATATGAGTGGTTTGCATCCACATAAATCATCTCAACTTGTGCGGGCAATATTTTCCGCAAAGCTGGCTCAGTAGAAAACATCTGCAGCGGAAACACGAAATCTGTCAGGCCAGCCGCCGCAACAAATTCGGACAGTAGCTTGAAATAATGCTCTTGAGGCTCGAGACAGTACAGCCTTCCAAACCTATTGGCCTTAAGTGCCGCGCCCATCACCACACTCGCTGAACCAATATGGGCACCAATCTCAAGGATTGTCTCCGGCCTGAGCGAAAGAACGAAAGCGTGCAACACGTTCCGCGTTCCCCATGAAGACTTGCCCGCAGACTCCGCATGATTCTCCATATCCTCAATTAGCGCTTGGTTGAGGAGAGGCTGGCCGAAAAATGACGGCACGACTTCGTACCCTCTCAAGACTCTTGCGTGAGGAACATAACCCTCACGCCTTGGCCCCTTTGCTATGTATGTTCGACCGGAAGTTCTCGGGTCAGAATTATCTGAGGTGGAAAAATAGAGCACGTCACCCCAGTGTGAAAAGCGACCACAGCCTATTTTGCGGATGTCGTCGTGCAAGGAGCGTGATGGACCAAGAGGTCTCCCGTCCTCATAAAGCACCAATGTGGATACGACCGTAGAGTTGCTATCTCCCGACACAATCTCGGGCACAATTACAGTCCAGCAGTGCCCATTTTCTCGTTCGATGCTTCTCTTATCAAGCTGTGCTTCGACCTGAGCCATCATGTAAATCTATCTTTAATGGAAGTGAATAAATGACCGTTCACCACTGCCGTTGGCATTTAGGACGTTAACCTAAAACTGTTTGGTCTGATGGTAACGTAGCACCGGCAATCGAGATTTTACAAACAAGCGCCACCTAAGCGAAAGCCTAACGCTCTTTCTCCTGACGGGTAGAGAGCTAGCGCGGCAGTTCTGTAAGGCTAGTCGAAGAGGACTCCATGGGGGGTGCGTCGCCTTTGATACCCCCCTACCTAGTCACGGTTCCGGTCACGGTTTGTTAACGGTTCTGGCCTCGATCACCAATCCACCGCAATCGCTTTCTGTAACAGTTAACGGCTGGGAAAAAGCTTGGTTTACAAATAGATCATCACCTACAATTACTCTTCGTCGTTCTCCGTCACTATCCTTTTAAGAGGACTACGGATCTGGGGGTTAGGTTCAACTCCTGTCGGGCGCACCAAAATGTTTGCGTTTGTGCGTCGTCACACAGCCCACGTCTCTGCTCGTTATTGCCTCCATATACCGCTTACGAGGGGTTTATTCGAATTTGATTCCCCATTACCCTCACAAAACATGGAAATATCAAAAATTGATCCGCTGCAGTGCTGTGAGTGTGAAGGTGTCCTCTTGCCCGACCGTCCGATTCCCCTGAAGAATGAGAGCTGGGTACTGCGATATGTCTGCATCGATTGTAAAAGCCGGTCGTACGCAGTAAAGGATGGATCAGCGGTTCGCATGTATCCATGAAGTGTTGTTGCATCGGCTCAACTCGGTAGTGTAGGGCCATCCAGAAGAAGTCCCCTTCAGCCGCCGCCTTCAAATCCAATTCACCAGCCCGTTGGTGCAACCCTAGTTCCACCATATCCGCCAGGGCTGGCACCCACCGTGCCCGCCATCCGTCAGATTGTCAGGATAGAACACAGCCCGCCCCGCGTAACCGGCTTGGCGTTTCCTGACTACAAATCCACATACGCCATGGTGATGGCAAATGACCTCACCGACGTGTGCACTTTTGGCCCAAACATTTGAGCGCAAATCCTTGGGCTTGCTGGGTTTCCTCCATCTGCGTTCTCTATTGGCCGATGTGTTCTTGACGGGGTACACCAGTTCGAGGGGTTGAGCAGCAACGAAATGATTCGTACAGTAAATAGTGTTCGCTCGGGATTCCTAGACCAGGCCCACTACACGGAGGGAGTACCGATGCATTCACCACATTCACGCGATGCGCTCAATTCCCGTTTTGCAGAGCGATGGTCCGTGCACTACAAGGTTCAGTTCGCCTATCCCGATTACGCCGGGGAAGGCATGACGCTAGATCTGTCCGCTGGCGGATTGTGCATTATTACCGATCGAGAAATTGCATCGGGCGTTGAGATGTACGCTCGCATCGTGCTTCCTGACAATGCTCACTTAGATGTCCAGACCGCTACTGTGAAATGGTGTGACAAGGGACAGATTGGTCTCGAAATATCTGAGATGGAGCGACAAGACGTACTGCGCCTTCTTCAACTACTGTCTCGATTAGGTGGATCAGCGATCACTTATTCTAGGAAATACAATCCCGGGTCCGTCACCATAGGATCGGGCCAGGACCTTGGCAGGTGCATTGTGGAGGCAATGGAAGGAAGCCCACTTCTCAACATTTTTACCTCACTTTCACAACAGTTACGCGCCCAGTTAAGTCGATCTACGGATGCATATTCGGCCAGTACGCCACGATAAGCCAGCGCATCGCTGCTTGCCTGCACCATAGCGGATGCTTTACCTGACTGGCTTGCCGCTTACTGGGGCAACATTCCTTGCCGGTGCAACAAGGCCTCCCATTAACGTTTTGACAGTTCACAGCGGCGCTCATTCTCCGTTACAAGCGAGTGCAGATTCCTTGGTTTCTTCGTAACTCCCGCCTATGCTGGGCCGGTGGGATGCGAATACGGCTGTCCTTCTGTTCAGAACCCATGAGTTTGGCGTTGCTCGGAATCGCCTTTCCGGATTAGGTGCGGCCGCTCCAATTATCTGAGGTAGGTTTCGACGGCGTATTTCGCCATCCACGGTAATGAAAGCACCGTCTAAAATTGTGTGCGGATTCCCACGAGCAGATTCAGGGTGGAGGCATTAAAATCCGCCTCTTGGCCGTTGAATTTGTAGGTACCACTATCGCTATTCCAGGCCACCTCCGTGTTCAACGACCATTTTGAATTAAGGGCAATATCGATTCCTGTGGCCACCCGCAGAGCAAACGTGGTGGAGAAAGATCCAGCCCTGTCTGTGACTTCCTTGCTGTTACTGAATGAGTGTACATTCGCTCCGAGGCCGAGAGACACATAAGGGATAAGCGATCTCAATCCTAAATCGTAATTCACGAACGATTCCCATCCGAGACGTTCCCTCGTGCTACGGTCTGGACGGAATTCCACCGTCGGCAGGATCGAAAAAACGCCCAACGTACCCAATTCCGGCCCCCAAAGGTTGATGCTGTGCTGGTGCCACTCGAGCATCATACCTACCCGTACCCACTCTCGCAGGGCATAGAGCACTTCTGCATTTACCAAAGGGCCGATACTTGTGCCGTTGCCGGTATTCTTCAAGACCTTCTGAGTTGGGATGGCAGCTCCGGCCCGCAAGCCAAAGACAAGGCCCACTGGTTTGGCATCAGTTCCTACCTCATACTCGCGCGCAGCAGTTTCCTTACTCAGTTCTTCGTTCGTGACCTGAGCGGACGCTTCACGACAGGGGGCGAGTGTAATGACAATGACGATGACGAGATAAGGAAGTGCGGTTTGCTTCCAATGCGACTGGTATGTAGTCGAACTTAACATGAGTGCCTTAGGGGAGATGTATTTTAAGAGCGTTGAGAGGTCGACGCAAGTGAGGTGTGGGGGTTGAAGGCTTGGAGAGGCGAATAACAGGAGGGCGAGATTTCGAAACACTTACCGACCAGGCGGTGGGAGACAGAACCCCCGATCGAACGCGAAATTCTGCAACAGTCTAGGGCAGCATTGGCTTTAGGCCGGCACGGTGCACGGACACAAGGAGCATTTATTTTGTTCTATCCTCAAATGTGACGTCCACTGTTTTCGTGACCCCTGGAGACTGTAGGCCTGGATCCTTAGCCAAACACCGGAAGGTGATCTTGGAATTTCCGCCACCATAAACATTGATGACATCGCTGCTCTTCATGACCATGACTGTTTTGCCCATATTTGCGCAGTACTCATTAGCCTCGCTTAGGGCAAGTCGTTGTGCTTGTGAAGCCCCAGCACTTGGAGAGGCAGCCGCCGAAGTTATGTATGTGTCCGGCCCCAATTTGAAGACACCACTTGATTGAGAACACGCTACCGAGAGAACCAGGCCCAAGCTTAATACAATGCGCATTGAATACCCGACTATTCACTGCGGATGTAGGCGTAAGCAGTTTTCCCAGTATATGGCGCATTCTATTTTGCGGACCGATTCCAATGCAAGGATGAAGATGAATGCTCGTCAGTGACGCATAATCGTTCTAGGGCCATCCGTCCCTATTTACGTAATTTTTAGATAGGGCTACATTGCGTCAGTTCTTGTCACGCCGAATGCCTTGTTATGCAATTACGTTAGTCACTTAACTCCCCTCGCGAATCCGGCCAATGAGGATAAAATGGAACCAGTAAAGCGGAATCCGCTGCTATGTTCCAAATGTGACGGTACACTGTTGCCTACCCGAGCGTTACATCGCGACATTGGAGTGCTCGAGTATTTATGCATTGATTGCCGTCGCCGGTGGCTTTTAGTAGATGGTCCGGGAGGATTAATGTTCTTCCTCTCGCCTCAGGATGAAAAGGATCGCGCGAAACCCAGCAACGCGCCAGCAATGACCGACCGCTCCTAAGGGGTTCCTCCAGAGCACTCCTACCGATAGTCATCAAAGAAGAATCGATATTGTAGACGTTGTCGTACCATAGACGCTGACCCTGGTGAGGGCTTGAACTCAAGATCACTTATCTATATCGTCATACGTGATCAAAGATGCTACGAGAGAGCCACTAGGTTTCGCTGAATAAGGTACTCTCCTGTTGAGATCGAGTGACCTTCAAGACCCTACCGAGCTCAATACCGGCCATTCTCTGGAGGACAACCAAGACCATCCTCTTTTTGTTCTATCTTCTTTTCATAACAACCTTTTTGCTGTTTTCTCTTCTAGAATCCTTCCCCGATCTGGGAAAAGCGGTCAGCTTCCAGAACATTCGCTATTACGCACAGGCCGCCGAGTATGCGGCCGATCCCACGCTGGTTTTTGTTCCAAGGCATCCCAATAAAGTAGTTGATGCTATTGAATTCCGTGGCGATGGTTACTCGCCAGGCTTCGGCATTGAAGTGTCACCCATCAGGTATCACGCGTCGTATACCAACAGTGGTTTCCGTGTGAATAGCTCGCAGCCGCCCTTCGACATAGTTGTCATAGGGGACTCATATATTGAATTTGGGGAGTCGGATGACTCGACTTTGAGCGAACTGCTCAAGCAGGAATCGGGTTTATCGACGCTGAACCTGGGAAGAGGATGGTATGGGCCGCCTCAATATTTGGAACTCTTCAAACGGTACGGCTCAGCGAGCAAGGCGCAGTATGCCATTTTAGCCTTCTTTAGCGGTAATGATGCCGAGGATACGAGGCAGTACATCAGATGGCAACGGGGTGGAGAAGGGGGCGATTATTACTCCTTTGTCGTGGGACGAAGAAATTTCTTCATCAGATATCTTCATGCGTTTCGCGACACATATAACGCGATTATTCATTGGCGTAAACAATTCCCCCGGACAGCTACGACCGAAGGGGCGATTTCACATGCCGTACATCCCGATGTGGGGATGATTCAACTCGGTGGTCTTCTCGTTCCGATGTATTTCAACTATTGGAACCAACATGTCACTACATCTCAATTACTTGAACGCGAGGAATGGAAACACATCCGCACAGTGATTGGCCAATTTAAAGCCCTGTCAGTGCAAAACCTGATCATTCCGATCATTGTGTTTATTCCCACTAAGCTCGAAGTGTATGGGTCCCAATTCGATCACCAGAGCGGTAGTCGCTTTCTAGCAAAAATACGCGAGCAGCTTCAGTTTGACATGAACACTTTAGGCGCCCTAGAAGCCGTCTCGCAGGAGCAGGGGGTACAAATGGTAAACCTGATGCCTGCTTTCAGAGCCTTAGCGCGACAAGGGAAAGTGTTGTATCATCCCTTTGATACGCATTGGAATGTTTCCGGTCGAAGAGCTGCAGCCGAAGCCCTTGCAAAGGAAATCCAAAACAAGAAGTAGCAGTCTACTCGGGCGTCTCACTCAGACCATTGGTCTCCGTATTTCCATTATTCACAAGGAAACTGCCTCGAAATAACTGCCTCCCCGCAAACGGTCTCGCACCTCTCCCCTCGGGATCGTGCTAGTGTCACAAGTTTCTTCTTCCTGGCATCCTTCCTCCATCATTTATAGATAGCCAGGGAGGACGCTATGACGATGGAAGGTGTCCCTGCAGGTGGATTTCGCACATTGGGTGAGATCGATGGGACAAATGGATTGCGGTTTCAACCACAGGAAACAGCGTTAGCGATCGCCCTCGAGCTTTTGTCCTCGCATGAAACGGGCGCGCCGATCGTGAACGACGCAGGCAGGTTCGTGGGATTCGTCAGCGAATTCGATCTGCTGGGAGCGATCGAATCGGGCCAGGACCTCAGCACAGTCACCGCCGACAGGGTCATGAACACAAATCATTACGTCGCTGACGAATCCACCACGATTGGGGACGCGATTCGACTCATGAACGAAAAACACTTGTTGAACATCCCCGTCGTCAAACAAGGCCAAGTCGCGTATTCGGTCACCCGTCACGATTTGCTCAGAGCCCGCATCGGCCTGGGACCCGGCATCGAAACATGACCGGTGAAGAGTTCACGGATTCCTAGGAACGTGCTTGCTTACCGTTTGTCGCTGGTCCGTTTGAGGAAGTCAGCCAATTCGCTCGCGTGAGCTTCCGTTTCCGCCAGGATACCCAGCAGAAGTTCACGTGTGATGAGATCCTTCTCGCCAAGTTCGCGGATCAGCGCGGTATAGGCCTCGACCTGACGCCGCTCCAGCAAAAGATTCTCGATGACCATTTCGCTGAGCGTCCTGCCCTGTTCCGGGTGAACGCCGATCGCCGCAGCCTTTCCTGCCAACTCTTGAAGATCAAAGATCGGGACGCCGCCGAGCTGCTGAATGCGGGTGGCCAGCCGGTCGGCATGAGCCAACTCCTGCTCTGCATGCGCTTCGAATTCCGCCTTAAGGCCGGGAGAGAGCAACGACACAGCCATATACCCGTGCTGCTTGTATTGCAGGTAGCTCGCAATCTCCGTGGAACGGAGGCGATTCAATGAGCTGACGACATGTTGCGGTTGCGCTAAGTATTGTTTTGTGATCGCACCCTGGTCAATGGCATTGCGTATTTGCTCATCTGTGATGCCTGCCTGTTCCATGAGTGATCGTTCCATCATCGTCTCCTTTTCTTCTCCTCTTAGTCACCATATTGCTCAAGCGGCTTTGCGGCTATACAGGTCGTTGGCCGAGCCCGGTTTGAATGCCTGGCGGTCGGGTTGATCCGCAAGACCTTTCCTAAATCGCCCCCGCGTCAATTCGCCCCGTCGCTCTCCGCGCCGCGTTTCGACCGAGAGCCTCATGGCTTTGACTTTTTTCGACTTGTTGCGCCCGCCCTTCTTTTTCCGCTGTTTATGATTGGGCATACCGTCCTCCTTGGACTGTACACATATCCCACTGTCGCGGCGCACGCACCTGGTGAAGTCTCTGGCCTGTTCGAATGTCACTCGAGGATGTTCAATCCGACTAGGGCACTACCGAGGCTTCCCGAATGGATGCTCTTGCTATCCTGACTCTTCCATGAATCGAGCCGTCTTCATCGCTCGAGCCAATCCTGATCCGGACCCGCCGCCTCCGCCGAGTCCTGATCCGTTTCCACCGCCTCAACCTCCGCTGCCCGATCCTCAGCCCCCAACGCCACCGGTCAGGCCCCCGATCCCACAACTCCGACATCCGGCGACTTCGCCGCAAGCCGTTTGCGAAAGGAGGACCACATGTCTGCCTTGAAAACCATCGGACTCAGTCTCGTGATACTGATGGTCGCCGCCGCATACGCGTCTGCGAATCCGAGCATGCTTCCGAAGCACGAAGGTTATCCGATGGGAAAAGCCACCGACCCGGTCACCGGCAAATCGTTGGGAAACGATCCCGGCCAGCACAACGCAACCGGCGCGAAGGCGCTCGAGCAAGCCGCGATGGTCGATGATGCACATTCGCGACAGGACCTTCGCAATGCTACCGACGGGCGGGTGCTTGAAAAGCCCGGCGCCGGTCTGCTGCCGAAAGTCGAAGGGCCGCAGATAAAGATTGAACCCCCGGTCAAGGAGGCCACAAAGACACCGGCCAATCCCAAAGACTGAAGCGGTTCACAGATTCCAAGTGTTCCGGATGGTCTGAACCAGGCGCTCTGGAGCTTGGGAAGCATCGAGCGTCAACGCATGGGTGGGCTCTTCGAGGAGCGCCATCTGGCTCTCGAGGAGCCCCACCCCGGCAAAGTGACCGGTGCGCGCAGTCAGCCGTTTGTGAAGAAGCGCATGGGAGGCCTGAAGGTAGACGAGCTTAACGTGAGGCTCATACCCCGCAAGGACGGCAACGCGGTGCGCATGCGTGAGCAGTGAACAGGTCAGAACCGCATTCATTTCCTGCTCGAGCCATTCGGCAATCGACCTTCTCAGTGCCTGGATCCACGGACGGCGGTCCTCATCCGTGAGTGGCGTGCCTCGACCCATCTTGATGATGTTCTCGAGAGGATGCACGTCGTCGCCATCGAGAAACAACCATCGCAATTCTTCGGACAATTGGCGTCCCACGGTTGTCTTGCCGGCACCGGCGGCGCCCATGAGCACAATGACCATGGATCGCGATCCCGATGGATGGACAGGGAGGTGAATTTGTGGTGCTCATTGCACCAGATACGGTAGAATACCGACATGCCACGTGCAGTGGGCATTGCCGCACTGAGCTTCTTCCTGTCACTTGCTCTGTCACCGGGGTTCGCCCAGACATTACCAGGAAGCCAAACCCAAAATCCTCAGGCGTCATCGTCGGTCACCATCTCACCCGTTCAGCCGGGATCGGTGCCCACGCGTGGACTTCCAGCAAACGTCATCACGCCTGCAACGACCAATCAGCTCGAATCAGGTGCCGGTGCGCCGGGCAACACGCCCGTATTTTTAGGTGCAGGACGCGGTTTACCCGGAATGCCCGGCGGTCCAGCCCTGAGCAGTCCACTGGGAGCCAGAGATCCTGCCACACAGTACATGAGGCCCCCGACAGTCGGACCGCTATACTGCGATCCGGCTGTCGATGTCGCCTGTTAAACCTTGACTTGTGCTAGACAGCTGAAAGATGCCGTGATGGGTCGCCTTCTGAATGCCCGGATTGTCCCAGCCGGGACACCTTCCGCCTGGCCTTGAGGAAAGGTAATTCATCATAATCGTTCATAGGTCGGTTCCCCGCTTCCTAACAAAATAGTCCCGCTTCAACCTCCTCCCCTAGGAAAGAGGTGAAGCGGGTCGTCGATCACTATTTTTTAGTAATTCCCATGCCGTTCGGACCATTCCCGACGATCGCAATCGGAAAAGTCGGAGGTTGAGCTGCCGTAAGTTTTCCATCCGCGCCAATTGTGAACATGGACACTTGATCAGAATCTGTGTCGCACGTGTATACAATCTTACCATTCGGATGAACGAGCAAGTAATTGGGGCTAATCCCTGTTGGTTGCTGCTGAATGTTCGTGAGCCGTCCGGTACTAGTATCGACCTGAAATACCGTGACACTGTTCGAGTTCAAATTCGCGACATATAGGAACTGTCCCGTGGGCTCCAACGCGATAGAATGCGGTACGCTTTGGAAGGTTTCGAACGTATTCGGAGCCGGAATAAGCGATATGGTGCCATCCGACGCGATAGAGTAAACGTTGATCTGATTAACAGAGGCGGCATAGAGAATGTTGCTTTGGGGGTTAACCGCCACTGAAGTGGCTTCCACCAATCCAGTAATTGTGCTCTTGGGTGTCAATGTACCGTCTCCATTTCGCAGGAACGAATGCACCTCACCGCCCGGTGCGTTCTCAGGTCCCCCCGCTGTGAAGACGAACTGGCCATTAGGCGACATGGTTATGTTGTGCGCATGCTCTCCAACTGCGAAACTTTGACCCGGTATCAATGTCGGAATCCCTGTGCTGGTATCAATCGTATATGCTCTCAGGGTGCTTCCACCGAGGCCCGCAACGACGTACAAGAACTGTCCGTTGGCATCCATGACCGAGGAATGAGGGTTCGCTTCGGTTGCCGGATCACTGGTCACATATGACGCTGTGGCGTTCGTCATGGGAGTAAGACTGCCATCCGCATTGATGCGAAATCCTGACAAGAAAGGTCCGTCGTTGAAACCATGATTCGCCACATACAGATATCGACCCTGGGTATCCACGTCGACGTGGTGTGGAAAACTCCCTGTGAAGATCGGAGCGCCAACAGACGTTAAATTGCCGTTTGTGCCGTCGACAGTATAGGAATGTATTTGGGCATCGACCGCATCAATGACGTAGCCAAATTGCGTCGCAGTAGTACCACCAGAACCTGGAGGCGGACTGCTGCTGGGAGGCGGAGCTCCGCCACTGTCTCCGCCGCTGCTGCACGCGGAAAAATAGAGCAACGGCGTGATCGCAAGGATTGACAGAGCGCCAATTACCGATCTCCGTAGCCTGTGGGTTGTATACGGACGTGTGATGCTCATGATGACAATCTCCTTTCAATGACAAACCCCACGGCTCTGCATCCGCAGAGCGCCCACCGGTGGGTGAATGGTCGTCGGTGCCTCGCGGCCTCACTCGCGTTGCACCGATAGACAGGCGCGTTGCCGTCCCTCAGCAAGAACCGCACCGCTCGCGT
>Ga0207428_10003919_pt1 | contig 14263 bp, 18 predicted proteins | sample RhiMethybrSRZTD1_FD_187600 | JGI IMG/M metagenome (GOLD analysis project Ga0207428, IMG submission 187600) | Populus rhizosphere microbial communities from Tennessee, USA - Rhizosphere MetaG P. TD hybrid SRZTD1 (SPAdes) (version 3) | ecosystem: Host-associated > Plants > Roots > Rhizosphere >... | reverse complement strand
AGCTGATGGTTGGCTGACCGAGAAACAGCTTTTCCGCCACCCGAGTGACATTGCGCTCGAGCATCAGTGTTTCGAATACCACCATCAGGTTGATATCGGCCTTGCGAAGTTCGTTGCGGTTCATCCACTGTCCCCGATCCCCAAATCTGCTGACAGTTTAGGTAGCTGGCGCGACTGCCGTCTATCCAACTCAAGTTCAACAGCCTGAGGCCGTTTACGTTCAAGCAACCGGATATCCTTGATCGAGGTCTGTTCGCAGGCCCCCTTGATCAGATGCCGGCAGCGATAGACAACTGAAAAAGCTTCAGAAACGAAAAAGCCCCGTAGCTTTTCAGCTACAGGGCTTTTTCCATGTAATGGCGGAGAGATAGGGACTCTCGAAAACCACCCATCAACCCCAGCAACCACGCCATTACAGGGCCTTCAACTCGTATAGTAGTAGAAAATAGTAGTAGAATCCGACTCTCATCCGAGGGCGACTAATGGCAGACCATATTTTCCAAAAGAAAGGCGAATCCACTTGGTATGTACGTCTCGACATTCCTAAAGACGTGCAGTTGGCCTTTGACAATCGCAGGGTGCTAATCCAATCGCTGAAGACAGGCCTACGCTCTGAAGCCATGGAACGCCGCCTAGCTTGGCTCGCCAGATGGAAAGCAGACATCAACGCCGCCAGAAACAGGAAGCTGTCACAGCGGGATGAATGGAAAGATGAAATCCAAGAGCTGACCCGGCGGAATCAAGCAAGCAAGGAAAAATGGATTCCTACGCTGTTTACTCCTCGCTCAAAGGACAGTGCTCCACCAGCAGATGTCTTGGCGTACACGCAGTCCATTGCGCCGATTCTCAAGGAGCTTTATGAAGGCGGCATGGAAGGTCCGGTTGCAGCATTCATAGAGACCTACAACGAATACCTCGAAGGCTTGAATCACAAGATGTCGCCGGGTGAAGCGGCCGAGCTTGGGGTGAAAATATCTGATGCTTTTGCAAAGCTGCACATGGAGATAACAGCCGAGTATTACGACCTATCGCCGGATGAGCGTCAGGATATGCAGGAGCTTGCCGCCGATCCTCAAAGCTACAGGCCCAAATCCCCAATCACGCCTGCCCGTATCCAGAAGCTCAGAGCCTTCTTAGAGAAGGTCGGCAAAGACCCAAAGACAATTGACACTTTGGTAAAGCGTGTAGAGCTATTCAGTGCCTACGTACGTGAGAAAGGGCTGCCGATCAGCTTTGACCTCGTGTCTGCCTATCTAGATCAGCTAACGGACGCTAAGGGCGTGCCACTCACCTCTAAGACCAAAAAGCAGCATATATGGGCAGGTAACACGTTCTGGAAATGGGCCATCAAATATGATGAAGATTGGCGTCAGCAGTACAAAGGCCAGCCCTCCCCATTTGAAAAACACGACCTCCCTGTGGTCAAAGGAGAGTCTGTCAGTTGGGCTGTGTTCACTCGTAAGGACGTGGAGCGGTTGCATGTCGCAGCCCTGGAGAAGGATGACAAGCCGCTGGCGGACCTGATTGTTCTAGCAGCCTACACTGGGGCAAGGCTTGAGGAGATAGGCCGAATCCACCGCGACACCATCACCCTCAAGGATGGCGTACCGATTGCGTTCTCAATTCTAGAGAGCAAAACAGAGGCTGGTGTCCGAGAGGTCCCCATCCATAACGCCATCGCCCCGCTTGTCCAGTCTCTACTAGACGCATCAGAAGACGGATACCTGCTCAAAGGTCGAGCGCTCGGGGAAAACAATAAATATGGCAATCGACTTGATGCTGTAGGAAAACGCTTTGGTCGTCTAAAGACTGCTGCAAAATTTGATAAATCATTTGTGCTGCACTCAATTCGCAAAACCGCAATCACAGAGGTGCATCGTGCTGGAGCAGACGTATCTGTAATGCCCGCATTATTTGGACATGAAACCGGAATGATTACCTTCGACCTATATTCGGCAGGGCCAAGCCTTGAACAAAAGGCCAAAGTGATCCAGCTACTGTCGTACAAATTTGATTTGACCTGATGCCTCCCTCTTAGCATCTTGCAAATTGATTCTAGGCAGATCGTCACGAAAAAGAGCAAGGGCTGCGCATTTAAACGTATGCGACTACGGTATTTCTGGGGAGTTTTAGGGGGCTGGAGACGTTTCCGGCTTAAACCCGTGTCCGTGCTTGGTTTGAAGTTAACGCCGTTTTGAACGGCTAATCTTCCACAACAACTTTATTTCACCTAACACATTCCCACCACTTGATTAACACTGTAGAATAGATACCCCACTATTTTTATTTATTCATAGCAGGGCTTTCTTGTTGTTTGGCTTGATACTTGTCTTCAGGGAAGGGCTTTATAGTCGCCGCTACAAAGCAAGGCGGTGCATGCATGAAGTTGCCGACACATAGTCGGTTCCGGCGAGGCTGCGGGTGATTGAGCTGGTTATGTCAATCAGGGAACCGGACTACCCCTAACCATCCGTTAGGTACAGCCTACAAGCTGTAATCATTCTAGTCTCAAGTGCAGAGTATCTATAACAGACTTACAACACCTACTCTTCACAACATCAAAATACACCTATAATTCAAACAAGAACATTAATTGTCGTATATTAGCAATTAGTCGTCGCACTTAGATAAGCAACTACGCATCAAGTTTGATATTCTATCCTTACTTGCAACTAAACCACACCACAAACACACAACTGTACTGCCATTATAAACTCAACTTTCTTCAACTGTATCTATACAAAAGTCAATTTTATTTGATAATATTAGATATACAAATAGAGAAAGCAGACCCGAAAGAAAAAATAGACGCCTCACTCTTTAATAGCAACTTAGCTTCTCTCCCTCGCGTCACCCGTATCACTCACATCAAACTCTCTAATTTAATCTTTCAAACCGTTTTGGTTTCGGTCTACTAATTTGCTGCTTGGTCATATCCAGCAGGTTTGTAGACTGTTTTTTTAAATTCTATATTTTATTCCACCCACAATTTAACTCACCAATTCCCTTTGGAGAAATACCTATGGCCGTAACTATTCGCCAGTGCATTGTCTGTAACTGCCCAATGAAATGCAGTAGATCTAATAAATACTGCTGTTCCAATCTATGCCACTCCCGCATGCACAAACGTCGTGCAAAGCTTGGATTGACCACTAAGGAAATAATCGATCTGTACCGAGAAGAAACAAAAATAACCGACAACCCCCAACCAACTGAGGAATAGCCATGAACCAATGTCTAGTTTGTAATGCAGACTTTGAACCGACAGATAAACGTCACAAATACTGCTCTAATCTTTGTGTAGTCCGTATCTACGGCTTACGCAGAAAGGTAAGAGAGCAAATCAATGCTGCTCTAAAAACCATGAAGACTCCTGATGCCCTCAAAACGTTTGATGCATCACTTCAAGATGTATTAGAGGTTTTTACATGAGAAACGATATTTACATAAACGATAAATGCTATACGAAAGAGACGCTACTGCTTGAGCTTAGTCTTCTCACCAGTCTTCAAGGTCTCAGCTTGCGGCAAAACGTCAGCGTTAGCGAGTTGGTAAACACATACATTGCAGAAGGAATTGAAAAATGACACACGCCACCCATGAAACAAAGGTTATTCGTATTGCTCTCCCGTTGGACTTGGTTGCTTTGCTAGAAGAAGAGTCTAAGGACTACGAAAGCTTCACAAAAACCATGCAGGCCGTAGTACGGCGGTACTTCATACATAAAGACCTTAAGAAAGAATTTGCAAAGCTCCAGTAGTACTCACAGTAGAAGCACACATATACCTCAAAGCCTTAGCTTACTAGGGCTTCAGACAATTTAGAAGGATAAGTATCTTGAGAATTACACTTAATGCCAGGTCTACATCCCAGCTGATGCAGGTGATGGAGATAACAGAATACACGAACCCAACGCACTGCATTCAAACCATGATTACAAGCTTGCTAGATTCACTAACCACCAATCAATCCCAATCTATAGAGGATAAAAGCAACGATGGCAATCCAACGAGTAAAGGTTTGTGCCCTCTGCACAACTGAGTTTACTACCAGTCAAATCAAAGCAAAGTACTGCCCTGAATGCAGAAGCAAAGCTAAAAATGGAAAACAAGTAGATAGACGTCAGAAGCTTGCAGAAAAAAGAGTTGTCAAACTACCCGTGTCGGAAGAGTGGCTATGGGTAGCTAGAGAGGTTCGCCGTGCTGGCACTGTCGAATGCTTACACACCCATACCGTGGAAACCCTCGAACAGCTCTTTGAGCTAAGAAATTATAAATACAAAACCTATGACTTCGATTTTGAGAAAAAGAGAAGCAAATTTCACCTTTGTCACATCCAACCCGTCAAAGGTCAAAGTTCAATAGGTCTACTGCATCCGCATAATCTGTTTGTTGGCCCCAGCCTAGCAAATCAAGTTCACAGTACGAATTGCTATCAGGGCGTAGGGCTGAGCATTAGCCATGTTAGTCTGTTATCTCGTTGGCTGATCCCTGAAGACATGTCTGATTCTAAAGTGTTAGAGAAGGTGCAGAAGTATTTAGGACCAGTATTGATTGATTATGCCAAGGTTAACCCCATTCGCATGAGTCAACGGCTGTCGCTGGCTAAATGGATTCATAAGAACGTGACGGGCTGTGTTCACACGCTGGCGAAGCTTGAACGCATGGGTATGACAGAGCTAAGGAAGATCAGGGCTGCGTTTGAAGAGAAGGAAGTCTATCAGATGGACCTATCTGCCAAACGCTCTATTGTCGTGGCGTTGGATGAGGCTGTAAGGCTCTCAGAGCAGCTACCGCAAGGCCAGCATCGGGACGACATAGCTTTTCTTATCCCCGTGCTAACCGTGGCTGGAGCGTGGCTAAGCCGACAGGACGAACAGGAAGGCCTAGCGTCAATTCTAGATCGCCCCTATGGCGTCCACTGGAAACCGGTGGAGCTTCGCGAAGGTATGGATGCTTCTGACTTTCGAGACTTTATTGCGTTCCAGACATTTCAGACGATGCAAGGAGCACCGCTTGATAGAAAGATGATCTTGAATACCCTGCGCAAGTATCTACACGTTCCTGCAATGACCCCTGATTACAGCCGTAGCAATAGCAGCATGCAATCAGCGTTTAGAGATCAGTACGCTAATTTCTACTCCCAGGTGCCAGTGATTCAAAAAGCTATCTTGGCTGTAGGAGTATGCACCAGCATTCAGGAATACGAATATCTTGAAAAGGTCCGTGAAGCCGATAGGGAAATGGCGATCTTTGAAAGCTTTGGGTATGAAACGTGTGAACACGAATATGATTATTCAACGCTTAATATTCAAATAGAAGAAGATTACGTCCCCAACCCAAACAACCCACGGATAAAGAAGTACATCGAATCTATTTTCTGCGATTTCTAACAACATCTACTAAATAGTACAGCTGATTCACGCATCACGCTCTAAGCCTTGATATATAAGGCTCTCAGACCACTAACACCAACGAATCTGCTCTTGCAATAAGAGCGATACAGGCAATCCCTTGCCTACACCAAAGCCATACGGCATTTAAAACACAAAAGGAAATATATATGACCAACACCAAGCAACACGTACAACAACCAAAGCTTTTCAATGCAGAAGAATTAAGTATTCGACAAGAGAAAGCCCGTAAACGATATCTCACCGGCTATATGGAACACAGCAGCTTCCGTTTCCCTGCTACGGAGATGTTTAACTTCCCACGTTGGGAAGATGCTTTGGACTTCGTAGAGAAAATGACAAAGGAAGGAAGGGAGCGGTACACACTAACGCCAATCCAAACTGCTGTTGGATACGTAGGCCTACGCTACTACAAAGAAAAAAGCATTCTTGACCAAGAGCTAATTGAGCTTGACGCCAAAGTAGAAGAAGAATATCGCCAAGAGCTTGAGTCTTTCAACAACCAACAGAAAGCGCTTCTGACTGAACAGTTGTTGCAAGCAGAGCTTAACAAGGAACGCAAAAAAGAAGAGGATCGACTGAGCAAGCTACGAATCAAAGCAGAGCAAGAAGCCAACGAATATTTCCAATCCGCGATGGAGTCTAAATAATGAAGGACATGAATAGTCAAGAACAGCTGAATCTAACCCGTGACATTATCATGAAGAAATTTCGCCCCGAAGAGTACGAGGCCGAGCAAATTCAAAAACAAAAGAAAATGGCAGAACTCTTAGCTTTTGTTGATGGAGTACTATCGGCTCACAACCTCCAAAAAGAAGAGGAAAAGCTTGAAAAAGAGAAAAATATTCTTTTCCGATCCGAGGACTTCCCGCCTAGCAAGGTTAATCATGTGAAAGAAATCAAAAAGCTATTCCGCAGTAAGAAATAAACCTTTAGCAGGACTTCAATTTTTCTGTTTTAAACAGATAGCGCATGCACTACTTCCCTCTAGGCCTGATTCTACGGGCAGATCACTAGACCAATGCTTAGCACGGTAGTGCTTTGCGCTTGTATATACAACCATCCTACAAAAAACTTATATCAACCATTCTCAACAGGGATTTTTATGCAGACCAATACAATTTTCTGCCGCCTAAACGCTGCCTTACTGACATTTAACTCAATTGCGCTTGTGGTTATGTGTTTCTTGCTTTATCCGTTTCGCCCGTTGCCAATAGATTCGACTGGGATTCAAGACAGAATCACAAATCTAAATACTTACTCCGAGCAGAGACACAACAACCTTTCTGCCAGTCACGACCATCTAAAAAACGCATTAGAAAGTCGTATGACAATACTTGAAAACCGGGTAAAGCTTCTGCAAGGTCGCAACCAGTGACTTACTTCTATTGGTTTATCTTGAAGGTTTCAGCAGACAGACCAGACAGTAACACCAAACCTTCTATTGACTCGTTCTCACCGCGTAGAGAGCAATGGCAGTACTTGGAGCGCACCGGGCGCTGGTCAGTGCAGATCGAGTCTGAAGTCACTCCCAGCGAAGCCGTAGGTTTATATTACGACCTTACGGCAATGTCCCGTAGCTGGATAAACGGTGCTGTATTCGTTAATGGTGAGGCGGTAGGTGGACCATGGGATGAGAATGGCTTTAACATTTTTGTTCAAGCCTACGGTTTGACTTATGCAAATAGCCTCCTTAAGCCTTTGGAAGGATAAACGTACACCATAGTTTTGTCTTATCTACGTTCCTACCTGGCTCCCAAGAAACCTCCCCAGAAACTTCATCCGGTATTCTATAGACAATTTTTGTAGGCATGCTGACTAGAGGATTAACGGACTTAAAATAAATGCCATAACCGTCAAGAAGAACTGACTCTGTGTTGTCGTATCTAAGCTCACGACCTTTGTACTTAATAATCAGACTTCCTGCAACTGGCAAGCGCCCTTCACTATCTTCGTTTTTGAATAGTACATCAATAACCACAAACCTTGATCCAGGCCACTGTTTTGGCTCTGAATAAGGGTTTCCAGTCCCCACCTTATCAGAAGTAGTGCATGAATTAATGCTAGCGTTAAAATAGCCTACCGTTGCCGACCGGACCTTGGCCTTTGAATGCTGAACAAAACCACGAGCCACTAAATTCAACCCTGATTCTTTTTGCTCTGCCACTCCTTTAATAAGGCACCCACTGCTTACACGTACAAAATTTGCATAAGGGCTAGTTTTACTAAAATATTTATTAACTATTGGCTTGTCGATTTTTTCAAAGTACTCAGAAAACCCTCGGATATATTTCTTCTGATCGTCACTTTGAATACCCAGTTTAATCTGTGCTATCTCAGGATTATAAAGAACCTCAGCACCGCTTTCTTTTCGCTTCCTCAAGGAATCGTAATACTCAGAAAACACTGAATCCTTATCCCCTAAATATCTTAGTAAACTCGATCTAGCTAGAGAAGTAGAGGCTTCTATCGCACCAGCTTGGTCCTCCTTGCTACTATTCTTAGGGATCAAGCCTGGATAATTTTTACAATCTTCAGCGGTCAGGTTTTCAATTCCATTCTGTCCAAAAGCAATAAATGGCAAAGCCATAACTGTAAACCCTAAAACTGCGTTAACGACCTGACGTCCCCCCATAAATTGCTCCAATATGCCGAATGTCACGATTAGTGTGTTCACGATAAGTGTACATTACCACACGATGCGGGCATGCAATCCATCCCCCTCCGCAAAGCCTTCGGTACACGCATACGGGAGCTTCGTCTTGCCACTGGCATGACTCAAGAAGCTTTCGCAGATCATTGCGGCTTCGCTAGAACGTACATGAGCCGCATAGAAACAGGCGGAGCCAACCCGAGCCTAGATGCGATTAAGGTTCTTGCAGATGCCCTGGAAGTGGACCTCCCTACTCTGTTTCAAGGATTCTAAGAATCCCTCAGGTTTCCCCCTATATCTTCAGTAGCTCTACAGTGACTCCGTGAGGCGAATTGAAGCTATTAGGGCCAAATTCGATCCACCCCATCAAGGTCTCAAGCTCTTCGGCCAATGGGCTGAAATTCGAATCAGTGGGGTGCGCCCAGACGCCAGCCCATCGGATTGCGTACCCACTTTTCTCAGCCAGTTCTATTCGAGCATGAGTGAACGCTCTGCTCTCAACGAAATTCCTAGGGTCGATATCGAATGAGCCCTCGCTGAGCTTCTGATTTTCTACGGTAAGTTTGTAGTAAGTGCTTTCCATGCTTCCTCCTCGGTACTGGCTTTTGGTTTGGTCTATGGTGAGAGCCTAGTACCTATCAATCGACAAGGAAGAGAATCACATGATTACGTTGGAGACGCGTCTGTATGCCGTAGTAGAGAGCTGTGGCCTACCTCTCATGTTTTGTGAGGCAGAAAACGCTGAAAAGGCCGTCCAAAAGGCTACAGGACACCGTTTGAGTAAAGCCCTCCCAGCATCCCAAGGGGATTGGATAGTTGCCCCTGTCACAACTGCGCAACGGCCAGAAATTGAAGCCCTACCACCCGAGTCGGTCGTAGCGTATTTGCTCAAGCTGCCCAAAGTAGAAGGCCGGAGCAATCCTCTCACCACTATCATTTGAGTCTACTTCTCTGGTAGTCGGATAGCCGCCTGTCGGGCGCCCGGACTTACTATCAATAATCTATTCCATATAGACTAAAGATAATTTATCATTGATCTATCAAATCATGACTCTAAAGGATAGTCAGCCATGAACGCCCACCTCTACCTGCGAGCCAGTACCAAGGATCAGGACGCCAATCGTGCAAAAGCTTCGCTTGAAGCGTTCGCGTCAGAAAAGGGCTTGGTCATTGCTGGCGTTTATAGTGAGAACATCAGCGGGACCAAGCTCAACCGTCCTGAGTTGCTGCGCCTGCTGGACACCGCCGAGAAAGGTGAAGTGCTACTGGTAGAGTCTGTAGACCGCCTGAGTCGCCTTTCGCAGACTGACTGGGATACGCTCAAGGTCACGATCAAGGCCAAGGGCCTACGTCTGGTTATTGCCGATCTACCCACCAGTCACATGATGGTCGAAGACAAGGGCATCACTGGTCAGATCATGGAAGTGATCAACAACATGCTGTTGGACCTCATGGCTACCATGGCACGTCTGGATCAAGAGAAGCGTGTTGAGCGCATCAAGCAAGGATTGGAGAACAAGAAGGCTGCCGACCCTGATTGGAAGCCAGCAGGCAAAGCTAAGAACTCTGCTATGTGGGACAAGGTTGTAGGTCTGATGGTCAAGCACCCATCGATGTCTGCTGATCAGGTCGCCAAGCTTGCTGACTGTGGGGTAGCTACGGTGTACAGGATCAAGCGTGAGATGAAGAGCATTGAAGCATAAGCTGCAACACCATCATAAACCGTCTTTTCTAGGCGGTTTAAGCCCCTCTGAGGCGCTCTAACGTTCTTCCCCGCTTTGAGTCAGGGATGACCCCAAACACCTTTCACAGCATGGATATTTCTATATCCACCTGGATAACATTTATCCGTTTTTAGCCTTGGTCTTAACCAATCAGCCCCCGCGCTGACATTTGCCAAATCTCAAAGCCTATCTACCTTGATCAAACAGTGCGGGTGATACAATTTAGCTGCTCACCCAGCATCTGTAGTAGCCAACCCGCAGGATGACAGTCCTTTGGTGCTGGGTGAGTCTTCCACTCAGTCCAGAGTGTTAGAAAAGCGTGCTGTAGCACCCTCCTGCCTTCATTTGTTTGTATCCGAACGGCTATTTAGACAGCTTTTCACCGTTCTGCTCCATAAACTCGGCAAAAGCAGCCAAAGGCACCCCGTAGTACCCTTTTCCGTTCTTCGGAGACCAAAGCACTCCACTGGGCTTCACCCGGATATGCCCAACAACTTTTCCTTCCGAATCCACAATCTCATGATCTTCATATTTACGAGGGCGAAACGAATTCGTAGCCATAACTTCCTCTGTTCTAGGCAAGCAGATAGTTTAGGGATTGAAATGCCGAGCTTTGCCGTCAACCGACACCCTCAGATTTTGGCATCATTGTGCCACCCTGAAAAGCACAAGGGTCGATGAGTTGATATTGGAAGAATTTGCGGGGAAAGGTGCAGCTTGCCCAAATAAAATTAGGAGCCGGAGTAGTAGAAACGAGTAGTAGAACCGGAAAACAAAAAGCCCCGTAACTCATTGAATTACAGGGCTTTTTAAATAATGGCGGAGAGATAGGGATTCGAACCCTAGGTACCGGTGAAGGTACAACGGATTTCGAATCCGTCCCATTCGGCCACTCTGGCATCTCTCCAACGGCGCGCATCATATCAACACTTTCGCCGGAAGCGAACCCCCCAAGCGAAATATTTCTGTGCTTTCAGATGCTTGCGTCGGTTAAAGCGGTACGCCCAGACGATTGGCGACTTCTTCGTAGGCTTCGATGACGTCACCGAGGCCCTGACGGAAGCGGTCCTTGTCCATTTTCTTGCCGGTCGCCTTGTCCCACAGACGGCAGCCGTCCGGGCTGAATTCGTCGCCCAGCACGATGGAACCATCGTGGAACACGCCGAATTCCAGCTTGAAGTCGACCAGCAGCAGGCCGGCGTCGTCGAACAGTTTGCTCAGGACTTCATTGACCTTGAGCGACAGTTCTTTCATGCGAACCAGTTGCTCGGCGGTGCCCCAGCCAAATGCCACGACGTGGGATTCGTTGATGAACGGGTCGCCCTTGGCGTCGTCCTTCAGGAACAGTTCGAAGGTGTAAGGGTTGAGCTTCATGCCCTCTTCGACACCCAGACGCTTGACCAGGCTGCCGGCGGCGTAGTTACGCACGACGCACTCGACCGGGATCATGTCGAGCTTCTTCACCAGGCATTCGTTGTCGCCCAGCAGCTTGTCGAATTGGGTCGGCACGCCAGCAGCTTCGAGCTTCTGCATGATGAAGGCGTTGAACTTGTTGTTCACCATGCCTTTGCGGTCGAGCTGTTCGATACGCTTGCCATCGAAAGCCGAGGTGTCGTTGCGAAACAGCAGGATCAAACGGTTAGCGTCGTCGGTCTTGTAAACCGACTTGGCTTTGCCGCGGTAGAGTTCTTCACGTTTTTCCATGATGGGCTCCGCTTGCTAAGTAGATGGGCTAGGCGATGTGGCGCCAGTCGAGCCCTGAATCTTGATCGGCCAGTTGCAGCCAGTCCGGGTCGCACCCGAGGGTGTCGACAAAACATTGCCGGGCCAGCCGCGGCAGGTTGTTCTTGCTGCTCAGATGGGCCAGGACCAGGTGTTGCAGGTCTTTCCAGCCCAACTCGGCCACCAGGAATGCCGCCTGATGGTTATTCAAATGTCCCAGTTCACCGCCCACCCGTTGCTTGAGAAAGTACGGGTAATGACCGCGAGCCAGCATGTCACGGCAGTGATTGGACTCGATCATCAACGCATCGAGGTCCCGATAGCCGTCCAGCACCTTGTCGCAATACGAGCCCAGGTCGGTCAACAGGCCGAAGCGCCGCTCACCGTCACTGAAGACATACTGCGTCGGCTCTTGTGCATCGTGGGCCACGGCAATGACACCGATGCTCAAGTTGCCGATTTGCAGTTGCTCGCCGCCAGCCAGAAAGCCTGCGGGTTCAATCGGTTTGCGCATCCCGCGCAAGGTCCCGCGACTGAGGTAGACAGGCAGATTGTAGCGCCGAGACAGCAAACCCACGCCATGCACGTGGTCGGCATGTTCGTGGGTCACGAGTATCGCGCTCAACTGCGCAGGGTTCACACCCAGGCGCAGCAGGCGTTTTTCGGTTTCCCGCAGGGAGAAACCACAATCCACCAATACGTACGTATCAGCGCTGGCTATCAGCGTGCCGTTCCCTTGACTGCCGCTGCCGAGAACGGCAAAACGCATAGGATCAGCCCAGGTTGTCCTGAATCTTGCTCAACACTTTACGCGCCACGTCTGCCGGCGCCACGGTGTTGATGTTTTTCTCGACGGTGACCTGGACGTTCTCGCCAACCTTGCTCAGGCGAACCTGATAACGCTCGGCGCGGGCGTCAAGCTCTTCCTTGCTCGGCGCACTGCCGAACAGGCTGCTGAAGAAGCCTGGCTTGTCGTCTTTCTTCTCGGCTTTTTCGGCCAGGTTGATGTAGTACAGGCCCAGGCTGCGGTTGATGTCTTCAACACGCCATTCACCTTGTTCCAGTGCACGACCGACGCTCGCCCAGGCACGATCCAGGTCGGTACCGACGTTCAGCACAGGGTTGCCGCTGCCGTCTTCGCTGAGGCTGACACGGCTGGGTGCGTCGAAATCACGCGAAGCCAGCATCGAGACCGAACCGCCCTTTTCCGAGATACGGCTCATGCTCGCGAGCATGTCGTCGACCAGTGCCGCGTCCAGGCCGGTGTTGACCGAACGGTTGGTGAATGCCACGTCAGCGGTGCTGCCCGCAGGACGCTCGGCGCTGACCACATAGACTTCACTGGTGTTGCGCTGCACGCCCGGCTCGATGCGCACCCGCACGCGGGTTTCGCTGTCAGTGCCGACGCCGGCCGCGCTCAGGCGTTTGCCCATGGCGGCGGACAGTTCGTCGGAATGTTGCCAGGTCGTGGTGAATTCGCCGGTTTGCGGACGCTGTTCATCCAGACGGAAGCCGTTGTCCTGGAAGAACTGAACGGCCACAGGCCAGACTTCGGCCGGCGGGTTCTGGGCCAGGATGGAGCTGGAACCGCCGCTCTTCTGCAGGGAGTAGGCGCTGGCGTCAGCAGCTGCCGTCAGCGGCTGCGGCCGAGGAACGACGTATTCGCCCTTGGCGGTGTCATCAGCCACGTTGCGCGGGATCGGCAACAGCGGATCCAGACGCTTGGCAGCACGGACATCCGGTGGCATTTGCATCGGTGCAGTCTGTTGCGCTTCCAGGTAATCGCTACCGCGGTCACGGAAATAACCTTCCGGGCCCCAGATCCATCCACAGCCACTGGTGCTGGAGATAATCAAGGCAAGTGCGGAAAGTCCGGCCATTCGCTTCATGCGTTGTACTTCCTCAATTAAACCAGGACGCCGCACTGGCGCAGGGCCGAGCGCAGCGTTTCGTGACAAGGTGCGCTCAGCCAGGTCAGCGGCAGGCGAATGCCTTTGTGCATCAGGCCCATTTCAACCAAAGCCCACTTCACCGGAATCGGGTTGGCTTCGATGAACAGGTCCTTGTGCAGCGGCATCAGTTTTTCGTTGATGGCCCGCGCAGTCTCGGCATCACCCCGGAGGGCGGCCTCGCACAGATCGGCCATTTCACGCGGAGCGACGTTGGCGGTGACGGAGATATTGCCCTTGCCGCCCATCAGGATCAGCTCGACTGCGGTCGGATCATCGCCGGAAAGAACGATGAAGTCCTTGCTGACGCCATCGAGGATGGCTTTGGCGCGCTTTAGGTCGCCGGTCGCTTCCTTGATGCCGATGATGTTCGGCACGGTGGACAGGCGGATCACGGTCTCGGCCTGCATGTCGCAGGAGGTGCGGCCGGGAACGTTATAGAGAATCTGCGGGATGTCGACCGCTTCGGCGATGTGCTTGAAGTGCAGGTACAGGCCTTCCTGGGTCGGCTTGTTGTAGTACGGCACGACCAGCAGGCAGGCATCGGCGCCGGCTTCCTTGGCATTGCGGGTCAATTCGACGGCTTCGCGGGTCGAATTGGCGCCGGTACCGGCGATCACCGGAATACGACCATTGACCTGCTTGACCACGGCACGGATGACTGCGATGTGCTCATTGACGTCGAGGGTTGCCGATTCGCCGGTGGTGCCGACGGCGACAATGGCATGGGTGCCGTTTTCAAGGTGGAAGTCCACGAGTTTGCTGAGGCTGTCCCAGTCAAGACGCCCCTGTGCATCCATGG
>Ga0207428_10003917_pt1 | contig 14275 bp, 11 predicted proteins | sample RhiMethybrSRZTD1_FD_187600 | JGI IMG/M metagenome (GOLD analysis project Ga0207428, IMG submission 187600) | Populus rhizosphere microbial communities from Tennessee, USA - Rhizosphere MetaG P. TD hybrid SRZTD1 (SPAdes) (version 3) | ecosystem: Host-associated > Plants > Roots > Rhizosphere >... | reverse complement strand
GCGGGCTGCGTGACGCCGAGGCGCTCCGCCGCCTGCGAGAAGCTCTTGCGCTCCACGACCGCGCAGAACGCGGCGAGCTGGCGCGTGTCCATAAGCGAAGCTTATCGTCAGAAGTCGCGCTTCTGGCGCAAAGCCGTTGCAGTCTCGTGCGAGTTTCGCCGATACGATCGCGGCTGGGTGGTGGGTTAGGGGTGCCCCACGAGCGGCCGGGTGGCGCGGCGGGCGCGGGCGGCTCGGGCATAGCATCTGCGCCGTGGCGGCACCGCAACCGAGGCCGAGCGACTCCTTCGTCGAGCACTTCTCCAGCTTGTTCGATACCCCGCGACCGGAGGCGAAGGTCACGTGAGCGGGCCGCAGCCCATGGAGCTCGGCTACACCCGCACGGAGCTGCGGCGACAGCTCGTCGACGCCGTGCTCCGCGGTGAGAAGACGGCCACCGCCGGCCTGCCCGAGCCCGGCGAGTCGCACGGGAGCGTAGGCGACCGCTGTCTCCTGCTCGGCTTCGACGACGAGCCGGTCGGGGTCGTCGAGCTCACGGAGGTCCGCGTCCTCCCCGCCGGCGAGATCGACGTCCAGTTCGCGCGGGACGAAGGCGAGGGGTTCGAGTCCGTCGAGGACTGGCGGGTCGCCCACGAGCGCTTCTTCGAGCGGCCGATCAACGACGACACGGAGGTCGTCGCGGTCCGCTTCCGGCTGGCGGAGCGCTTCTGAAGCTCTGGATCGACATCACCGCGCCGGCCCACGTGCTGGTGTTCCGGCCGCTGGTGCAGATCCTGCGCGACCGCGGCGACGAGATCTCCATCACCGCCCGCAACTACGCGCAGACGGTGCAGCTGCTGGAGCTCCACGGCATCGAGGCCGACGTGCTCGGTAGCCACGGAGGGCGCGCTCCACTCGGCAAGGCGCGCTCGCTCACGTCGCGGCTCCGCGAGCTCCACCGCTGGGCACGCGGGCGCAGCTTCGACCACGCGCTCGCGCACGGTTCGCACGAGCTGACCTTGACGGCACGCCGCCTCGGGATTCCGAGCTCGACCATGTTCGACTACGAGTTCGCGTGGCTGCAGCACCAGCTCGGCTGCCGCGCCGCGACGCGGGTCGTCACCCCCGATGCGATCCCGCCCGACCGGCTCGAGCGCTACGGCGTCCGCCCACCGAAGCTGCGGCAGTACCCCGGGCTGAAGGAGGAGTACTACCTCGCGGACTTCGAGCCCGACCCGCGCGCGCTCGAGCAGTTCGAGATCGACCCGGCGCGAACGCTCGTCGTCGTCCGCACGCCGCCTGACGTGGCGCTCTACCACCGCCGCTCAAACCCGCTCTTTCCGCAGCTGCTCGACCGCCTCGGGCGTGACGAAGAGGTGCACGCGCTCGTGCTGCCGCGCACCGACGACCAGCGCGAGTACGTCCGCGGCCTGGAGCTGCCGTCCGTACAGGTGCCGAATCGCGCCGTCGACGCGCAGAGCCTGATCGCGTTCTCGGATCTCGTCGTCTCCGCCGGCGGCACGATGAACCGGGAGGCCGTGGCGCTCGGCGTGCCGGTCTACACGACCTTCGGCGGGCGGCTCGGCGGGGTCGACGAGGCGCTGATCCGCGAGCAGCGCCTGATCCCGCTCTCGGACCCGCGCTCGCTCGACGTGCGCAAGCGCGACCGGGAGCGCGAGCCCGTCAGGCGCGACCCGGCGCTGGTGCTGGAGCTGTTGCTCTCAGCTGGCGAGAGCTAGAGCGTCGAGGACGTCGCGGCCGTAGCGCTCGAGTTTCGTCGGGCCGACGCCCGGCACCGAGGCCAGCTCCGCAATCGTCTTCGGCCGGCGCGACGCGATCTCGGCCAGCGTGGAGTTGTGGAAGACGACGTACGCGGGGATGTCGTCGGCCTTGGACCGCTTCAGGCGCCATTCCTTCAGCGCGACGTAGGTCGGGTCGTGGGGCTCCTCGGCGCGGGCCCTGCGGACGGCTGGAAGCGGGACGGCCTGCACGCCCAGTTCGAGCAGGAAACGACTCGCCTTGCCCGCCCACGTCAGCGCCAGATGCTTCCTCGCGCGAGTGATGCCGACATAGAGCAACCGCCGCTCCTCGGCGAGCTGCGCGGGCACGCGCATCGCCGGCTTGCAGGGCAGCTCCTTCTCCTCGACGCGCGGGAGGAAGACCGCATCGAACTCGAGGCCCTTTGCCCGGTGGAGCGTCAGCAGGTGCACGCCTCCTTGCGCGCCGTGGTCGAAGCGGGCGCGCAACCACTCGACCCACTGCTGAACCGTCTTCGTGCCGTCGTCGAACTCCTCCGCCAGCTTGCAGAGGCGCGCGAGGTCGGCCTGGCGAACCAGCTCCCGCTCGCCGACGCCGTCCGGCACGGGCTCGACGAGCCCCTGCTGGACAGCGACCCGCCGCACTTCCTCCGCGAGCGACCCGAAGCCGGCACTGCGGAGGCCCTTCAGCAACTGCCGCGCGCCGTCGCGCGCGAGCAGCGCCGCACCCTGGAACGGGATCTCCGCGTCCGCGAAGAGCTCCTCAAAGTCGACCGAGCGAGCGTTCAGCCTCATCAGCACTGCCATCGCTTCGTAGGGCACGCCCTCCGCGCGCAGCGCGCGCACCCGCTCGAGGATCCAGGCGCCCTCGTCCTCGGGCGAGCCGAACCCGCGCAGTTCCGGCTCCGGGCCCTCGGGCCGCGTCGCGCGCAGCGACTTCTCGGCGCCACCGAGCTTCGGCACGAGCCGGTTCGCGAGCGCGAGTACCTGCGGCGAGGAGCGGTAGTTCTCCTCCAGGCGCACCACCGTCGTGTGCGGGTAGCGCGCGGCGAGACCGAGCAGCCACTCTGGGGAGGCGCCCGTGAAGCCGTAGATCGACTGGTAGTCGTCCCCGACCGCGCAGAGGTCGTCACGCGGCCCGAGCCAGAGGTCAAGCAGCGACTGCTGCAGCAGGTTGACGTCCTGGTACTCGTCCACCGTGAAGGCCGCGTATCGCTCGCGCAGCGCCGCGACTGCCCACTCGTCCTCCTCGTACATCCGCACCGCGAGCTCGAGCAGGTCCTCGAAGTCGATCAGCCCGGAGGACTGCTTGCGCCGCTCGTACTCGCGGAAGACCGTCGCCATCAGGTCGGCCGGAATCGGCGGCTCGTGGGTGCCGACACCACTGCGGTAGGTCTGCGGCGTCAGGCGGCGGTTCTTCGCCCACTCGACCTCGGTCGCGAGGTCGCCCGCCGGCCGGAAACGATACGGCGGCGGGAGCGTGTTGCCGATTTGGCGGAGGAGCAGCGCCTTCGTCGAGAGGATGCGGCCTGGCGCGTCGCCACGCGCCCGGCGGAGCTGTGAGAGCGCCGCGGAGTGGAAGGTGCGTGCCTGGGCCCCCACAACCCCGAGCCGCTCGAGTCGCGTCCGCATCTCGGCCGCCGCCTTGTCCGTGAACGTGACGGCGAGGATCTCGTCCGAGCGCACGGCCCCACTTGCGACCTGCCATGCGATCCGCCGCGTGATCGTCGTGGTCTTCCCGGAGCCCGCGCCGGCCAAGATGCAGACCGGTCCGCGCACCGCCTCTGCGGCGCGCCGCTGCTCGGGGTTCAGCCCCTCGAGGATGCCCGCCTCGTCCACCGGGCCACCCTAGCCTTGCCGGTGGACGGTTCTAGGCCAGCTTCTGTCCCGAAAGTGTGTCTTCTTCGGGAGCGTGCTCCGGAGATGTGCCCGCGAGCTGCGGGACGCGCATCATCGTGGCCAGGCGCGAGACGACCTCGAGCGTCTCGCCATCGCGGACGAGGCGGTCGAGCTCGGCCAGCTCCTCCTCGAGCCACGCCGCGTCGACGATCGGGCCGCGGACGCGCATGATCTTCGGGTGCGCGGTCGCCTCGGCGACTTCCCCCTCGCCCCAGAGCTCCTCGTGCAGCTTCTCGCCCGGCCGGGTGCCGACGATCTGAACGTCGATGTCGTGCTCGGGGTCCTTGCCGGAGAGCCGGATCATCTGCATCGCCAGGTCGAGGATCCGCACCGGCTCGCCCATGTCGAGCACGAACACGTCACCGCGGCCGCCGATGGCGCCTGCCTGGACGACGAGCGACGTAGCCTCCGGGATCGTCATGAAGTAGCGCGTCATCTCCGGGTGGGTGAGCGTCACCGGCCCGCCCTTCGCGATCTGCTTGCGGAAAATCGGGATCACGCTCCCCGACGAGCCGAGCACGTTGCCGAAGCGCACCGCGACGAACCGCGTGGCCACGTCGTCGCGCGCGCCGTAGGCCTCGACGATCCACTCGCAGAGCGCCTTCGACTGGCCCATCACGGTCTTCGCGTTGACCGCCTTGTCCGTCGAGATCAGGACGAAGCGGGCGGCGCCGAACTCCACCGCCGCCTCGGCCACGACCCGCGTCGCGAGCGCGTTGTTGCGCACGGACTCGAGCGGGTTCGCCTCCATCAGCGGCACGTGCTTGTACGCGGCCGCGTGGAAGACGACGTTCGGCCGGTAGCGGTCGAAGACCTGGCGCATCTTGGTGCGGCTCTTGCAGTCGGCCAAAACCGGGATCGAAGCCGCGAAGCCGCGGTCGTCGACGAGCTCGCGCTCGATCTCGAACAGCGCCGTCTCGCCCTGATCCACGAGCACGAGCCGCTGCGGGCCGACTCGCGCGATCTGGCGGCAGAGCTCCGAGCCGATCGACCCGCCCGCGCCGGTCACCAGCACTGTCGCGTCCTTCAGGTACGCCGCCGACGTCTCGAGGTCGACCTCGACCGGCTCTCGGCCCAGGACGTCCTCGACCTGCACCGGCCGGATCTGGGTGGCCAGGTCGCTCTCGCCCGAGATCAGCTCGTACAGGCCGGGCAGCGTCTTGACCGGCACGTTGCCCTCGCGGGTGACGTTGACGATCCGCTGGCGCATCTCGCCCGAGGCGGACGGGATCGCGAGGATCACTTCGTCGGGCCGGTTGTCGCGCAGGATGTGGCGTAGGTCGTCGACGGTGCCGAGCACGCGAATGCCGTGGATGCGGAGGTTCTTTTTGCGCGGGTCGTCGTCGATCAGGCCGATCGGCGTGTAGCCGAGCTGGCGGTTGCGCTGCATCTCCCGGATCACGAGCTGGCCTGCGTCGCCCGCCCCGACGACCAGGACCTCCTTGCCCCGGGCGACGATCCCCGAGGTCGGACGCTCCATCAGCGTGCGCGCAAGCAGGCGCGAGCCGGCGATGAAGGCCAGTGTCAGCAGCAAGTCGAGCGCGGCGATCCCGCGCGGCAGCTTCACCGTCGGCACAGGCGAGATCAGGTAGACCGCCACGTCGGCGAGCACCGTCGCCAGCGTCACGCCCCACGCGATCCGCCACATGTCGCGCGTCGAGACGTAGCGCCACCAGCGGTTGTAGAAGCCGAGCGAGACGAAGACCGCGAGCTTGATCCCGACGACGACGAGGATCGTCCGCCTGAACAGCGTGTCGTAGTACACCGGCGTCGGGTTGTCGAACCGCAGCGTGAAAGCGAGCCACCACGCGAGCGCGACCAGACAGCCGTCGGCGACGAGCTGCCAGATCCGGTGGCGATTGACGAGGTTCACGCGCGCACCGCGGCGGCCTCGCGGATCACACTCACCACGCGCTCCTGCGCCTCGGCAGGGATCCCCGCCCACATCGGCAGCGCGAGGTTCTCGGCCCCGGCCCTCTCGGTCTCCGGGAGCGACCCCTCCTTCCAGCCGAGGTAACGCAGGGCCGGCTGGAGATGCGTCGGGATGACGTAGTACGACGCGTTCCCGATCCCGGCCTCCGAGAGCGCCTCGCGGAAGCGGTCGCGGTCGGGCGTGCGGACGACGTACATGTGGTACACGTGCCCCGCTTCGTCGGCGGGCAGCTCGCAGAGCTCGCCCAGGCCCAGCTCCTCGTAGCGGGCGGCGGCCTCGCGGCGCGCCTCGTTCCAGCCCGAGATCTCGCCCATGAAGAGGCGCAGGACCGCGGCCTGCAGCTCGTCGAGGCGCGAGTTGTAGCCGACCGCCTCGAAGTTCTTCTTCTCCTTCGACCCGTGGAAGCGCAGCAGCTTGACGCGGTCGGCAAGCCCATCGTCCGTAGCCGCCAGGAGACCGCCGTCGCCGAGGGCGAACAGGTTCTTCGTCGGGAAGAAGCTGAACGTCGAGAGCGCGCCGACCTTCGCGACGCCTTCGGCGCCGAACGCCTGGGCCGCGTCCTCGAGGATCGGGAGCCCGAGCCCGGCCAGACCTTGCAGCGGCATCACGCGCCCGAACAGGTGCACCGGCATCAGCGCGCGCGTGCGGTCGGTGACGCGCGCGGCCACGTCCTCGGGGTCGAGGTTGAGCGTGACCGGATCGATGTCCGCGAAGACCGGGGTCGCCCCACGGCGGGCAATCGCCTCGGCGGTCGCGTAGAAGGTGAACGACGGGCAGATCACCTCGTCGCCGGGGCCGATGTCCATCGCGTCGAGGGCGAGCACGAGCGCGTCGGTGCCGTTCGCGACGCTGACCGTGCGCGGCACGCCGAGGTAGGCCGCAGCCTCCTCCTCGAACGCGGTCACGTTCGGCCCGAGGATGAAGGTGCCCGACTCGAGCACCTCTCGCATCCGCTCGACGATCTCGGGGATGAGGCGCTCGTACTGAGCTTTGACGTCTACGAGCGGAATTCGGGTCACGATGCGCGTTTGAGTCTAGAGACTCGCCGAACTACCAGGTACAGCACGAGGAGCGCGGCTCCTGCCACGAGCGCGATGTCGAAGAAGTGGTGGAAGCGCTCGTAGTTGCTGCCGACGGCGTACCCAATCGCGGCGAACGCGAATGCCCAGAGCGCCGACCCGATCAGCGTGAACAGCGTGTAAGGGGCGAGCGGCATCTCGAAGATCCCGGCGGGGATCGACACGAAGGAGCGCACGACCGGCGTCACCCGGCCGAGCAGCACCGCCCAGCGGTCGTGGCGGTCGAACCAGCGCTCGGCCCGGTCGAACCGCTCCGGGCCGAGGTGCAACAGGCGCCCGCGTTTATCCACGAGCGGCCGGCCGCCGTAGAGGCCGATGGCCCAGCCGACGATCGCGCCGACGAGGTAGCCCACCGTGCCGGACAGCGACATCGTCACGTAGGCGCCGAGGCCCGACTCGATCTCGTGGCCGAAGAGGACGACCTGCTGCGAGGCGAAGGCGCCGGACGCCAGCGCGCCCGCGTAGACCATCACGAGCTCGCTCGCGGCCGGGAAGACGGCGTCGATCGCCATCAGGAGGAAGACTGCGTAGACCCCGTGATCGCCGACGAAGGAGGTGACGGAGCCCGAGATCGACGCAACGAGCACCGCGCGAGTCTACGGTTGCTGCGGGCTAGCGCCGGACGACGAAGCGCTGGTTCAGGTCGACCGGCCCGTAGGCGTTCTGCGCGAAGATCTTGAAGACGTAGGTGCCGCGGTAGACGAGTCGGCCGTTCTGGAAGCGGCCGCTCCAGGCGATCGCACGGGTGCCGGCGGCGAGGTTCCTCGTCGGCAGCCGGCGGATCAGCGTCCCCCGCGTCGTCCAGATCGAGGGCGTGACCCGCGCGGGGTTGGCGAGCTTGAAGCGCGCTACGACGGCAGTGCGGGTCCTCTTCCGCAGCTTCACCGAGCGCGGCGCGACGCGGATGAAGCCGAGCGTGTCGTTCAGCCAGAAGGCGCGCTCGACCGACGACTTCTGGCCGTCGGTGTCGGTTGCATTGACGATCCAGCGCCAGCGCCCGAGCGGCTCGCCGTCCAGCGTGCGGAACCAGCGTCCTCGGATCTTCCTCGCAGTGTGAACGGCCTGTCCGCGCTGCTTCTTCTTGCTCGTGCTCGGCCACTTGAAGCTGTAGATGCCTGGGATGCGCGTGCCGGTGTCCGTGAAGGCGGTCGCCCCGCCGGGGCCGACGAGGCTCGCGGTCACGTTCGAGGTGCGCACGACCTTGTAGGAGAGCTGCTGCTGCTCGGCGATGCCGTCGCCGTTCGGCGAGACGACCGGCAGCGCGGGCGTCGGCGCGTAGGCGCCGCTGTAGAGGACGGCGAGCGTGTCGGCGACCGGCCGCTCGCCGCCGCGGTCTGACGGCCGGTTGAGCAGCTTGCCGTCGAAGGCCATCGCGGTCGAGCCACCCCCGTCGAGCGCCGACGCGGTGACGGCGCCGAGGCGCACCATCGCCTGGGCGAGCTCCCAATTCGTCATCCCTACGCTGAAGCCGCGGCGGCGCCCGTCGACGGCGAGCAGGATGATCTTCCCGTCGCGGCGCTGGCCGACCGCCGTGCGCGGGTTGCGCGGGCCGAGTTGCGTCGGCAGGAAGTCCTCGCCGGCGGTCCAGACGGCCTTGCCGTTCCGGACGATCACCGGGCCGCCGCCGAGCGCGTCGGTCACGCCGCTCGCGAGCCAGTCCGGCGAGAGGGTCAGCCGGGTCAGGATCTGCGTCCCCGCCGGAGCCTCCTGCTGGAGCTTCGCCACCTGCGAGCCGCGGGAAAGGAGCACCGCGCCGCCGCGCGGGATCGGCGTGCCGCCGCCGCCGTGCTGGAACGAGACCGTCCCGGCGAGCTCGCCTCCCGGCACGGCCGGTGGGAACGGCTGCAGGACCGCCTCGACGACGCCGGGGATCCTCGGCGTCGTCGCGCCCCAGGCGGGCGTGAACAGCGAGGTGCCGTCGCCGCGCGGAGGCTGGTTCAGCCCCGTCAGCGGCCGCCGCTGGCCCAGTCCCTGCCAGTAGCCGAAGAAGCCGACGCGCTGGACGTTCAGGCGCCCCTCGCTCGTGATCCCGACACTCGACCGGAACCGGTAGGGCGGGCTCTGCAGGACGCTGTTCTGCATCAGCATCCCGCTCGGGTGGCCGTCCTTGACGTTGTAGAAGTCGCCGTTGACGCCCACCACGGTTGCGGTGCCGGAGACGTCCTTTTGCATGTCCGTCACACGCTCCGTGCCCACGATCGTGTTGTTGGAGAGCAGCGGCTTGAGCTGGTAGAGGCCACCCGGCCGCGGCGTCGTGACCACGTTCAGCACGACGGGGCCGTGCGCGGTGAACTGGACCGTGCGCTTGTAGCTCACGTTCGGCATCAGCACCTGCGTGGCAGCGCGCGCCGGCGCCGCGAAGGCGGCGACGAGGCTTGCCAGCAGGGCTCCGATGAGGATTCGGCGGAGCACGACCCGTCGGCCACCGTAGCTACGGACTCCGAAGCTGTCCAACGCGTCGCAGTGAGGATTTCGTAAAGGTAGGTTCCGGCTATGAGCGCAGCCGTGGGCACCCGCACAGAGCTCGTCGAGGGGCTGATCGAGCGTTATCCGGAGATTCCCCCCGAGGCGGTGCTGAAGGAGGACCTGCTCCGCACCGGGATGGCGTTTGACGACTCCGCGCTGACGGAGAACCTGGACGGCGCGGTCAAGCCCAAGTCGTACTTCATCTTCTCGTTCGACCAGAAACCGCTCACGGAGCTCGGCGCGGCCGCGCTCCTGCGTCCGCCGGAGGAGCTCGCACTCACGGGCGGGCCGCACGGGCTGCGGCGAACGATCGTCTCGGTGCGCGTCAACCCGGACTCGCCGTACCGCGTCGCCCGCGGCGACGGTGGGCTGCGGCTGTCGCTCGAGGGCAGCGAGGTGGCGGAGGTGGCACTGCCGCCGATGCCCGAGTACTACCGCCACACGCTCGCGAACGGCAAGACCGTGATGGAGACCGCGCCGACGATCGAGTGGGGCTACCTGATCTATCTCACCGTGCTTCGACTCTGCCAGTACTTCGGCGCGCACGAGGAGTGCGGCTTCTGCGACATCAACCACAACTGGCGCCAGCACAAGAAGGCCGGCCGTCCTTACACCGGCGTGAAGCCGGTCGAGGACGTGCTCGAGGCGCTCGAGCTGATCGACCGCTACGACGACGGCGCCTCGCACGCGTACACGCTCACCGGGGGCTCCGTCACCTCGACCGTCGAGGGCCTCGCGGAGGCTGACTTCTACGGCCGCTACGCCCAGGCGATCGAGGAGCGCTTCCCGGGCCGCTGGATCGGCAAGGTCGTCGCGCAGGCGCTGCCCAAGGCGGATGCACAGCGCTTCAAGGACTACGGGATCTCGATCTACCACCCGAACTACGAGGTCTGGGACAAGCGGCTCTTCTCGCTGATCTCGCCCGGAAAGCAACGCTACGTCGGCCGCGAGGAGTGGCACAGCCGGATCCTCGACGCGGCGGACGTCTTCGGCCCGGCGAACGTGATCCCGAACTTCGTCGCCGGCGTCGAGCTCGCGAGGCCGTTCGGGTTCGAGAGCATCGACGCGGCGATCGCGTCCACCGTCGAAGGGCTCGACTACTTCATGGGCCACGGCGTAACTCCGCGTTTCACGACCTGGTGCCCCGAGCCGACGACCCCGCTCGGGCGCGACAACCCGGACGGTGCACCGCTCGAGTACCACGTGCGCCTGCTCGGCGCCTACCGCGAGGCGCTCGCGCGGAACGGGCTGCAGGCGCCGCCGGGCTACGGAGAGCCGGGCGTCGGCAAGGCGGTCTTCTCGGTCAGCTCCTTCATGGACGTGCTGTGAGGCATCGCTTGCGATGCCGGTGCCAGGACGCGCTGGAGGTCATGCCGGCTTGGCCGGCGTGGCCGGAAGCACGTCCGTCTGAAAGGGCCGGCCGAAACGCTGTTCGTCAGGAGCACAATCGATGAGCCGGATCTCCGTCGACGAGGCGAGGGAGCTCTGGCTCCGAGCGGACGATGAGGAGCTGAAGCGGCTCGCGGGCGAAGTACGCGGGCGCTACCACGACCCGAACCGCGCCACCTACATGGTCATGCGGATCATCAACTACACGAACGTCTGCGTCGCCCAGTGCGACTACTGCGCGTTCTACGTCCTCCCGAACCAGGAGGGCGGCTACGTGCTCTCGCGCGAGGACGTGTTCGCGAAGATCGACGAGCTGCTCGAGTTCGGCGGCGACCTGGTCGGCTTCAACGGCGGCTTCAACCCGAAGCTGCCGCTGGACTACTACTGCGGCCTGTTCGCCTCGGTGCGGGAGCGCTACGGCGAGCGCGTCGAGTTCTACGCGCTGACGGTCGCTGAGTTCGTCTTCCTCGCCGACCGGGCGAAGCTCTCCTACGCGGAGGCGGCCACCCGGCTACGCGACGCGGGCGTGCATTGGGTAACCGGCGGCGGGTCGGAGATCCTCACCGAGGACTTCCGCGCGCGGCACGCCAAGTGGAAGTACACCGTCGCCGACTACTTCGACGCGCAGCGGGCGATCGTCGAGTCCGGCCTCCGCACGACGGCCACGATGGTGATCGGCTTCGACGAGACCCTCGACGAGCGGCTCGAGCACCTGCAGCGCACGCGCGACTTCCAGGACGAGACCGGCGGCCTCTTCTCGTTCCTCTGCTGGACGTACAAGCCGTACGGCACAGCGTTCGGCGGCCGCGAGATCTCGCCGCGGGAGTACTGGCGCTGGATCGCGCTGAGCCGGATCTTCCTCGACAACGTCGAGCACATCCGAACGTCGGTGCTGACGCAGAACGAGGAGGCGTTCCGCGCCCTCGACTACGGCGCCGACGACTTCGACCTGCCGATCGAGGACGAGGTCACGCAAAAGGCGGGCGCGAGGATCGAGCTCGACCTCGACGCCCTGCTCGCGATCCCGCAACGGCTCGGCTACGACCTCGAGTACCGCCGCGCCGAACGCCCGCCCGCGCTTACGCCGTCGTAGCCCGCGGCCTGTCGATGGAGGTTCCCGTCGTCGTTCGCGAGAAGGCGCTCGCCGTCGGCGCCGAGGCGTGGCTCGAAACGCTTCCGGAGCTGGTGCGCGAGGTCGAGGCCGAGTGGGAGATCGCGGTCGGGAAGGCGTTTCCCGACTCGACAGAGGCGTTCGTGGCGGAGGCGACCTCCGCCGACGGCGCGCGTGCCGTGCTGAAGCTGATCGTCCCGCGCGACGGCGACGCGGCCGCGCACGAGGCAACCGTTCTGCGGCTCGCGGCGGGCGAGGGGTGTCCGCGGCTGCTGCGGGAGGACGTCGCGCGCGGCGCGCTCTTGCTCGAACGGCTGGGCCGCTCGCTCTACCAGCTGCAGCTGCCGGTTCAGGAACGGCAGGAGCTCCTCGTCTCGGCGGCTGAGCGCATCTGGCGCCCGGCCCCCGGTTCCGGGCTCCCGTCCGGGGCCGCCAAGGCGCGTTGGCTGGCGGAGTTCATCGGCTCGATGTGGGAGGAGCTGGATCGCCCGTGCAGCGAGCGGGCGGTCGAGCACGCCCTCGCCTGTACCGAGCGGCGCGGCGCTGCGCACCGCGACGAGACGGCGGTGCTCGTCCACGGCGACGTCCACCAGTGGAACGCGCTCGAAGGCGGCGAGAGCCTGGGCTTCAAGCTCGTCGACCCCGACGGCCTGCTGGCCGAGCCCGAGTACGACCTCGGCATCGTCATGCGCGAGGACCCGCTCGACGGCGATCTGCGGGAACGCGCCCGCCGGCTCGCGGACCGAACTGGCCTCGATGCCAACGCCATCTGGGAGTGGGGCGTGGTCGAGCGCGTTTCGACCGGGCTCTTCGGCACCCGCGTCGGCCTTCAGCCGATCGCCCGCCAAATGCTGACGGCCGCCGACGAAGTGGCCGCGTCGACCGGCTAGCGCTCACCCGCCGAGCACCCCTTCGGCGGCGGCCGAGGGCTCCGGGTCCGGCAGGCGGGTCATGCGGAACCCGTTCACGAGGCCGAGCAGGGCCGCGATGAGCGGCACGAGCAGCGCGATCTGCAGCGCCCTCGGCCTCGCCTCGGTGTTGATGTGGATGATCTCGGCCTGGACGTCGGCCGGCTGCCCGACGAGCAGCTCCTCGAGGTGCGTGTTGGTCATCACCTCGGCGTTCTTCTCGAGGCCCTTCGAGACCTGCTGCTGCTCGGCCGGCGACAGGACCTGGCTCGAGTCCGCGTAGTGGGTGAACACGAGCGACAGCGACGCGAGCATGATCGCGCCGGCAAACGCGAGCCCGAAGGACAGTCCGAAGGAGCCGCCGGCAGAGTTCACGCCCGCCGCCTCGCTGACGCGCTCCTCCTCGATCGGCGACAGCGTGTAGTTGTTGAGCTGCGAGACGAGCAGGCCGAGGCCGCAGCCCGCGATCAGGAGCGGCACGACCATCCACCACCCCGAGTCGGCGCGCGGCACGATCGGGATCAGGACGACTAGGCCGGCGGTAAGCAGCACGAAGCCCGCGAGGATGATCCTGCTCGGGCTCCGGTTGCCGGCCTTCCGCCCAGCCAGCAGCGCGACGGCGAACATGCTCAGAGACAGCGGCGCGAGCGAGAGGCCCGCCTCCAGCGCGTTGTACTCGAGCACCATCTGCAGGTAGATCGGGAGCGCGATCATCATCCCGCCGAGCGCGATCTGCTGGAGCGTCTGGCCCGAGATTCCGAGGCGGAAGTACTTCGACGAAAAAAGGCCGATGTCGAGAAGCGCCGGCTTTCCTTCTCGCTTCCGCCGCTTCAGCCACCAGACCAGGGAGCCGAGCGCAACCAGCCCCACACCGATGAGGGCACCGACGGCCCCGCCGCCTTCCTCCCAGACGAGGATCCCGAGGACGACGCCGCCCATGCCGACTGCCGAGAGGATCGCGCCCACGACGTCGACGCCCCGCTCGCCGGTGTACGGGACGTCGTGGACGAGCTTGATGCCCAGGAGCACGATGGCGATGATCACGGCCTCGCCGGCGAACGCGACGCGCCACGACAGGAAGGTCGTGACGAAGCCTCCCAGCAGCGGGCCGACGGCGGCGGCGATCGCGGCGGCGGCGCCGACGAGCGCATAGGCCTTGCGCTGCATCGGGCCTTCGAAGTTGCCGTGGATGAGCGACTGCATCGCCGGAAGCAGGAGCGACGCGCCGAGGCCCCCGATGATCGCCCAGAAGATCACGATCGTCAGCAGGTTCTGCGCCAGCGTCATCGCCACCGCGCCGATGGCGTAGCCGAGCAGGCCGAGCACGTACGCGCGCTTGCGGCCGATCAGGTCGCCGATCTTGCTCGAGATCAGGATGAAGGCGGCCGAGACGAGCGCCTCGAGAGCGATCGCCGACTGAACGCCGCTCGCGGTCGTGTCGAGGTCGTGGACGACGGCCGAGATCGACACGTTCATCAGCGACGTGTCGACGACGAGCACGAACATCGCCATCGAGAGGAGAACCGCGAGGCGCGTGTCGCCCGACGATTCCAAAGGCTCTGCGGTCGTCAGCTCCAAGGCAGGTCGGGCCACGCGTCGGGGCGGCCGAGGCGCCAGCGCGGGAAGGGCGCGTACGCCTGGGACGGGCGGGGCGTCTCGGTCTCCACGCCGGCACCTCGGGCTCGGGCGGTCTCCGAGACCGGGTAGACGATCGTGCCGTCGACGCTGCGGGCTCCGGCCATGAGAATCACGCA
>Ga0207428_10003914_pt1 | contig 14288 bp, 11 predicted proteins | sample RhiMethybrSRZTD1_FD_187600 | JGI IMG/M metagenome (GOLD analysis project Ga0207428, IMG submission 187600) | Populus rhizosphere microbial communities from Tennessee, USA - Rhizosphere MetaG P. TD hybrid SRZTD1 (SPAdes) (version 3) | ecosystem: Host-associated > Plants > Roots > Rhizosphere >... | reverse complement strand
ATCCGTTCCGCTGCCCCGTGCAGGTCGTAGTCGTTGTGCCGAAGCTGAACGTCGGGGCCGAGCACGAGCCAGTCGGCTCCCGTCCGCTCGAACGGCGACCCGACGCTGCCCGCGTTCACGACGCGTGTCGTCCCGATCATGCGGTCGAACTGCATATGCGTGTGGCCGCAAACCACCAGCGATACGCCGAGGCCATCGAAGACAGGTGTCAAGACGTCCTCTGGTGTCTGCACCGTGAACGCGTCGGTTTCACTCGTCGGCGTGCCGTGACAGAACAGCACGTCGCCGATCCCGTCGAGGGCGAGGCGGACGGTCTTCGGCCAGGTTCTGACCCAGCTGACGTCCTCGGAGGAGAGGTCTCGCGCGCACCACCGGATCCACTCGCGATACGGCTCCGGCAACGGGGCGCCTGACGTCGTTCCCCAGTACGTCACGGCGTCGGGCGTTGCGGCATCGAGCTGAGCCAGCATCGCGAGTTCGGCGTTGCCGTAAAGCGCGTGCACGGGCATGTTGAGCGCCCGGATTCGATCCAAAGTCTCACGCTGCATCGGGCCGACCAGTACGTCGCCCCCCAGCACCACGCCATCGACGCGCGTCTCACGAATCTCGCTGAGAACAGCGTCGAGCGCGGTCACGTTCGCGTGGATGTCGTTTACGGCGACGCGCATAGGGATCCTCCGCTGTCGGTCCTTGGTCCTTGGTGCTTCAGTTCTTGGTCCGTCCTTGGTCCTACGTCCGTCCCTGGTCCGTGGTCCTGTGGTCCACTGACTTCGAGCTGCTGCAGTCAATCCTGATGATCTAACCCGCGGACCAAGCACTTGGGACCACGGACGGACCAGGGACCCAGGACGGACCAAGAACAAAGGCCCAAGGCCCAAGGACCAACATGTTTGTCGTCAATCGACCCCCGCAACGACGACGAGCTCGTCGGTGTCGTGCTGCAGCGGCCGGCCATCAAAGCCGCCGTCGATCTCGATTGCTCGGAAACCGGCCTCCTGCAACAGGCGACGAATGTCCGACGGATACAGATACGAGAGCTCCAGTCGGAGCATCGACGTTCGTCGGAGCGTTCCGTCAGGGCCGTACTCGTCGTAGCGATTCACGCCGTGTATTCGACGTTGGATGGTGTCGTAACGGTTGGCATCCGAACGTGTCACGTACGATCCGTCCTCGCGATCGAACGTCCCGGTCAGTCGCCAGACACCGGCCAAGGGACCAGCGTGCTGCGCCATGAACTCGAGCGACGGATGGAACACGTTGAAGGCGAATCGCCCTCCCGGCTGCAGATGTTCGCGCACGCGGCGAAAACACGCCAGATGCTGCGCCTCGGTGAGATTGTGCAGCAGTGCCCTGAACGGCGCGATGACGAGCGCGAACCGTTCGGCGAGCTCGAAGCTGCGCATGTCGCCTTCGACGATCGTGACCCGCGCGCGGACCTCCGGCGACTCGTCGTCCAGTTTGCGTCGAAGACGGCGCAACATGCCCGGCTCGATATCGAGCGCGTGCACAGCGATGCCGTCGCGTGCCAGCGTCAGCGTAATCCGGCCAGTGCCGGCACCCAGCTCGAGGACCGGACTGCCGCACTCGCGTGCCTGGCGCCGATACCACTCGACATCACCGCGGAACGACGATGGCGTGACGATGTCGTAGAGATCGCCCTCGTATCGGCTCGGGATCTCGACTTCGCGGCCGCTCACGAGACCGCCGGAGCCGGGGCATCCATTCCAGCCCACAGATTCATCGTGCCGAGATCCTCGCGGCCACAGGCCTTCAGATACAGGAACAACTGCGTGCGATAGGCCGCGCATCCGCACAACACGACGTTGACGAGCGAGGCGCCCGTGCTCGTCACCCCGCTGATGCCACTGCGCTCCCGTCTGAACACGTCGTCCGGGACATCGCCGAGCAGACGGGCATAGCCGTCGTGCTGCGCCGCGATGGCGGCAACGGTCTGCGCGAAATCGCGGGCGTCGGCCGCCGCCGCCGCTCGATTCCAAATCTCGGGATCCTGGCTTCCGGTGATCCCGTACTCGACAAACGTGGGGCCCATGATGCTCAGGTACCGCAGGAGCTCCAGCGTGCTCCGCTGTTTCGGAGTTGGACGATATTCGAGCATCGACGGATCGATCTTGTCCGCCAGGTGCAGCAGGATACGAACTTCGCTCTGGAGCGCAGCCAGCAGCTCCGCTTTGGTGAGAACCATAGTCGATCCTTTCGTTCAGGGTTCACGGTTCACGGGTTCACGGTTCCGTGTTCTTGGTTCGCTTGAACCCGGAACCGTGAACCTTGAACCCTGAACTTTGAACGGTTAGGTTGCGATGACGACGACCTTGCCAATGTACGATCGGTCGTCAAGCTGGCTGAGGAGGAAGTGCGCGGTATCGGCTCTCGAGATCGTCGGAAACCCTCGCAGCGCCAGCCGTTCGCCGGCCCGGTACGTGCCGGTCAATGGCCCGTTGGTGAGTCCGGCCGGGTGTACGATCGTCCATTCGAGTCCGCTGCGCCGGATGAGCGCTTCGCCGGCCGCCTTGTCCGCGTAGATATCGCGCAGCAACAGCCGCGCGAACACCAGCATCATCAGGGGAATCTGCTGGACCGTTTCGGCCACGCCCAGCGCCGACGTGAAGACGAGACGGCGCACGCCATGTTCCTGCATGGCGGCGAGGAGGTGAGGCACGCTCCGTTGAATCAGGCTGTCGGCCTTGAACGACTGTCCTCGACCGAGCGCGCTGATCACCGCATCCTGACCGCGCATCGCCTGACTCAATGACGGCGCTCCGCTGGCCGCATCGCCTGCGACGACACGCAGGCGCTCGTGATGACGGCCGACCTTCTCCGGGTTGCGTACGAAGGCGGTCACCGAGTGACCGGCGGTGAGGGCCTGCTCAACGAGCGAGCGCCCTGTTCCCCCGGTCGCTCCGACGATCAGGACCTTCTTCGCCATGACATCCCGCTAGGTCGACGCGCGATCGATCCATTTCTCCACCGCTGGAGGCGCGTACGACCCGAGTCGATCGAGCAGTGCCGCCGGTGAGGCCGCGACGGCGATCATCGAGGCGTACTCGCGCCGGAGAAATCTTTCCCCGACCGCGTGCTCGAGAAACGATAACAGACCGTCGAAGTAGCCGAGCACGTTCAGCAGGCCGCACGGCTTTCGGTGCAGGCCCAGCTGTGCCCAGGTCAACACCTCGAAGAACTCCTCGAGCGTGCCCCAGCCGCCCGGCACTGCGATGAACGCGTCGGACAGGTCCGCCATCAGCGCCTTCCGCTCGTGCATCGAGCTGACGATGCGAAGTTCGGTGAGGCCTTCGTGGGCAATCTCGCGGGCAACGAGGGCGGCGGGGATCACGCCGATGGCTTGACCGCCGGCGGTGAGCGTTGCGTCGGCGATGATCCCCATCAAGCCGACACGCGCGCCGCCGTACACCAGCCCGATACCGCGTTCTGCGAGCGTCCGGCCAAGCGCTCGAGCGGCGTCCTGGTATTCATCGCGGCTCCCTGCGCTGGAGCCGGCGAATACGCATACGCGTTTCATCGCGGTCCTGACCGCACGACACCCCTCAACGTCCGCTGCCGCGGATACGCGGTGCCCGTCCTGCGCACGCTCACCTCAATCGTGCCGCGAACGAACCGCGCATCCGTGCCGTCTTTGCCCTCGACCTCGCATTCGAGACAGCGTACGCGGACTTCCAGCGGGTAGCCGTACACGGGAAGGGTCCGTTCGGCGGGGTAGTAGTCCGTCGCGAAATGCCACGCGTAGAGTTCGTGTGGGCGCGGCCCATGGCCGCACAGGCACTCGTAGAAGAAATTCGTGCCGCTCGTCAACCGACGATCAGTGGCTGCGAGGTCCCAGCCCATGTGAAGGCCGCGGGCGTCGACCGTGCGCCGCACGGTCAGTGCCACATCGCGCGAGAGCGACACGCTGTACGACTCCCGGTCGTCGGTTGCTGGAAATTGCAGCACGACCGTGAACGACTCCGGTCGTAATGGCACTGTGTTTTGGAGAGCGACACCCAGGGCGAGTGCAAACGTGGCCGCGAGCATCGCTGGAGCTCGAAGAAATCGCTACGTTCGTGCGGTCGCCGGCGCTGGCACGCGCGCCTCGCGCGTCTGCGCAAGCCGCACCGCCCGCAAGCCGACCGCCATGCCGGCGGCGACGAGCGCCATCAGCGCGCTGATGTAGAAACCGGTCGCCCAGCTGCCGGTCTGCTGATACAGCAGCGCGCCCAGGCCCCAGCTGCCGATCAGCGTGGCGACGCCCTTCGCTGTGTAGAGCACACCGTAATTCGACGTCGCATGACGCGTGCCGAAGTAGTCGGCTGACATCGACGGGAACAGCGAGTAGATCTCACCCCACGTGAAATAGACCAGCACCAGCGTCGTCGCGAACCAGAACGGTGACGTCGGCCCGAGCACGACGACCAGCGCCAGGCAGATCGCCTGCAGCAGGAACGCGATGATCATCGCGACCTCGCGCCCAATCGTGTCGCTTGCCCAGCCCCAGAAGACGCGGCTCGCCCCGTTGGCGATCGGGCTCAGCGTCGTCGCCAGTGTCAGCGCGCTCGCCGAGAGGCCCCAGCTCTTCGAGATCGGGCCGGCGTTGGCGGTGACCAGCAGACCGCCGGTCGCCATCAGCACGAACATCACGTACATCGCGTAGAAATGCGGCGTCGCGAGCACCTCGAACGTCGTGAACTGCTTGGGGCCGACCTGCGCCGCGGCCGCGGTCGCCTTCGCAGGCTGGGCCCCAGGTGCTGAGCCTGCCGCGCTGCCGACGGCAGCGGAGGAGGGCGGGTGCCGCAGGAACTGCGCCACGATCGCGATGACCGATCCCTGCAGGATGCCGGTGGCGATGAACGTCGCTTGATACCCGCGGTTCGCGATCATGTCCTGGATGAACGGAATGAACAGCGCGGTGCCGCCGCCGAAACCGGCAGCCATGATGCCGGCCGCCAGCCCGCGCTTCTCTTTGAACCATTTCAACGCCGAACCGATCGAGCCGCTGTAGACGAACGCCGCACCGATGCCGGCGGCGCAGTACAACGCGTAGAGCATCGGGAGCGAGGTGGCGTAGCCCATGCCTGCCCATCCGAGGCCGCACAGCAGCCCGGCGACGGTGATGAAGCCGCGCGGACCGAGCCGATCGATCAGGAAGCCGTCGATGGGCTGTATCCAGGTCTGAAAGAAGATGAACAGGGTGAACGCCAGCTGAATCTCGGTCAGCTGCCAGCCGGTGCTGCTTTGCAGTGGCGTGACGAAGAGCGTCCACGCGTACTGCAGGTTCGCGATCATGATCATCGCGATGAGCGAGGCACCGAGCTGGAACCAGCGATTGTTGATGCTCATGCGTCCCTCATGGTCCGGCTCAAGCCGGACACGACACGGTCCAGCTGAAGCTGGACACTACATCACACGCACGATGGCCGCCCACGGCTTCGAGCTCCATGGGCCGGCCGGCCTCGAAATCCTGCGGCATCGACGTCTTGTGCGCGCCGACCTTCTCCCGAGATCGTCACGCGGTCGTTCATCGTGCTCAATGCCTCGATGCGTTTGACCTGCGGGAGTTGAACGGTGAAGAAGCGATAGAGCAGCCACGTGTCGAGCAGGCCGACGACCACCAGCACCAGGAACGCAGCGTTGCTGTCGACGAGCTTCAGATCTTTCAGCAGCGTCGACAATCCGAAGCCGACGATCCACGCGTCAAAGCTCATACACACGCGGCGGAACGTTTCCGGCCGGACGCGCTGAATGATCGCGGCCCCCATCGGCACGCCGATGACGATGCTCGGCAGAATATACGGCATGAGGCCGAGGCTCTCGACACTATAGAGACCTGCGTAGGCGTAGGCGACCGCCGTCATCGATGACTCGGCGAGCCGGATGAAGCCGAGCGCCGCTCGAAAATCCCCCTTGGTCAGACCCTGATTGCTCAGCATCACCGCCAGCGGCGGGCCGGAGATCGTCGTCACCGAGTAGAGCAGCCCGACGCCGCCGCCAAACACCAGCCCGACCGGCCGCTCCGACCGAATCGGACGTCGGAAGCCCGCGGCCTGCAGCAGGATCAGCGGCAGCAGCGCGATGAAGGTCCCGAACTTGAGCCAGCCCGGATTGACTTTCGAGACGAGCGCCGTCCCGATCAGCACGCCCGGCAGCAGCCCGATCACGATCGGGAGCGCGCGCCGCCAGACGCCGGGCAGCGCCGCGCGGTTGACCCACAGGACGTACGCGTTGAGCACGACCTCGATGGGTACCAGCGCCGGATTGAGTACTCGGTTCGTGAGGAAGAGCAGCGCGAGAGGAACCGTGATGGATGAGAAGCCGTAGCCAAGTGCGCCGTTGACGACCGCGGCGGCGAGCGTGATGAGGACGAGCGCGACCTGGTAGGCGTCCATCGATAGGCCTCAGGGCTCAGGGCCCAGGCCGCACAGGGGCCTGAGGGTTATGGCCCCCGGGGCCTGATATCTTCTTATGGTTGGCCTACGGGCCGTCAAGGTCAGCCCAGAGCACGCCTATCCGGTTTGTCGGATCCGTCTCATTCAATGATCCGGATTTCAACTTCGTCCGGAACATCGCATTCCGTCGAAAACGCAGGCGTTTCGCGACATCCCGCGTCAGGCACGCGTCATGCTCTCATCATGGCAACCGCCGACACCGTGCTCTGACAGGTTTGGTGAGAGCGGATGTTGCCTTCGGAGGGGGCCGACCACGCTAGTCGGTCTCTGAGACATGGCGGAGCTTGGGTACCCCCTCGGCTCCGCCATTTCTATTGTTGAGGGCTCTTGAACACAGGCTCACTTGAAGAGCACAGACGTCATGACCAGCACCTGCCGTGGCCTTCCCGGGTCGAGCGTCTCGCTGCCGCCGCTCCAGTAGTACTCCTCATCGAACAGGTTCGTGCCCGACACGGTGATCCGGAGCGGACCGCGCCGCCAGGTTGCCGCGACGTCGACCAGCGTGTACGAGGGCACGATGAACGTGTTCTCGCGATCGCTCGCGGAATCGCCGACGTGCTTGACGTCGAAGACGACGTCGGTCGAACGAATCGGCCTAATCGTCGCGCCCCAGTTGACGACGTAGTCGGGAGAGATGGCCAGGCGGTTGCCGGTCAGCGACACGTCGTTGCTCGGATCCTCTTCGTCCTGAATCACGAAGTCGCCGAAGCGATTGCGGTAGAACGACGCGTTGGCGTACAGCGACACCTTTGGTGAGGCCGCGACGCGGACGCCGGTCTCGACGCCCTTGTACTTCAGTTCGCCCGAGTTGGTCGGGAGGAAAAACGGGCCTTGCCGCACGTCGAGCACGACGCCTTCCTCTTTCATCCTGAAATAGGTCATCTCGAACGACACGCGGCCGCTGAGCGCGCTGCCTTTCAAGCCAATCTCGTAGTTCGAGATGTCTTCTGGTTCGATGCGATCGGCGACGTTGTCCGGCGTCAGTGCCGACGGCCCCCGCGGTGGCAGAAAGGCTTGCGAGTAGGCGCCGTACACGTTGACGGTCGCGGGGCTCGTCGATTCGACTCCGGCCAGCTTGACGGTCGCGCTCACCTTCGGGCTGAACGCCTCGAACGTCTGCTCGACTTGCACGCCGGTGCCTCGCCGGTTGTCGAGCGCAAGCCGATCGTAACGTCCGCCGCCCGCCAGGATGAGCCGCGGCATCGGCTCGAGGATGTCCTGGAAGAACAGGCCCGTGTTGCCCAGGTGGTAGAACCGATCGGTCCCGTTGAAGACCAGCCATTCGCTTCGCGGCGGAATCACCGGATTGAGATAGTTGATCGTGAAACCGTCTTCGTTCTCCTCCGTGAAGAAGAACTCGGATCCCGTGAGGCTTCCGCTGTTGTGTTCGTACGAGCCGCCGACGATGAGCGAGTTGCTCACACGTCCGGCGCGCATGGTGAACTCGCCCCGCAGTTCCTGATAGACGATGTCCTCGTCCGCCTGCTGGCTGAAGGGCAGCATCGTCAACGTGTGCGCGTCGAGATCGAACGGCGATCCGATGAAATCGCCGTCGTCGATGAACTTCTGCTGAAGGTTGCGATAGCCGAAGATCTCGGTGAGCTTGGCCCAGGGCGCCACCTGTCGGGAGTAGTTGAGGGTGATGCGATCGTCGCCGTGGTGATAGTTCGGGCCCGGGATGTTGAAGCTGGTCAGGCGATCGAAGCGCGGATCGATCTCGTGAAGCAGTCGGCCGTCGATGAACGGCTCGTTCGTTGGTGTGCTGTTGTCTGAACGGACGGTGTTGACCGAGACGAACCCGGCCGACTTTGCATCAGGGGCGAACGTCAGCTTGCCGAAGAGCGACCAGCGATCCGACTTCACGTCCTCGATCTTCGATTTCCAGAACCCGCCGCTGCGTTCAGTTTCACCCGAGACGTAGAAGCCTCCCCACGTCCCCGCCGGCCCTGAGGCCTTGAACACGCCTTTGGCCATCCCGAACTGGCCGCCGGTGAAGTCGACGCCGAATTCGGGTTGCGGCGACGGATCGGCGGTTCTGACGTTGACCGAGCCGCCGATCGCGGTGCGGCCATAGAGCGCCGAGTTCGGGCCACGCACGACCTCGATGTTGCTGGCGTCGTGAATGGGCAGACCGACCGTGCGGCCCGAGTTGCGCGAGTCGACTTGAGGCACACCGTCGATCAGCAGCAGCGTGTTGGTGAACTCGTTGCCGTCGCGCGGCATGCCGCGAAACTGCACCGACTCGAACATGCCGAGCTGCGTGGCGACGACCGCGCCCGGCACGTGCGCGACCGCTTGCACCAACGCCTGATCGTTGCGGTTGTCGATCGTCGATCGGTCGACGACATCGGCTTGCGCGGCAACGTCGCCGATGCTCAATTCCGACTTGGTCGCGGTCACCTGAACGCGTTCGAGGATGTTGGGCGTCACCTCGAGCTCGACGACCAGCGCCGTCGTCTCGTTGGCGCGGACCTGCACGTCGGGCACGCGAAGCTGCAGGAAGCCGGGTCCCGAGGCGACGAGCACGATCGAGCCGGCCGGTACGTTTTCGAGTCGAAATCGCCCGACGCCATTGGCCACGGCGGTGAGCCCGGTGCCTTCGATCAGGACTGCGGCATCCGGCACCGGCCTGCCACCCTCGCGAGCGACGACGGTTCCAGTGACCACGCCGGTCTTTGCCTGCGCGGCAGACGAACGTGGGGAAGAGGCGATCAGGAGTAGTGCGAGAAGAACGACCAACGGTGTACGCATGGCGGCGCAGAGTAACGAAGCGCTGCTCTGCGTGCATCTGAAGAGTTCCTGACTCGCGCTGTCAGAATCTGTTGGGTAAGTCGTCAGATCCCGGTGCCGGATCTGAAGAACATCCTGCTACAGTGATCGGCCGAGGTGAGGGCGTTCATTCAGCGGCCGCAATCGGTCTTTCTCCGCCGTGCGCTGTTTCAAGTCCACCTGTGGCTTGGCATCTCGTTCGGGTTCTATTTCTTCATCGTTGCTGTCACCGGGGCCGCACTCGTGTTCCGCATCGAAATGCAGCGGGCGTTGCACCCTGGTCTGTTCACGCCGAGTGCTCCAGGCCCGATCGCCGATCCGTTGACGATCCTCGAGCGTGTCCGCGTCGCCTATCCAGGTGGTCGCCTGTCGGGAATCGACGCACCGACCATGGCGCGGCCGACCTACCTCGCGTATGTCTCGTCGGGCGATGACTTCGCCACGATCTTGATCGATCCGGTCACTGCCAATGTGCTCGGCGAGCTGCCGGACCGATCGTTCGTGCGGACGCTGCAGGATCTCCATTTCGACTTGCTCGGCGGGCGAACCGGACGAATCGTCAACGGCGTCGGTTCGGCATTGCTGTTGATGATGTGCCTGACCGGTCTGGTGATCTGGTGGCAGGGAGCCGGCACGTGGCGGCGCGGCCTGACAGTGGACTTCGGGCGCCACTGGAAGCGGGTCATCTGGGATCTGCACAGTACGGTCGGCGTCTGGAGCGTGCTCCTCGTCGCGATGTGGGCGGTCACCGGAGTCTCCTTCGCGTTTCCATCGCAGTTTCGAGCGGCGGTGAATCGAATATCTCCCCTGACCGTCAGCCGAACGCCGCAATCGAGTCAGCCGGTTCCGGGAGCGGCGCCTGCGTCGTGGCGCGATCTCCTCTCGCGTGCGCGCGGCGACGTGCCCAACCAGTTCGTCGCCAGGGTCGTGTTGCCGTCATCCGACACAGCCGCGTTTCTCGTGATGTTCTCGCCAGCAACGCCGACGCCTGTCGGCGCTCGCCTCACATCGGTCTACCTCGATCGTTTCACCGGGGCACGGTTGCAGGAGCCGCGCGAGGCCCGCAGCGCGGGCGATGTGGTGATGGACTGGGTCGGTCCGCTGCACTTCGGCACGTTCGGTGGCGTTGCCATCAGAGTGGCCTGGTTCGCATTGGGACTCACGCCGCCCACGCTCTTCGTCACCGGGTTCCTGATGTGGTGGACGCGCGTGGTCCGCCGCAGCGGGTCCGGTTCGTCGCGATAACCTGACCAAGTCTTCAGGAACTCTTCAGGAGAAGTCATGCGGAAGATTCGTAGACTCGAATCCCGCATGCGGGTGCTGGTGGTTGAAGACGAACCCAAGGTCGCCGACGCCCTGCGCGAGGGCCTCGAAGCCGAGGGCTACGACATCGTGGTCGAAGGCACCGGCGAGGGTGCATTCTATCGAACGATCACGGAAGCGTTCGATCTGATCCTGCTCGACCTCGGCCTTCCTGGCCGCAGCGGTCTCGATATCCTCGCGACCGTTCGCCGCAAGAACATCAAGACGTCCGTGATCGTGCTCACGGCGCGCGACACCGTCGCGGATCGTGTCGCCGGGCTCGACGCCGGCGCCGACGACTATCTGGTCAAGCCGTTTGCCTTCGCGGAGCTGCTCGCGCGCATGCGGGCGCTGGCGCGGCGTGGGCGCGAAGGGGAAGTCGTGCCGACGGTGGTCGGAGTGCTGACGCTCGATCCCCGGTCGCGGACGGTGGCGCGCAACGACGAGCCGCTGTCGCTCACCACGCGCGAATTCGAGCTGCTCGACTATCTGATGCGGCAGGCCGGGCAGGTCGTCTCACGCGAGTCGCTGGCGCGGGATGTCTGGCGGGAGCCGACGCGTTCCACGTCGCTCGACAACGTCATCGACGTGCACATCGCGCGATTGCGACGGAAGATCGATCTCGACGACACGTCGAGCATGATTCAGACGGTTCGTGGCGTCGGGTTCATGCTGCGTGATGAGGGATAGGGCGGGCTCGCAGCCGCTTCCAATTTTTGGGAGGCGGAAGCAAACCACCGAGCCCGCCCGCGCGACAGGTGCCTGCGCGATGCGAAGTCCAGGCACGCCGCCGCGAAGTACCGAGATTACCTCGGACTCGCGTTCAGTGCACTCGAACTCGTCACGAACTCTGCCTTAGCGCATACGGTTCAGTCTCGCTGCTTCAGCTTCCAGCGCGTCCGTCGCACGACCAGACGGCTGCAGGTTCACGAAGACGCCCACGCCAGGAGCGATGCGGCCCTCATAGCGCGCCGCGAGTTCGTGCGGTACGAAGCTGGCCGAGGCCGTGACACCGACGCTCGATCGAAAGCCGTTCCACGGGCGGAACGAATAGGTGTATCCGCCCTGCACTTTTGCCACCGTGAACACTTGGACGCCGTATTCATGCGCGTGCAGATCGTCCGCCGGCTTCTGCGCGAACTCCAGGCGTCCGAAGTAGGTGTGAGTGCCGTTCACCGCGAGCGTACTCTCGATCAAACCGGCGCCAGTGGTCGCGGCGAACACGCCTGCTGGAGTGAACTCGTCGCCAGCGTTGATCCCCATGGCGACGGTGGTGGCCCAGGTGCGGCGCGTGGACAGGGATCGATAGTACGCACCAGAGGCGGTGACGCGTGTCACATCCGATCGCGGCAGCGTGCCGATACCCTCTTCGGCTTCGCGCAGACGACCCGCCGACGCCTGCACGACGAGATGCGTCGTCGGAGCGATCGACAGGCGAGCGGAGAACGAGTCGAGCGGCGCGAGATCGATGTCGGTCCGATCGGCATCCGGCTCGCGTCCGTTGAAGGCGGACGCTTCCAGCTTCCACCGCGATGTATAGACGCCCGTTGTGACCACCCCGAACGACACGTGCGTCGAGTCGAGCCAGTGGTGGGCGATCGGCGCGATCGGGTTCGCCATCGCAGAAAGACGATGGGGAAAGCCGGGAAGGCCCAGGGCGGGTTCGCCGGCCGGTCCGCCATACACCTCCCAGCGGACACCTCGCGTCAACGGTCGATCATACGTCGCGGTCAGCTCCATGAAGAGGTCGTGCGGGTGCTGGCGGTCGTGGATGCTGTCGCCGTCGCACACCTCACCGGTCGCCAGGAGGTTCGGATAGCCGCAGCCGCGAACGGTCCACGGTTCGGCGCTGACCATCGACCGCAGCGTCAGCCGTCCTGCTGAGAGCGACCGACTCGCCATAACCATCATCCAGTTGATGCTGCCCGCCTGGCGTCCACGGTGATGCTCGCTGCCCGATTCCGAGATGAATTGAAGGAAGACGTTTCCATGCAGCGCCAGATCCCAGGCTTGGCGCCGAGTGTGCCAGCCGTGGCTGCTCGAGACGGCTGGCGCCCAGGCCGTCCCCGACTCCTCGACCGGCGCGGAGCCGTCTCCGGACGAATGCTGGTGATGCGCGGCTGCGTGATCCTCAGGTTGCTGCGCCGACGCGGACGCGATTGGCCACCCGGTGCACGAGGCCAAGACGATGCACCATCGAACCGCGAACGAGCGTGGCGCGATCAAAATGTCAGTCGCGCGCCGAACTGCATCTGGCGTGGGTCTTTGGCGCTGAAGATGCGGCCGAAGTTCGGGTTGCCGAACACACGATTGGGGAGATCGAAGTTCGTCCGGTTGAAGAGATTGAAGACCTCCCATCGCAGTTCGAGCGAGCGCCGCGCCGCCACCAGCCACGTCCTGGCCAGAACGAGGTCGATGTTGGCGTAGCCGGGGCCGATTACGCTGTTGCGCGGCGCGCTGCCGAACGTGAAGGGCGCAGGCAGCGCGAACGCGTCCACGTCGAACCATCGCGTGGGCGCGCGGTCGCCGCCGGTCAGATTCGGATCGCCCGACTGATCCGGTCGCTGCGCCGGCCCGGCGCCGACATTTGCGTGATCGGTGGCCAGATTCACCGTGAAGGGCGCGCCACTCTGAATCGCCGCAATCGCATTCACTCGCCACCCGCTCAGCAAAGCGCCGAGACGGCCCGCGGGCGGGTACGGGATGCCGTATACCGCGCTCGCGACGACCTGGTGGCGGTGGTCGAAGCTCGATCGGGCCCATTCGCCGCGCTCGTCGAAGACGTTGCGCACGTTCTGGGGCACGTTCGCCTCCGACTCCGTCGGACCTGGACTCGACGCATCGTCCTTCGACTGCGAGAGCGTGTAGCTGACGTTATAGGCCAGGTTGTCGTCGAGGCGGCGATTCAGCCTCAACGTGACGCCGTGGTAGATCGATCGGCCGTCGAACCGGATCGCGTTTATGCGGTTGAGCGCCGGGATCGGCCGCCGCGGCTGAATCGGCCCTGGCCCCGGCTCCGGCACGTTTCGCACTGTCGCGTTGTCCGCGCCGATCGTCCACGTGCCCATGTACGACACTTCGGCCATCGTGGACGACCCCAGCGCAAGCTGAAGACCGCCGCTCCACGTCTGGCTGTACTCGACGTTGTAGTCGTGGTCCATGATGCTCGCGCCGATCGCTCCGGTGTTGCTGCTGGCGAGGATGTCGCCGGTCTGCAGCGTGGGGATTCGGACATCTACCGGCACGTCGACCTGTTTGGCGAAGAAGAACGGCAGGTTGTGCGCGAACGCCGTCTGGACGCTGTAGGCCCATTGATTGAGGAACACGCCGTAGCCGCCGCGGATGACTGCGCGATCGTCGTTGAGTGAAAGGGCGAAACCCGTCCGGGGTGCCAGCCTGACCCAACTCGGGTCGAGGAGACCACGATTCCATCCGGCGTCTGCCGACGAGACCACCGGCAGAGGAATCACCGGCAATAGCGCTGCTGCACTCGCGTCGAGGACGCCGCCATCGTCGCTCGCGACGACGAATCGACCGCCGGGGTACGACAGGTCCACCGACGAGAGTCGATTGTTCACGTCGTACATGTGCTGGTTGAGCTCGTATCGCAGCCCCAGATTCAGCGTGAGGTTGTCGCGGATCCGCCAGTCGTCCTGCGCGTAGAGATGCAGCCAGTTCGTCCGGCCGTCTTCATGACCGCGGCCGATCCCGACGGTGGCCGACGTCGGATAACCGAGGAGGAAGTCGGCGAACGCGTTGCCGCTG
>Ga0207428_10003913_pt1 | contig 14288 bp, 13 predicted proteins | sample RhiMethybrSRZTD1_FD_187600 | JGI IMG/M metagenome (GOLD analysis project Ga0207428, IMG submission 187600) | Populus rhizosphere microbial communities from Tennessee, USA - Rhizosphere MetaG P. TD hybrid SRZTD1 (SPAdes) (version 3) | ecosystem: Host-associated > Plants > Roots > Rhizosphere >... | reverse complement strand
GGCCATCGACGCCGATCACGTTCTGCGCGTCCGGCAACAACGGGGTGTAGAGATCGACGAACGCCACGCCCTCCTCCGCCGACATCTCTTTCAGCTTCACGTTGTACGCCTCGAGCAGCGCGGCGTTCTGTGACCGTTGGCGGCCGGCGATGGTCGGCACCATTGACGCGACGAACACACTCACGTTCCGCTCCTTCGCGATCCTGACCATGTCGCGCATCAGGATGGTCGGGACCTCGACGCCGTCGACGGCGAGATTGTTCAGGCCGTGCATGATGATCACGGCGTCGGCAAAATTCTGCGCCAGCGACGGCTCGAATCGCTGGACACCCCTGAAGATGCTCTCGCCGCCGAAGCCGGCATTCGCGACGGAGATTGCGGACGCCTGCGATGCGTAGCGCGTATCGAGCATCGTCAGCAGTTGCGCCGGGTACGACGCGGCCGGCACGACGACTTGTTTCGAAATGAGGGCCAGGGGCGTGACACCTGGGGCCTGAACGGATCCGGTTGCGCCGATCGGCACGGTGACTTCACCGGCCGTGATGCTGTCGCCGAATGCGACGAAGCGCGTGCGCGACAGGCGCGCGGCCCGGCCGGAATCGGTTGGACGCGTCGGCGCGCCGCCGCAGGCCACGGCCAGTACGGCGCAGCTGACGAGCACGGGTAGAGCCCTTGCCATGGGGAGGCTGGTACTCTAGCAATGCCGAGCTGGTGCGGCGCTTTTTCTCTAGGAAATTCGCTAGCGGGTCTCGAGCGCGGTGCGGATCGCCGCGAAAAACAGGTCCGCGATTTTGCGATAGCCCGCTTCGGTGGGATGCAGGCCGTCGCTGCCGATCAGCGTCGCTGCATCCGGCAGCATTGGGTTATACACATCGACGTAGGTCACGCCCTCCTGCGTCGACATGATTTGCAGCGTGTTGTTGTAGGCCACGAGCTCGCTCACCGGCGTGGTGGCACGCGGGCGGCCGGCGACCTGCGGGATCATCGAGCCCACGAATACGCGCGCGCCGCCGTTCTTCGCGGTCTGCACCATGAGGCGCATCACGCCGGTCGAAATGTCCGGGCCGACCTGCGGCAACCCGTTCGCGCCTTCCATCAGCAGCACGACTTCGGGACGATTCGCATCGAAGACGCCGGGGAACCGCTGATTGCCGTCGAGGATCCGCTCGCTCGCCTCCCCGCTGTTGACGACGCTGATCGATCCGCTCTGCGCGGCGTAAGTCGAGCGCAATTGCGATTGCAGCACCGACGGATATGACGCGGTCGGAACGAGGATGAGTTTGTGAATGCCCGACGGCGCCGCGCTCGCCGGATTCGTCACCTCGCCGGCGGTGAAGCTGTCGCCGAAGGCGAGGAACTTCGTGCGTGAGAGGCGTGGCGGTTGGGGGTCCGGCCCGGTCGGGCCGTTGCCGCCGCAGCCGGCGGCAACCGTACACGCGAGTGCAAACAGTACAAACGAACGCGGCATTCGGTAGATGGACCGATCATAGCAGCTACTTCGCTCTTGCTCCGTCTAAATCTCGCTCAGGATGCCGCGCATGACAAGTGCGCGAGCGCGATGTCATCGCCGCGGTCCGTACGTCGGTAACGGCTGCCCCGCTTCGAGCGCGCCGAGATCGGGCGCCTTGCCCGTGAAGCCGTCGTTGATGTTCGGAATCACAACGCCGCGATCGATCGCGGCGGAGCCGGGCTTCAGCCGGAAATCGAAATCCTTGAAGTCATAGAGTCGTTGAACCGTTTTTGGATCGCGAGTCAGCTGCGGCACGTTGACGAAGATGTCGTAATCGAGCGTGATGCTGTGTTGATCCTGGCCGGTCGCCTTGGTGTACTCCGCGAGCGTCACGAAACCGGCTGGCGGCGTGGCGCCGGCGGCAGGCGCCGCCCCAACATTCCATTGGAACGAGGTCTTCGCGCCGGGATTCGGCCGGAAGCCGTTGTAGTCCGACGAGCTGTACGCGGTGCTGGTGTTGACGCTGAAGATCGCCGGCGCGGTGCCCTGCCCAAGCATCAGGTTATTGCGCCAGTGAGAATTCGCCGACGTCGCCGCGCTCGTCTCGGTGGTGACGGTGTTGTGATAGAAAATCACGCCCGGCGATCCCGCCGTCATGCGCGTCGATCCGCCCGGCGCGTGATACACGATGTTGCGAATCCAGTAGATCGGCCCGCCTACCGACGGCTGCGTCGACATCGGATGTGACGCCGAATTGATCAGCACGTTCCGCATCAGGCGGATGTTGTGCATGCTGCCGTCCATCTCGATCGTGTTGTCGTGCGCGTTGCTGATGATGTTGTTGTAGATGTCGATCGCGACCGGCCGCCGGTCCCAGAACTCGCGCGGCGGATAGGCCGGGCCTTCGATGGCATGCGATCCGTCCGGCATGCCGTACATCTCGGTGTCGACGCCGTCGTGAAAATCGGCGACGTAGTTGTAGGCAACGACGTGTCCCGGGCCGTAGAGCCGGATGCCGGTGTACGACTTCATGATCGGCGGGAACTCCTGGCCTTCGACGCCGTTGAACTGTTCCCAGAACGCGCCGTTCCATCCGAGCAAATGCTTCGCATCGTTCCGCCCGAGGAACACGCTGTCGGCGATGTAGAAGTTGCTCGAGCCCGAGTAATTCGTGAACACGCCCATGCCGACCTGTTCGAACCGGCAGCGCTTGACCGTCAGTCCTTTTGATCCCGCAATGAACTGCGTGCCCGCCCAGATCGCGATGCTGGTGTTCCTGAAGGTGATCCCTTCGAAGTAGTTGTAGTCGGCGGCCTTCACGTTGAAGAGATTGAAGTTGTTGCGGCCGTCGATGATCACTTCCCCGTCGCCGGCGGCCTTGATGACGATCGGCTTCTCCGGCGTGCCGTCAGCCGTCAGGTAATACGTGCCTTCGAACGTTGTCGTCGCATTGATCGTCGTCTGGTTCGCGTAGAGCTCGTAGCGATACGCATACGTGCCGGCGTGCACGAGGATCGTGTCGCCTGGTTTCACGCGCGGCCGCCCGCCGGGCGCGGTGTCGCCGGCGCCGCAGTAGTAGTTGTAGGCGCACATGATGCCGGTGAACGACGGTTCGGTCTTCGCACCGGTGTAGCCCACCGGATAGACGTGATAGACCTTGCCGCCCTCGGCAGGCTTCGGCTCGGGACGCGTGCGCACCGTGATCGTCTTCGTCGCGTTTGCGGCCGGTCCGCTCACGCCATCCGGATCGCTGAGGACAAAACGCGTCTCGTACGTGGTATCGGGCTCGAGATCGAGGATGCTGCCGGCGAACATATTCGGCGTAATCAGCGCGAACACGTTCGGTTGCGTGGTCCGCTCGCCTTGCAGCCGCAGCAGCGGCATGCCCGTCTTCCACCCGGTCTCGCCGGCCTTGCGGTACGAGACGTCGACCCTCGCGTTGCGATTGGCATCGCCGTCGATCAACCACTCGAAGCCGAGATTGATCAACGTCGGCGGATCGACGACGAGATCACCCGGAGTGACCGCATTCGCGGTCGTCGCGGGCTGACTGGCGATGCCCACACTCGCGAAACAGACGGCGAGGCAGGCCGTAACAAGGCGGCGCGCAGCGCTCATGCGCAGGGATTCTACGCCTTCGCGGTCCGGATGTACTCGTCGACGTTCTTGGCGAGCACGTCGAGCGGCACATTGCCGCCCAGCACGACGCTGTCGTCGAACGCCTTCAAGTCGTACTTCGCGCCGAGCGCGGTTTTCGCCTTCTCGCGCTGGCGATTGATCTCGCTGTGTCCGACCTTGTAGCCGCACGCCTGTCCGGGCCACGAGCAGTAGCGATCGACTTCGCTCGCGACTTCGAGCGGATTCGATCCATTGACGTCGACGAAGAACTTCACGCCCTGCTCGCGAGTCCACCGCTTCGCATGAATGCCGGTGTCAACCACGAGGCGGCAGGCGCGGAAGGAAATCGCCTGGAGATAACCGAGGCGGCCGACCGGATCGCTATCGTAGGCGCCGAGCTCCGCGGCGAGCTGCTGCGCGTAGAGCGCCCAGCCTTCCGAGTACGCGTTGAACGCCAGCAGCTGCCGGATCAACGGCATCTTGTGGGTGTATTCGCCCTGCAGGATGTGACCCGGGATCGATTCGTGGAACGCGAGATCCGCAAGGCTGTACTTGTTGTGCAGGTCGGTCGACTTCAGGTTGATCCAGAACTTGCCCGGGATCTTGCCGTCGATCGATCCCGCTCCGCCGTACGCCGTCGGCGCGCCGGGCTCTTCTTCGGGCGGCAGCCGCTTCACTTCCATGTTCGGGTTGACGAGCGTGTTGAACGCGCGCGGCAGTTGCGCGCGAATCCACGTCAGCCGCTCTTGAATGAAGGCCATGATTTCCTGGCGGCCCTTGTCGCCTTCGGAGAACAGGTAGCGACGATCCGTGGCGAGCGCCTGCATGCGCGCGCCCACCGTGCCGGTGGTGAAGCCGATGCTCTTCAGGATCGTGTCCATCTCCGCGTGGAGCCGCTCGAGCTCGCTCTGCCCCATCGCGTGCACTTCATCCGGCGTCATGTTCGTGGTGGTCGACGCCCTCAGCGCCCAGCGATAAAACTCTTCGCCGTTGGGACGCGCCCACATGCCGGCATCGTCCTTGGCGGCCTTGCGCTGCTCTTCGAGCTCGGCGATCTGCCGATCGAGTGCGGGAGCGATTTCTTTCTCGGCGATCGCCTTCGCACGCGCGGCCCAGTCGCCCGGAATCGATTTCGCCTTCGTGCGCCGCTCGATCGATTCGACCATCGATCCACCGGCGCGCGCGTTCTTGGCCGACAGGCGAATCTGCAGCAACGCCTTGTCGATCAGGAATGACGGCGGCACCAACCCTTTCCCGCGCGCCGCCTGGATGCGTCCGAGCTCGCCATCGAGCTGCTTCGCGTACGACTGCATGCGCGCCAGATACGCGTCCGCATCGGCGGCGCTCTCGATCGGATGATCGCTGTCGAGGAATCGGGGCACGTCGAGATATGCGCCGACGTTCTGAATCACCACGTACGGCGTGTTGCGCCAGCTGCCGACGGTGATGTCGCCGTACGGAAGCGAGAAGCCGTCGGACGAGAGCTGATACGCGCTGCGCACGACTTCGATGCTGGTGCGCGTCGCATGTGACAGGCCCGACACGTCGAACGCCTTTGCCTTTTCGAGATCCTGGCGCACCTGCGCCGCAATCTTCTGCTGCCCTTCGGCGGATCGATCCGCGAGCTGCGAGCGCAGCGCGGCCCTCGCGCCGGTATCGACGCCGAGCGATGTCGCGCTCTCGGGCGCAAAGCGCACGTAGCTCTCGCCGATCTGATCGAGCAGCGCCAGCGCGTCCTGCTCGCCGTTGGGCTTCGCAGCGGCGGGCGTTGATGAAGATGAAGTACCGCTGCAGGCGTTCAGCAAAGGCACGGCGGCGGTCGACGCAAGAGCCGCGATGGCCTCGCGGCGATTCAGTATTGGCGACATAGGTGCGGAAAATGATAGTCCTAAACCGGCATTCGATATCATTCGTGTGTGAGCATGCTGGTTCCCTCGGGGTCGCATCCCCAGGAGATCGACGACCTGCGCGCGCGCGTTGTCGCGCTCGAAGCCGCGCTCGAGGCCCGTCGTGGCGACGTCACGCGCACGCGCGCCGCTCTCGATGCATTCCGGATTCGATACCGCCAGCAGGTCGGCAGGCTGCACGAGCAACTCGATGAACTGGAAGCGGCACTCGCCGAAGCGGAGCTGGGCATCCTTTCCGAGCGCGTTGCCAACGGTAGGACGGCAAACGATCCGCCAATCGGCATACGGCTCGAATCGGCGCCACGCTCGCTGACATCGGATGCCGTTCGACGGTTGTTTCGCGACGTCGCGAAGGCGATTCACCCCGACCTCGCCGACACCGACGAGGCGCGCGACCGGCGGCACGCGCTGATGATCGAAGCCAACCGCGCCTATGCGCTTGGCGATGCGGAACAGCTGCGCGAGATTCTCGATGCGTGGGAACGAAGTCCCGATGCGGTGCCGGGGAGCGATCGTGACGCCATGCGCGTGCGGCTCGTTCGCCGCATCGCGCAGATCGAAGCGCAGCTCATCATGGCGGCCGGCGAGCTGGCCGGCATGACAGAGACGTCGCTGTGGAAGCTGAAGGCGATGGTCGATGAGGAAGCCGCGAAGGGCAACGACCTGATCGCCGACATGGTGAGGCGATTGAATCGCGACATTCTCGTCGCGACCAATCGCCTCGATGCGCTCAAACGTTCATGACGCCGGCGCTACGGCGCCGTGATGCAATAGACAGTCAGCGTCAGCGTGCGGGTCGTATTGCCCTGGTTGTGCATGCCGCCGCCCCAACCAGTGTTGTTCGCGTCGGGGCCGCTTCCGAACATCTTGACCTGGTAATCGTCTTCAGTCGTCTTCCAACCGCCGCCGGTCGGCCTCTTGCCCGCCGGGCAAGGGATGAAACCGGTAATGGTCTGACCGGCAGCGATATTCGTTGAGGCGTCGATCTTCTGGTAGCCGCTCGCGCCATCCGTGCCCGCCGTTCCCTGTGCTCCTTGTATTCCCTGCGGCCCTTGAGGCCCGGTCGGACCCGTTGCACCAGTCGCACCCTGTGCACCTTGTGCACCCGTTGCACCTGTCGCACCTGTTGCACCTGTTGCACCGGTCGCACCTTGCGCACCCTGTGCACCCGTTGCCCCTGTCGCGCCTTGTGGCCCGGTCACGTTCCACTGAACGTGCACCTCATTCGGGCGGCAGGCATCTGTCGCGCCGATCAGCCTCATTTGCGCGTTGTTGGTATTCGTCGACACGCAGGCATGGAGCGTTCCCGTTTGCGCCAGCGCAGGTGTCGAGAAACACGCGACGAGCACTGCGCCCGACGCGATCACAATCGTTGATTTCACGAATTCCTCTTTTCCGAATGAGAGAGCAGCATTGTTGGAGAGAGCCGCATTGTTGGAGAGAGCCGCATTGTTGGAGAGAGCAGCATTGTAAGCGAAGGACTGACGGCGCGCATCCTCGTCAGGCTGTAGCAGGCGCTCAGTTCATCTCGCCCTGATTGCCGCGACGACAGATGCGGGCACTCGCGCCACACTGATGTGCTTCGGACCGTTCCCGATCGGCAGGCGAACAATCTCCTTGCGATCGGCGATCGACACGAACGACAGATCGTCGCTGCGGGTATTGGCGATCAGGCACACTCGCCCACCATCTGCAGTCTCGGCCCAACCAGGCGCGTCGCCGACAGGAACGGTGGCGATGAGACTGAGGTCGCGCGCGCGAACGAGCGCCGCGTAATCCGATGCACGGCCGGCGAGGCACAGCGTGGCGCCGTCGTCCGTCAGCGCCAGGCCGTGAATGGGCGCCTCGAAGTCCCAGTCCTTGACCGTGACACCAGCCTTGATCGGCAGATCGAGACGACGGGTCACCTTCCTCGCCACCAGATCGAAGTAGACGACGGCATGCTGATTCGACTGAAGCGCGTAGAGTCCCGTTTCATCGGCGTTGAACTGCCAGGGCCTCATCGCCGTCTCGAGCGGTATGCGATCGCGAATCGCGAGCGTCGTCGCATCGGCGATCGTCAGTTGGATCGGCACTTCGGGCTTGTCGAGAGGCGGGCGCCCGTCTTTCGGCAAAGGAAACGATGGCATCTGTCCGAGGCTCGAATTGAACAGCCGGCGGCCATCGCTCGAGACCTTCACGTCATGCGGGAAGATGCCGCTGGCGAAATGCCCGGTGATATTGCCGGTGTCGGTGGCGAGTCTGTAGACGCGGTTGTCGACAAACGCCGAGACGAACAACTCGCGGCCATCGCGAGTCAGCGTCATGTGATCGGCGCGCATGGTATCCAACGGCCGGGTCCACAACGGGCGCCCGCTGCCGACGTCGAATGCGGCGACATCGCCGAGGTATCCGCGGGACACATACAGCGTGCGGCCGTCGGGCGAGACGTCGGTGTCTTGCGCGTAGTTCGCGGCGCCGGGGCCTTCGGCCTCGACTTCCGCGAAGTTGACGCTGATCGATCCGATCACCGCGCGCGCGGCCACGTCGACGATCGCAATCGAGCCTTCTTCGGCGTTGGCGACGAACGCGAGCTCGATCGATTCGGGAGCGCGTTGCGCCGATTCGCCGGCGAGACAGAGTTGCGCGAGAACGAGCGCGATCGGCAGCGCGGCGTAGATTGAGCGTTTCAACACGGTCATTTCATCCGGCCGTATTTTCTCAACGCCGCCACTACGCGATCACCCGGCAGACCGAACACCCGAATGCCGTCGGCGCCAGTCATGGTTTGAGCGGCCAGCATCGCGTTGACCACCGCTTCTTCGGTGGCGTCGATCGTCGCCTGGAACAGCGTATTCAGTCGATCGTTGGGCATCATCGTCAAGCTCGCATTCGCGTCCGAGCGGGCGGCGTTGGGGTTCGCGGTGGAAAACGCCAGAAACAAATCGCCCGAGCCATTGCCGGCAAAGCTGCCAAGTCGTCCAAGTCCCATGCTGACGCGCTTCGTCAAACGTTCGAGTTGATGCGGGAGAAGCGGCACATCGGTGGCGACAATGACGATGATCGATCCTCGCCCGCCATCATCATTGGCGGCGACATAAGGACCTTGCGCGCCACCCCTGCCTTCGCACGGCGGCGTGCCGCGCGTCCACGGACGTGAGAGCGGTTGCGCCAGGACGGTGCATTGCCCGAGATCAGTGATTTCCGATCGAATCGGCACGCCGAGGATCCGCAAGTCTCCGCCGTAGTTGCATTGGACCAACACGCCGAGCGTGTAGGTGCCGATGCCTTCCGGAGTCGGGAAGCGACGCGATGACGTGCCGATGCCGCCCTTGAATCCGTTGCAGACCATGCCGGTGCCGCCGCCAATCGCGCCTTCCTCGACGACGCCGGGCCGGGCTCGATCGAGCGCCTGGAATGCGTGCTCGGCCTTGACGTGCTCGCCATTCGCGTCGTTGAGTCCGTCGAAGGTTTCCGCGACGATCGGATACGTGAAGACAAACTCACGTCCATTCTTCAGTTGCCACTGAATGGCCGCATCGCGGACGGTGCCGACACTGTGAGTGCCCGTCAGGAGAATCGGTCCCTCCATGAAGCCTGATTCTTTGATCCAGTTGATGCCCGTCATGTCGCCGTTGCCGTTGAGATTGAACGTGGCGGCAAACACGGGATCCCAGTTGCCGCGAGGCCGCGGCAGAATCGCGGTCACGCCCGTACGAATCGGTCCCTTGCCTGGCACGAGCTTGCCTTCGCCTTCGATCAGCGTGACGTGACCAACCGCGACGCCAGGGACATCGGTAATGGCGTTGAGCGGGCCGGCCGGACCCGGAAATGGAATGCCCAGATCGCGTCCGCGCTGACGCTGTTGCGCGGTGCCCGGCATGACGAGGAGCGCGGCGAAGACGAGCCCGAGTGCGAGTCGCATGGGATACCTCGGGGTGGATTCTAGTTCGATCCGTGCGGCGAGGCGTATCACCGCTCGGAGCGCAGGCGCGCCTTGATATCGGCGTAGGCGGAATCGATTAGCTCGCGCAGAGCGGTGGCGTTGACCTTCTGGCCGGGGCGAATTTTCACGTGTCGCATGCGTTTGCCGCTCCCTTCCAGCAGGCCGCCGGGATCATCAAGCAGCGCGCCTTGGAAAAAACCAACGTTCACGTGGCTCTCAAACGAGTCGACGTACGCGAACGGCGCATCTTCCACACACGCCACCGGGCAGCCATCGTGAATCAGTTCCAGTACATCTTCACCGCATCGCCGCATCTCTGTGAACCACGCGCTCGCGATCTTGCAGAGCTCTGGGTGACCATCCTGTAGCCAGGCGTCCACAGCGGGATCCCGTCTGATGCCTCGGGACACCCGGAAGATCCCGCTCATTTCGAGCTTCGAGTAACCGCGGTCAGATTCATCGTCAACAGGATTCCAGGCTTCGGCAGCTCGTTCACGCCAATCACGGTGCGGGCCGGCCGATGCTCGCCCATTTTTTCGACGTAGGCGCGATTCATTTCTTCAAAATCCGACATGCGCCGAAGAAACACGTTCACGTGCACGACATGATCGAGATCGGAGCCAACCGATTCCAGCATCACCCTGAACGAATCAAGAATCTGTTTCGTCTGCAGATAGGCGTCTGCGCCCGCGAGCTGTCCTGTTGCGGGATCGAAGCCGGCCGTTCCGCCGACCGTGATGAAATCACCGACCATCGCGATGTGACTATAGGGGCCGATCGGAGTTGGCGTGTTGGGCGGCGTTGACGTCTTGACTCGGGTCATGTGCATAGCTCGCGTCGCCTGCGCTTAGACTTCGCTGATCGTCACGTAGTATCCATCCGGATCGCGGAGCGAGAACTCCCGTGTCTGCGTATTCGGGTTCACATGAGGCTCTTCTGCGAATCGAGCGACGAGCGCGCGGGCCCTGTTCAGGGCGTGGTCGTAGTCGTCGACGCGGAAGAACAAGAGGAGCCCGTTGCCGGGTGGCGCCACGTCGGGACTCGTCAACGACGGATGCTCATGCTCGCCCCACTTGTGAAGACAGAGCAATACGGTTTCGTCGGCATCCATCAATTGAGCGAAATGGTCATGACTTGGAGCTGTCTCGCGCTGGCCGAAGAGCGATTGGTACCACTTGAAGCTCGTGGCAACATCGCGTACGCCGATGATCGTCCAGATGCGTTTCATGGCAATGTCACACGATACCGGACTTCGTGCAGCGGGAACCCGGTGAGCTTGGCGTCGTGCTTCTCGACGCCGTCGAGCCGCCAACCGAGCGCGTCGTAGAATTGTCGCGCCCTCGTGTTCTCATGGAGAACCCAGAGCGTCGCGTCTGCAAATCCGCGCGCACGAAGCCGCTTCTGCGTCTCGTCAAGGAGCTCGCGTCCCAGTCCCCTGCGCCAGCAGGAGGGATGGAGATTGATGGCGATCACCTCACCGGTCTCCAGGCCCGCGTCGGCGTCCCGTGATGCACCATACGCGCTGAAGCCGAGAATGTCGCATTCCTGCTCGAGCACGAGAACCGTGGCACCGGCACGGAGGCTCCGTTCGAACGCCGGGAGAGCGGCGTCGGCGTTCAGGCCCGCTAGATACTCGGCAGGCATGAGCCCCGCGTACGCAGTTTGCCACGCCGCCACCCACACCCGTGCAATCGCCGCCGCATCCTCCACCACCGCCTCACGACAGGCCATCCTCTGCGTCCCCCGTGGATGTAAATAATGCCCGAAGTGACACTTCGGCTGGTCGGCGGTGTTCAAGCAGATAGCGCGATGGACGGGCTCGATGTCACGGCGCTCACCGTGCGGTACGGCCCCATGGTGCTCAGACGCTGCCGGCAAATGTTACGCGACGAGGACGAGGCGTTGGACGCTTGTCAGGACGTATTCGTACGGCTGCTCGAACAGCGCACGCGCCTCGAGGCCCGCTATCCGTCGAGCCTTTTGTATCGGATTGCGACCAACGTCTGCTTGAACCGGATCCGCGATCGCCGGCGGACGCCGGAAACGCCGGATGAAGAGCGCCTGCAGCAGATCGCGGCGGCCGGGGGCGCCGGTGCGGACAGCGACGCGCGCCTGCTTCTCGATCGCCTCTTCGGACGGCACCCCGAATCCAGCCGCACGATCGCGGTGCTGCGCCACATCGACGGCCTCACCCTCGATCAAGTGGCCGAGGTGACAGGGATGTCTGTTTCCGGCGTGCGCAAGCGGCTCCGGCGGCTGCGCGACACTCTTGTGGAGATGGGTCATGGTAGTTGACAACGACGGCCCCGTCGCCGAGATCACACTCGAACGATATCGCTTGAAGGAATTGCCCGCCGACATGATGGCGAGCCTCGAACGGCGGATGCAGACGGACGACCAGCTGCGTCGTCGGGTCGACGCACTTGGCCTCTCCGACGAACAGATTCGGACGAACGACGGCCTGCAACGCATGGCCGCGCGGGTTCGGCATCGCCTCGAGGCAGAGCGCACGGGCGCGACGCGGCGGGAATGGGCATCTATGACGCGGTGGGCACTGCCGGCGGCGGTCACGATCGCCGCCGCGCTGATCTTCCTGCTGCCTCGAACGATGTTCCTGTCGAGCGGAGATGACGAGCGCATCAAGGGGCTCGACGCGTCGCTGGCGCTGTTCCGCCAGGTTGGTGCGGGCAGCGAAACGCTGGCCGACGGCGCCATCGCGCACCAGGGCGACGTCGTTCGTGTCGGGTACCACGCTGCCGGGCGCGCCTACGGCGCGATTCTGTCGATCGACGGCCGCGGCCACGTCACCATGCATCTGCCGACCAAGGGCGATCGTGCCGTGGCCCTCGGCCGCGAGTCGACGGTCCTCCTCGACCAGGCGTACGAGCTGGACGATGCGCCGCGATGGGAGCGGTTCTACTTCATCACCGGAGACACGCCGTTCGCGATTGCGCCGATCGTCGATTCCGCACAGCGCGCCATCGCGAAAGCCGGGGGCGGCGCCGCCCCGCCGCTGTCGCTTGCCGCGGGCCTTCAGCAATCGGTCTTTTCGCTTCAGAAAGAGAGCACGCCATGACCCGCACTGGTTGCCTGTTCCTCTGTTCGCTGCTGCTCGGGGCCAATCGCGCCGAGGCCGACACCACGCTGCAACGCTATACGCTGATCGTCGGCGCGAACTTCGGAGGCGCCGACCGGCCGGTGCTGAAGTACGGAGTGTCCGACGCCGAGCGGTTCGCCCGCGTGATGGTCGATCTCGGCGGCGTCAGTCCCGAGCACAACACCATCCTCAAGCAGCCGAAGCTGCGCGATCTGATCGACGCTCTTGATCAATTGACACGCCGCGTGACCGACGCGGGCAGACTGGCCGGTCCCGGCGCCGCGCGCACCGAGGTGATCGTCTACTACTCGGGCCACGCCGACGAGAAGGGCCTGCTGCTTGGCGAGGATCGCTACTCGTACGTGAGCTTGCGCAATCGGCTCGATCAGATTCCAGCCGACGTGCGCATCGCCGTCCTCGACGCCTGCGCGTCCGGCGCGTTCACGCGGATCAAGGGTGGACGAGCGCGTCCGCCGTTTCTCGTCGATCAGTCAACGAGCATGCGCGGTCACGCCTTTCTCACGTCGAGCGCCGCCACCGAAGTGGCGCAGGAGTCGGATCGCATTCGCGCGTCGTACTTCACTCACTATCTGGTCTCGGGCTTGCGCGGCGCCGCGGATCTGTCCGGCGACGGCCGCATCACGCTGAACGAGGCCTATCAGTTCGCCTTCAGCGAAACGCTCGGACGAACCGTCGATAGCAGGGGCGGAGCGCAGCATCCCTCGTACGACATCAACATGTCCGGCACCGGCGACGTCGTCATGACCGACGTCCGGCAGTTGTCGGCGACGCTCGTGCTCGGCGAGGAAGTGGAGGGCCGGTTCTTCGTTCGTAATGCGGCGCAGGAACTGATCGTCGAGGTCTACAAGCCGTATGGGCGGGCCGTCTCGCTCGGCGTAGAACCCGGCGCCTACGAGGTGCGAGTGGAGCAAGACAAGACGGCGCTCCTCGCAAAAGTCAGCGTTGCTGATGGCGGGCGGCTGGTCGTCGATCGCAAGCAATTCAATCCCACCACGGTCGAGCCGACACGATCGCGCGGGTCGGCGGTCGCCGCATTGCCGTATGCGGTGGAAGGGCGCCATCGCCTCGAGCTGCGGCTGGGCATGTGGCGCACAAACACGAATGTCGCGCCGTCGACTGGCATAGGCACCGACGATGTGGTGGGCGGGCTGCAGTACACCCGTTATCTGAAGGAGAACCTCTCGATCACGTTTGCGGTCGAGGGATTGGAAGCGCAGGTCTCGAACGCCGCGGTTTCCGATATTGCCTTCTTGCCTGTCGGCGTACGGTGGAACCCGCTTTCATTCGGACGCCAGCTGGATGGCATCAAGCCGTTCGTGACCGCAGGTCTCGGGCCGGTAATTGGCGAGAGCGTCGACGGCCATACGAGCAACCGTTATGGGTATGGCAACGTGAGCACGAGCGCGACGGTCGGCAGTTACCTGCGCGGCGGCGCCGATTTCCACTTCGCCCGCTCGTTCGCGATCGGCGTCGACGCCGGCTACAACTGGCTGGCGGACTTTGCTCAGCCGGTCGGCGGCCGCACGAACTTCAGCGGGTTCAGCATGCACCTGGGTATCGGATGGCTCTTCGGCAGCGGCACGGCCACTCGGCCCTGACGTGGGCATCAGGCGCGATTCAGAATCCATTGCTCCGCCGCTTTGCGGTCTCCGGCAGGGAAATGTCTGATCTCGGCGGCGACGAAGTGTGACGCCAGGTGCTCGGCAACGTTTCCCATCGGGGAATCCGTCACCACGCCGATCTTCTTGACGTGTTTGTGATGATCTCGCA
>Ga0207428_10003910_pt1 | contig 14292 bp, 11 predicted proteins | sample RhiMethybrSRZTD1_FD_187600 | JGI IMG/M metagenome (GOLD analysis project Ga0207428, IMG submission 187600) | Populus rhizosphere microbial communities from Tennessee, USA - Rhizosphere MetaG P. TD hybrid SRZTD1 (SPAdes) (version 3) | ecosystem: Host-associated > Plants > Roots > Rhizosphere >... | reverse complement strand
CAGGGCAGTTCTAGGATGATTTCAAGATAGGTCCGGATGACGTGGTAATCGGGCGAAGCCTGCGGCAGCTTCTCCATACGCGACAATTCGCGCTCGGCCTCTTTGCGCACGTCTTCCGGCAAATGGGCCTCGTCCATCTGTTTGCGGAACAGCTCGGCGTCGGCCTGCTCGGGACTGGTCTCGCCCAGCTCCTCCTGAATGGCGCGCAGTTGCTGGCGTAGCAGGTATTCGCGCTGCTGGCGCTCCATCTCGCCCTGCGCCTGGACGTTGATCTGGTTACGCAGTTCCAGCACCTGCAACTCGTGCAGCAGGTAAGAATGGAGCAGTCGCAGCGCGTCCAGACGCGAAGGGGCTTCGAGCAATCCTTGCTCCTTCTCGACCGGCAGTCCGAGCACCGACCCGATCAGGTAAGTGAGCTGAAGCGGCTCCTCGTTCTCGGCGAGCATCTGAGTCACTTCGATCGGCGCGTTGGGCTGCGCCAGTTGAATGGCGCGGGCCGAAAGCTCCAGAATCGCGCGGCGCATGGCCTCTATTTCTGTGTTCACCTCCTCCGGAACGGGCGCTAGCCGGACGCGAGCCATGAGATACGGCTCAGTCTGATCGATCTTGATCAACACCACGCGCTCGACGCCCTGCACGATTAGGTTCACCGCGCCGTCCTGCCGCCGCATCATCCGCTTGACCACGGCCTTGGCCCCGATAGTGTAAAGGTCGCTCGCGGTGGGCGATTCGACCGATGAGTCGCGCTGCGTGATGATCAGCAACTCTTTGTCCTCGCTAGCCAGCGCGGCGTCAATCGCGGCGATGGACGACGGGCGCCCGGCCGTCAGCGGCATCAGCAGTCCCGGAAACAGCACGCTATTCTTGATCGGCAACACAGGCAGGCTTTCGATCTGTTCGCTCATCGTTTTTCCTCCTCGTGACTGGCGCCCACGCGCACCAACAGCAGGCCGTCATAGCTTTCTATTGAAATGGTCGCGCGGTCCAGGTCGCAAGGCATTTCGATCACACGTTCGAAGTGGCTGTAGGTAATCTCCATCGAATGATGGCTCCACCCTTCCTCGACGAACCTGTCGCGCCGAACGCCACTGACGAGAAGCTCCGAGCCGCTGGTCACTACATTGACGTCTTCCTGTCGCACCCCCGCCAACTCCAATTTTACGACCCACCCCTCCGGCGTGCGGTAAATGTCCGCCGCGGGCCGCCACGCCATGGCGGCCCCGGCCTCGGCGGAGATAAAGAAAAGCGACATTGGTTTTGTTTCCGGCAAAACTTTCTCCTTCTTCGGAAATAGGACTTTTAGGACTTTTAGGACTTTTAGGATGTATGTCCTTTAAGTCCTATAAGTCCTATTCATGATCACGGCGCTCCACTGGCGACCCGCCCCCCCGACTGAGCGGTGAATTTCAACTCGCCGCTCGCCGGGTCGAAATCGACGAGAACGGTCTGGCCGTCGCGGATTTCGGCTTTCAGGATGCGGCGTCCGAGCGGCGTTTCGATCTCGCGCTGGATCGCGCGTTTGAGCGGGCGCGCGCCGTAGAGCGGGTCATAGCCCGTGCGCACCAGATGCGTGCGCGCAGCGTCGGTCAGCTCCAGGCCGATGTGACGTTCGGCCAGGCGCTGCCGCAGCCTGGCGAGTTGGATTTCCACGATCTCTTTCAGATGCTCTTCCGACAACGCGTGGAAGACGATGATCTCGTCCACGCGGTTTAGAAATTCTGGCCGGAAGTGATGGCGCATTTCTTCCAGCACCGCCCCCTTCATTCGCTCGTAGGCTTCGCCCTCGAACGCGCCGCGGTATTCCAGGATGCGGTGGCTGCCGATGTTCGAGGTCATGATCAGGATCGTGTTTTTGAAATCCACCACGCGGCCCTGTCCGTCGGTCAAACGCCCGTCGTCTAGAATTTGCAGCATGACGTTGAATACGTCGTGATGAGCCTTATCGATCTCGTCGAAGAGGATCACCGAATAGGGGCGCCGCCTGACGGCCTCGGTCAACTGTCCACCCTCTTCGTAACCGACGTAACCTGGCGGCGCGCCGATCAGCCGGGCCACGGTGTGCCTCTCCTGGTATTCCGACATATCAATGCGGATCATCGCGCGCTCGTCGTCGAAGAGGAATTCGGCCAGCGCCCGCGCCAGCTCCGTTTTGCCGACGCCAGTCGGGCCTAGAAAAATGAACGAACCGATAGGGCGGTTCGGGTCTTTCAACCCCGAGCGCGCGCGGATGATGGCTTCGGCCACCGCCGTCACAGCCTCGTCCTGGCCGATCACGCGGCGATGCAGCTCCTGTTCGAGGCCGAGCAGCTTCTGTAATTCGCCTTCGAGCAATTTCGTCACGGGCACGCCCGTCCAGCGGCTGACGACCTCGGCGATGTCCTCTTCGCCGACTTCCTCTTTAATCAGCCGAAACTGGCCTTGTTTTTTCGCGAGCGTCTCGTCCTCGGCTTTCAGCCGCCGCTCAAGCTCGGCCAATTTGCCGTAACGCAGCTCGGCGGCGCGGTTGAGGTCGTACTGACGCTCGGCCTGCTCGACCTCGATGCGGGTCTGTTCGATCTGCTCGCGCAGGCTTCGCAGCCGCTGCACCGCCTGTTTCTCGGCCTGCCACTGGGCGCGGAGCGCGTCGGCCTTCGACCGCAGCTCGGCAAGCTCTTTTTCGAGCTTCTCCAGCCGTTCGCGCGACGCCGGGTCGGGCTCCTTCTTCAACGCCTCGCGTTCGATTTCGAGCTGCATGACGCGACGCGAAATTTCGTCGAGTTCCGTCGGCATCGAATCGATCTCGGTTCGCAATTTCGCGGCGGCCTCGTCAACCAGGTCAATCGCCTTGTCGGGCAGGAACCGGTCGGTGATGTAGCGGTGCGAGAGCACGGCGGCGGCGACCAGCGCCGAGTCCTTGATCCGCACGCCGTGATGCACTTCGTAACGCTCCTTCAGCCCGCGCAGGATCGAGATCGTGTCCTCGACCGACGGCTCCTCGACCATCACCGGCTGGAAGCGGCGTTCGAGCGCGGCGTCCTTCTCGATGTGTTTGCGGTATTCGTCGAGCGTCGTCGCGCCGATGCAGTGCAGTTCGCCGCGCGCGAGCATCGGCTTGAGCAGGTTGCCGGCGTCCATTGCGCCTTCGGCCCGGCCGGCGCCGACCACCGTGTGCAATTCGTCAATGAATAGGATGATTTCGCCCTCGCTCTCCTGAACCTCTTTCAGCACGGCCTTCAAACGTTCTTCGAATTCCCCGCGGTACTTCGCGCCGGCGATCAATGCGCCCATGTCAAGAGCGATAATCTTTTTGTCTTTCAGACTTTCGGGCACGTCGCCGCGCACAATGCGCTGAGCCAGTCCCTCGACGATGGCGGTCTTGCCGACTCCAGCCCCGCCGACAAGCGCCGGATTGTTTTTGGTCCGGCGCGAGAGCACCTGGATAGTCCGGCGGATCTCGTCGTCGCGGCCGATGACCGGATCGAGCTTGCCCTGCTCGGCGAGCCGCGTCAGGTCGCGGCCGTAACGTTCCAGCGCCTCGTAAGTCGCCTCGGGGTTTTGCGACGTGACGCGCTGGCTGCCGCGCACCTCCTGCAGCGCCTGCATCAGTCGCTCGCGCGTGAATCCGAGTTCGCGGAAGATCCGCCCCGTCGCGCCCATGTCATCGATCATCGCCAGCAACAAATGCTCGACCGAGACGTAATCGTCCTTGAGCTTATTGGCCTCGTCTTCAGCCTGGGCCAGCAGGCGGTTCAACCGGCCCGTGATGTAGATTTGATCTGGGGCTCCCGCCGGGCCTGAAACTTTGGGCAGGCGCTGCAACTCCTGCTCGATGCGTTGTTTGAGCGCATCGGCGTTGATTTCGGCCTTGTTGAGAATCGAGACGGCCAGCCCGCGCTCTTGTTCGAGCAGCGACGCAAGCAGGTGCTCGACGTCAACTTGCTGGTTTCCGTAACGCGCGGCCTTCGATTGCGCCGCGCCCAATGCCTGTTGAACGCTCTCTGTAAAACGATTTATATCCATATAGGACTTATAGGACTTATAGGACCTATAGGAGTTATTTGTCCTATAGGTCCTATAAGTCCCATCTCGCTACAAAGCGAGCCTCCGCAACCTTTCAATTTCCTGTTCCAATCTGTTCATCCGTTCGAGCAGGTCGAGGATCACCCCGACGCTCGCCAGGTTTGCGCCGAGGTGGCGGCGCAACCGTTCGATCTTGCTGACGCGCGCGACGCAATCCACGTCGAAGAGCATGTGCGCTCCCGCGCGTTCCGCCGGCTCGATCAATCCGTATTCGACGAAGCGCTCGATCAGAGCCGGGTGGAGTTTCGTGCGCGCGGCCAGGCCGTCCAGAGTCACTCGCTCGCGCTCGATCTGTCCGAATTGCCCGAACCGCCCAAACTTATAGACTGTGATCTGGCCCACGGTTCCGTTCATCGCTTTCCTCCATTGATCAGATCACGGGGGTTGAAACGCGATTCGGCGGCGAGCCGCTCGAACAATTCTATCTCCTTCTCCGTCGGCTTCGGCGGAGTGACTATCCTCAATCTGACGTATTCGTCGCCGCGTCCGCCGCCTCTGCGGTTGAGTCCCTGGCCGCGCAGCCGAAGCCGCTGGCCGCCCTGCGCGCCAGCGGGAATGGTCATCTCGACTGAGCCGTCGAGCGTCGGAACGTTGACGCGCGCGCCGAGCGCCGTCTCCCACGGCGCCACCGGCAGATCGATTTGAACGTCTCCTTCGGGAGTAACGCTGAAGAGCCGATGGGGCTTCAACCGCAACCGCAATAGAAGATCGCCCGGGGGCGCGTTCCCAACGCCCGGCTCCCCTTGCCCCGCCAATCGAATCACCGAGCCGTCGCGCACGCCGGCGGGAATGTTGACATCGAGCGTCTTGGGGCGCGTTACGATGCCCGCGCCGCGGCACGTAGGGCACGGCTTGTTGTCTACGGCGCCTGCGCCGTTGCAGGTGGGGCAAGGCGCCGTGGATTGCGCCGTAATCGCCCGCGTGGCGCCGCGATGGGCGTCTTCCAGGTTGATCTCCATCTCGGCTTCGATGTCACGGCCGCGCCTCGCGAAAGGGGCGCCGCGCGGGGCGCCACGCCTTGCCCCGAAGATCGTCTCAAAGAAATCGCTGAATCCTCCTGCGCCGGCGGCCCCGAAAATATCCCCGAGATCGCCGTACTCGACCCGGAAGCCTTCCCCGGGCGCCCATCCCGGAGGCGGAGTGAAATCGGCGCCCGCCTTCCAGCCCGCGCCGAGTTGGTCATAACGTTTGCGCTTTCCGTGGTCAGACAGAACCTCGTAGGCCTCGCTGATCTCCTTGAACTTTTCTTCCGCCGATTTGTCGTTGGGATTTACGTCAGGGTGGTATTTGCGCGCGAGTTTGCGGTACGCCTTCTTGATTTCATCCGTGGTCGCGGCGCGCGGGACCCCCAGAGTCTCGTAATAATCGTGAAACTTTACTGCCATGATCAGATGTCAGATGTCAGATGTCAGATGTCAGTATGAAAAGTGATGCGAACACTGGCATCTGACATCTGACATCTACTTCGCCACAAGCACGCGCGCCGGCCGCAACACATCGCCGTCCCAGAGGTATCCGCGGCGCGTCTCATCAGTCACTGCGCCTGGCTCGAGCGCGATTCCCGCTTCGTTGGCGCCGGCCTCGATCGCTCCCACCGCTTCGTGCATCATGGGGTCGAATTGCCGGCCCACGCTCTCGATCGGAGTTATGCCCTGCGCTTTGAGCGTATCAGCCAAACGTTTGTGAATGGCGCGCAATCCCTCGACCACCGCGTCGGGCGATTGATCGACGTGTTCCAGCGCGCGTTCGAAATCGTCCATCACGTCCAGAAGCGGGAGGATGATGGCGCGCTTGCCAAAACGCTCCGCCGCCCCGCGCTCGCGTTCGACGCGATTGCGGTAGTTGTCTAAATCGGCCAGCGCGCGCATCCGCAACTCGCGCTCGCGCTTCAGTTCGCTCTGGATGCCTTTGATCTCGGACGATGTCAGAAGACTTTCAACATCGGCCGGCGCGCCGGCCCCTTCGCTCTCGCTCTGTCTCTCTTTAGCCTTTGTCATTGCCACCTCGGAAAATCGTTCGTAGTCCCGCCTTCAGGCGGAAGCGGCAACCGCAAATCCATTCAGTAATACCAAACGCTTCCGCCTGAAGGCGGGACTACGAACTGCGCTTTATGCCCTCGCAATGATTGTGCCTTGAGGTCAATACAGCGCCGCGCGCGGTATTGCGCCGATGGCCCAATTTAAGATCGCGGTTTGAACTCCGCGTCGATCACGTCATCAGGGCCGCGCTCTTGTGTTCCCTGCCCTCCGGGCCCCTGCGCCCCGCCCGCCGCGGCTCGCGTCTGAGCGGCGGACGTCAGGCCTGAGGCCAGTTGCTGTAAATCGCTCGTCAATTGACGAAACCGCGAGATGTCGGAGGATTGGCTTTTAACCATCTCTCTAACCTCATCGATCATGGCCTCGGCGCGCGCGCGTTCATTAGCGGGGGCGCGATCGCCCAACTCGTCGATCTGCCGTTCGACCTGGTAAGCGATCGCATCGGCATGGTTGCGCGCGTCGATCTCTTCGCGACGGCGGCGGTCTTCGTCGGCGTGGCTCTGGGAGTCGGCGACCATGCGCTCGACTTCTTCCTTCGGGAGCTGGGTCGAGCCGGTGATCGTGATCCGTTGCTCCTTGCCCGTCGCCTTGTCTACCGCGGTCGCGGTCAGAATTCCGTTGGCGTCGATGTCGAAGCTGACCTCTATCTGAGGCAAGCCGCGCGGCGCGGACGCGAGGCCTTCAAGCCGGAAATGGCCCAGCGTGCGGTTGTCGCGCGCCAGCTCGCGCTCGCCCTGCAGCACGTGGATATCGACAGCGGTCTGGTTGTCTTCCGCCGTCGAAAAGACCTCGGAACGGCGCGCGGGGATGGTCGTATTGCGCTCGATCAGTTTGGTCATCACGCCGCCGAGCGTCTCCACGCCCAGGCTGAGCGGCGTGACGTCGAGCAACACGACGTCTTTGACCTCGCCCGCCAGAACGCCCGCCTGAATCGCCGCGCCGACCGCCACGACCTCGTCCGGATTGACCGATTGATTCGGCTCTTTGCCGGCGGTCATCCTCCGCACCAGCGCCTGAACCGACGGCATGCGCGTCGCGCCGCCCACCAGTATGACCTCGTCGATGTCGCGATCGTTCAGTTTCGCGTCTTGGAGAGCCTGTTTGACGGGGCCTACGCAGCGTTCGACCAGGTCGGCCGTCAATTGATCGAACTTCGCGCGCGAGAGTTTCATTTCGAGGTGCTTCGGACCGCTCGCGTCCGCCGTGACGAAAGGCAGGCTGATAGTGGCCTCGGTCACGCTCGACAGTTCTATCTTCGCCTTCTCAGCGGCTTCGGTCAGGCGCTGCAGCGACTGGCGGTCGGCGCGCAGATCGATTCCCTGGTCGCGTTTGAACTCTTCGGCCAGCCAATCCACGATGCGTTTGTCGAAGTCGTCGCCTCCCAGGTGCGTGTCGCCGGCCGTGGCCTTCACCTCGAAAACGCCTTCGCCGACTTCGAGGATAGAGACGTCGAACGTCCCGCCGCCAAGATCGAAGACCATCACCGTTTCGCTGCCCTTCTTGTCCAGCCCGTAGGCGAGCGCGGCGGCCGTCGGCTCGTTGATGATGCGGAGCACGTTGAGGCCAGCTATCTTGCCCGCGTCCTTGGTGGCCGCGCGCTGCGCGTCGTTGAAATAGGCCGGCACGGTGATGACCACGTCGGTCACTTTTTCGCCGAGGTACTTCGCGGCGTCGTCGGCCAGTTTGCGCAAGATCTGCGCCGAAATCTCTTCGGGCGCGTACTGCTTGCCCTGGATTTCGAAGCGCACCGCGTCGTTCGGCCCGGCGACGACTTTGTACGGGACGTTCTTGATCTCACTTTGAACCTCGCCGTATCGCCGCCCGATGAAGCGTTTGGCGGAATAGATTGTGTTTTCAGGATTGAGCACGGCCTGGCGGCGCGCTATCTGCCCCACCAGGCGCTCGCCGGTTTTAGTGAAGGCCACTACAGACGGAGTCAGACGGCTACCTTCATTGTTGATGACGACGGTCGGTTTGGCGCCTTCCATCACCGCGACCACAGAATTGGTCGTTCCCAGATCAATGCCTACTGCCTTTCCCATAATTTGCCTCCTCGGAAATTAGTGGGCAGTGGGTAGTGGATAGCGCGCAGTGAAAAGACCAACACTACCCACTAGCCACTGCCCACTGCCCACTACCCCTCAGTGACTCGGCGCGGCGTGCCCCACATGCGGGATCTCTCCGCCCGGATGCCGCAGCGACCGCAGTTTGAACCCGAGCGCGATCATCAGCGCGCCTATGGCGACAGCGTACGCCCCGATTATCAAGACGACCGAAAGCGCCCCGGTCAGCGGGAACGCCACCAGCAAAAATCCGAAAGCCACGGAAAGAACGCCGATCAGCGCCATCATCCATTCACCCCTGATTTCGTGCCGCAGCCTGATGGCGGTGATAACCTCAAACACGCCGGTCACAATCGCCCAGAACGCGATCAGGTAAAGCAATCCCATAGCGGTCAGCCTAGGCCAGGTGAATGTCAGAATGCCTATCGCGATGCCGACGAAACCTTCGAACAGCAGCGCCCACCAACGCTCTCCTACGACGTCGCGCCTGAACGCCTCGATCACCGCGAAGATTCCATCCACCAGCGCGTACGCGCCGAAGATCGCCACCAGAGCCCATAATGTGATACCGGGCCATACAAACGCGGCGATCCCGAACAACACGGCGACAAGTCCGCGCAGCGCAACCGCCCACCAGTTTTGAGTCATTAAATTGAACATAACTCCCCCTTCTAAATGTCTTATATCTCTCAGATTGGGCTGATGTCGGGATACATCTGAAAGATAAGCCTCTCAATGATGAAAGCGGGTGGAAACAAAAAGGACAAAAAGAGCAAGAACGACAAAACTTTTGCATTTTTTGTCCTTCCGCCCTTTCGGCTTCCACCCCTCTCCCATCCTCCGCCGAATCATCGGGGGAAATGTCTCCTGACATCAGTGGATTGAGGGGCAATTGATATGCCGATCAATATTGCTGCATATACAATATGGCTTATTTCATTTAGGTAAGTTTCATCTCGTCCAGCTTTTCCGCTGAGGGATAAAGCTCTTCCAGCCGGTTTTTGAGGTAGTTGAAGGCTTCGTCTACGGAATCGGTCATCAGAAAAAGGCGCAGGTCCTCGGCGCCGATCATTCCCCATTTCAATAGCGCGTCGAAATTGACGACTTCATTCCAGAACTCCGCGCCGAACAGAACAATCGGCATGACCTTGCGCGGTTTCTTGGTCTGAATCAGCGTCAATACCTCGAAAAGCTCGTCCATTGTCCCGAATCCGCCCGGGAAGATCACCAGCGCTTTGGCCAGGTAGACGAACCAGAATTTGCGCATGAAAAAGTAATGGAATCTGAAAACCAGGTCGGGTGTGACGTAGGGATTGACTATTTCTTCGGTGGTGAGGTCGATGTGGAGGCCGACGGTCTTGCCGCCAGCCATCGAAGCGCCTCGGTTGGCCGCCTCCATCATTCCGCCGGAACCTCCGGAGCAGACGATGAAATGACGATTGCTGGTCAGGGATTTCGACCATTCTGTTACCCGGCGCGCCAGTTCCACTGCGTCCTGGTAATAACGCGACATCCTGATGGCGTATTCGGCGCGCGCCAGCTCTGCTTTCATTTCGGGAGTGATTTCGCCCGCGCGTTCGATCTCGGCGCGGAGCCTGGCCATCCGCCGATCGGCCTCTTCAGGAGAGAGCGCGCGGGCGGAGCCGAAGAAGACGATCGTGTCGCGGATGAGCGCGCGGCGCATCCGTTCGGCTGGTTCCATGTATTCCGAAAGAATCCTGAGGGGACGGGCAGCGACGCTCCTCAAAAATGCAGGATTCAAGAATGACAGTTCGCCGTTAATGTTGTCACCTTTTGTCATTTGTTCATTATTTGTCATTTGTTCATTATATTGAAAATGGCGGGGCCTTTGGAGCGCGGATGCATGTATGGTATGGGGCGATTTGTTTAATCGCCCTGTTCGTGGCTTTGTCCGATCAGGAATCCTATTAGGTAAAGATGCGCGAGTAAACAACTCGCGGCGTCGCTCCCGTATACGGTATTGCAAACCGATCTAAGCTCCCGCGCTCCAAAGGACCGGCCGATCTATCTGATGATCCACTCCCGTTTAAATTTTCTGGTCTCGCCGCCGGGCAAGCTTACGACGATTTTGTCTCCTTCGATGGCCTTGACCTTGACTTCTCCATGCGCGGGCAATTTGACCACATCGCCAGGCCTGATTCGCGGCTCTTCCCTCTGGCGCCCCTGGCTATGGATGAAAAGCAGATCGATGAAGTCGGGCTTGGCCATGCTTTCGGGCGCGCGCGAACGCTCGGCGGTCGTGAGGGAACAGTTGTCGCAATGGCCGCATCCGTTCAAGCCCGTTTGTTCCGTCCGCCCCGTCTGCGAGCCGAAATATTCGAGCATCAGCTTCCACCGGCACTCGGGGCTTTGCGCATAGAGCGCCATCCGCTCCAGTTTTTCACGGTCGCTCTGGCCTTTGCTCGTGTGTTCGCCCGCCAGCCGCCCCATCTCCTGCTCGTCGAGGTCCCGCTTCAGAAGCGTGTAGCGCGCGCCCCGATATTCTTTTATGAGCCCCATGTTTTTGAGCAGCGAAAGGATGGCGCGCACTTTGATTCTGGGCGCCTCACTCGCGCTCGTTTGTATCCGCTCCAGCGACGCCGGGGCGAGATCGGCGCCGAGCGCTTTCAGCGTCGCATAGACCGCGATCACCTCCTCGGGCTTCGGCGACCGCCCGTTCGTGGCGAACGACTGCGTGCGCCGGTCGGCGATCTGAAACAACAACACGCATCGCGCCGGACGGCCGTCGCGGCCTGCGAGTCCAGATTCCCGACAGTAATCTTCGAGCGACGCCGGCATGTTGTAATGGATCACGAAGCTGATGTCGGGTCTGTTGATCTCTGTGTCCGTATCGGCGCCAGTACTGTAGGATTCCGCGCCGGAATCGCTGACCGCAATGATCGCTTTCAAGGCGCCGTACAGGAAACGGTCCCGATTCTTTGTTTTTTCGTCCGCCCCCAGTTGCCCGTGGTAGGGCGCAACGTCGAAGCCGGCTTGCTTCAAATAATCGGCGACGGCTTTTACCTCTCTGACCGTCGCGGCGTAAATGACGCCGTTGCCTTCGGTTCCCCTCAGCAGTGGCGCCAGCGAAAGCCGCTTCTCACCTTCGTTGCTGACGCGATCCACTTCGTAGCGCAGATTCGGGCGGTAGACGGCAGTGTTGGCGGGGAACGGCGCCGTCGCAGACGTATCACGCAAAGATCCATTCAAATCAGAAACGTTGTTTGTCATAAATCATATTTCCTTGGGCCGCGCTCTTAGACACTCTTTGTCCTGCGCCTATACACGACTGTAGTTCTTCTGGTCATTCTGACCAGCTGGTGGGACGCGCAGGCGCGGGAGATCATCCCGCTGCAAATGGCATGCAGAAGCGAAAACAGCCACGAAATGGAATGGGGATTGCCTAATCGGGGTGTAAGGCGGACTCATTAGATTCAATATTGCAGCCGCAGCAGGGCGGCAGGCGCGGGCCTGCGCAAGTCCTGTTTGTGCGATTGCGTGTTTTTATCTCAACGGAGAGCTGATAATGAAAGAGATTAAGAAATTCGATAAATCATTGGCCGAAACGCCGAAAGCGCCGCAAGATTCCTCGACAAGGAGAAAACCGCAAGCTCCGGCCGAGAATTATGAGAGTGACGGACAGATCGATTTGCGCGAATTGATTTCGCGGCGCGCTTATGAAATTTACGAGGAGCGCGGCAGATGCGACGGGGATGATTTAAATGACTGGCTCAGGGCTGAAGCGGAAGTGAAGTCGTCCCTGTGGCCGGAGAAGCGTCGCACTGCGACGTCGCGCGCCAGAGCGGGCCAGTAGAGGTTGACCGTTCACTTCAGGACTTGCGTCAAAATAGACGACTGATTTTTGCCCCGCTGACGATTCATTCATCGCAGTTCCTCCCGCTCCGTTAGGGGCGCAATGTTTATAGCTTTGCGCGCTTCTGGTCTCCCAAGCTCCGTCAGGAGCGACTTCCGCTGGAAGTCGCTCCTGACGGAGCTTGATTGTTGTTTTCGCCGCATTCTATAAACATTGCCCCCCTCAGGGACTGGGTATCCGGAAACTTCGCGGAGAAATCAATCGGCTTATTTTGACACGACTCCTCAACAAATCTTTAAGCGCATGAGCGAATTGCGCCTCAAACAGAAAGTCCGACATGAAAGCCACTGAACGGTCTTGCTCACTTCATATCGGGGCAAACGTTTTGCCGCAAGGGGGAGCGCATTTTCGCGTTTGGGCGCCACGACGTCATACGGTCGAGGTCGTCATCGAGGGCGGGGACGAACGCGGCTCCAATAACCGGGCATTCGAGCTTGCGACGGAAGGCCAGGGCTATTTCTCCGGCGTGATCCGATCTGTGGGCGACGGCGCCCTTTACCGCTTCCGTCTGGACGGCGGGGAGCGACTCTATCCGGACCCGGCTTCGCGCTATCAACCCGAAGGCCCGCACGGTCCGTCGCAGGTCGTCGATCCGAAGAAGTTCGAATGGACCGATCACGACTGGCGCGGCGTGAGTCCGCGCGGCCAGGTCATTTATGAAATGCACGTCGGGACGTTCACGCGCGAAGGCGTGTGGGCTGCCGCCGCGCGCGAACTCGACGAACTCGCCCGTTTGGGAATAACCGTGGTCGAGGTCATGCCAGTGGCCGACTTCCCCGGAAAATTCGGCTGGGGCTACGACGGCGTGAATTTATTCGCGCCGACGCGCCTCTACGGCTTTCCCGACGACTTCAGACGCTTCGTCGATCGCGCCCATGCGGCCGGCCTCGGCGTCATTCTCGACGTCGTCTACAATCACCTGGGGCCGGACGGGAACTATTTGAGGGAGTTCGCCGAAGATTACTTCACCGAACGCTACACGACCGATTGGGGCGCCGCGATCAATTTCGGCGGGGAGAACGCCGAGCCCGTTCGCGAATATTTCATCGCCAACGCCTGCTACTGGATCGACGAATTTCATCTCGACGGGCTGCGACTGGACGCGACGCAGAACATCTATGACCTGTCAGATGATCACATCCTGGCCGCCGTCATGCGCCGCGCCCGCTCGTCCGCGCGAGGGCGTTCGATCATCGTCGTCGCCGAAAACGAGCCGCAGGAGACGGTCCTCGTCCGGCCGCCGGAGCAGGGCGGTTACGGAATTGACGCGCTCTGGAATGACGATTTCCATCACAGCGCGATGGTGGCGATGACCGGGCGCAACGAAGCCTATTACAACGACTACCAGGGCAAGCCGCAGGAGTTCATTTCGGCGGTCAAATACGGCTATCTCTATCAAGGCCAGTGGTGCAAATGGCAGCAGTGGCGGCGCGGTACGCCCAGTCTGAAGATTTCGCCCACGGCCTTCGTTACCTTCATTCAGAACCACGATCAAATAGCGAATTCGGGGCGCGGCGAGCGATGCCATCAATTGACCAGCCCCGGACTTTACCGGGCGATGACGGCGCTCATGCTGCTCGCCCCGGGCACGCCGATGCTTTTCCAGGGGCAGGAGTTCGCGGCGTCAAGCCCCTTCCTCTTCTTCGCCGATCATAACGAGGAGTTAGCTCCGCTCATCCGTAAGGGGCGCGCGAATTTCCTCGCGCAATTCCGTAGTCTTTCGACGCCTGATTTTCAGGCCATTCTGGACGACCCCTGCGACGAGCGGACGTTCGAGCGGTCGAAACTCCTCCTGTTCGAACGCGAGCGCCATTCGGCGATTTACGAGATGCATCGAGATCTGCTGAGACTGCGGCGCGAAGACGCCGTCTTCGGCGGCGCTGCAGTCGGTGTTGACGGGGCGGTTCTCGGCGACGAGGCCTTCGTCTTGCGGTTCTTCGGCGACGACGACGACGACCGGTTGTTGCTCGTCAATTTCGGACTCGATCTGAACCTCAGCCCCGCGCCAGAACCGTTGCTCGCGCCCCCCGAAGGAAAGGAATGGCGAGTTCTATGGTCGAGCGAAGACCCGCGCTACGGAGGGATGGGCGCGCCGCCGCTCGACCCGGAAGAGAAGTGGTTCTTGCCCGGCCACGCGGCGATGGCGTTCTGCCCCGCGACGATGCCGGAAGAGAAGATTCTGGCAGCCAGGCGGCAAAGGGAGGCTGAATGGAGAGGGGAGAGGAAGAGACGATGAGCGAAATGCCCCTTACAGTACCGC
>Ga0207428_10003895_pt1 | contig 14315 bp, 10 predicted proteins | sample RhiMethybrSRZTD1_FD_187600 | JGI IMG/M metagenome (GOLD analysis project Ga0207428, IMG submission 187600) | Populus rhizosphere microbial communities from Tennessee, USA - Rhizosphere MetaG P. TD hybrid SRZTD1 (SPAdes) (version 3) | ecosystem: Host-associated > Plants > Roots > Rhizosphere >... | reverse complement strand
CGATCGACATCGCCTGCGCCGGCGGCACGTCGCTGGTCGGTGGGTTCATCGAGGTCTTCCGCGACGAGTTCGCGAAGATCGACTTCCCACTGCCGGTCGGTCGCATCTTCCGCAGCGAAGAAGCCCTGACGGCCGTCGCGAAGGGTTGCCTCGTCGCCGCCGCGATCGGCGAGAGCTGAGATCCGCCCCGCCTGCACCGCCGGCCACGCGCTGGCGGTCGGTCACAGGACGAGCGTGAGCCGGATCCAGTTCGTCACCTTGCGCTCTTGTTGGCCGCTCACGTCGAGCGAGAAGCCCGAGAAGTAGAGCGGGAGTCCGGCCAGGAACGGCAGCACCGGCACGAACAGCGTCGGCGCGGCCGTGCCGGTCCCGCTCAGCACGCCGTGGAAGTTGACGAAGAACGGGCTCGCCGGATCGAGGCCGAGCTCGAGGATCGGGCCGTAGTTGAGCGGCAGCAGGTTGCCCGCCGGCAGCACGACGCCCGGTGAGAAGCCCTCGCTGAGGCACAGCATGTAGCCGAGCCCGGCCTCGCTCGGCATCGATAGCGACATCGGCGTAGCCTGGCCCATCGTCGCGGTCGCGGGGCCGCGCAGCGGCATGCCGTCGAGCAGGAAGGCGAGACTCTGGCGCACCAGCCGCGCGCGGGCACTCGGATCGGCGATCGTCTCGATCGGCAGCCCGAAGCAGACGACGCGCGCGCCCGTGGCGGGATCGAGCTTCTGGATGCCCGCCGCCGCCCCGTTGCCGTAGCGAAGGCAGACGGTGCTGTTGGCGTTCGTCGGCGCGAGGACGTCGGCGTAATCGACCTGGTAGGTGCCGTACGTGCCGTTGTCGAAGCCCGTCGCCGGAACGCCCTCGCTGACTGTGCCCGCAAGCCCCGCCTGCAGCGCATAGGTGTTCGCGTCGTCGGCGACGTAGGTGGTCCCGAGCACGTTGCGGTAGAAGCTGCGGTCGCTCGCGGAGCCGTTCGCGTCCAGATCCCAGCCGACCTCGGCGCCGCAGACGAGCAGGCCGCCGCCGCCGTTCAGCCACGGCAGGACGAGCGCCTGCTCGAGGGCGTCGAACGTCTCGTCGACAGTGCTCTCCTCGCCGAGCGACCAGACCACGGCCTCGTAGCCCTGGAGCGGCACGTGGCCGAGCCGCACGGCCTCGTTGCTCGCCGCGTCGAAGCCGAGCGAGAAGCTCGCGTCGCGCCGCAGCGCGTCGCCGAACAGGCGCAGGTAGTCGCGCGTGTTCTCGGGCCCCTTCACGTAGCGGTCGAGGCGGTCGAAGCCCTGCACGAGCAGAACTTGTGCTGCGCCGAGGTGGTCCGTGCCCGCGGTCAGGACCTCGGTCGGGAACGAGCGTCCGGTCGCGTTCCAGGCGCGCACGCGGAACGACAGCATCGTGTGGTGGGGCAGCGGGCCCGTCGACCAGCTCGTGCCGGCCAGCGATGCGACCTCGACGAAGCCCTTGCCGTCGCCCGACTGCTCGACGGAGTAGTGCGTGGCGCCCGCCGCTGCGTCCCACGCGACGCGGAGCCCATGCGCACCGTCCTGCACGACGCGCAGCGCCGCCGGCGGCTCGGGCGGGAACGCCGCGAGCGGCGCGAAGTAGCGCAGCACGCCGCGCGCGAACGCGCGCGCCGCGAGGTAGCGGAACTCGGGATCGTGCAGCGAGACGTGGTCGAGCGAGGCCGGCGAATCGTGGAACGCGAGCTCGACGAGGATGCCCGGCATCGTGCTGAGCAGCCGCAGCTCGCCGAAGTTCGCGCTCTGCTGGCCGCGGTCGACCCACGCGGGGTTCCAGAAGGCCCGCAGGTCGGCGACGATCTGCGTGTGCACGCTCTGCCTCAACGCGGCCGAGCCCGGCGTCGCGCCGCCGCTGTAGATGTACGTCTCGGTGCCGCTGCCGCCGCCCGCGTTCGTGTGCAGCGAGACGAACGCATCCGCCGTGCGCCACTCGGCGAAGCGAGGCCGGGCCGTCACGTCGTCGTCGTTGTCCTCGCCGGTCGCGACGGAGTTCCAGACCGTGCTCGGAGCGCCCGCGAACTGCGTCCAGTAGCGCGCGCATTCCTTCCATCGCGGCTGGTTGCTCGTCGTGCCGCCGCGCACGATCGAGCCGACGCCACCGCCGAGCCGCACGGTGTCCGCGATCGCGACGCCGGGGCTCGGCGACTGGTTGCTCAGCACGATGCGCGCGCCCGTCGCCGCCGAGAACCAGAAGTCGCCGAGGTGCGCCCAAGTGAGATTGTCCTTCGTCTGGTCGACGACCGCGGTGCCCATGCCGCCCGAGTGGTGGATGCGGTAGCTCGCGGCCGTCGTGCGGTTGCTGCTCGCGCGATACCACGCGAACACGGGGTAGAGCCCGTCTTTCACAACCGGGATGTTCCAGGTCGCGGTGGCCGTCTCGGTCGGGCCCGTGCCCACGAAGCGATAGCCGCCGCCGTTGTAGCCTGACGAAGCCGACGTGGTCCAACTGCCGGTCTCGCTGTAGCCGGGCGCTCCGGCGTCGTTGTCGACGAGGGCGTCCTGGTCCACTTCGCCGTGCTCGCGGCAGAACACGACCTCGGCGCCGAGGTTGTGCAGGAACGGGATCAGATACTGGTTGCAGATCTCGGCCGTGTGGATGTCCTCGATCAGGCCGTCGATGAGGCCGCGCTGCGTCGTCCAGCCGAGCGTGCTGTGCCAGTAGTAGCCGTGGCCGGGCGACACCGCGATTCGCTTGCCGCTCAGCGCGCCGAACGGGCTCGTGAACGCGAGCGGCGGTGGTGGGGATGGTGGGGGTGAGGCCGCGGCCGGATGGCCGAGCAGGTCGCCGAGATCGCGTTCGCTGCCGTCGGCCCCCTGGATGGCGATGCGCACGCTGCGCACGGAAGGATCGCGCAGCGCCGTCTTGTCGATCTGCTCGATTGCGTCCTCGAGCCGGCGCGCAGTCAGCAGGGTTCCATCGAAGACGAGCTGCAGGACCGCGCCATGCTGCCTCGCGTCGAGCAGCTGCGTGCCGCGCGGCACGCAGCTCGTGTAGCCGGCGGCCAGCTCGGCGTCGCTGGGTCCGAGGCACAGGTGAGCAATCGCGCTCGCGGCGTCGCTGTGGTGCGGCAGGACGCTCGCGAGGTTCCGGTCGCAGAAATACAGCACTTCCTGTGCGTCTGCCGTGCCGCAGAGCAACAGCAGCACGAGCGCATGGGGGGCTGCCGTCATGGCTCCCCGAGCATAGAGCAGTCTGCCGCGGCTACCAGACGCCCGGGATCAGCCGCCTCGTGCGCGCCCGATAGGCCTCGTACTCGGCGCCGAATTGATCGAGCATCATCTGCTCCTCGCGCCGCAGCCGACACACGAACATGGTCGTGAACGCGCAGAAGCACGACGGACCGCTCAGCCAGTTCGGTTGCAGCAGCGCCTGTGCCAGGCCGTAGAGGAAGATCGACGTGTACATCGGATGGCGGACGCGACGGTAGACGCCGTGATCGACGATGCGATGGCCTTCGCGTAGCTCGAGAGTCACCGACCAGTTGCGGCCCAGGTCGGCATGCGAGCGGTGGAACAACAAGAGTGCTGCCACCATGCAGCCTGCGCCCGCGGTGAAGGCGGCAGGATGCAGTCGGTACTCGGCGAACGCGAGCAGCGGCGTCATGGCCGCGACTGGCAGAAGCAGGAACCCGAAGGCCATGAGCGTCAGCAGGAAGGTCTCGAGGCCGCCGCGACGACTCTCGGCGACAGTGATGTTCTTGCTTTGTTTCTGGTAGGGAGCGCGCAGGACCACGCACAGGAGAAGGCCGAGCAAGAGTGCGCCGTGACCAAACCAGGGGTTCATGCCGTTCGGTCGAGCCTACCGTTCCTCATGGGGCCAGACACCTCCTGGCTTGCGCGCGAAGCCCTCGCCGTGGAGTGCAGGCATTCCCGGTAGCATGCATGTCAGACACATGGTCGACATCGACAGCACGTGCGGCAGGGAGCTCGACGTCCTGGTGGCCGAGCGCATCATGGACTGCAAGATCGACGCGAGTCGGAAGGCGGCAGACGGGACGCCAATGATGCTGCTCGAGGTGCCGCGCTACTCGGACAACGCGGCGATGGCGCGCGGCATCGAGTTCCGGCTGGAGCAGCGTCATCCCGGGGCCGTGATGCGCTACGAGTCCCGATCACCGTACAAAGTCGTCCTGCGCGGGCCGTCGGGACGCGAGTACGCGGCCACCGGTGAGTCCGAAGGCACGGCGATCTGCCGGGCCATGCTCAAGACCATGGAGGGTGAGGGGCCTGGGCTTCCGCGCGAGCAAGTCGAACCGGATCGCTCGCCGCGAGCCCTCAACGCGATCGCCGACCTTCTCGCAGCGAGGGCCCAACCGCACCAACCGGTCGTCATCCTGGCGCAGGCGGTCGCGCTGCAGAAAGGGGAACAGAAGGAAGGCCCTGCCCGCGTCTTGTTGCAGTACGCAGCCTCGGCGAAGGAGATCGTGCCGGTCGTCGCCGAGCAGCTGACCAACCCCGACCCGGATGTCGCGGCTCTGTGCAGGGCGACGCTGGAATGTCTCGCGCTGGCCGGAGAGGCCGCGCGGCAAGCGCTCGCGCGGCCGAAGATCTGAGCTCATTGCGTGCGCTCGACCATTGCGCGCGACGCGGCGAACACGGCGCGGAAGATCGACTCGAGTGCTGCGGGCGGATAGCCGCCGGGCCGTGCTTGCTGCAGCACCTTCGTGAGCATTGCCGCTTCGCGAGCGGGATCCGCGCCGCCGATCCCACGAGCTCGCTTGTACGCGCCGATCGCGGCAGTCAGCTCGGCCCGTTCCTGCAGCACGCTGAGCAGGCGCAGATTGCAGACGTCCATGGCAGCGCGCAGCTGGTCGAGTTTCGTGTCGGATGGCATCGCGTTCTGCAACCGGTGCCGCGCGTCGATTGCGGGCATGGAGCGACACGGATACTACCTTCCGACAATGCGCGATCGTCCGCACAAACCCGAGGTGCTGGCCCCGGCCGGCTCGATGCCGGCCCTGGTCGTCGCGCTGCAGCAGGGCGCCGACGCCGTCTACTTCGGCCTGCAGGACGGTTTCAACGCGCGCGCCCGCGCGGCGAACTTCGCGCTGGCCGACCTGCCGGCCCTGGTCGGCCGCATCCATCGCGCCGGTGCACGCGCCTACGTGGCGCTCAACACGCTGGTGTTCGAACCCGAGCTGCCCGCGATGGAACGTGTGCTGCGCCACCTCGCGGTCGCGGGCGTCGACGCGCTGATCGTGCAGGACCCCGCCGTGTGCCTGCTCGCGCGCGCGGTCTGCCCCGCACTCGAACTGCACTCGAGCACGCAGATGACGATCGCCGAACCGGCGGCGGCCGCGTTCGCGAAAGCGCTCGGCATCACGCGCATCGTCGTGCCGCGCGAGCTGTCGGTCGTCGAGATCGCGCAGTTCGCCGCCGGCACCGACCTCGAGCTCGAGGTCTTCGTGCACGGCGCGCTGTGCGTCTCGTGGAGCGGCCAGTGTCTCACGAGCGAGGCGTGGGGCGGCCGTTCGGCCAACCGCGGCCAGTGCGCTCAGAGCTGCCGCATGCCCTACGAACTGGTCGTCGACGGCGAACGGCGCCCGCTCGGCGACGTCGCGTATCTGTTGAGTCCGAAGGACCTCGCCGGGGCGCGCGCCGTAGCCGACCTGCTCGCGGTGCCCGTGCACGGGCTCAAGATCGAGGGCCGCCAGAAAGGACCCCAGTACGTGGCGACGGCGACCGGCGGGTACCGCCGCTGGGTCGACGCGCTGGTCTCGGGAAGCGACCGCAAGTTGGCCGAGCGCCAGCTCGCGCAGGACCTGCTCGCGATGTCGCTGTCCTACTCGCGCGGTTTCTCGGACGGTTTCCTGGGTGGCAGCGATCACCAGACGCTCGTCGAGGGCCGGTTCCCGAAGCACCGCGGCGTGTATGTCGGCCGCGTGACCCGCGTCGCGCGCGATGCGGTGTTCGTGAGGTCCGATCCCGAGCGGCGCTGGACCGGCGGCCTCGCGATGGACGCGCGGCCCGCGGAACCGGCCGGAACGTGCAGCGCGCCGTTGGCGGCCTCTGGCGAGCCGAAAGCACTCGTGCTGCGCCCGGGCATGGGCGTCGTGTTCGATCAGGGTGATCCCGAGGACAAGAACGAGCCCGGCGGTGCCGTGTTCTTCGTCGAGACCCAGGGCGACGAGCTGCGGCTCGGCTTCGGCGATCCGGGGCCGGACCTGTCGCGCGTGCGCGTGGGGGACCGCGTGTTCGCGACGAGCGACCCGGCGCTCGCAGCCGCCGTGGCGCGCGAGCTGCGCGACGAGGAGGCCGAGCCCGAGGGGCGCAACGCCGTCGACCTGCGCGTGCAGGGCCGGCTCGGGCAGCCGTTGACCGTGCACGCGACCTGCCGCGGCTACACGGCGAAGGCGACGACGGCCTCCGCGCTGCACGCCTCCCGTGGTGCGGGGCTCGATGTCGGCCTGCTGGCCGCCAAGGTCGGAGCCTTCGGCGGCACGCCATTCCGGCTCGGCGACCTCGACGCGAAGGACCTCGCTGCGGGCCTGCACGTCCCGGCCAGCGAGCTCAAGGAGCTGCGCCGTGCGCTCGTCGCCGCGTTGTTGCCGCAGCTCGAGCGCGGCCCGGTGCGCACGGTCGTTGCCGAGCCCGCGATCGCGCGCGTGCGTGCCGCCTGCGCAGTGCCGCCGTTGCCGGGCGCGCCTGCAGCGCTCGTGCCGCTCGTGCGCAGCGAGGAGCAGCTGCTCGCCGTGATCGGCGAAGGCTGTCGCGAAGTCGAGCTCGACTGGATGGAGTTCACTGGCCTCGGGCACGCGGTCGAGCGCGCGCGCGCCGCCGGCGTCACCGTCACGATCGCGACGACGCGCGTCGGCAAACCCGGCGAGGAGGCGCTCGTCGAGCGGATCCGGAAACTGGCGCCCGACGGCATCCTCGTGCGCCACTTCGGGGCCTTGATGCGTTGCTTGCAGTTCCGCGCGGCCGGGGACCAGTTCGTGTTGCACGGCGACTTCTCGCTGAACGCCGCGAACTCACTGACTGCGTCGCACCTGCTCGGGCTCGGGCTGCAGACCATCACGGCATCGTTCGACCTCGACGAACGGCAGCTGTTCGCGATGCTCGCGAACATGCCCGCGAACCGGCTCGCCGTCGTCGGCCACCATCGCATCCCGACCTTCCACACCGAGCACTGCGTCTATTCGCATCTGCTCAGCAACGGGCGCGATTTCCGTTCGTGTGGGCGGCCATGCGAACGGCACCAGGTGAGCCTGCGTGACCACCTCGGCCGCGAACATCCGGTCATCGTCGACGTCGGCTGCCGCAACACGGTGTTCCACCACGAAGGGCAGCAGAGTGCGCGGTGGACCTCGCGGTTGCTCGAGCAGGGCGTGCGCCGCTTCCGCGTCGAGTTCGTGCGCGAGGCAGCCGGCGAAGTTTCGCGCGTGCTCGCGGCTTGGCGCGACCTGTTGGCCGGCCGCTGTGGCGCCGAGGTCGTGGGCCGGCGCACGGAAGCGACGAGCCAGTTCGGCGTCGCCGAGGGCGGCATGAAGTTGCTGGCGGAGTGAGGGCGCGAGGGCAGGGCCGCAAGTGCCGATGACCGCTTCCGCGGCGAGCGGCTGATCAATCGGCTGCGAACACGTCGTCGAGGGTCTTCGCGTCGAGCAGGCGATCAACCCAACGATCGAGCTCGGGGATCGCGGCAGCGTTGATGCGTGACACGATCTCGGTGGACTGTGGTCCGAAGCGCTTGGTCAGCAGGCGCAGCAACACCTCACAGCGTCCTTCGGTGCGTCCTTCGCGTCGCAGCTTCTCGGCGGTACTCATGATGGTCTCCTCGGGTCGTTGCAGGATGCGTTCGAAGGTCACGTGCAGGTCCTCCGCGGGGATCTGGGCCACCTCGAGACAATACCACCCGATCGCCGCGACTGCCTCGCGGCCTGACGGTGGTCCTGCGTCGCGGTCGACGGCAACGAGCAAGTCGCCCCAGCGGTCGAGCGCAGCGAGCGCTTCCGCGGCGCTCCAGTCGCGCAGGAAGCGCAGACACAGCAAGGTCAACTGGGCGAGCGCGGCTTGTTGGCGACCTTGTTCGACGGCCCCGTGATGTGCAGCAGGAACCCGCAGTAGCTTGCGCCGAACGCACAGGCCCCGTGCCAGGTCGCGCGCAGCCACAGGCTCGTATCGCTCGGGTGGTAGGGCTGCACGGTCCATTCGATCAAGCCGCCGACGACGGCCACGAGACTGCCGATGATCGAGGCCGCGAGCGCGGCCAGCGCAGCGGGGTTCACGCCCTCGGGCAGCGGCGGCACGGGCCGCCGGCGACGCATACGCTGCAACATCAGGTGCAGCGCGAAAGCCGCGGCAGCGAGCACCGCCCACTCGCGTGGCAGCAACGCGTACTCGCGGAAGTGGGCGATGCCCGCGATCCACAACAGACCGATCAGCACGGGGCACAACGACAACAGGCGTCGGAACCAGCGCTCGGAGGTCATCGAACCGCATCGTCACGGCGTCGCGGCGGGGAAGCCAGTCTGGCGCTCGCGGCGAACATCGGGCTTTCCGCGCGGCACCTGCTTCCGTAACCTTGCTCGCTTGCCTTCCTTGCCAATTCACCAATGAAAGTCCTCGTCGTCGGCCAGGGTGGCCGTGAGCACGCTCTTTGCTGGAAGATCCGCCGCTCGCCGCTCGTGAAGCGCGTCTACTGCGCGCCCGGCAACGCGGGCACGGCCACGGCCGGCGACAACGTGGACATCGCGGCCGACGACATCGCAGGTCTGGTGCGGTTCGCGAGCGCCGAGAAGATCGACCTGACGGTGATCGGGCCCGAAGGACCGCTGTGTGCCGGCATCGTCGATGCGTTCGAGAAACAGAAGCTGACGTGCTTCGGACCCACGAAGGCCGCGGCCGAGATCGAAGGCAGCAAGACGTTCGCGCGAGAGTTGTGCCGGCGCCACCGCATCCCGGGCCCCGCCTACTGGACGTTCGACGACTACCACATGGCGCGTTCGTTCCTCAGCAACCGCGAGGACGGTCCGATCGTCGTGAAGGCATCGGGTTTGGCGGCCGGCAAGGGCGTCACGGTCTGCAAGAACTCCGAAGAGGCCACGGTCGCGGCCAACGAATGCCTCGAGAAACGGCGCTTCGGCGAGGCCGGCGCCCGCGTCGTGTTCGAAGAGTTCCTCGAGGGCGCCGAAGTGTCGCTGATCACGCTGACCGACGGGCGCACGATCGTGCCGCTCGAACCCGCGCGCGACCACAAGGCGGTGTTCGACGGCGACAAGGGACCGAACACGGGCGGCATGGGCGTGATCACGCCGGTTGCCGTCATGCCGCGCATGCAGGCGCAGATGGAGAGCCAGATCGTCGTGCCGACCGTGCACGCGATGAACCGCGAGAACCGCCGCTACCAGGGTTTCCTCTACGCGGGGCTCATGCTGACGACGCAGGGCCCGCGCACGCTCGAGTTCAACTGCCGCCTCGGCGACCCGGAAGCGCAGCCGCTGCTCGTGCGCCTGCAGAGCGACCTCGTGCCGCTGTTGCTGGCGACCGCCGAAGGCCGGCTCGAGACGCAGGAACCGCCCGTGTGGGACGCTCGCGTCGCGGTCTGCGTCGTCGCCTGCAGCGCCGGCTATCCCGGCGAGTACAAGTCGGGCGTGCCGATCTTCGGACTCGATCGCGTGCGGACCGGCGACGATCTGCAGATCTTCCACGGCGGCACGAGCAGCAAGGGCGGCGACGTGTTGACGGCGGGGGGGCGCGTGCTCTCGGTCACGGCGCTCGGCGTCGACGCCGAGGCCGCGCGCGCGCGGGCCTATGGCGCGCTGCAGCAGATCGAGTTCGCGGGCATGCACTATCGCAAGGACATCGGGCTGCGGCCGTGAGTCGAGCGCCGGCCGCGGTTATGGTCAGTGCGTGAAACTCCAGCAGGAACAGGCAGTCGTCGAAGCCTACCTGCGCCGCAACGGCTTCCGGTGGACCAACCAGCGCTCGCTGATCGTGCGTCTGGCGCTGGCGACGCACGACCACTTCACCGCGGAGCAGATGCTCGTTCGCTGCCAGAAGCAGGACCCGAAGGTGTCGCGGGCGACCGTCTACCGCACGCTGTCGGTGCTCGAAGAGGCCGGGTTCGTCGAGGGCCTCGACACCGGCGACGGCAGCCGGCGTTTCGAGCACGTGCTCGGCCACGAACACCACGACCACATGGTCTGCGAGTCTTGCGGCGAGATCTTCGAGTTCCGCGACGACGAGCTCGAGCGCCGGCAGGAAGTGGCCGCCAGGCGCATCGGCTTCCAGATCGAGCGCCACAGTCTGCGCATCTATGGCACCTGCCAGAAGTGCCAGCGTGTGCGCCGAGGTGGGTGACGTGGGGGGTGCCCGCGTGCTGGTCGTCGACGACGAGCAGGACCTGGCGGAGTCGTGTGCGTTCCTGCTCGAACGCGCGGGCCACACCGCGACCTGCGCATTCTCTGCACAGAAGGCGATCGAGCTGATGGCGTCGGAGTCGTTCGCGCTCGTCGTCACCGACGTGCGCATGCCGCGCATGAGCGGCATGGAGCTGCTGGCCGCGATCAAAGCACGCGATCCGGACGTCGAGGTGTTGCTGATCACGGGCTACCCCGATCTGCAGATGGCCGTGGCGGCGATCAAGCTCGGCGCCTTCGACTACCTGGCCAAGCCCTACGCCGAGAAGGACCTGCTCGCGCGCGTCGAGAAGGCGCTCGCGCACCGGTCGATCAAGGACAAGAACGAGGGCCTCAAGGAACGGCTGCGTTCGGGGCGCGCCGGGCGCCGCCTGATCCACGCGTCGCCAGAGTTCGGCGAGATGCTCGCGATGCTCGAGCGCGCCGCGCAGACGGACGCCTCGGTGCTGCTGCTCGGCGAGAGCGGCACCGGCAAGGAACTGCTCGCGCACCACCTGCACGACTGCAGCACGAGGGCGGACAAGCCGTTCGTGCCGGTCGACTGTGCTTCGATCCCGAGCGAGCTGTTCGAGAGCGAGCTGTTCGGACACGGCAAGGGCGCGTTCACGGGAGCGGTCGCGAACAAGCTGGGCCTGTTCCAGGTCGCGGACGGCGGCACGCTGTTCTTCGACGAGCTCGGCGAGCTGCCGCTGGCGTTCCAGCCGAAGCTGCTGCGCGCGATCCAGGAGCGATCCGTCAGGCCCGTGGGCAGCAGCGAGCAGAAGGCCGTCGACGTGCGCATCGTCGCGGCGACCAACCGCAACCTGCAGCGCGAGGTCGAGGAGGGGCGGTTCCGCGCCGACCTGTTCTATCGCCTCGACGTCGTGCGCATCGCGATCCCGCCGCTGCGCGACCGGCGCGGCGACGTGGACGCGCTCGTCGCGCACTTCCTGGAGCGCTTCGGCGCCGCGGCGGGCATCCATCGTGTAGCGGCCGAGGTCAGCGACGTGCTGCGCGGCCACGCATGGCCCGGGAACGTGCGCCAGCTGCGCAACGCGATCGAACGCGCGTGTGCGCTCGGACACCCGCCCGAACTGCAGCTCGCGGACCTGCCACCCGAGTTGAGCGCCGCGGACGCCGCGCCTGCGGTCGTCGAGGACGCGTCGGGCACCTTCCAGGAGATGAAGGCACGCCGCATCGCCGCGATGGAGAGCAGCTACATCGAGGGGCTGCTGCGCAAACACAAGGGCAACGTGACGCACTGCAGCGAGGAGGCCGGCATGGCGCGCAGTGCGTTCCAGAAGCTGATGCAGAAGTACGGCATCCGCAGCGCGGACTTCCGGGCGTGAGCGCCCGAAGACCCCGGCCGTCCGGAACGGCCGGGACAGCCGGGATTCGCTACTGCGGCTTGATCGCGAAGGTGAACGGCTTGGTCGTGATCGACGACAGCCCGAGCGTGAGCGCTGTGCCGCCGTTGGTCGGGTTCCACACCGTGCCGTTGCTCCACAGCGAGTACAGGTCCGAGTTGCTGTCCGAGAGCACCACCATGACGCGGTTGCCGCTGGCGAACGGCACCAGCTCGACCGACTCGGTGAAGCCCTTGCCTGTAATCGCGAAGTCGCCTTGCACGATCCAGCCGTTGCCCGACGTCCACTTCGCCCAGTCCAGCGTGCCGGTCTGGTTGTCGGCGTAGACGCAGATGGCCGTGCCGCTGGTTCCGACCCAGGCGACCGCGCCCGGGAAGTCACCCGTTGCGGTGTCGTTCACGTCGCGGATCTGTGAGTCGTATTCGCCGGCGTGCAGCCACGCCGATCCGTCCCAGGTCGCGAGGCCCATGCGCTCGGTGCCGTCGCCGAGGCCGAAGGTGCCGATCGCGATCCGGTTGCTACCCGGCTCGGTCGCGAGATCGACGAAGTGCGGCACGGAGTTGAGCGGTGCTTGCGACTCGGGGGCAGCCGCGGTCCAGGTCGAGGAACCCGACGCCTTCGTCGAGTACCAGAAACCGTTCGTCGTGGCGCGGGCCCAGGCCACCATCAGCTTGCCGCTCACGGCCTCGTAGGCGAGGTCGAACACGCGGTTGCTGACGGCGCCCGACACGGTGTTGGCCTTGAGGTTGGTCTCGCGCACCGACGAGGTCGCCACGGTCCACGCGGTGCCGCTCCAGACCAGCACGGCGAGGTCGCGGTTTGCGTCGCTGTAGGCGAGCGCGATCTCGTTGCTGCCGGGACGTGCCGCGAGCTGCACCCACTGCACGACGCCGGACAGCGGTGCAACCGGCAACGCGGTCACCGCGGACCAGCTGCCGGCCGTGCGCGTGCGGTAGCGCGGCGTGCTCGTGTTGTTCGAGTAGACGACGAGCGCGTCGCCCGAGCCCTGCTCGTAGGCGACGTCGAAGCCGCGCTTGTTGGCGTTGCTCTGCGCGATCACCGAGGTGGTCCAGTCGAGCGACCACTTCGTCCCGTTCCACCGCAGCATGCGCAGCTCCGTGGCCGACCCGGTGTCGGACAACACGGCGAGCAGCTCGTTCTGCGTCAGCACGGGCGAAACCTGGTTCACGGTCCAGCGGATGACCCGGCCCGCGGACGCGGCGCTGCTCTCGGCGGACCAGGTCCCGCCGACGTCGTCCCAGGTGCGCATGCGCGGCTGCCTGGTGTTGCCCTCGCCGTAGTAGAGCCGGGCGTCGTTGAGCGGCAGCGGCGGCGGCGGGTCCAGCACGGGTTCGTAGTGGAAGCCCATGTTGACCGTGTCGCCATCCGGGGCACTGCCGTCGAGCACGTTGTCGGTGCGCGAGGTGCGGTCGGCCAGCGTGTAGCCATCCGTGAACGAGAACGTCGTCGCCGCGGCGGAACCCGCATCGAGCGCCGGGCTCGACAGCGAGTGGTTGAGCTGGAACTTGTCGTCGGCGCAGTTGGCGCCACCGAGCAGGTTGTCGGCGCCGTTCGGGTCGACGAACAGTGGATCGAGGCTGATGTCGCCGGCGCCCTGGGCCACGCCGGCCCAGTTGCCGCCCGCGTTGCCCCAGACCAGGTTGTAGCTGCTCGTCGCGGTGCCGGAGCCACCGACATCGATGCCTGTGGCGACTCCGTTGGTGACGATGTTGTTGCGGGTCGTCATCGTGCCGCCCGCAACGGATCGGATCTGCGCCCCGCCGTTCGCGTACAGCGTGTTGCCCGTGGCGGTGCAGAAGCCACCCGAGAGCCTGATGCCGAGGCCAGCGTTGTTGTAGATCAGGTTGTTGCGGACCTCGGCGCTGGTCGTGTTGGTGAGCTCGATGCCGCTGATGAGGTTGTTGGAGATCACGTTGTGCTCGGCGGTCAGGGACGTGCCGGCGTGCGTATCGATGCCGATGTCGTTGCCGTAGATCCTGCAGTTGCGGATCACGGCGTTGGTGGCGGAGTTCGTCAAGTAGACGGCCTTGCCCGAGTTGGTCACGGTGAAGCCGTCGATCGTGACGTAGTTGCCGCCATTGATGTTGATGCCCTCCGCGATACCGGAGCTCACGATGACCGGGCCGGCGTCGTCGGTCCACTCGCCCGTGGTGTCCGCGATGAAGCCGATGGGGTTCGTCGCGGTACCGCTGGTGCTGATCACCAGGTTCTCGTTGTAGGTGCCGGCTCCGATGTAGACGACGTCGCCGGGGACCACGGCGTTTGCAGCCCTCTGGAGCGTGCGCCACGCGGTTGCGGGCGTGCTGCCGTTGTTCAGATCGTTGCCGCTCAGGCGCACGTAGCGGATCACGCCGTTGAAGTCCACGAACGTGACCGTCGGCTGCATCGTGAGCACGACCTGGCTCGGCCCGGGGTTCACGGTCACCGTGACGGTCTTCGTCTCGGCCACGGTGGACGCGATGGTGCCCCAGGTCTGGCCGCTGCCGTTGGTGGGCGTCGCCGGCTGCACGAGCGTGGTTCCGGATCCGTTCGCGGTGAGCGCCACGGTCAGTCCGGACAGCAGGGCGCCGGTGGTGGAC
>Ga0207428_10003894_pt1 | contig 14315 bp, 11 predicted proteins | sample RhiMethybrSRZTD1_FD_187600 | JGI IMG/M metagenome (GOLD analysis project Ga0207428, IMG submission 187600) | Populus rhizosphere microbial communities from Tennessee, USA - Rhizosphere MetaG P. TD hybrid SRZTD1 (SPAdes) (version 3) | ecosystem: Host-associated > Plants > Roots > Rhizosphere >... | reverse complement strand
TGGCTCGACCAGATTCGAAAACTCGTCCGCACCTTTGATGACTGTAGGCGACACGTCCAGCCTGGGTCGGAAATAAGACCCGAACAGATCGCGGTCCGACGCGATGAGGGTCCGATTCGCTTCGTCGATCGCCGGCGTGATCGGAATATCGAGGAAATGCCCGTCGCATTCCATGTCATTGAGGCTTCGATACATCGTCGACGACGCGAATGGGCAAAAGCTGAAAATGTGCGTCGGCCGCGTTCCTATCGCCAAAGCGCGCTCATAGGCGGAAAAAGTATCTAGAAGACTCTGGCGATCTTCCATCGGAAAACCGACAATGAAACCGGCGTTCGGAGTTATGCCCGCTTCGCGACACTGCGTCAGGACGGCCAGAGATTGTTCAATCGGCACATCTTTCTCAATGCCCTTGAGAACCCGCTCGGAACCACTCTCGATGCCGAAATAGATCGCGTTGCAGCCAGCTTCCGCCATCAATTTCAGCAGGTCGGGATCGACGGTGTCAGTCCGCGCGCTACAAGTCCATTTTACCGGCGAGCCGACGGCGATGAGCGCTTGACTGAGAGCCGTCACCCATCGCTTATCGGTCGTCAGCAGATCATGGGTGAAGTGAACGCGCTTGGAATTGTATAGTCGCTGCACCAATTGGATCTCTTCAAGAATCCGCTGGGGCGACTTAACACGATGCCGGCGTTGCCAGAAGGGAGCGGTTGAACAGAAAGAGCACTGAAACGGACAGCCGCGACCGACTTCGACGAAGATCTCTTCCTCCGCGACGCCCGGATACAGGTCATATGCCGGGATCGGCAGATCGTCCAGATTCGGTATGAGCGGCCGTTGACCGCCGTCGAGGATCTCGTCCTTCGATCCACGCAGTAAGGCCCCTGGCACGGATTCCCGCTTCTCTCGCTCTAAAACTGAAATGAGATCCACCAGGGTGTCCTCGCCTTCGCCAATGACAATAGCGTCGATCTCGGGGCGGCGCATCATCGTCTGCCGCGCCACCGCGCTGGCGTGCGGCCCTCCAAGCACGCAAAGGCAGTCAGGCCGCAACCGTTTGACCTGCTCCATCACCTGCAGCACATGATGATAGGAGTCGCACTCGGTCATAAAACCGAACACATCCGGCTCCTCAGTGCAGATAAGCTCCGCGGCGTTCTTATAAAGCGAGTCGTCCAACCGGATTTTGCCGTCCACAATCGCCTTATTGAAATCGAACAGCTCGGGGTCGGCTCCCAGTGACTTGCGTAACGCCGAAGCCAATGACAATAAACCCACCGGCGCAAAACTATACATGGCCGATGGATCGGGCTTGAAATTACTTTGCAATACGGCGGCGTGCCGCACATGGGGGCTTGTCGCTAACATGATTCGCATAGACATGTCTCCAGATTCCTGAAACATCCGCATCTTATCCCAGTAGCATCCCCTGTGGATTCGATGTGGACGTAACGTTGTTACTTCCCGTGACCGACGGTTCGACCGTCGCTCCGTCCGACGCTCCAGCATCCGAACGTTCCACTAAGGCCGTTCGCATAATCAAAGTGAGTTTCTCGAAATCGGACGCCCCACAACCGATATAACGATTGTTGCGGGCATGCGACAGCGCCGGGCAGCGCGACGAGCAGTGAAACTTGGGATCATTCACCACACACCCCTCGCACGTCTTCTCAAAATTATCCCAAGAAAATTTGCGAATTTCCCAGTCCGAACGCCAGAACTCCGCGAACGAGCGCCCGCGAACATTGCCGGACGAGAGGATCTTTTCGCCCGCGCACATTGTGCAGGGGTACACAACTCCGTCCGCGCAGACATAACAAAGAAACCGCCCACTGGAGCAGCGCCTCGTCATCGACCCGAGGGTCAATCCATAATTGAAGATCAGGCCGACACAGAGGCCGGCTTTCCTGTGATATTCGTGCTCCCATTCGCACTCACGAATCCAAAATTGCGCCGCCAGCTCGGCGTCAGCCGTCGTGTTCTGAAGATAACTATGCAATTTGCCGCGACCGAGAGGGCTGAACGGCACGCTGCGCACCGATACGCCGTTCGACTCAGCCCACGACATCAGATCCTCCAGATGATGAATGTTCTCCCGATTGCTGTTCGTCATAATGTTCGTTAGAAAGCCGCTGGCCTGGCTGCGCAGGATGGCCTTGGTGGCGACAGCAAAATCGTGCTGGGCGCTGATATGCAAATTGTCGAGACTGACGCTGATGATGACGCCGTCCCGCGGTATTGAGTCGAGTAGCTCCTGCGTGAGGAACATTCCATTGGTCGCGACGCCTACCAACAAATCTCGCTGGCGCGCATGACGTACAAGTTCGACGAAATCGGGGTGCAGTGTCGGCTCACCGCCGGTGAAGGCGATCGCCCACACGCCCATGTCCGCAAATTCATCGATCAGTCGGTGAAATTCAGATGTAGGCATTTCATCCTGCCTCGCATCGCCTCCCTCGATATAGCAGTGAGGGCAGGTCAAATTGCAGCGGCGTGTCAGTTCGAGCCAGACGAGTGGCGGAGTGTTAAGGTGAAATCCTTCGCGAACCTCAAGTTCAGTCAGTAAGTGGGGTTCGATCTCCTCCATTGAAGCGCCATGCGCCAGGAGAGGTCCGGCGCTCGGCTTTGTGAGCGCGATACTGCCGTCAGGATATCCGACGATGTAGCCGAAATACTCTTGATTATAGCGAACGAAGGCGCCTTCTGAGGCAATCATAAACAGTCCTCCTTAAATAGGCGATACAGGTAATAGGTAACGCCAGATTTCATATGGCGGCACACGAGGCTACAAGCGCCTGGCGCGTCATCGTCTTCGAAACAATCTGTCCGTCAGACCCAGCCTGGCGGGCTGAAGAACGGCGCGCCCGAACCAGGTATGGCCGCGCCAGCGCTAAACCGCTCACGCGGCTCCGAGACTTGCGTATATACCGTCCCATAATGCGATCCGCGCCGCGATCGCCGACTGCGCGGATTGCTTCGCAATCCGCCAACTCTCCACGTCGCCACCAGCCATTTCGGCCAGCGCGTTAAGTCCCACAGGGCCGTGCTCAGCGCCATCGATCTCGATATGGCGGTTGACGTAGTATGCAAACCAGCGCGCCTGTCGCGAGTCTCCCCATTGAGGCAAGAGGCGTAAGAACATTTCCGGAATTAAATCTTCGCGGCCGAAAAGAAAAGACGCCAGGACTTCGATGGTCGTCCCGTCTCTGACGACCTGCATCGTATTCGAAACGAATCGCCGCACGCTCCAAGGCGCGCCGACCGCGGCAAGACTGGACTGCGCGTCGACGCCTTCACGCACCAGGTCAATAAAGCGCAGAATCGGTTCGACTGAAGCCCTCGCCTCTTCCATCGCCGCCAGATAGAGCCCCAAATGGCTGGCGACATGGCCGTCCGGATCGATATCCGATTCCTCACTAAGGATGACGCTGTTGATGAATCGAGCCAGCGAAGGCCGGCTCGGCGGCAACCAAAGCTCTTGCAACGAAGTCATATCGCGTTGGAGCCGCTTGGCCAGGCACATGAAATCCCAGACCGCGAAGACGTGATGACTCATAAACAAGCGCAGCCGCGGAAGAGAATCAACTGCGTTGTAGATCGAATGACTGAGAAGCTCTGTCCGAATAGGCGCAAGAGCGGCCCTCAGATCATTGACCGCTGCAATCTCTAAAGCGCTCGCGGGCGATGAGAAAGCGGAATGATTCATAGAAGACATAGTTGAGTCATTACGTGAAGACATCTGCGCCCTGTCTATATTCAACAGCGCGCCGTTTCAGGTTATTTGAAGACTATGCAAATTAAAGCTGATTGCTATCAGCCACTTGGGATGCGCCACCAGGCGCAATCAAGTCGCTCTTTGATGTTAGTCAGAGGCTTGCCCTTGGGATAATTCGTGAGGAAGCAAAGTGGAACGAAGCTTTGGTTGGATGCCCCGCTTTCGACGTCTAGCGCATGACTATGAACGATTGCCTGAACCCCTGACCGGGTTGCATTACCTGGCATTCGTCATACTGATGTTAAAGAATGTTGCCGAAATACTGGCCCAAGGTTAACAACACGCTCTAGAGATGCTGGCCGAGCTGCAGACTCGTTGGAGAAAGCCGTGGTTGTAGTCATGAACATGGCTTTTTATTCTGCGCCTCAAGCGGTGAAACGGGAAAACCTTTGAGGCTGGCTAATGGCTCATTGACATCACTATGATTTGTTAACGGATTGAACAACGTCCGCATTGTCTTCATTAAGCGTATTGCACGCATATCCATTATACTTGGTGAGAGAGGCGATCAGATCCAGCGCGGCCTTGGCGATTTCAGGATGATGGCGCCTCTTTGCGTAATCGTGGACGCGGACCATCACATGCGCGATCAACGTCTTCAGGACCGGCCCCTGATGTAACAGCCCCGCTTGCTCCAGCGCCGCCGCGTAATTTTTCGCCAAAGCCAGCCGGTGGATGTCATCATCCTTGCGAAAAGCCTGCGCCACACGTTTTTCGCAATCATGCAATCGCCACCCTGAAGTGATTCGCGGGTTCACCGCCACTTTCGCCCCCCGACACAAGGCCCTGAAGAGCATCTCCCTGTCCGCATACGGCCCTGTCCCACTCCTGTATCCTCCCATGGCCCGCGCCACCGACGTTTTGTAGAGCATGCAACTGTGTTGCGGTCCGTCATACTGGAGCATACTGACAATCGACCTCTCAGCCGCGCCAGAAACACTCGTCATATGGCGAAGCAGTCGTCGCTCGCGCCGGCACATCGGTTCCGGGTTGTATAGCAGCGGTTCCCCCTCCCTGAACCAGCGATTGATGCTGATAACAATATCCACTTGCGGCTCCCGATAGACGATTTCGAGGTCATGCCAGATCCGGTCGGGAAATAGCACATCGTCGCTTTCGTGGAACAACACAAAATCTCCGATCGCATGCGACAATCCGACGTTCCTTGCCATGGATATGCTCATCGGTTTAGAGGAGACGATAAGACGTACGCGCGGTTCGTAGCTTCGAGCGATTTCGACGGACGAATCGCTCGAACAATTGTCTACCAGAACAACCTCAACGTTCGGGTATGCCTGCGCAAGACATGACTCTATCGAAGCTCCCACGACCTTTGCATGATTGTCCAGAGGGACGACGATCGAGACCACCGGCAATTGGTCAGATTTGAACGCCATATCCGAATTTGGAGATCATATCTAATGTATCTCCTGGCGGGCGCAACTATAGCGAAGCAATTGAAGGCGGCTTATACAAGAACACGCTGGCCCGCAACGGGCGGGGACAGCATGCGCATGCCTGATTTTGCGGGAAACCGCACGAGCAATATTGTAAACGCTGGGGAATGGAATCCATGTTTGGGGCTTTAAAATCACGCAGCTTCAACCTCGAAGATGCGCATTTGTAAAGATGCGGAACGCTTGAGCCGATTCCTTGGGTTGCTAGCGCTAATCTTTACCTGGGCCTTTGTTGTTAAGCTAGTGTCATAGAACTGAAATTGAAGAAACATAGCTATCCGCCAAAGAGCATCTTCTGCCGAGGAGTTAATATCTTGCGTCGTTTAGTGACCAACTTCGAGCGCTTCGATGTCGCTGTCCGGCGAAAGGTTATCAACCTTTTGTCCTGTAGTTAAGGGAAGACTATTAATAGCTGATAAGGCAATATGGGCTGAGATTGCTCTTTTTATTACACGTGTGTTGGTTAAGTAATCAGGCCAGCAAGACAAGCTATCGCCTTGTGAGTCACATACTTGTACTCAAAAGCTTTTTGAATTTGCGCTGGTCGCCCGCGAAAAGCGCGAAGTCCAGCAGAACTTGGTTTCACCGGCCATGATCGGCGTCGGTTAGCAACGGCCCTTCATCAAGCTCAAGAGGCCAAAGTATACCATCAAGTTCAAGCTCCCCGCTATGTCTATATTGCCAAAGATCCGCATAGAGCTCAAAAAAGTGGCGATCGTCTTCGTCTAGCTGCCAAAACAATGCTCAGAACTTAACACAATGGCTTGCACAATCTCCGGCGCGATGAGACCGAAAAAATCCGGGGGAGGTTGGGTAAAGTTCTGTAAAATCGCCACATGCCCGAACCTCCTGAACTAAACATCTACCAACTCAAAGGGTTCTGGTGCAAATCTGATGATTATGGATAATCCTCGGCATGACCCAACTTCCTTCTGAGAAGCATGAACTCTTCAAAGGCCGCCATTTCAATTATCTCTTGATCATTCGGGCCGTACGATGGTATGTCACTTATAAATTGAGCTATCGCGACGTGTGCGATCTGATGGCGGAGTGCGGTGTCACGGTCGTACATACCACCGTTTTGCGATGGGTCCAACGCTTCGTTCCCGCCTTCGAGAAAAAATGGAAGAACTACGCGCGCCCTGTCGGCTCATCCTGGAGAGTCGATGAAACCTATATCAAAGTGCAGGGTCAAGGGCGCTATCTCTACCGCGCGGTCGATAAACAAGGCCAGACAGTCGCTTTCCTGCTGACTAAAAATCGGGATCGATTCGCCGATTATCGCCGAGCGTTCTTCGCCTTCCGCCCCTCCGCGCTGGGTATGCGCCTCTTCCCCTGCCAGGATCTCGATCCGATGCGCGGCCAGATGAGTGGCGTATTCAAATTCGCCTACTGCCGAGCTGCCCAACGGTTCGAAGAATTTCACGACAAGTTGAGTTTGCCTGCCTTCGACGCTGGCTTCGATTTCATTGATTTTCCCCAGCACGGCCACATTGTTCGCAGGTTTGAATTCGCGTTCCAGTCTGCCGCGTTTGACCCTGATACTGTAAAGATGAATTCCCTTCTCCGCAGCGATTTCCGCCAAATCCTCCAATGCCTTTTCAATAGTCGCGCTCTGCGCCAGCCTGAGACGCAGGCTCGCGCCGTCAGTAGCCACCGCGCCAGACGTTGCTCTGCCTTATGAAACCGATTGCAGGCGCCTGTCACCGCAATCTGCCCGCTCAAAGTATGCATATACTTGAAGAGCAGTATATGAAACGCGCTTTCCCGCCTGATTATATTTTGTAAAGTCCTAGCATCGATTTGCAGCGCTTCGCCTGATATCTGCACACGGACCCAGAGCTTAATTCCGTTTATTTTCGTGATCACCGATAGTCCGGCTACGCCTTCTCTACCGATGGTTGCGATCTCGATGACGGCGCCAGATCTTGCGGCGGCGAACAAAGAGACGATTCCGCTTGTGATAAACCAGGTGTGATCGGATGTGGATCTGATATCGTAGAGCGTACTGCCCGCTTCCAGTCGGACTCTTTTAAGGCTCGGCCTCAAGCGGTCGTGGACGGAGGTCGGAAGGGCGACTAACACCCCGTTCTCATTAGGGAGCGAATTTACTAACATATCGCGGTCTCACTGTCTTATGTTACGTAAACTCCGTCTCTGGTGGATTATCGCCGCTGGAAGATTCATCGCTGAATTCGTCTTGAAAGAAGTACAGGGGTGAGAAGGCCAATCATTGCCATCTTATTTCCACGAAAATTTCCAACGACCTTTAGTGATTACTCCGCCAGCTAAAGCATGGCAGCAATGCTCAGGCACGCTCGCCCTATGTGGGCCACGTTCCGCCTAATAGGCTCAGTCCGAGCCGTAGGATTTCTAAAGCAGACGCATGATCGCGTGGAACCGACAATCCGCAACTCTCACCACGAGCGGCCTCATTCGATTCGAAGCGCTACCATTGGATCTACCTTTGTCGCACGTCGCGCCGGGAGGTAGCTGGCCAGCAGCGCCACAACTATCAATAACAGCGCGGTCGAGCCGAAGGTCAGCGGATCGGTCGCGTTCACGCCAATCAAGATCGGAATCTCGAAGATCGAGCTGGTCAGGATTTGCGTCAGCGCCAGCGCCAACAGCAAACCCGCGCTCAATCCATAAACCACCAGGATCATTCCCTGACGCATGACCAGGCGCAGAATTTTCTGTTTATCCGCTCCCAGAGCCAGGCGAATGCCGATCTCGCGCGTGCGCCGGCTGACGGCATAAGCGACCATGCCATAAATGCCTATGACGGCCAGAATTATGGCCAACAGCCCGCAGCCGCCGACAAGCAGGCCGAACAGGCGATAGATATAGAGAAGTGGGCCAAAGCTGTCGTTCAAAGTCAGGACACCGCCAACCAGTATGGTTTGATCGAGCGCTTGAATTTCGCGGCGCACGGGCAGAACCAGATTGTGAGGAGCGCCTTCGGTGTGAACCAGCATCGTTGCGCTCGTCAAGTGCGTCTGCGACAACGCGAAGGCGTACCAGGGGAGAAGTTCCGTTCGCAGCGATTGAAACCTGTCGTCGCGGACGACCCCGACGATCTCGCACAATTGGTCCGGGCGCTTCCCGGCGGACCTTATCAAGTGTTTCCCGAGCGCCCGTCCGCCGGCGAAGTAGCGCCGCGCTAAGGCTTCGTTGACGACCGCCACGCAGGGCGCGTCTTCGCCGTCGCGTTCGTCAAAATCTCGTCCTTGCGTGATTGGAATGTTCATGGCCGTCAGGTAGCCCGGGCCGATGGTGTCTGTCTCAAGCGCCATGTCTTCGCCGGGAGACGGCTGATAACCCTCGATTCCGACAGGGCTGCGCGCCCGACCCAGCAACCTCACCACCGGCAGGCGGTCGGCGAAAACTACCGAGCGCACGCCCGGCAAGGCGCGTGTGCGCTCGGCCAATCGCCGGTAAAAATCCTGGCTGCGCGCGCGGTCGTATTGGCGCTCTTCCAGCCTAATCGGCGCGACCACTAAGTTGAGCGAATCGTAGCCCTGATTGATTGGATTCAGGTTTCGCAAGGTGCGTATCACCAACCCAGCGCCGGCCAATAACACAACCGATAATGCGATCTGCGCGACGATCAAACCATTGCGCAACCGGGATTGGCGCCTGGCGCCGGCAAAGACATTCGCTCCGTCTTTCAAATTCCCGATCACATCCGATCTGGAAGCTTGCAGCGCGGGCGCCATGCCGAACAACAAGCCGACCAGGAACGAAAACGCCAAGGTGTAAAGCAACACGCGCCAATCCAGCTGCAGGTCTATTGCGAAGCGGATGCCTTGAAATGCCGGTAGCGAAGCCGCCAACGCATTCATCAACCAGATCGCCAGCAGTACGCCGGCAGTGGCCGCGAGCGCCGCCAGCGCCACGCTTTCAGTCAACAACTGGCGCACAATCCGCCAACGCGCGGCGCCCAGCGCCAACCGCACAGCCATCTCTTTGCCCCGCGCCGTCGCCCGCGCCAGCAACAGGTTGGCCAGATTCATGCAGGCGATCAGCATTACCAAATTGATAATCGTCAGAACCACCGCGATGAAGGCATAGGCCCCGGCGCCCTCTCCGGGATGAATTCGGGTCTCGCTTTCAGGCAGAATGGTCACCGACTTTTCGAGCGTGGCGCCAGTCTCGGCGCGCTTCCGCCAGGTTTCAGGATAGGTTTCCCGCAATTGGCCCGAGATCAAATCGAAACGCGCGCGCGCCTGTTCCAGCGTCGCCTCGGGCTTGAGCCGCCCGACAATGAAGAGCCAGTCGGCGCCACGACTGTTGAGCAGCGACATGTCGTCATCCAACCGCGGGATCATCATCACCGGTACCCACATCTCGGCCGCCAGCCCGCGAATCATTCCTGTATACTCCGGCGGCGCAACGCCGATCACTGTCAACGCCTGGTTGTTGATCTTGATCGGTTTACCGATCAGCGCGGGGTCCGCGCCAAAGCGCCAGCGCCACAAGTGGTGGCTGATCACAACCACGGGATGCGAGCCGGGCGTTCGATCTTCCTCCGGCAAAAACGTGCGACCGCTGAAAGCCTTGACCCCAAGCACGTCGAAATAATTGCCGGAGACCATTTCTCCAATAACCGGCTCCACTCCGTCTTCTCCGCCTAACTTGAATCTCTTGGGTCTATATGCCGCGAGGCCGGAGAAAACTTCTCCCTGATCACGAAAGCTCAGATAATCCTGGTAACCGGCCCCCCCATAAGGGTTCCGCGCATCGCTGCTGTAAAGCTCGACCAACCGTTCGGGCTCGGCCACCGGACGCGGGCGGAAGAGGACGGCGTTGATAATGCTGAAGACAACCGTGTTCGCGCCGATGCCGAGCGCCAGCGTGAGGACGGCAATCGCTGTGAAGCCAGGGTTTTTCACCAACATTCGCGCGCCGTAGCGCAGATCCTGCATCAGCGTCTCGATAAAACGAACACTCCACATCTCGCGACTCGCCTCTCGGAGTAATGTTTGATTGCCGAATTGCCGCTGCGCCGCATACCGCGCTTCCAGTGGCTCCATCCCGGCTTCAGCGTTCTCTTTCGCCTTCATCTCCAGATGGAACTTCATCTCCTCTTCCAGTTCACTGTCGAATTGATCCCGCCTGAGATAGAAGAACAGCCTACGCCATAGTTGAATGAGCTGATTGATCATCATTGACTCGCCTCACGATGGTTGCATCACGCGCATAATTGCTTCCAGGATTCGTTCGAAGTCGGCGACTTCCTGCTTGAGTTGTCTCCGTCCGGCAGGCGTTAATTTATAGAACCGGGCGCGGCGGTTATTCTCAGATTGTCCCCACTCCGCTTTCACCCAGCCTTTAAGAGCCACGCGTTGCAGCGCTGGGTAAAGCGAGCCTTCTTCGACTTGGAGCACATCCCGAGAGATTTGCTTCAGGTAGAGGGCAATACCATACCCGTGCATCGGTTCGGCGATACGATCCAAGGATTTGAGGATCAACATCTCCAGAGTCCCCGGCAACAATTCGGTTTTATCTTGTCGTTTATCTTTTCCCATAGATTATCTTCCATAGGCAAGCTATGGAGAAGATGGGCCCAGTGAAAGAGGATGTCAAGATCCAAGGCGACTACAGGCCCGGAATTAATAATGGACCAGTCAATCTACAGCGCGAGAGAATGTGGTGAGGCGAGGGAAGATACGGTATGTTGTAGATGAGCGCGAAATGCGGTCTGAAACAGTTGTTCAAATTACAGCATCAAGCAGGCCTCAAAGGTCTGATTGGGAGATTCGCTTTCCCCTCTTGAATATTGATCAAATTCCACATAATTCGGCGTGGCATGGCGTGGTTCTATCGCTATTATGCGAAAGAGTTGAGTCCGGAAGATGCGAAAGCGTATGAGCGAGCCGAGATCGCCGCAAAAGAAGAGCATGCGGGTTTGTGGCGTGATCCGGCGCCGAAGCCGCCGTGGCTTTTCAGACGGGGAGAGCGCGGCGCCGAGGTGAAAGCGCAAGGCGGGAGGCCGACGACGCCGGCGACCGGGCCGATCATCGGCAACCGCGCCAGTAAGATTTACCAATTGTTAGGGCGGCTTTGCGCAAGGTTGCTTCGGTATGTGTATTCATACTCAAAAGCAAAACGAGGATTCCAAAATAGCAAACAGCAGGAGAGTTGTTGTGGGCAAGACGTACAAATATGGTGTGTATGGTATAGGGCGCATTGGCAAGGTGCATGCGTCCATCGTTCAGGACCAAGGTCATAAGATTGTAGCAATCGGCGACGATGTGCAAGCTGCGGTGGTAGCCGCTCAGGATGAACTTAATATTGGCGGGGTGAAAACGTTTCATGATCCAGCCCATATGGCTCGTGATATGACCGGCGCCATAGATGCCATCATCATTGCCTCGAACACAAAGAATCACGCCAAAGACACCATGCCGTTTGTCGAAGCGAAGATACCGATATATCTGGAAAAGCCCTTGACGGATGGGTTGCAGGAGGCCTTCGAGTTTGTAGCGGCAATTGGCCGCGATCCACATCAAATTCAGATTGGTTTGCAGCGACGATATGACCCGGCATTGCTCTACACCCGGAAACTGATCCAATCTGGTGTGATTGGCGAACTCCGTGAAATCCGCTGCATACTCCGCGACCAATTTCCTCCACCGTCAACCTACAGCAGCAGAGGATTGATTATTGACATGGGGATTCATGTCGCTGACGAAGCGATCTTCCTCATGAACGAATTCCCAAACGAGGTTTGGGCGAGCGTGCATCACACTCGGTTATACACCAGCCCGATTGACGAAGGTGGCGACACAGCCTTTGTTACTTTCACGACACCGTCGGGTGTGTTAGGGCGTCTTGACCTCAGTCGGACGCATTCCTCTGGCTATAACAATGAAACCTACATCATTGGAGCCAAAGGCACTATCCATACGGGTCGTTTTGCCGGGTATCCTGGCCCCATCCACGTTGAGGTTTGGCAACCTGATGGCAAACTGCATCCCGAGTCCAAAACCTTTGAGATGACATATCTGAAGGAGAAATACCCGGAATTTCTGCCTCGGTTTGACATTGCTTATCGTCGTGCCCATCAACAGTTTCGTGAGGACATCGAAAGCGGCGCGCCCTTTGCTGTGACGCAAAACGAGATCTTAGATGCGCAGGTCTTTGCCGAGGCTGCGCACCGCTCAGCTCAGTATGCGGGTGCACGTTACCAGATGCAGCGATATGACGATTGGCAGGAATACAAGGCCTCCTGCATCGCCAATGGACTAATAGACAACGATTGAGTCTCGCATATTAAGTGGCGCTTCCCTTGAGAATTTATCTCAAATGGAAGGTCAAAACCGAGGTTCGCGGGATGGGCGAATTTGTCGCCCGCGAGCGTGGGAGGCCTTCGGGCGAAGGGGTCGGATTTAGAATGTCCTCCGCAAAGATCTCTTGGTTTTGAAAGAAACGCGAAGGAAAAACAACTGTGTCCTTGCGGTGAGGCGTCGTGCTTGGGGACCGCTGGTCGCATATCCTCCGTTGATGTCATATATCTTTTTCAAGGAGGCTCTTAATGAAATCAGCGATTCCATCTGATTTACTCAAACTCAAAAAACGATTCGAGGCTTGGCGAAAAACTCGCGCCAAACGATCCAAAACTCCGGATCACCGTGACCCTTCGGCAGAATGGCGTCGGCCCTAATAAAACCTGTGCCGACGCCATTCTGCCGAAAGGACACGCATGAGCCGAACTCCGCCAATGAGGTAGCAGCGGCGAAGGCCCTGGATAAGAAGCTGAAGGCGGTTGAAGACCTCTTGCTGCAACCCGTCGCGCACGAGAACGACCCGAAAGCCTACCGCGAGCCGATGACCATTGACTTCCATTACCTGCATTTGCTCGGACAGGTCGGCAACGGCGCGGGCGATATGGCGGGCAATCCCGGCTTCAAACCGACAGATCAGAGCAAGGAGTTTCACGCCATTCTCAAACGGCGGCTGGACGATGCGCTGGGCAAACTGAAGACGCTACTGGATAATGATGTGGCGTGTTTCAATCAGACGACAGGCGCACAGGTTGGAGTGAGCGCCATGCCATAGCTAGAGTCGTGCGGCGGGCCGAAGGTCATGGCCGCCCCGCCGCCTGGCTCTGGCTCGATGAGAGCACACGTTTTTCAGGCAAGCGAGCGAGATCAATCATTCGCCCTTCCTTCATAACTGATTTCAGTCTGCGGATGTTGTGTATGTCGGCAAGAGGGTCGGCCTCCAGAATCAGTATGTCCGCCAGCTTGCCGACTTCGATAGTGCCATATTCGTCAAGCTTGCGGCAGGCGAGAGCGCCGTTTCTTGTGGCGGCGGTAATCGCCTGGGCAGGCGTCATGCCGAGTTCGACCAATCCCTCGATGCCGACGATCGTGCCGATGCCGTGATTCTGATTCTCCGGTTTTGGTTCGCGGGAGAGTTCGGGCGCCGCGCCCCAGTAGTTGTCAGTGCCGACGGTGACAGCACAACCGGCTTGAATCAGCCTCTGCGCGTTTCGCCGTCGCACTTCGAGACTGACGCCAAGGTCGGCGTCCCGCCGCCGTTCTTCGGCGGCGGTCTTAGCGCGGGAGTCCCCCTTCTTCTCAGCCTCCTGAAGCTTCTTCTGAGCCTCCTCTTTGGTCTTCAGGTGTTTGCGCCATGCCTCGCCGGTCATCGTGTTCACAAGCATCGAGCAGATCACGTTCCGCTCCCGGATCAGGCGGACGAGGTCGTCCGGCGCCTCTCTGGGCGTGAGGATCTCCGGATGTTGAATCAGGTCAATCCCGGCCAGAATCGAGAGCCGCAACCCTTCGATGGTAGTGGAATGAGTTTCGGCCACACGCCCGCGCTTATGCGTCTCCTCTACGATGGCCTTCTGCGCCTCCGGCGAGAACCCGATGAGCGTGGGCTGCGAGAAGTGGCTCGTCCCGCCGTATTTGAGAAAGTCAGGCCCCTTATCCAGGTACTTGTTAATGGCGACGCGCAATTCCTCACGCGACATATCCATCAGGTCTTCACCGCCGCCCTGGGTGATGGAGTCATTCATCTGCTCCTGAAAGAGCGTCAAATCTCTTTCGGGAATCAGATTGAAGCTTACA
>Ga0207428_10003893_pt1 | contig 14318 bp, 12 predicted proteins | sample RhiMethybrSRZTD1_FD_187600 | JGI IMG/M metagenome (GOLD analysis project Ga0207428, IMG submission 187600) | Populus rhizosphere microbial communities from Tennessee, USA - Rhizosphere MetaG P. TD hybrid SRZTD1 (SPAdes) (version 3) | ecosystem: Host-associated > Plants > Roots > Rhizosphere >... | reverse complement strand
GATCGTCCTGGTGGTGCCCGAACTGCCCAAGACCCGGTCCGGCAAGATCATGCGGCGCCTCCTCAAGGACGTAGCCGAAGGCCGCGACGTCGGAGACGCCACCACCCTGGCCGACAACACCGTCATGGCGCAGATCGCGGCATCACTGAAGAAATAAGCACAAAACCGCACTTCGCAGGGCCCGGCCGTATCCAGCGGCCGGGCCCTACGTGTTTCCCTGCCCAGCGGGCTGTCATAAAAAGAGCCAGAATGTTGTTTTTCGATCTTTCCTGTTCTCTTTTGCGAGGTTATAGTCATTCCTATGTGAGGTGCCTCACAACCAGCTGAATTTCAAGGGAGAGATCATGGCAGCACACACAGAACCGTCCCGTACCGCCGGCCCCGGCCGTCGCACCATCCTGAAAACCATGGGCGTGGGTGCGGCCGGGCTGGCCGGCGTGCCGCTGCTGGCGGCCTGCACCGGAGGCACCGGACCCTCCGGCGGAGGCACGGAATCCTCAGGACTCACGTTCGGTTCAGGATCCTCCGACGAGGTTCCCAAGAAGGCGTACCAGGCAGTGACTGACGCCTTCACCAAAAAGACGGGCAAGACCGTCAGGACCAACGTGGTTCCGCACAACGACTTCCAGAACAAGATCAACTCCTACCTGCAGGGCTCGCCGGACGACACCTTCACCTGGTTCGCCGGCTACCGGATGCAGTACTACGCAGGCAAGGGCCTGCTCGCTCCCGTCGATGATGTCTGGGAGAAGATCGGCGGAAACTTCTCGGATGCCCTGAAGAAGGCCTCCACGGGACCCGACGGCAAGATGTACTTCGTGCCGAATTACAACTACCCGTGGGGTTTCTTCTACCGGAAGAGCCTCTGGGCGGAGAAGGGGTACGAGGTTCCGGAAAATTTCGACGCCCTCAAGACCCTGGCGGCCAAGATGAAGGCTGACGGCATCATCCCGATCGGCTTTGCCGACAAGGACGGCTGGCCCGCCATGGGCACCTTCGATTACATCAACATGCGGCTCAACGGCTACCAGTTCCACGTGGACCTCTGCTCACACAAGGAATCCTGGGACCAGCCGAAGGTGTCCGAAGTGTTCACCACGTGGTCAGCGCTGCTTCCCTTCCAGGACCCGGCAGCCCTGGGCCAGACCTGGCAGGACGCGGCCAAGGCGCTGGCGGCCAAGAAGACCGGCATGTACCTGCTCGGCTCCTTCGTCACCCAGCAGTTCACGGATCCCGCCGTGCTGAAGGACATCGATTTCTTCCCATTCCCGGAGATCGCCACCGAAGGCCGCGACGCCGTCGAGGCCCCCATTGACGGCCTGCTCCTGTCCAAGAAGGGCGGCGAGAACGCGGCGGCCCGCCAGTTCATGGAATTCATCGGCACTCCCGAGGCCCAGGACGCGTACTCCGCCGTGGACGCCTCCAACATCGCCACCGCCAAGGGCACGGACACGTCCAAATTCAGTGAGCTGAACAAGAAATGCGCCGACACGATTGCCAACGCCAAATCGATCAGCCAGTTCTTTGACCGCGACGCCCTCCCCGCCATGGCCAACAACGTCATGATCCCCGCCCTGCAGACCTTCCTCAAGGACGGCAAGATGGACGTCAAGAATCTCGAGGCCCAGGCCAAGACGCTTTACGCGGCGCAGTAGCAGGCAGGGGATTCCCATGAGCACGACAGCAAGAGACCTGGTCCCGCCGGAGTCCAGGGCACCGTCCGGAGCACGGGCCAAGGGCGTCAAGAGCGGGAAGGTCCGGCGGCTTTCCAAACGGGACAAGATCGTCCTGTCCCTGATGGTCGGCATTCCGACGCTGATCCAGCTGGTGTTTGTCTGGCTGCCCACGCTGATGTCCATCGCGCTGAGCTTCACGCGCTGGAACGGCCTGGCCCTGACCGACATCAGGCCGGCAGGCCTCGGCAACTACCAGTACATCTCGCAGGACTACCCGCCGTTCTGGCCGGCCATGCAGCACAACCTGCTGTGGCTTGCCTTCCTGGCCCTGGTGGCCACGCCGCTGGGACTTTTGCTGGCCGTGCTGCTGGACCAGCAGATCCGCGGGAGCAAGATCTACCAGAGCATATTCTTCGCCCCCGTGATGCTGTCCCTGGCCCTGATCGGCATCATCTGGCAGCTCTTCTACCAGCGGGACAACGGCCTGCTGAACTTCCTGCTGGGCACCTCCGGCACTCCGCAGGCCGTTGACTGGTTCGGTGATTCCTCCGTCAACATCTGGGCTGCCCTGGTCGCGGCCACCTGGCGGCATGCCGGCTACGTCATGCTGCTGTACCTGGCCGGCCTCAAGGGCGTGGACCCGAGCCTCAAGGAGGCCGCGGCGATCGATGGCGCGAATGCGGTGCAGACCTTTTTCCGGGTGGTTTTCCCTGCCATGCGCCCCATCAACGTCGTGATCGTCGTGATCACCATCATTGAGTCGCTGCGTGCCTTCGACGTTGTCTACGTCATCAACCGCGGCACCAACGGCCTCGAGCTCATCAGTGCCCTGGTGATCCAGAACCTGGTGGGCGAGGGGCAGGTGATCGGCGTTGGCTCGGCCCTCGCGGTGGTCCTGCTGGTGATCTCCCTGGTCCCCATCGTCTTCTACCTCAGCCGCACCTTCGGCAAGGAGAACAGAGCATGAGCACCTCAGCCACGCGGGCAGGCCTTCCAGCCTCGCAGGGGTACCGTTCCGGCAGCAAGCCAAAGCGGCACTACGGAACCCACATCTTCCTCACGGTCATGGCCGTCATGTGGCTCATTCCGCTGGGATGGGCTCTCTTCACGGCCCTGCGGCCCATCGCCTCCACCAATGAATACGGCTACTTCAGCATCGGCGGCGACTTCAACTTCGACAACTTCGCCCAGGCCTGGACGCAGGGCGGCATCGCGAAGTACTTCTGGAACTCGGTGATCATCTCCGTTCCGGCCGTCCTGCTGGTGCTCTTCCTGGCCTCCATGATGGCGTTCGCCGTCAGCCGGGTGAGCTGGAAGTTCAATGTCACGCTGCTCATCATGTTCACAGCCGGCAACCTGCTGCCGCCCCAGGTCCTGGCGGCGCCGCTGTTCGAGATGGCCAAGCACTTCGAGGTGCCGTATGCCTTCAGCGATTCCGGCAACATGCTCAACACCTACATCGCGGTCATCGCGGTGAACACAGCCTTCCAGATGGGTTTCTGCACGTTCGTCCTCTCCAATTACATGAAGGCGCTGTCCCCCGACCTGACCGAGGCTGCCCTGGTGGACGGGGCGGGCATCTGGCGCCAGTACCGGGAGATCATCATGCCGCTGTGCCGGCCGGCCTTCGCCGCGCTCGGCACACTGGAAGTCATCTTCATCTACAACGACTATTTCTGGCCCCTCATCTTCATCCAGAGCGGTGACAGGCTTCCCGTCACCACAGCCATCAACAACCTGCAGGGCGAATTCCTGAACGACTACAACCTGCTGGCGGCCGGGGCCGTGATCACCGTGATTCCGACGCTGATTGTCTACCTGCTCCTGCAGCGGCAGTTTGTTGCCGGGCTGACTCTTGGTTCCAGCAAGGGGTAGGCGAAGATGGCAGGAGCAGCCACGCCGCCGCCGTCACCGCTTGAGAGGATTCCGATGCTTCCCGCCGCCCGTCACCAGTCCATAGTGGATGCCGTCCAGCGCGAGCGCGTGGTCCGGGTCTCGGATCTCGCCCAGCAGCTGGGTGTCTCCCTCATGACCGTGCGCCGGGACATCGAAATGCTCGAGGAAAGCGGACAGGTGGAGCGGATCCACGGCGGCGCCAAGCTGCCGGGCGACGCGAGCACCCACGAGCCCGGGTTCGAGCTCAAGTCCACCCAGCTGACGGCGCAGAAGCGCGCCATTGCCGTGGAAGCCGCCACCATGGTGCATGAGGGCATGGCGGTGGCCCTCAGTGCGGGCACCACCACCTGGGCGCTGGCCAAGGAGCTCGTGAACGGGCCGCGGATCACCGTGGTGACCAACTCGATCCGGATCGCCGACCTCTTCCATCACGGTGCGGCGTCTGGCGGCCCGCGGCACAGCTCAACGGTGATCCTGATCGGCGGCGAGCGCACGCCGTCGGACGCCCTGGTGGGTCCCATCGCCACCGCCGCGCTCAAGCAGCTGCACCTGGACCTGCTGTTCCTCGGCGTGCACGGCATGGACGCCGACGCCGGCTACACCACCCCCAACCTCCTGGAGGCCGAAACCGACCGCGCCTTCGTGGCTGCCTCCCGCAAGGTGGTGGTCCTGGCTGACCACACGAAGTGGGGCACCCAGGGCATCAGCACCATCGCGGAACTTGAGGAAGCCGACGAGGTGATCAGTGACGCCGGCCTGTCCGGCGAAGCCCAGCGGATCCTCCGCGACAGGGTGAGCCGGCTGCGGCTCGTCTAGGCCGCCGCAGGTCCGCAGCCGCAGGATTGCCTGACGAGCAGCCGGGTCGGAAAGACCCGGTGCCGCGCGGGTTCGGCGCGGTCCGCGCCGACAAGCGCGCGCACAGCGGCCTCCGCCATGGCGCGCACGGGCTGCTCAACAGTAGTCAGCGGCGGCCACGAATACTCCGCCTCCACAGAGCCGTCGAACGATGCCAGCGCCACGTCGCCGGGCACGGACAGTCCCGCTTCATGAAGGACCCGGAGTATGCCGATCGCCTGCATGTCCGAGCTCGCAAAGATCGCCGTTGGCCGGTTCGCCGAGGCAAGGAGCCGCTGGCCGGCCGCGTATCCCCCGACCCGGGTGAACGCGCTGCGCGCGATCGGCCCTTCGGGCAGCCCGGCGTCCTTGAGGGCCTGCAGCCACCCGTCCTCACGCGCGTCCCCTTCGTTGCCTGTGGTGGTACCCATCGCCAGGCCGATGTTGGTGTGGCCGTGCCCGATCAGGTGCTCCACGGCCGTGCGGGCTCCTTCGGCCAGATCCACACCCACAGTGGTGAAGCCTGCGGACCTCTCGCTGTGGCTCAGGAGCACGAACGGTATCTCCGCAGCCTGCAAGTCGGCAAGGTCCGGATCCAGCAGCACACTCGCCAAAACCACGCCGTCCACCTGCCGGGCGGCGAGGTTCCGGATGTTGCGGCGCTCCTTGGCCAGGTTCCCGTCCGAGTTCGTCAGGAACAGCGCGAAGCCCAGTTCAGCCGCTGCGTCCTCCACAGCATGGGCCAGCAAGGAGAAGAAGGGGTTGCTGTTATCCGGGATGATGAGGCCGATTGTCTCCGTTGAGCCCAGCTTGAGCGCACGGGCCGCGGCGTTGGGGCGGTAGCCCAGAAGCCTGATGGCTTCGTGGACCTTTGCTTCCGTGGCCGGCGCCACCTTCTTGGGGCCTCCGTTCACCACGTAACTGACGACGGCGGTGCTCACCCCGGCGTACCGGGCAACATCCTTGCGGGTCACCTGGGTTCGCGGGGCGGGCACTGCTGGAGTCGTCATGGTGTCCATGCTAGCTACAGCGCCGCCGGGGCGTCGCCGAAGTCGCGGATGGCAAGGCGTTCGCCGTTCTGCTGGGCCGAGGCATGGGCCACGATTCCGGGAAGCGTGAACCGCGCGGCGACCCAGGCGTTGACGGGCGGCAGCTTACCGGTGTTGACCGCCGTCACGAAGTCGTCCACCAGGAACTGGTGGCTGCCTTCGTGGCCGGTCGGCGCGCCGAGGTACTCGTCCGGCAGGCGTCCGCGGTCGTGCACGGGGGCAAGGCCGGAGATGAAGGCATCGCGCAGTTCGGGGGCGACGCCGGCCAGCGAGGGATCATCGAGCGGGATGCTGGGCCGGGTTTCCACCTGGTCGGAGATGTCGTGGACGTTTTCTTTGTCCTGCCACACCGTCACCTTCGCGATCTGCTCGAAGCTGGCCTCGGTGCCGAAGAAGCGGAACCGGGATTCGCGGATGTGCGACGGGTAGCCAACCCGGCGCATCTCGTTGGTGCGCATCGCGCCGCCGTCGTTCAGTTCGAAGAGCGCCGTGGCGTTGGAGAAGTCGTTGCCGAACATGCTGACGTCCTTGTCGAAGACGCCGTCGCCCCGGTCGTCCTTGACGCCGATGCAGCTGACGCTGACCGCGTGCGCCGGCAGCACCCCCAGGACGCCGCCGATCGCGTGGGTGGGGTAGAGCATGGGCGGGTAGCTGGCGGTCTCCTTCCAGCGGTCGCCGCCGCTGTACTGGTAGGCGTCATAGAAGCCGAGGTCCATGTCGTGCACATAGTCGCCTTCGCTGTAGAAGATCCGGCCGAACTTGCCGGCGGCATGCTGGTTGCGGGCATAGACAGTGGCGGGGTTGTAGTAGCTGGTCTCTCCCATGGCGTAGACGAGCCCGGTTTCCTTCACGGCCTCGATGATGCGTTCGATCTCCTCTTCGGAAACCGCCATGGGAACAGCCGAGTAGACATGCTTGCCGGCGCGCAACGCCTGCTCCACGAGCGGCCCGTGGGTCCAGCGCTGCGTGAAGATGGCGACGGCGTCGACGTCGGAGGCCAGCAGCTCCTCGAAACTCGCTTTGATGCCGTCAAGCCCCCATTGTTCCAGCGCCGCGGCCGCGCGTTCCGGCCGTTCGTCGACGACGTAAACCTCAGTGACTCCCGGGTGGAGCTTGAAGAGGTGGGCGAAATGGCCGCCGAACTGTCCGACGCCGACGACTCCGATTGAAAACGCCATTGTTTACCTTTCCCTGGCTGGCCCGCAGTTCCGGGCGCGAATGGCCCTAAGTGGGCTTGCTGAGAGTCTGTCACTGCAATCTACTCGAGTCAACGGGTTAGCGAGGTGGAAGCGTAATTTTCACTGTTTATAGGCAAAGGGGCTTGCCACTCCGAATCTACTCGTGTAGATTTCCATCCAGTTGTTACCCACATCACAGTCAGGAAAGGGTCGAAGATGACCACCCTTACCAAGCAGCAACAGGACCCGGCAGCCCGGACCGGACTCCCCAAGGCAGGGAAGACCCGCAGGAGCCTCACCAACCGCCTCGGCGACCTGAAGATCGCCCTGTTCTTCATCCTCCCGGCGATGATCGGCTTTGTTTTCTTCTATTTGGTCCCCACCATCCGGGGCGTCTACCTGAGCTTCACCGAGTACAGCATCCTGGGCGAACCCACCTGGATCGGCGTCAAGAACTACACCGCCATGCTGGGCGACGAGCTGTTCTGGAACGCAATGGGGGTCACTGTCCAGTACGTCGGCCTGAACATCGGCTTCCAGACCGTCATCGCCCTTGGACTGGCGCTCCTGATGCACCGCGTCGCAAAGTCCACATTCATCCGCGGCGCTTTGCTGCTGCCCTTCCTGGTGGCGAACGTGATCGTCGCGCTGCTGTGGTTCTGGATGCTCGACTACCAGATGGGCATCGTCAACGAAATCATCAGCTGGATGGGCCTTCCCCGCATCGCCTTCTTCGGCAGCGAGGAATGGGCCATTCCCACCATCGCAGCCGTCAACGTGTGGCGCCACATGGGCTACACCGCCCTCCTGCTCTTCGCCGGCCTGCAGTCCATCCCCAGCCACGTCTACGAGGTTGCCTCACTCGACGGCGCCTCCCCCACCCGGACCTTCTGGAGCATCACCATGCCGCTCCTGCGCCCCGTCATGGTGCTGGTGCTGGTGGTCACCGTGATCGGGTCCTTCCAGGTGTTCGACACCGTGGCGGTGACCACCGGCGGCGGCCCCGTCAACGCCTCCCGCGTCATCCAGATGTACATCTACCAAAAGGCCTTCGGCGAATCGGACTTCGGCTACGCATCGGCACTGTCCGTCATTCTCTTCCTCATTCTTGCCCTGGTGGCCTTCGTGCAAATGAAGTTCCTCAAGGGCAACGAATCGGATCTGGACTAAGGAACCCCAGCCATGAGCACCCCCACACTTACCCGCAAGAAGTCGCTCCAAACCATTCCCGTCAGGAAGCCGGTCAATTGGCGCCGCGTCGGAGCCTGGGCACTGGTGGCAGTCGCCGTCGCCGTCACCGTGGCGCCCTTCCTGTGGATGCTGCGCACCGCACTGTCCAGCAACGCCTCGCTGGCATCCAACGCCGGCAACCTTCTCCCCGCGGACTTCAGCCTCGGCGCCTTCAAACGCGTCCTCGGGATGCAGAGCCCGGAAGAAGCCATCGCCGAGGGCGGCTCCGGAGCCGCCATCAACTTCTGGCTGTACCTGCGGAACTCGATCATCTTCGCCAGCGTCACCACCGCCGGGCAGGTCTTCTTCAGCGCGATGGCGGCTTACGCGTTCTCCCGGCTCCGCTGGCCCGGACGGAACGCCGTGTTCGGCCTGTTCCTGGCCACCATGATGGTCCCGCCGATCTTCACCGCGCTGCCCAACTTCCTCATGATCAAGAACCTGGGCCTGCTCAACACGTTCGCCGGCATGACGCTGCCGTTCCTGTTCATGACCCCGTTCGCTATCTTCTTCCTGCGCCAGTTCTTCCTCAGCATGTCCCGGGAAGTGGAAGAAGCCGCCATGCTCGACGGCGCCAAGCACCTGAGGATCTTCTTCCAGATCGTCCTGCCGAATGCCGCTGCACCCCTGGCCACCCTGGCCCTGCTGACCTTCATCGGCCAGTGGAACGAATACTTCTGGCCGCTCCTGGTGGGCCAGGACGAAAGCGTCCGCGTGCTCACCGTGGGCCTGGGCGTCTTCAAGTCCCAGTCCCCGCAGGGCGCCCCGGACTGGACCGGGCTGATGGCCGCCACCCTCGTGGCTGCCATCCCCGTCCTCCTGCTGTTCATCGCCTTCGGCAAAAAGGTGGTCAACTCCATCGGCTTCTCCGGCATCAAATAGGCCACTCCCTCCAGGCAACCCCGTCAAACCGCCGCTTCCGGCACCCCCTTGCACCACCCAAGAAAGGTCCATCATGAAAAAAACCATCGGCGCCGTCGCTGCCGCCGCAGCCATCGCCCTTTCCCTGTCCGCCTGTGGCGGCGGATCCCCCGCCGCGTCCACCGAGGCCAAGGGCGAAATCAACTACTGGCTCTGGGACGCCAACCAGCTCCCCGCGTACCAGCAGTGCGCCACCGACTTCACCAAGGCCAACCCGGACATCAAGGTCAAGATCACCCAGCGCGGCTGGGACGACTACTGGACCACCCTGACCAATGGCTTCGTCGCCGGAACGGCACCGGACGTCTTCACCGACCACCTCTCCAAGTTCCCGGAATACGCCTCAAAGAAGCAGCTGCTCGCCCTGGATGATGCCGTCTCCAAGGACGGGGTCAAGCTCGACGTCTACAACGAAGGCCTCGCCGACCTCTGGGTGGGCCAGGACGGCAAGCGCTACGGACTGCCGAAGGACTGGGACACGGTCGCCATGTTCTACAACAAGAAGCTCGTCAAGGACGCCGGCTACACCGAGGAACAGCTGAAGAACCTTGACTGGAACCCGCAGGACGGCGGCAGCTACGAGAAGGCGATCGCCCACCTGACCGTGGACAAGAACGGCGTCCGCGGTGACGAGGCCGGTTTCGACAAGACCAAGGTGGCCACGTACGGCCTGGGCCTGGAGAGTTCGGGTTCCGGCCAGGGCCAGACCCAGTGGAGCTTCCTGTCCGCCACCACCGGCTGGACCCACACGGACAAGAACCCGTGGGGCACGAAGTTCAACTACGACGATCCCAAGTTCCAGGAGACCATCAAGTGGTGGGCAGGTCTCGCTGACAAGGGCTACATGCCCAAGCTTGAGACGACCGTCGGCGCGAGCGTCTCGGACGCCTTCGGTGCCGGCAAGGCCGCCATCAACACCAACGGTTCCTGGATGATCGGCCAGTACACCGGCTACAAGGGTGTGGAAACCGGCATCGCCCCGACGCCCAAGGGACCTGACGGCAAGCGGGCCAGCATGTTCAACGGCCTGGCCGACTCCATCTGGGCCGGCACCAAGAACCCCGCTGCTTCCGTGAAGTGGGTCGAGTACCTGGCGTCCAGCGCCTGCCAGGATGTCGTCGCTTCCAAGGCCGTGGTCTTCCCCGCCATCAAGAGCTCCTCCGAGAAGGCTGCCGCTGCCTTCAAGGCCAAGGGCATCGACGTCAGCGCCTTCACCACGCACGTCACGGATGGCACCACCTTCCTGTTCCCCATCGCTGACAAGGCCGCCAAGGTGGACGGTGTCATGAAGCCCGCCATGGACGCGGTCGTGTCCGGCAAGAAGGATGCCAGCTCCCTGACCGACGCCAACGGCCAGGTCAATTCCCTCTTCAAGTAGGGAAGAAACTGGGCCAGAATCAAAGCCCAGGCATCCACCGCAGCACCACGTTCGCGGGGCCGGCACTGGCACACACGCTGTGCCGGCCCCGCAACGGCTTTCCCCACCTTCCGCTTTTGCTCCTCACGAAAGAGAATTACCTATGGATCCCTTGCATCTCCGTTCCGCCGGCACCAGCCTGGTGATCAGCTTCAGCAGCGGGGAGGCCGAGGTCATCCATTGGGGTGCCGACCTTGGCCCCGAGCTCCCCGACCTCGCAATCCTCGCCGGACCGATCCCCAACTCCGCCATCGACGCCACCGTCCCTGCCGGGCTTCTCCCGCAGGCGTCCTCAAGCTGGCGCGGCCGGCCGGGGCTGCGCGGCCACCGCATTGCCGACGGCGTCTCCGGCCTCGACTTCTCCGCCCGCCTTCGCGTTGTGCACGCCGCCGCCGCGGGCAACTCGGCAGTCGTGGTGCAGCAGGATGCCGACGCCGGCCTCACCGTGGAGTCCACGCTCGCACTGCACGACGGCGGCCTGCTGGAACTGCGCCACACCGTCACCAACTCCGGCACCTCGCCTTTCCAGCTCGACGAACTGGCCACCGTCCTCCCGGTGGCGCCGGACGCCGTCGAACTCCTGGACCTGACCGGGCGCTGGTGCCGGGAACGGCACCCGCAGCGCCGGCCCATCCAGCAGGGCACGTGGGTGCGCACCGGACGCCACGGCCGCACCGGCCACGACTCCTCGCTGCTGTTCGCAGCGGGCACCGCCGGCTTCGGCAACCGCCACGGCAGGGTCTGGGCCACGCACCTGGCCTGGAGCGGCAACCACGAACAGTTCGCGGACACGCTGGCTGACGGGCGGACCATGATCGGCGGTTCCGAGCTGTTGGGCCCCGCCGAGGTGGTCCTCGGCCCCGGCGGCAGCTACACCACCCCTTCGCTCTTCGCCGCCTACTCCGACCGCGGCCTCGACGGAATCAGCGAGGCGTTCTACAGCTGGTTCCGTTCCCGTCCGCACCATGTGCTGCCCGCTGCGGGAGGCGGTAAGCCCCGCCCCGTGGTGCTCAACACCTGGGAGGCCGTGTACTTCGACCACGACCTCGGCGCCCTGATCGAGCTCGCCGACTCCGCCGCCGACCTCGGCGTGGAGCGCTTCGTCCTGGACGACGGCTGGTTCCGCGGCCGCCGCGACGACAAAGCCGGCCTGGGCGACTGGTACGTGGACGAGACCCTGTGGCCGGACGGCCTGACTCCCCTCATCGAAGCGGTCACATCCCGGGGCATGGAGTTCGGCCTGTGGGTGGAACCCGAAATGATCAACCTCAATTCAGACGTCGCGCGCGCCCACCCGGACTGGATCGTCGGCCCCGCCGCGGCCTCGCACAAGGATGGCGGCCGCCTGCCGCTGCAGTGGCGGAACCAGCACATCATCGACCTCGTGAACCCGGAGGCCTGGCAGTACATCTTCGACCGGATCGACGCCCTGCTCCGGGAGAACAACATCAGCTACCTCAAATGGGACCAGAACCGGGACCTCACAGAACACGGCCATGCCGGCCGCTCCTCGGTCCACGAGCAGACCCTTGCCGCGTACCGCCTGTTCGATGAACTCCGCAAGGCCCATCCCGGCGTCGAGATCGAAAGCTGCTCCTCCGGCGGCGCGCGCGTGGACCTTGGGATCCTGGAGCGCACAGACCGCATCTGGGGCTCGGACTGCAACGACGCCCTGGAACGGCAGACCATCCAGCGCTGGACCGGCATGGTGGTTCCGCCGGAGCTGGTGGGCGGGCACATCGGCCCCACCACGTCCCACACCACGGCGCGCACCCACGATCTGTCCTTCCGCGCCATCACGGCACTGTTCGGCCACTTCGGCATGGAATGGGACGTCCGCGAGGTCCAGGGCGCAGAGCGCGACGAGCTCAAGCGGTTCATCGGGCTCTACAAGGAGCACCGCGGACTGATCCACAGCGGCAGGATGGTCCGTGCGGACGTTCCCGACGACTCACTCATGCTCCACGGCGTGGTGGCGGCCGGAGAAGCGTCCCCCGGCGAGACGGCAGCCCTGTTCGCCCTGGTGAGCACGCGGACGGCGTTTGCCGAGCAGCCCGGACGGATCACTGTCCCGGGCCTTGAAGCTGACCGCGGCTACCGCCTGGAGGCTGTGTTCCCGGCACCGGGCGACGCCGACTACGCCCACACCTTCACGCAGGTTCAGGCACCGGCCTGGCTGGCCTCCGGAGCGGAAGCCAGCGGCAAGTTCCTGGCGGAGGTGGGCCTGCCCATGCCGAACCTGAACCCGGAGCACGCGCTGCTCCTGAAGGTCACGGCGCTCTGACGGATGAGCCGGGCGGCTGCCGGAAGATCTTGACGGTTCCACCTTCAGGATCACCTGGCAGCCGCCGGGCAGGCAGGGCGTAACGAAAATCCCGCGCACAAGTCGACCGGCGGCACGACGCGATAGATTTGCATCCATGACTGAAGCCCCCTCCGCCACCGAAGCCGGCCGCGGCACCATCCTTGTCCTCAATGGCCCCAACCTTAACCTGCTCGGCACCCGCGAGCCGGAGAAGTACGGCACCGCGACGCTTGCCGACGTCGAACAGCTGGCAAAGGACGCCGGAGCGGCGCACGGGCTGGACGTTGAGTGCTTCCAGTCCAACCACGAGGGCGCACTGGTGGACGCCATTCACGCGGCCCGCGGCAAGGCGGTCGGCATCGTGCTCAACGCAGGCGCCTACACCCACACCTCGGTAGCGATCCGGGACGCCATCTCCGCCGTGCAGCTGCCTGCCGTGGAGGTCCACATCACCAACGTGCACGCCCGCGAGCCGTTCCGGCACCACTCGTACCTCTCGGACGTCAGCAAGGCGGTCATCGCCGGCGCCGGGATCATGGGGTACCGGTTCGCGGTGGAGTACCTCGCCGACCTGAATGCCGGCAAGGCCTGACAATGGCCGGCGCGGCCCTGGGCACCGCGGACTGGTACCGGCATTTCGGCACGGTTGATGCCCCCGGCTCCTCAGCCTGCTATGCCGACTGGTCGCTCCACATTGCCGACGATCCCGCCCTGATCGCAAGGATCGACCAGTGGCCCCACAACAAGCGCCAGCCGCTGCTGCTCCTGGCGGCCGCGCGCTATCTGGGCGCCACGGTATCCCCCTACGGCGAGTTCCGGAACTTCCTGGACCGGAACTGGGACGACGTGTCGCGGACGGTCCTGTCGCGCGCCACGCAAACGAACGAGGTGGGCCGGTGCGCCACCCTCCTGCCGTCACTGGCGGCCATTTCCGCCGCCGAACGAAAGCCCCTCGCGTTGATCGAGGTAGGCGCTTCCGCCGGGCTTGCACTGTTCCCGGACCGCTACGGCTACGAGTACGACGACGGCACAACGGTCACGCGGCTGGCCCCGGAACCCCGCCCTGACGGACAGCCGCCGCTACCCGAGCCGCCGGTGCTGCGGTGCGCCGTCTCCGGCGCGGTTCCCTTGCCGGACGGGCTGCCGGAGGTGGTGTGGCGGGCCGGGATCGACCTGAACCCGCTCGACGTCGGAAATGACGACGACGTCGCCTGGCTTGAAGCGCTGATCTGGCCCGAGCAGGACTTCCGCCGCGAGCGGTTGCGAAAGGCCATCGGCGTTGCCCGCGAAAACCCGCCGCTGCTGGTTGCCGGCGACCTGAACCAGCAGCTGGTGTCCCTGGCCGGCCGTGCGCCGGCGGACGCGGCGCTGGTGGTCTTCCACAGCGCCGTCATGGGCTACCTCAGCGCGGACGGCCGTGCACGGTTCCGCAGTACGGTGCAGGACTTGGCGGCCGGCCGCGGGTGCCACTGGCTGTCCAACGAGGGCGAAACGGTGATTGCCCAGGAGGACGGGTCAGCCGTGGTTCCGGAGATGGCGGCAGGCAGGCTCCGGGGAAACTTCCTGCTGCTCCACAACGGCCGGCCCGTGGCCATTACGGGCCCCCACGGGCAGAGCCTGGAGTGGCTCTAGGGCGGCCGTGCGGCTGCTGTGAAGGGCGCCAATGGCCGGATGCCCCCTACTTCTCGATGCACTTACTTCTCGATGCACTTACTTTTGGATGCACTGGCCTGACGACACGGCGGTGCTGAGGCTCGGCGCCCGCTCCGCGACGGGCCGAAGGTCGACCATCGGGATGGCGAATCCCAGAGC
>Ga0207428_10003892_pt1 | contig 14319 bp, 8 predicted proteins | sample RhiMethybrSRZTD1_FD_187600 | JGI IMG/M metagenome (GOLD analysis project Ga0207428, IMG submission 187600) | Populus rhizosphere microbial communities from Tennessee, USA - Rhizosphere MetaG P. TD hybrid SRZTD1 (SPAdes) (version 3) | ecosystem: Host-associated > Plants > Roots > Rhizosphere >... | reverse complement strand
GCGACTCAGGAGGGCGCCGGCCTTTACGGCCGTCGTGGTCCTGACCCTTTCGATCGGTGTCGGGGTATCGACGGCGGTTTTCAGTGTCGTCAAGACCGTCTTGCTGGATCCGTTGCCTTACCCAGAAGCAGGGCGCCTCGTCAGTATCGTTGAGACCATCCCGGCAGACGAAAATCCGCGCGGCGTCGCCGAACAGCGCCTGCTCATGGAGGAGCAGAAATTCTTCGAATGGCGAGCCTTGACGAGAACGCTGTCCTACATGGGCGCTTTCGTCACGTCGTCGGCGACGATCAGTACTGGCGATGGGGCATTGCGCGCGGTCATCGGCCGTGTGTCACCAGACATCTTCCCGTTGCTCGGGGCGCGGACAGTGCTGGGCCGCTCACTCATCGAGCGCGACGAGCGCTCCGATTCTCGTGTGGTCGTCCTCAGCCGCGAAGCATGGACTTCCTACTTCGGCGCCTCGGCCGATGTCGTTGGGCGAACCGTCACGCTCGATGGAGTCGCCCACATTGTGGTGGGGGTCCTGGCCGAAGATTTCAATTTCCCTTCGGCGGAGACACAGTTCTGGATTCCGCTCGTCCACGCACCGGCCGCCTCCGACCGTGAACGGTTCGTGAGCGTAGTGGCACGCCTGCGCGATCAGGTTTCCATCCAGGATGCCGCCGCCGAGGCCGATGTCATAGGCAGACGGCTGGGAGGACAGTTCGCCGGCGATCCGAAGCAGTCTCACACGGCGCGCTATCAGGTGCAGCTCCTGCAAAGCCAGATTGCTGCGCCCGTCGCTCCCGCCTTACGTCTGTTCATGGCCGCTGCGCTGCTCGTGATGCTCATCGTCACGGCGAATGTTGTTACCCTGCTGCTCTCACGAAGCACACGTCACCGGCACGAAGCGGCCATCCAACGAGCACTGGGCGCCGCCCGTGGCCGCATCATCCGGCAGATCCTTGCAGAAGCGATGGTCCTGGGATCGGCAGGCGCGATCATCGGGTCGGGGATCTCGTACGTGAGCTTGGAATTGTTGAAAGTGATGGCCAGGGTCGACGTTCCCGAGCTCTTTCAACTTGCGGCGCGCCAGCAATTCGGAAGCGGCTCCGTGTTTCCGCGGGTAGATGAGCTTGGCATCGAGCCGAGCGCTCTGGCGTTTGCGATCGGACTCGCTCTTTCAGCAAGCATCATCACTGGACTTGGACCGGCCGCGCAGATCGTCGCCGACGAGCGGCGTCCATTCGCAGACGGCGTGGCCTCCAGCCGGCCTCTCGCCGTATCGAAGAACGGTGCGCGCATCCGGAACGCGCTGGTAATTGGCCAGGTTGTGATTGCAACCACGCTGCTCGTGGCCGCGGTCCTCCTGATCCGCAGCTTTGTGCGGATGTCGCAGGCACCGAGGGGCTACGACTCGACCAATGTGCTGTCGTTTCAACTCGTGCTGCCATCCGAGTACCCGGTCGCCCGAAGGGCAGTGCTCGCCTACGAGCTCGCCACACGGCTGAATGCACTCCCAGGAGTGTCAGGCGCCGGCTTTGCAAACCTCCCGCCTCTCGCCGGCGGGGCACTTGCGTTCGGTGTTTTTCAGCCCCCTGGAAGGACGCTGCAGGAGATGCTGCGAGATCCAGCCGCGCCCCAGGCGCGCTCGGTCAGCCCGGATTACCTTCGCGCCATGGGTGTGCAGCTTCTCGAAGGGCGCTGGTTCGACGCGGCAGATAACGCCGGCAACGCGCAGGTCCTGCTCGTCACGCGCGCACTGGCTCGCCGCTATTTTGGATTGCGAAGCCCGATCGGGGCGCAGGTTCGCCTGCTCCCTGGCTCCCACCCGTGGACGATCGTCGGCGTGGTGGACGACATTCACAACGGCATGCCATGGGAAGAATCGTATTCCCAGTTCTTCATGGATCCCCGACAGGCGCTGGTGGCGCAGCCGCACCTGCCCGAGCCCATGCGTGAGATTGCCGCGCTTGGGACTCTCACCTACGCCGTTCGGGCCAACACCGATCCGGCGTCACTCGTGCCTGGTGTACGGGCCGTTCTTCGCGAACTCGATCGAGCCGCCGCTCTTGATGGCGCGATGCCTCTGCGAGACGTCGCCAGGGCCAGAATGGCGCGGCCGCGGTTCTACGCGGTCTGGTCGGGACTCTTTGCGTTTCTGGCGGCAGCGCTCGGCATCGTCGGCGTGTACGCCACCGTGGCGTTTGCGACCGCACAGCGAACCAGGGAAATCGGCATACGGATCGCTCTCGGAGCACAGCGATCGGCGGTGTTGCGTCTCGTCCTTTCTCGAGGGGCAGGATTGGCCGCCCTCGGCGTCGCCGTGGGTCTGTATGGGGCGTTTCTGTTGTCGCGATCTCTCCGGCCGATGCTTTTTGGAGTGACAGCCGCCGACCCGTTGACTTACGCCACCGTCGGGTTCGTGCTGTTCGGCTGTGCCGTGATCGCATCCCTCGTACCGGCTCTTCATGCGACACGAATCGATCCGATGACCGCCATTCGGCACGAGTAACAAAATGCGGACCAGGCACTCGCTAACATTCGTCGCGCTGACGGTCGCCATGCTGACCGCTATGCTGTCCGATTCGCTTCGTTCGCAGGCTGCGCTCGAGCAGGGGTACGACAGGGCCAAGGAGGTCACGGTGACGGGCATGCTGATCGGAAGTGCAGCGCCGGACCCTCCGTACTCCGTGTACTTGCTCATCTCGACCCGGGATGCCAAAGGGAAGGTGACGCAGTGGGCCGTTGAGGGAGACTCCATCGACGCGCTCCGCAGGCGGGGCCACAAGGATGACGCCCTCAGAATGGGCGAAATCATTACGGTTATCGGGCACCCGGCAAAGCCGGGAAAGAAACCCGAGGAGAGAATGCCGAAGCCCATTCGCGGCGCCCTCGCGCGCGCGTTCGATCTCGCGAAGGAAGGTCACCTGATTCTCGGCACGGAGGTTACGTTGCCGGATGGGACCAAGCTGCCGTTCGGGCGTATCAAATAGCGCACCGAGGCGTCATCCCATCCCGGCAGGGACCGGAAGGACTCAGAATCGCGCCCCGCCGCGCCCGGTGCCGTCGCCGCGCCCTTCGCCGCGGCCGCGGCCGCGGCCACCTTCGGTGATGCCGTCCCAACGCGGATCGCCGAGGCCCCGATAGTCGGCGGGCAGCTTGTCCCAGTCCTCTCCGGTCAAGTCGTTGAGGTCGTACACGACCTTGCCGTCGCGCAGGGTCAACTCGCATCGCAGCCGCTCGGTGCCTTTCAAACGCGCGCCGTGCTGATCCGCGAAGCCAAAGCTGCCCTTTTCCACTCTCAGCACCGCGACGTCGGCAGCGGCGCCCACCGAAAGGTGTCCGAGCTGACCTTGCTTGATGGCTCGTGCGGCATTCCAGGTATTGGCGGCAATCACTTTGTCGAGCGGCATTCCCATCGCCAGGAACTTGCTCATCAGATTGAGCATGTCCTTGAGGCCGGCATTCATGCTGCTGGTGTGCAGGTCGGTCGACATCGTGTCCGGCAGGAACCCCGCCTTCATCAACGGCACCGCCACTCGCCACCGGAAGCTGCCGCCGCCATGCCCGACATCGAAGAGCACGCCGCGTTTCCGGCCGTCGATCAGCGCCTGGCTGGGTCCGAGGGTCTTTGGATCCTGTTCGCCGCGATTGCCACCGTAGACGTGCGTGAAAATGTCGCCGGGTCGAAAGACCTTGTTGAGCAGGTCGTAGAGCGGGCGTTCCGGGCGGCTGCTGCCGAAATCCACCATCACCGGAATGTCTGCGATTTTGCCCACCTCGACTGCGCGCGTAAACGGATCCCACTCCGGACCGGCGTAATGCGCGCTCTTCACCCCGACGATGATGCCTTTGTATTTGAGGGCCATGTCAGCGGTCGGCTTCACCTCCATGTCGTTGAGGTCCTGCTCGTACTTGCCGCCGGCCTGGCCGAGCCCGATGATGTTGATCATCGCGAAGACCCGGGTCCGGGAACGGTCGATGATCTTGTCTTTCATGTCCTCGAAGTTGCGCCAGCCGGAGCCGCCCGGGTCGACGAAGGTCGTGACGCCGTTGCGAAAGCTGAAGCCGTCGGGATAAACGGCCTGGTTTTCGGCAGTGAAGCCCCGGCCATAGGTCGGTCGGTAGGTGTGTGCGTGGATGTCTATGAGTCCGGGAGTGACGTAGAGACCCTGGACGTCGACCGTCTTGAACGCTTGCGCCGCCGGGATGTCGGCCGCCACGGCGGCAACCTTGCCGTCCTTGATCGCCACATCACGGACAGCGCTCAGATTGTTCCGGCTGTCGATCACATGTCCGCCCTTCAGCAGCAGGTCGTAGTTCTGCGCCGACTGCCCGCCTTCGCCTTCGGCTTCGGCGCGGCAGGCTGGCGGGCCGGCGAAGGTGGCGGACGCGGCGGCCAGAAGAAACAGGGCGACTCTCATCTGATGCATCTCAGGTGTCCTCAGCGCAGCCGAAGCGTCCCGAAGGCCTCCGGCACGTGAAACGTGATGCCGTCGGTCGCCCGCCAGGTGTAGTGCTGTCTCGGGTTTGCGCCACTGATTCGAAAAAGACCAATGCGCAACTCCCGGCCCTTTTCGGGTGGGCGAGTATCAATCGCCGCGAACGGGATACGCATTAGACCGTACCAGACACGTGACTGCTCGTCGATGCGTCCCTTGACTTGATAACCGGAGTTCCAGCGCGCACCTTGCTGCTCTTTCGGGTTCCCCCGATCGATCTCCAGATCCACCCATTCGCTCTGCGGCGAGACCTGGAGCTCCTTGTAGCGGCCGATCTGCTCGAAATCCGATCCGATGAACGCTTCGGCGACGTCCCAGTTCCACAGTCGTGACGTCTCGACTGCTGGCTGCGGATCCGGCTTGAGGTTCAACTCGGTGTAGGGACAGATATAGAGAAGGTACAGATGCTCTCGCGTCCAGCGGGAGCGGATTTCCGTCGCCGGCCCCGGGACCGGCTGGCCGGCCCGGTCGAGCCGTGCGAATACCCGCGGCGCATCCACCCACTCTTTCAGCGTCGGGTTCGGATCGAGCGGGATGTCACGGGCGGAAAACGCGCTCTCGAGTACGGAGGCCGAATCGCTCACCGCCGCCGCGGAGAGGATCAGGCAAACAAACACTGTCACGAGCGCAGGCATGGCTTATTTCATCGCCTCGAGATCGACAATCGCCAAGGTATTGAAGTCCGGGACCCAGAACTCCGTCGTCGTATCGGGATGACGCACGTCACTGACCTTCGCTTCGGGAGTGGCGCCGTATGCGGCAAACTTCGCGGGTTGGTAACGCCCCTGCACTCGTACCCGGATGCCCTGCGCGCCCGCGTCTTGCTGGCGCCGGCTACTGAACGAGAGCAGATAGAGCCGCGCACGGCTCTTGTCGCTGGTGAGCCGGGCAATGACGGTGCTGGTGCCATACAGGCGGACGAGCCGTTTGTCATCGCCGAGCTTCGCGCGGACGCGAGCGGCAAATTCATAGGGGTTGGCGGCCGCTTCGGCGGGAAAATCCGGCGTCCCGAGCTGAACGTTCAAGTCGAGTGTTCGATCCGGCGCCGGCACCACCTTATATAGAAGGTTGCGCCGCGTCAGCAGGTTCAACACCTCGTCGAAGAGGGGCGACGGATTGTCGACCACGCCGATGTTCACCAGGTCTGGAAGCGGCGCCTGCTCGTTTGCCTTCAGGAACCGCAGCATCTTTCCCAGGTCCTCGAGATCCTTCGGATCGGGGTTGATGATGGCGTCGACGTTGAAGGCGAACGCTTCGGCTGCGGCCAGCGACGCGGATCCAGCCGGCACCTTCGCGTAGCTGACCTTGCGCATCCCGCGCGCGAATCGCCAGCCATTCGAGTCGATCCAGGGGATGTTGGTGGCCCTGGCCACGTTCGGCAGGTAGCGGACACCGGGGCTGGGAATTTCCCGGTAGGACGCCGCGTCCGGTCCTGTCGGCGCCGCCGCCGCGAGTCCCTGCTCGACCAGGCTCGACGCCGCCGCGGTCAGATACAGCTTGCTCGGAACTGCCGACTGCCCAACTGCTGACGCCAGCACTCCGTGAGTCGCGACGGCCGCGCCCGCGAGCAGGAAACCGGAGATCAGAAGATTCTTCACATAGGAGATCAGGAGATTAGGAGTTATTTGGGTTTTCAAGAAAAGCCTCCTGATCTCGTGACTGATCTCGGCTCCCGCCAGTCATACCGTCAGTTCCGTGTGGTCAATCTTCCTGAGGTCATAGACACCTAAACCAAGCGTCGAGGCATATTCGATGTGTCCCGGCTCGCGGATGGAACGGTTCATGTTGGGGTCGCGCTCCCAGTCCTCTTGCTTCGTACTGAAATACTTCATGTCCCGGTTCCAGACCGAGATGACCCCTTCCTTCTTGCGTTTCTCGTCGATGATGTCGATCAGCAACCGGTCGATGGCGACGGGGTCGGTCCCGAACTTCAACTGCTTGGGATAGAAGCGGTACTTCCGGTCCCTCGAGAACGGGCCCGCGTGCCACACGCCGCGCAGACCATCCATGATGTTGAGCACGGTCCGCGAGCGTAACGGCTCGACTGTCGCCAGCGTCCCGATGAAGGTCAGCGTCTCGGTCTGGGCGTGATAGTGCGAGCGCGCCACGTTGTTGAACTCGCCGTAGGCAATGTTTTTCAAGCAGCCGGTCACGCCGGAGGCTCCATGATCCTTCATGTTCGGGACGTTGATGATCTTCGTGAACTGTTCCGAAACCATCCGGATCAAATACGAGCGCGTATCCTCTTCGCCGAAGAAGTTCACTTCGACGTAGACATCGGGATCGTAGCCAAGCCAGGTGCTGGCGGACTCCACCCGGACACCCGCGGGCACGAATTCGTGGTACTTCGGCAACAAGATCTGCCCGCTGCCGCGCTCGTGGATCACGATGTTGGTCGGCTTGACTCCGACGATCGTCAGGTTTCTCGTGATCTCCGCGACCACGTCCGGCATCGACATCGCGCCCGGCGCACCCGACGCGTTGACTTTGATCCCGACGAAATCCTGAGCGTTGAAGAAGCGCGCCCAGCTGTCGCGCGGGTCCTTGTCGCCGGTCAGCGTCGACATCCCGCGCGCGATCATCGACTGGACGGTGGGCACGTCCACCTTTTCCGTGACTTCGTCGATGACGGTGGGGGAGTGGACCGTGATTACGCGCCCGGGAAAAGCACCCGGCATGCCGGGTTTTGCTGCCGGCTTGTGATTGGTGACGATGTGATATTTCGGAACCGGCCGCGGCTGGAGCGCCGCCAGTGCCGGTCCCGTGGCCATCGCCGACAGAAATTCTCTGCGATCCATGCGACCTCTTCGAAGTCGGCTAAAAACGAGTCGCCGGTAAGGGAAAAGGAGCCTTCTGCCTTTTGCCTTCTGCCTTGACGCCTACGAGTCTTCCACCAACCTGTCAGAACACGTATTTCATTACCAACTGCACGACCCGCGGATCGTTGACCGTGCTCGTGATGGTGCCGAAAGCCGTGCTCTGGATGTTTGCTTGCGGCGGCCCGAAGTTCGGATGATTGAACACGTTGAAGAACTCGCCGCGAATCATCACGTAATGCGTTCCGACCGTCGCCAGCCGCTTGCCGACCGTGAGGTCGGTATTCCAGAAATTCGGCGCGCGCAGAATGCCGATCCCCGAGTCGCCGAATTCACCTTGCGGGGCCGAGCGGAACGCGGAGCGGTCGATCCATCGCTCGAGCGTCGGGTTGTCCACCTCGCCGCTGCCGATCCGGTCCGGCCGCTCGGTGGAGCGGGAGGCCTGCAGCGATGGCGACGAGCTGTCCAGCACCGTGATGGGATATCCGCTGTGCGCGATGACACCGAACTGGATGGACCACCCCCCGGCCACGGCATCGAGCGCGCGGTTCCAGTTGCTGCCGAAGCGGCGGTCCTTGCCGAATGGCAGATCGTAGTTCCCCGCCAGTGAAAACAGGTGCTTGGCGTCGAAATACGCCGGTCCGTAGTTGGAGTCGAGATCGCGGCTGTTCACCGGCGTCGAGGTGGACGTGCCCTGGGCGACGCCGCCGGATCCGAAAAAGCCGCGGCTGTTGGTCATCGCCTTGCTCCAGGTGTAGTTGGCATTGAAGGCCAGCCCGTCCCGCAGCCGCTGCTTGAACGTCGTCTGCAGCGCGTGATAGTTCGCAATCCCCCGCGATGTCGTCTCGATCATGTTCGTGATGTCGGGGTTGAACGGGTAGAGCGGCCGACGCTGTTGTGCCGGCAGCCAGGTGCTCGGTGGGCCGGTGCCCGGCAGCGGCTGGTTGGCGTCGATGGTCATGATGATGTACTTCGAGTCGCTGCCCACGTAGCCGATGTTGATCGAGGATCTCGACCCGAGCAGGTACTCGCCGAACAGGTTCCACTGATGCGTGAGCTGCGGCCTGATATTCGGATCCCACGCGCGAAGCTGTCCAGAGGGACGGTCGAGCGCCTGCAACCCCTCGAAGCCCGTGGCAAACGTGCCCGGCCCGCTCGTCCGGTCGTATGAGACCTGCGATTCGAAGAAGAAGGGCGTGTTGAGGGTCAGGCGCTGGTTGGCGCCAGTGCCTTCCATGTACTGCGTGATCCCGTAGCCGCCGCGGAACACCCAGCGCTCGCCTTTGCGGTAGGCGATCCCGAGCCGCGGTTCCCAGCCGTTGTAGTACGGGTCGTAGAGCGCGCGGCTGTTGCCGTTCTGGCCGGCGAGCTGGAGCTGCGCGTTCGTGAGATCGAAGTTCGCCTGCCGATCGTCCTTCTCGACGAGGGGCGACGTGTACGCCCACCTCAGTCCCAGATTGAGCGTCAGGTCCCGGCTCACCTTGAGGTCGTCCGAGGCGAATGCGGCGACGCGATTTTGCAGGTGGGTCCACGCGTCGGACGTCGAACCTCTGCCCTTGCGCGACACCTGGTCGAGCAGGAAGTCGGCAAACGCATAGCCGGTGAAGTTGAACAGCGTGTACGAGAAGAACCCGTTGTGCCCGTTGTTGCCGGGATAGTACGACTTGCTGCGGTAGTAGTTCCAGGAACCGCCGAACTTCATGGTGTGACGGCCGCGCAGCCAGGTCAGACGTTCGTTCAGTTGATAGATCTGGTTGTAGTTGTCGGTGCCCGTTTCAATGCCGCCGACGCTGGTGATCGTGTTGTCCATCTGAATCTGAGTAAGCCCGCGAAGCGTCTGCTCACCAGGAATGCCGTAGCGGTTGTTCAGCTCGCCGAGACCGAGCGGGTCGAGCTCGTCGCTGAGGTTGTCGGCCCGGCTGTAACCCGCGAGCAGATCGTTGACGATGGTGCCGCCGATGAGCCGATTCCAGTTGCCCGCGACGCTCCACACCGGGTTCGATGCCGCCGACGGGAAGAGCAGAGGCATCGCGGTCTGGGAGGTCCCGGTTTCGGAGGTCTGCTTCGAGTAGCGCACGTAGAGCTTGTCCCTGGACGAGGCGTTCCAGTCGACCTTCACGTCGAACTGGTCGACGTCTTCCTTCGAAGCCGTCGTGCCGCGATAGTTGTCCCGGAAATCGCCGATCGGCCGGTCGACGTTGGCCCGCGGGTAGAGCGTCTCGTCTGCGAACAGGCTGCGCGCGAGACCGCTGAACCGGCTCACCGGAATCTGGTTGTTCGGGAACGGCAGGCCGGTCAGCGGATCGCGGACGACGATCGGCGTCGCCCGGGCCAGCAGGCTGCTCAGATCCCCTTGCCGCCAGGCGTCCGGCACCACGGTCACGAAGGCGTTGGTTGGGGGCGTTTCCTGGCGTCCGCCCTGATAGTCGGCGAAGAAGAACAGTTTGTTGCGCAGGATCGGACCGCCGATGGTCCCGCCAAAGATGTCACGGTTGTACTCCGACTTGGTTCCGCCGAGGCGGTTGGTGCTCCACGGCGTTGCCGCGAGCGCGTTGTCGCGCCAGTAGTAGAAGCCGTTCCCGTGAAGCTGGTTCGAGCCGGACTTGATCACCATGTTGACGACTGCGCCGGTGACGTTACCGAGCTCGGCCGAATAGTTGTTCGTTTCGACGCTGACCTGTTCCACCGCGTCGGGACTCGGCTGGTAGGCGATGGAGTTGTTGATCGCTTCGTTGGTGTCGACGCCGTCGATCGTGAAGTTGTTCGCTTGCTGTAACTGGCCGTTGACGTACGGGCGTCCGCCGCCGCTCAGGCTGTTGAAGTTCGCCATCAGCGGCTGGGTGACCCCGGGCGCATACATCGTGACGAACGACACGTTTCGTGAAATCGCGGGCAGCTTTTCGACCTGTTCACGATCCGCCTTGATCCCGACGACCGCATTCTCCGTCTGCAGCACGGCACCGGTCGCGATGACCTCGACCCGTTCCTGGATGTTGCCGACTTCCATCTTGAAGTCGACGCGCGCGGTTTGCGCGACCGAGAGCGTCACCCTGGACTGGACGCCCTTGAAGCCGGTCAAACCCGCCGAGATGAGGTATTCGCCGATCGGCACGCTCGTGATGACGTAGTTGCCGGCGTCATTGGTGGTGCCGGTATACGCGATGTTGGTGGCCTGGTTGGTCGCGGTGACGGTGACACCCGGAACCGCTGCACCTGACGAATCGGCCACGAGGCCGGTGACGGTCGCCAGTCCCGTCTGGCCCGCCGCAGGCGCGGCCAGGACGAGGCCGCCGAGCGCAAGAAGACCCACACGCCGCACGATCCTGAAAAGCGCGCGCATCGGGATTCCCTTTCTTCATTAGTCGAGGGGCTTCGCCCCTCGAACTCCCCTCCACGCTCGCTCGCGGGGCCCCCCGTGCCCCACTCCGCTCGCGTGGCTCACTCGCTGCGCTCGTTCGCCTCCACCGCGAGAGCTTGTGAAATCAGTTCTGGCTGGCCGCGCCGACGGCCGGAAAGAAACGAGCGGAATCCGAGGAAGTTGTGCCGGTACTTACTGCAAAAGGGCGTGAGAGTCCATTACAGTTTGCTGACACGGTGAATACCCTCATCACGTGCCTCATGTGCGTCGCGGCGTCGGTCGCCCTGACTGGTCCGGCCTGGTACGAGAGGGACCAGCCAACCGGACTGGCGCGTCTCGACCTGACAGAAGAGGCGATGGGCTCGAGCTTTTCGCTCGTCCTGTTCGGCCCCGATCGTCCGGGCCTGGAGTCGGCGGCGGCAGCGGCCATCGCCGAGGCGCATCGCCTGGATCGGCTGCTGTCCAACTATCTGGCCGACAGCGAATGGAGCGCGATGAACCGCGAGGCTGCGAGCCGGCCGGTCCGCGTGACGCCAGAGCTGTTTGCGCTGCTCTCGGCGTGCCTCGACTACAGCCGCATGAGCGATGGGGCGTTCGACATCACCGTCGGCCCGCTCATGAAGGTCTGGGGCTTTTACAAAGGGGAGGGCAGCCTGCCGCAGCGGAAGCAGGTCGAGGCGGCGCTGAATCGCGTGGGGTACAGGCACGTTCACCTTGATCCCGGCCTCCGCACCGTCCGTTTCGCGCGCCCCGGCATGGATCTCGATCCCGGAGGGATCGGCAAGGGCTATGCGGTCGATCGAATGGTCGCGGTCCTCAAACAGGCGGGCGTTCGCAGCGCGCTCGTGTCCGCATCGGGCAGCAGCATCTACGGCCTGGGCGCGCCGCCGGATGCGCCAGAGGGCTGGCCGATTACGATCAGCGCGCCACGAGATCCGTCTGCCGTCGCAACGCATGTCGTCCTCAAGAACATGTCGCTCTCGACGTCTGGCAGCTACGAGAAGTTCTTCTGGGCGGAAGGCCGAGCCTACTCCCACATCATCGACCCGCGGACCGGCTATCCCGGTCAGGGGACGTCGGCCGTGTCCGTCCTCGCGCCACGGACGGTGGACAGCGAGGCCTGGACGAAACCGTTCTTCATCAACGGCCGCGCCTGGGCGTCGGCGCACAAGCCTGCCGGGTTCCGGGTGTTCTTCTGCGAGGAGCGGCCGCAGGCGACGTGCGGGTGGCTGCCGTGAACGGGCCGACTGAATCTGAAAGCTCGAGCTGCGCCCGACTGAACTGGAGGCGGCCGGGATGCTGACGGTAACGATAGAATCCCGCCCGTGACGATGAGCAACGCGCTGACGGCGGGAAGCCGGGTCGGGCCCTACGAGATCATCGCGCCGCTGGGGGCAGGCGGGATGGGCGAGGTCTATCGCGCGCGCGATACCCGCCTTCGCCGCGACGTGGCGCTCAAGGTGCTGCCGGCCGACGTCGCCGGCGATGCCGCGCGGCGTGCCCGGTTCGAGCAGGAAGCGCATGCCGCGGCCGCGCTCAATCATCCCAACATCCTCGGCATCCACGACATCGGCACCGACGGCGCGGTCTTCTACATGGCGACCGAGCTCGTCAACGGCGAGACGCTCGCCGCGGTGATCGAGCGCGGACCCGTTTCCATCCGCGTCCTGCTCGACATCGCCGCGCAGATTGCCGATGACCTCATCTCATATGGTGGCACACCGCAACCGGCCTGGATGCCGGACAACCGCCACGTCGTGCTCGCGCTCCAGACAGCGCCGGACGCCGCGATGCAGTTGTGGCTCGCCGATACCGTCACCGGCGAACGGCACCCACTGACGAGCGGCACGACCAACCTCCACAGCCCGTCGATCGCGCCCGACGGTCGGCGGCTGATCGCGGCCGAAGGCAGTGGCACGTTCGACGTTGTCTCGGTCGACCTGGCGACCGCGTCGGCCCGCGCGCTGATCGCCTCTGAGCGCAACGAACTGATGCCCGCGTGGTCGGCGGCGGATCCCACGCTCGTCTACGTCACCGATCGGAGCGGTCCATTCGAAATCTGGGTCCATCGACCCGATGGCGCCGATCGGCCGGTGGCGACGGCACGCGACTTCAGCGCCGGCGGCACCCAATGGTTCATTGCACCGGCGCCGTCTCCGAAAGGGGATCGGGTCATCTACACACGGATTGAGAGAGGGACGACAGCGCGGCTGTGGATTTCGTCGATCGCGGGTGGGACGCCGATACAGCTCACGAACGATGACGCCGCCGAGTTTCCCGGCTCGTGGTCGCCTGACGGGGCGTACTTCGCCTACTACGCGCTGCGCGACGGCAAGGCCAACCTGATGAAGGTCAAGACCACGGGTCAGGCGGCGCCGGTCCTGCTTCGACCGCCACCAACGGCACCGTCCCCGCGTGGTCTCCGGCGGGTGACTGGATCGTGCACGGCTCGGAGCTCGTGTCGCCCGATGGCAAGACCACGAAAGAGCTCGCCGATCACCGCACGCCCTGCTACACCTTTTCACAGGATGGCAAGCTCCTCTACGGACTCCGCCTGGAGAACGATCGCCAGGTCCTCTACTCCATCGAGATCGCGACGGGTGCGGAGAAAGTGATCGGGACGCTCGCCGATGGCTTCACACCCGGCAGCAATCTGAGCCCGTCGATGCGCTTCAGCCTCGCGCCGGACGGCAAGAGCTTCGTCTACGGCAGCGGGACGTTCACGACGAACCTGTGGATGCTCGAAGGGTTCGCAAAGACGAAGAGCCGTTTCGCCGGACTCCTGCACTGAGGCCGGGAGCATCGCCAGTTCACTGGAGACGTTGAAGACTCTCACCACGAGCCTCACGTGCGTTGTCCCTCAAACAGTCGGGCGTTCGCATCGCGCTCGTGTCCGCATCGGGCAGCCGCATCTACGGTCTGGGCGCGCCGCCAGATGCGCCACAGGGCTGGCCGATCACGATTTCTCGGATCGTGGCTTCCGCCTTCAGGCGAAGTCAGACTGCTAAAGGAGCATTTCATGGCAGAGCCTGTGCCAGGTATCGACTTCGCCAATCTCCCTGCGCCGAACGATGGCATCCTTGTATGGAAGCCGGTCCGCCTCGCCGAAGACGCTAGACGAGAGATCAGATGCTGTGGCGCCGCTCGTACCACACACACGAACGAGCCTCACACGAACGGCCTCTTGACACTCAATCCCCTCCCGTGCAGTATCAGCGCGCTTCGCACGCTGATACCCGTCAGACGGACGCGACGTGCCCCCTTCGTTTCTTGCGTGCGGCCCGGTCGTCAATGCTCCGAACGTCGCTTCCCGGTGTGACCTGGAGGAACAGCCATGCCGTCTCGAATGCTTGTCTGTGCTGCAGTGCTGGCGCTGGTCAGTTCGAGCCCGTCGCTGGTCGAGGCGCAGGCCGACCGCGGGACCATCACAGGGACCGTCGTCGATGTGTCTGGCGCCGTCGTCCCTAATGCGGAGGTCAAAGCCCTGCACGTCGCGACTGGGTCGGAGCGCGTGGCGTCGACCTCCCCGCAGGGCACCTATACGATTCCGCAGCTGCAGGTCGGCGCCTACGTCGTCGTCATCACGGCGACGGGCTTCCAGCGCACGACGCTCGAGAACATCGAGGTCACCGCCGGCGGCAGCGTGCGGGTCGACGGG
>Ga0207428_10003888_pt1 | contig 14325 bp, 10 predicted proteins | sample RhiMethybrSRZTD1_FD_187600 | JGI IMG/M metagenome (GOLD analysis project Ga0207428, IMG submission 187600) | Populus rhizosphere microbial communities from Tennessee, USA - Rhizosphere MetaG P. TD hybrid SRZTD1 (SPAdes) (version 3) | ecosystem: Host-associated > Plants > Roots > Rhizosphere >... | reverse complement strand
GCGTTTACAGCGCGTGGAGATCTCGTCTGCTCGACGACGTGGCGCGCAGGATCCGCCGAAAGAAACATGGTAAAGTTGGATCTGACATCCTTTGATCCCGACGCAGTACCACTGCCCAGGGCCGACATCGCCTTTTTCTGCGCGGCCATCACCAGCATTGCCGCCTGCCGTGAAAACGAAACGCTGGCGCGCCAGATCAACGTTACCGGGCCAGCGCGGCTGGCACGTCGACTGGTGGCCGCGGGCACAAGGGTTGTTTTCTTATCGAGCAGCGCGGTCTTTGACTGGCGCACGCCCCATGTGAAAGCAGACTGTCCGCCTTGCCCAGTCACCATTTACGGAAAGCTGAAGGCGGAGACGGAGGCTGCCTTTTCCGCGTTCGGCGTGGCTGCCTCGATTCTCCGCCTGACAAAGGTGCTCGCGCCTGAAGACAAACTTTTCAACGGCTGGATGGATGCCCTCATCCAAAAAAGACCGATAACCGCATTTTCGGACCACCACATGGCGCCAGTCACGCTTGAGGACGCCGTGAAAACCTTAATGGCAATCTCGGACAGCTCGCAGGCTGGCGTGTTTCAAGTCTCGGGCGCCCGCGACACAAGTTATTACGAGGCGGCGCTTCATCTTGCTTCCCGGCTGGGTGCCGATCCGAAATATGTTATCGAGGCGCGCGCAGCAGAGAGCGGAATGTTGCCGCAGGAAATCATCCGGCACTCGTCGCTCGACACATCGCGGCTTGATGCCCTCGCAGGCTGGAAAGCGCCCGATCCCTGCTCGGTCATCGATGAAGTCTTCCATTCCCGTCTCGCCATCGCAGCCCAGGACCGTCACCTTGAGGGGCAACCTTTGAGTAAAGCCGGCGTCGGACACGGATGACGGGACCTGCTGAAATTTTTCTGTACACGAGCCGGTAATGGATTTTTTTCTGGGTGGAGAGGGCAAGCTGAAGCCTGCCGACGCCGCCGTGGCGATCATCGTTGTGGATGAGGTTAACTATTTGATGCAGCTGCGCGACCAGAAACCGAAGATTTTTTTCCCGGGCCACTGGGGCTTGTTCGGTGGAGCGATTGAGACAGAGGAAGATCCCGCCGCCGGGCTCAAACGGGAGCTCAACGAGGAGCTGGGCCTCGACATATCGGAGTGCCGTTATTTCACGAACTTCACCTTCGACTATGGACAGCACGGCACGGTCTTTCGTCGTTTTTACGAAGTAAAAATCGCCGGGTCAGCGCTCGCCCACCTGACGCTCCGGGAAGGCTCCGGGATGCGCGCGTTTTCCGCGTGGGACCTGCTGAACATAACCCGCGTCGTACCTTACGACTCATTCGCCGTCTGGCTGCACGCAAGCGGCGCCCTCGGGCGATGAATCGCTGAAATATTGAGACCTGAATTTTTTTATGCGTGAAATTATCGGCCTCCTCTGCCGCGGCGGACAGACTGCGGACGCGCTCAAGAAATGCGCCCGCGCCACGGTTTCGACGCCCCCTCATCGCGGTCCCGAGCAGATGCGCTATGGGGCGCCTACAAAGGCATGATAATTGCGAGAAAACAATTATTATCAACCTAAGCTATTGTTCAAATGTATTTCATTCCATCAAATGATCCGCTATTCCTGCCGTCCGTCCACTTCGGCGTAACATCCACCAAACACCCCGTAGGCCACTAGGAATGCGTTTCCTGTCACCAAAAGTTCTGATCATTTCAGGCTTACAGATTGCCTTGACCGTCATCCTGCTGGTCGCTGTTGTCAGGCTGCTCGACCCAAGCAAATTGGGCTACCTCTTACAGGCCGCCAATCCGATCTGGTTGGCAGCGGGCTTTGCGATCCTGTTCGTCCAGCAGGTCCTTGCTGCCGAACGCTGGCGTCTCGTCGCGCGCGGCCTTTCGGTGCCACCACATACATTTTCTTTCTATCTGTTCTGGCAGGGTCTCGGCATGCTTTGCAGTATGGTGCTGCCTTCCATGATCGGCGCAGACCTGACGCGAACCTATGCGCTGAGCCGCCGTACCCCGATCGGCATGGTACTCCGTATTATCCTGATCGACCGCGCTCTCGGCTTGCTTGCGCTCGCAAGCCTCGTGGTCACTGCTCTCGCGATCATGCCGCTGTTTTTTATCATCCACCCGCTGCTGCTGGTTCCGGTGGGCATCGCAATTTGCGGCGCCGTGATCTATCTCGTCCTGACGCGATGGTTCCCAACAATTCAAGGCACCAGCAAATTGATTTCGGCAGGCCGGCTGCTCGGCTCCGATCTCAGGCGTACGGTTGAAGGCAGTGGAAATTCCCGCGTCATTCTGGCTTCACTGTCAATTCATGTTTTGTCGGTGTTTGCTTTTTTTGCATTAGGAAATGCCATCGGTATGCCTAGCATCGATCTCGTTCATTACCTGGCAATTGTTTCTTGCGGGCTCCTGGTCACCATTATTCCGGTCTCTGTTGGCGGTTGGGGAATTAGGGAAAGCGCGTTAGTAATCGGATTTGGGCTGGTATCCGTCGAGCCTGAGCGGGCATTCGCACTGTCGGCAACCTTCGGTCTTCTGGTTATGCTTTCTGCCGCCTTCGCTACCCTAGCCGGCGTTCCTTGCCTTATTCAGAAGCCGGCCGAAGGGGTCAGCCGTGCGCAGTCCAGATTCACGGCGACACACACAGAATGAACCGAACAGGACTGGCGTCTGTCGGCGGCGCAACGGCTGCTACGCAAAGTTTTTCGCGTCATCGGGTTGTACGCCTATCAAATTGCCGATGAAAATCCCTTCGAAAGAGTAAAATCCTCGGCCACCGGAGACTTCGTGTGACTTTTGGTCCGATCTCTATCGCGTATGTCGTTGGGTTGTCCTACTTAAGCGTTCATTTCCTACTGTACGTTGCAATCTTGCGAGATCGGCCACTTTTTCAAACCGAAAAAGTAATTTTTTTTTATCACTTCATTTCAGCGCTCGTCTTTACAGCTGTTGCTCTATTTATTTGCGGGATCCTACCCGATGCGCTTGCCACCGCCACGGCGCTCGGCCTTGTCGCCCTGCACGGTATCTATAGTATTTCTTTTTTGGAACTGTGGTCCCTTGCGCAGGGCAGCTATTCAATTTCGATCCTCACCGAACTGGGGTCAAAATCAATCCTTTCACGAGAGAAGCTGATCGAGACGTTTTTTCAAATCGGGAATACAAAAAAACACAATCGGACTATCGCCCTCTCGGAGTCCGTACTGATCCGGCGGGTCGACGATCGTTGGCAGTTAACCCATCGTGGGCGCCTGTTGACAAGATTGTTTACGGCCCTGCTCTCGTTGTCGGACATCAGAAGGATCGGCTGAAATTTATGCCATGGCTCGTTGGAGTAATGGCTTTTTTTATCGGGGCTGTCCTCTGCCATGCCGCGCTTTCGCGCATGCATTTGCCACCAAATATTGTTTTACGGTTTTTGCTTGTGGGAAGCACTCTAGGGGCCGGACTGGTTTGGTGGCTTTACGACAAATATGGTCTTGCAGCGCCAGAGATGTGGGCGGGCGTCTTGATATATGTCTTTTGTTGCGAACTTTATGTCTTTCTCTTCACCCTCGTCATTAGCAGCATCTCGGCAAATGTGCTCATTAATCTCTCTTTCCACGACATGACCGACCATGATATGTCGCGGCTCTACGACAGTCGCCAAATGGTCGCGGCAAGACTTGATCGTCTTGTCTCAGTCGGCCTTCTCGATGAATCTCTTGGTAGTCTGAAACTTACAAAAAACGGCCTGCGCCTCGTTCGATTCTTCAACAGAATGCGGGCATTTTTTCGCCACTCGCCTTAATCGGCCACTCTTCAATAATGACACATCCCTGTTGAAATCCTTTGCCGCAAATTGAACGCCATCACGATCAAGCCGCAAGCGTTGCTTCGCATTGAATGGCGACACCTACCGTGGCCAGACGTTACGGTTATTGTAATTCTTGCCGGACTAAGCGTCCTGCTCTTTCGTAGTCACATCTTTGCCGATGGGCCATCGATGGTAGTTCCCCGAAGAATCGCCGTAGTGATTACCTTATCGCGGTAACGCTAGCTTGGGTGCCTTTCCGCGCCCCAACTCGGGTGCGCGAGATAGAGCGCATAGGAGGCGTCGCGGAGCGCGATCAACGGGAACGAGGATGCGCGAGTTGCCGAAATCGACGTGCGAGAGCGCAACCGTACCGACGGTCAGTCCTGCCGAGGAGATCGCGCCGCCGACCCTGCAAAATCGATGTTGAGACGCCATAGTGACAGCTGGGATCGACACGATCGTGACCAGTGCAGGGTGCAGGCGCCGGCCCGCGCGGTAGGCCAAGCCGATCCACAAGACGAATTCCCACACGAGTTCGCAGTGCCATGCATTCATCCGCGGGCGCCGAGAAAGATGAGTTGCTTAAATGCAACGCAGCGAAAGATTCCGGTGTTGGGGTTCCAGCCTAATCTAATTCCTCCGATGCTGTGCACGCGGCTATAGTAGAGGGGGCAATTCTGCGTCCATTTTTGTTATTCGGAGCTAGCGTGGCGACATCAGCGGTTCGGCGACCAATAACGTCGGAAATACCCTATCGTCCTGACGTTGACGGCCTTCGCGCGGGTGGCCGTCCGTCAATTGCCGCTGGAAACACATCTCGAATTTCCATGCGCAGAAAGGAGTAAGCCGATAAACCTGCAATCGCCAACAGAACGGTCAGTTCAAAACCGTCTGCGGTATAAAGTTTCGGCACCCCCAACAAATCGATTAATGTATATGCACTGGGAAAGGTTATGGCAGCGTGAATGTGTGGTATCCCATCATTTCAAAGTCACTCCATGCATCGAGGCGACCTTGCGAAAGCCCATCAACATAGAACTTGAGTAAGATTACTGTTGAGCCGGTCCGCGTTGCCGATGGATGGTGCGAACTTGACGAATCAATCAGGCGCTCAGAAGAAGGAACTTTCTCTTTGAAAAAAGTCTTTTCGCCGAAGCCAAACCTCATAGCCACGGAAGATCAGGTAAGCGATGCCAGATAGCGTTTCAGCGCCGGCTCAGTTCATAAATTTGTCCAATCATGTCCTCTTAAACAACTCGCAAAAGGAACGGTTGTCCGTGACTATACGCAAAAGCTTTTTTCGGAGCGACGTTGAATCATAGACAACGATGACTATGGCGGGCCCGCAAAATCAACAGCCAAAAAATGCTCTCAAGTCCCCCTGGGAGTTAGTGAAGCTAATTCCAGTGTTGTTTTTCGCGCTAGCGCTTCTCGCACCTATCGCATGGGTAGCATTCAACGGCTGGACTCTTACCGGGATTCACGAGGAAAGCCTTGGTGTGCGCTATTTTTACTCGTTGCGGGGAGTTTACGATCCACCAACGTTTCTGTTCCTACAGCAGGGACAGATCATTGACTTGGTCAACAAAGCTATTCAACTCCTGCTGACTGCTACCGGTTTGCCGGCAACACAGCTCTTTCCTAGGATTGATTATTTTTCTTACCTCTCCGTATCTGCGACGCAATTATTCAACGTCGCCTGTTTCGCTTGGATGGCATCTGCGATACCAGGAATAGGTGGTCGGGCTGTCGCAGCAATTGTTTGGCTTGTGTTTATTTATTCCGCTGACCTTAGCTTAATATACGCCTTGACGCAGCCCGATTATCAGGCTGCCGACCTGGGCATAGCACTCTTAGCCACCGGAGCGATACTTCGCACTGCTCATGGGGAACAGCTAACTTTTCGACGCCTTGTCGGCTTCGGGGCGATGATAGCGCTAGCACTTGCAATCAAAGTCACGCTTGTACTCTTTCCTGCTGCCGCATTTGGACACGCGTTGCTGATAAACCGCCCGTGGTCGCGATCGATGATCTTTGCGGCTGCGGTTAGCGGTTCAGCTCTAGCGATATGTGTGTTCATATGGTTTTTGAATTATGGGCTAGAACCGAATTTTTTGCTTCGGGGCCGGCGCGAATTTGGTCTCTTTGTTCGCACAGGTGGTGGGTTTCCGGATCAATCTTATGGTTGGCCAAAGTGGTTGTTGGTTCGTGTCATGGAAGGGCCTCCTCTAAAGGCTGTTGGATACGCGCTGCCGCTGTGGGGCGCCATCAGCCTGAGTTTCATTACGTCCTGGAGGCGGGCCGCGATGATATTACCGCTCTTTGTCGCGGCCCTGCTTTCAAGCTGGATCCTTTACAAGCGAGATTACTCAGCCACCCTTATGGAATCCGTCCTGATGACGCTTGTGATTGGAACGTGTGTAACGTCCGAAGTCATCGCGCCAGCTCTCTCGCCACCGTGGCAACGGTACGCAATCGCAATAATACTTCTGCTCGCGATTCCTGTTTCATTCTCATCATATTTGAACGTATCAAGTATTGCGGCGTTCATCGGACGCAACACGAAAGAGCAAGAATTGCTGCCCTCTCCCTCGGCGGTCGGCCTGCGTCAATTATGGCTTATACCGGAAAATGTGGACCGGCCACTATCAGTACATAGCGGAATTATGAAAGGCGGCGGCGCCGGCCTTTTTCCCCCTAGCAGCTGGCTCAATCCCGACAGCCCGATCATGCGCCGGATGTTTCCGGATCTTACGTTCAGATACGCTCTATTCCAACGTCCGATTTGGCTAGAGAGATACGATGTTATCTATTTTTCATTTACCGGCGACATTATCAGTGGTGTTACACGCATGGCGACGTACTTTGATGTCGATCTCAGCGGTTGGCGATGCGAACCCCTGGCCCCAATCGCAGATCGCACAGTTGCCGAGTGTCACCCTCGGATAGCGGACCCATCTCCAACTAGGTAGATCACGCAGCAACCGAAACCAAAGACAGTGCGAAGAGACACAAGGTTGAGAGGCCACCAGCGATAATCGCCACCTGGCGCCAATTTACATTCCATCGTGCGTCGATTGCAGACCCTTTGCTCGGCAGCAATTGCTTTCTGATTGACAAGAATGGCCTCTCTACTACGCCGTGAGTTAGAGCAGCCAAGAATACCGCAATCGCCGCGTACTGAATGAACAACAAATAGTATGTCAACGCGGATGGAGGCAGGCCCAGAAGATACCCTTCCAGATTTACGAAGCGATGACTGATGACGTGAGTTAAATAAATTCCATAGGATAGTATGCCAATTGATCGAACCAACTTGGACCTGAGGAATAACAGAAACGAAGCCCCAGAGTGCCGGGCGACCCACCAGATGATGAAGGCCAGCATGGCTGGGACAATTTGGTACAGCGTAACAGCTCTTAGACTATAAGGTCCCGACCAGAAATCGGGGTTCTTTGACAGGACGATGATAAGGACAACAATGCAAGCAAACAGCAGCAATGGGTTCGCGAGCTCGTTTGTGGTTTGGCGTCGGTGCAGCATAAGAGCAGCCACGCCTCCGAACGCGAACGTGCTGATATAAGTTGTCGTTTGGTAATACGGCGAACTGATAGGTGGGCTCAGGCCAAGGCGAGAAAAGAATATGATCGAGGAAGCCGTCGCAGCAACCGCAAGAAGAATAATCAGATACTGCCACCTAAATCGCACGACCCACATCAGGACGAACGGAAGTGCAAAGTAAAACTGTTCTTCAACGCAGATTGTCCAAAAGATGCCGATCTCGCTGATTTTGTGGTCTACCCAATTGCCAACGAAAACCCCGTAGAAAGGAGCAAACTCTTTCGCCCACGCCCATTGCTCCGGTGTCGTTGACGCGCCGGGCGCCTGCGGGATCGGTAAGCCCGGCCAAATGAGCAACATCGATACAACGAGCATAAAAAAATAGAGCGGCCATATTCGTAAGATCCTGCGCAAGAAAAACGCGGCGAGATTAATGTGGCCGTGACGATCGATGTCGGCGAGGCAGACCGATGTCAGTAGAAATGACGACAAGCAGAAAAAGAGCATGACGCCAGTATTGCCGCCTTGAATATCCTTTATCGGCTGCAAAATTACGGATTGGTATACAAACTGGTCAGAGGCAATCCATGGGTTGAAATGCGCGATAACGACCAATGCGCACGCGAACGCCCGAAGCCCGTCAAGCTCAGGAATCCAAAATCCCAGCTTGTTATCAACGCGATGAAGCACGGGCGCCTCTTGGATGCTCTGCCGCATTGCTACCCCGCTCCCGGGCGAATATCAAAATAGCGCTGCCAACACCACACAGTGCAACGGGAAAGAAAGTCTCGATCTAAAGAATTGCTCCCCCTAGCCATAGCGACCTAATTAGCTCCTGCTGAATGGGCGTGAATGCCTTGAAGCCACTATTCGCTTCGCCGGAGCCGTAGGGCGCGCCGTTCAGGCCAACATAAAATGATCCGCTGGTAGGGAAGCTGTAGGTGAAATTGCTGACCGCCCACTTAGTCCTGCTGTCGATATAGTCAACGTAGGGAATTCCGGACGGGATAACCGACGTGGTTGCAGGCACGCGTCGCTCCTGGCGCTATGTCACCCGACTTGGAATATATGTTAGCGGCCAAGAGTAAAATTTGAGTCAGGGTACTAAATTCAACTCCAAGATCTTATTTGTTTCGTACCAATGAGCCTTTTGCGTCGTTAAGATTTTTTCAACCATCAGCAACCTGCACGTAAAGGGCGGACGAGAGTTTTTCATCGCCTTTTTAACGATCCAGCTTTGTCGTTAGGACGTGAGAGTCGTTCTCAGGCACCATACACGATCAGATCGCATTAGGCGTCTAACGTAACTCAACCTTGCGATCATCCAGCTTGGATATTGAAATTCCCTCAAAGATTTCATCAGCGATGCGGCTAGTGAGGTACCTGGAACCAGTCACGCTGAGATGAATAGTATCTGGCTGGACTATATCGCTTGCGGTCTCTCCCAAACGCACAAGACATCCCTGCTCGTCACAAAGGATGTCACGCGTAGAGATGAACCTTGCTCCGAGACTTTCTGAGATCGCTTTGACCGCTTTATCGTTTTTAAAACTATAGGAGTGAAACACTGACAGTCGGCTCGGTATGCTGTACCGAGGGTCTGAGCGCATAGCCACATACAAGAGGGATTGTGGGGGCCTTGGCCAGTACGGCACCGCGCCCAAAACGACGATTCGATGAACGCCGATCCGTTGGAAAAACCGCAGCGTTTCGCTGAGACGCTCGATATGTTTGTATCTCCACCATGCCGCGCCGATCACAACTATGTCCGGTTTGAGTTGGGCAAACTCCTCTTCCATTGCAATCTGCTTTTTGCGGCAGGTTTCAATCTCCGCTGACCTGATATCATCCACTGGCGGACAATTGTTCCATTGGATCAGTCTGAATCGAAAAGTCCTTTCTTCTTGCAGAATATTAAACCCGGGAAGCAGGTGTTGTGCGTTCGAATCTCCATATGCGACTAGCAACGGCCCGGTAGAGTTGCTTTTTTCGCCGCCGCGATGCTCAGTCCCCCAATTGAGTGGGGTAAAGTTCCCCTTCGGATATCCCTCCCAAGTGACCGGCGCGAGAAGTGCCTGGATCTCCCTCGGATACCGTTCCAGGAATCCGTCGGTTCGTAGCGTGACCACTCCGACAAGTCCGACCGCCGCGAGGGAGGCAGCGCAAGCGCCGGCAACCCACCGTAAGCCGATACTGAACCGCCGCGTGCGTATCGGCCGCTCGACAAATTCATAAGTCAGCCAAGACAACGCGAACGAAAGAGCGACCGCGACGATGGTGGTGGTTCGGGTATGAGGATTTAACGGGCTGTAGTCGGCCACAATAGTCTTGCCGAGAACGAGCAGCGGCCAATGCCACAAATAGAGCGGATAACTGATGAGCCCGATATAAACGATCTTCTGGTTTGCCAAAATTTTTCGGTTGATCCAGGCGTGTTGTCCCCCCCAGATCATCAGAACCGTGCCTATAACGGGCAGCAATGCCCACCAGCCGGGGTAATTCCCTTCGGCGGGAATAATGAAAATCCCGACCAGGATCATCAGCATTCCGATCGCCGATGCCGCGGTGTCCCGCCGAGCATTTGGCTCGACACGCGCAGTCCAGCCAAATTTAACTGAATCGTATGCCAGCAACGTACCGGCAAGAAATTCCCAGAACCGCGTCAGCGGCAGAAAGAACGCAAACGACGGACTGTAACGAACAGTCACGACATTAAGGGCAAACGATGCAACGGCGATCACGCTCAAAATCAGAGTTGCGGACCTGTGACGCCACACCAAGAAGATCAGTATCGGAAAGATGAGATAGAACTGCTCTTCGACGCCAAGCGACCATAAGTGCAGCAGAGGCTTGGTACTCGCCGGCACATCGAAATAGCCGACTTCAAAATAGGTGACGATATTGGCCGCGAATGCGGCGCCTGCCACAATGTGTTTGCCGAGCGCGGCAAATTGGGTTGGGTCTAACGCCAACCATCCGAGCCCCCAGACAACCATTAGCACAACGGTCAGCGCCGGGAAGATCCTGCGCGCGCGCCGCGCATAGAAATCGAGAAAACTGAATGAGCCGTTTTTTAAGCCGCTCAGGATCAAACTTGAAATCAGATATCCCGAGATGACAAAGAAAACATCGACTCCAATGAAGCCACCCGCAATCGATTTTGGAAATGCGTGAAATCCAATGACGGAAAGGACGGCCACTGCACGAAGGCCGTCCACATCAGGACGATAGGGTATTTCCGACGCTATTGGTCGCCGAACCGCTGACGTCGCCACGCTAGCTCCGAATAGCAAAAACGCACGCAAAATTGCCCCTTTACCGCCCGCAACCTATGGCCGCGTGCATACCGTAGGAGGTACTGGGTTAGGTTGGAACTGTAACTACGGAAATCTTTCGCAGCGTTGCATTTCAGCAACGCAGCGCCCACTGTCCGGCATTTCATAGCTTAAGACCGTGATCCAAGCTGAGCGAGAGTTCAAGAGGTTAACCCTCCTTGAGCATCGAATAGCCGCATCGGAACAGATTGCGAGGGTGTCTGCGACGACAACTTTTTGAACAGACCGTAGGCGCTGATGAAGTCATTTGCGGTTGGAGGCATCGTTTCAAGAAACTCGAGGTCGCCCAGTCGCAGCAGGTGCTCTTACGATCACTGTTGTCGTGAGGTTTCGAGTGCCAAAGGCTGGTCAAAGATTTTGTCAGCGATGCGGCTGATCAGGTACCAGGAACCAGCTGTACTGAAGTGACTAAAATCCACTTGGAGCATCTCTCTTGCGGTGCCCCCGGAGCGCACAAGACATCCCTGTTGGTTGCAAAAGATGTCACGTGTGGAGATGAACGTGGCTCCAAGATTTTCTGCGATCTTTTTGAGCTCTTTATCAAACTTAAAACTCGACGGATAAAACACGGACAAGCGATCCGGTATTCGATGCAAAGGGTCTGCCCGCATAGCCTTGTACAAGAGCACTTGTGGTGGATCCGACCACCATGGAACTGCCCCGAGGACGATGATTCGCGGAACGCCGATCCGTTGAAAAAACTGCAACCGTTCAGTGAGCCGTTCAATATGTTTATATCTGGACCAAAGGGCGCCTATAACAACTATGTCCGGCTTGAGTTGGGCAAACTCCTCTTCGGTTGCGATCAGCTGTTTGCGGCAATTTTCGACTTCCGATGACTTGACATCATCGAGTGGAGGGCAGTGAACCCACTGCATCAATTTAACTCGAAAAGTCCTTTCGTTTTGCAGGAGAGTAAAACCGGGAAGCAGGTGTTGTGCATTCGAATCCCCGTAGGCGACCACCAACGGTCCGGTGGCGTTCTTTTTTCCGTCGGGAGTTGGCCAGTCCAAAGTGGCTGTAAGAAGCGCTCTGATTTCGTTTGGATAGCGACCCAGCAATCCGCCGTTTTGCAACGTCACAATCGCAATGAGCGCAACTGCCGCGAGGGAGGCGGCGCAAGCGCCCGCAACCCATCGTATCCCGATACTGAATCGCCGCGTGCGGATTGGCCGCTCGAAATACTCATAAGTTAGCCAAGACAATACGAACGAAAGAGCGACCGCGACGATCGTGGTGGTGCGCACATGATGATTTAAGGGGCTGTAGTCCGCCACAATAGTCTTGCCGATAACAAGCAGTGGCCAATGCCACAAATAAAGCGGATAGCTGATGAGCCCGATATAAACGAGCTTCTGATTTGCCAAAATTTTGCGGTTGATCCAGGCGTGTTGGCCTGCCCAGATCATCAAAGCCGTGCCAATGACAGGCAGCAACGCCCACCAACCCGGGTAACCTTCAGCGGAAATAATGAAAATCCCGACCAGGATCATCAGCATTCCGATCGCCGATGCTGCGTTGTCCCGCCGAGCATTCGCCTCAAAACGCGCAGTCCAGCCAAATTTAACTGAATCGTATGCCAGCAACGTGCCGGCAAGAAATTCCCAGAACCGCGTCAGCGGCAGAAAGAACGCAAACGACGGACTGTAACGAACAGTCACGACATTAAGGGCAAACGATGCAACGGCGATCACGCTCAAAATCAGAGTGGCGGACCGGTGACGCCACACCAACACGATCAGTATCGGAAAGATGAGATAGAACTGCTCTTCAACGCCAAGCGACCATAAGTGGAGAAGAGGCTTGGTACTCGCCGGCACATCGAAATAGCCGACTTCAAAATAGGTGACGATATTGGCCGCGAATGCAGCGCCTGCCACAATGTGTTTGCTGAGTGCGGCAAATTTTGTCGGATCAAGAGCAAAAAATCCCAGACCCCAAACAAATATCAGAACAACGGTCAGCGCCGGGAAGATTCTGCGCGCGCGCCGCGCATAGAAATCGAGAAAATTGAACGAGCCATTTTTTAAGCCGCTTAGGATCAAACTTGAAATCAGATATCCCGAAATGACGAAGAAAACATCGACTCCAATGAAACCACCCGCAATCGCTTTTGGAAATGCGTGAAATGCAATGACGGACAGGACGGCCACTGCACGAAGGCCGTCAACATCAGGACGATAGGGTATTTCCGACGCTATTGGTCGCCGAACCGCTGACGTCGCTACGCTAGCTCTAGGTGCATGCATAATTACCCCTTGCCTGCAAAAACCTAGGACGGCGCGCAAAACGTCGGAGGTATTACGATAGAGTTGGAACTCTGCCTTGTCGGGAATTTTCACTCTGTTGCACATCAGCAACTTAGCTTCCAACGTGCGGACCGGGCGATTGGCATTGCAGGCATTGACCCTCCGCACACCACGCGATCGTCCCACGCGCTTGCCAGGATTGTGTCAAAGAAACTCGATGGGGCCTTATCGATCCGGGCAAAGTCAAAGTCCAAAGACACCCGCCGACTCGTGCGATTGATGGGACGTTGATGGGAAAAGACCCGTTTCTGCATGCACTATGACGCCGCCACCACTGTGGACGTGTGCCAGCAGATCCATTGCCGCCCCGAAGAAGCTCCCTGGCGCTCTAATCGAATTACTGTAACCACGTGCAGGATTTTTAATCGCCAGACAAAGACTCAAATTTTGCTTTTACGATCATTCTTGTCGTGAGGTTTCAAGTGCCAAAGGCCCATCAAAGATTTTATCAGCGATGCGGCTAACCAGGTACCAAGAACCAGCCGCGCTGAAATGACCACGGTCGACCTGTAATATATCTCTCGCGGTTTTTCCCGAACGCACGAGACATCCCTGCTCGTTACAAAAGATATCGTGCGCGGAAATGAACGTAGCGCCCAGATTTGCCGTGATCGTTTTAAGTTCGTTATCGGCTCTAAAACTGTCCGGGTAAAAAACGGACAATCGGTCCGGTATTCGATGCAAGGGATCTGCGCGCATCGCCTTGTATAAGAGCACTTGTGTTGGCTCTCGCCAGAACGGAGCCATCCCGATGACGACAATTCGACGAACGCCATTGCGTTGGAAAAATCTCAGCGTTTCGCTGAGCCGTTCGATGTGGGCGTATTGGTTCCAAAACGCCCCAATCACAACTATGTCCGGTTTGAGACGGATAAACTCCTCTTCAGCTGCGATCTGAAGGCGACGGCACTTGTCCGTATCGGTCGGTTTGATGTCGGCCACCGGAGCGCAAGAATGCTCCCAGCCGATCAGTTTGAGTCGAAAAACTTTCTCGTTTTGCAACAAAGTCAAACCGGGAATCAAATGTCCTGCATATGACTCCCCGTATACGACTAGCAAAGGCCCGACCGAATTCTTTTTTTCATTGGGAGGCGGAAAGTCAGCGCCGTAGGGTAGTGGCGTGAGAAGCGCCTGGATCTCCTTCGGGTATCGTCCCGGAAATCCGTCGCCTCGTAGCGTGATCACTCCGACAAGTCCGACCGCCGCAAGGGAGGCAGCGCAAGCCCCGCCAACCGACCGTAAGCCGATACTGAACCGCCGCGTGCGTATCGGCCGCTCGACAAATTCATAAGTCAGCCAAGACAACACGAACGAAAGAGCG
>Ga0207428_10003886_pt1 | contig 14325 bp, 9 predicted proteins | sample RhiMethybrSRZTD1_FD_187600 | JGI IMG/M metagenome (GOLD analysis project Ga0207428, IMG submission 187600) | Populus rhizosphere microbial communities from Tennessee, USA - Rhizosphere MetaG P. TD hybrid SRZTD1 (SPAdes) (version 3) | ecosystem: Host-associated > Plants > Roots > Rhizosphere >... | reverse complement strand
TGCGGCGCTCGGCCTCCCCCATCGTGGCGTCGAAGGCCGCGTGGATGCGTGCCGCGAGCTGCCGCGACTGCTCGGTGCCCCCGCGCGAGGCGAGCACCTCGGCCGCCTTCACGGGCCGGCTGACGGGCTGGCTCGGGTCCTTGTCGATCGCGCGCCCGTAGGCCTGCGCGGCGAGGTCGAGCAGCTCCTCGCCCACGTAGATGTCGCCGAGCGTGTGCAGGCTGTCGACGGTCGACTTGCCGATCCGGTCCATGGCCTCGAGGTCCTGCGCCGCGTCGAGCCGGCGGTTCAGGCCGAGGTAGGCGTGGGCCTGCAGCAGCCAGAAGTTGGCGTTGTCCGGGTAGCGGTCGAGGAGCGCATCGAGCAGCGAGGCCGCGTCCTCGAACTTCTCCTGCTTGAACACGCACTCCGTCAGCCCGAGGCGCCAGTCGGTGTTGTCGGGCTGCAGGAGCAGCGCGTTGCGGTAGCTGGCCTCGGCGGGCTGGTAGTCCTCCTTGGCGGAGTAGGCGTAGCCGAGCAGGCCGTAGCTGTAGGCGTCGCCGCCGCCCAGCTCGATCATGCGCGTGAAGGCGTTGATGCCGCCGTCGTAGTCCTGGTTGCGCACCTTGATCAGGCCGAGGTTGCGCCAGGCGCGGCGGAAGCTGGGGAACTTCTGCACGGCGCGCTCGTAGCAGGCGAGCGCGTCGTCGAGGCGCTCCTGCTGGAAGGCGATGCCGCCCAGCGTGAAGTCGAGCGTCGCGGAGCAGTCCGCCTTCATGCCCGCCTTCAGGCGCGCCTCGGCCTCCGGCAGGTTGTCGGCCATGAAGGGCCGGACGTCCTCGAGGAGCTTGACCTCCTCGGGCATGAGGCGCGGCTCGATCTCGGCGTCGATGCCGTAGCTCCCCACGAACTGCTTCTGGAAGGTGGGATCGCTCCAGAGGGCCTTGAGGTCGACGCCGCCGTCCTCGCCGGCCGCCGCGAGGCCGGACAGCGCGAGCAGCGCGGCGAGAGGCGCGACGAGCCGGAGCAGGACGCCAGAGGGTGCGAGGCGGGCGCTCATGCTCAGGCCGGCGGCTGGAACCGGATCGGGACGCGCATCTTGCAGGCGACGCGCTGGCCGCCCTTGACCCCCGGCTCGAACTTCCACTGGCGCACGGCGTCGAGCGCGGGCTTCTCGAAGGCGGGATGGCTGGACTTCTCGACGCGCGCGTCGGCGACCTTGCCGCTCGCGTCGACGACGAAGATCAGGGTGACCTGCCCCTCGACCTTCTTGCTGCGCATCTCGGAGGGGAACTGCGGCGAGGTCTGGAAGATGGCGCGGGGCTTCTGGTCGATCTCGGCCAGGCTGAAGGCGTCGTCGAGCTTGTTCCCGGCGCCCACGGCCGCATAGCCCGAGCCGTTGAGGCGCCCCTCGCTGTTGAAGTTCACCGCCTGCGCGAAGCTGCCCGAGCTGCCGATCCCGCGGAGCGCGTCCTCGATCGCGGAGAGGCTGGCGGCATCGAGCTTCGGCGTCGCGGCGGGCGTCATCTCGAGGCTGCGGATGATCTCCGCGGCGTCGGGCGCCTCCTCTTCCTCGACCTTGATCTCGTCGTTTGACTCGGCCTTCGGCTCGTCCTTCTGCTCCTCCTTCTGGGCCTGCTCGACCTCGTCCTGGCTGAAGAGCTCGACCTTCTGGAGCGTGCCCTGGTCGGGCTTGGCCTGGGGGATGAGCAGGCCACCGAAGAGCAGGAAGGCCGCGTGGAGCACGACGGCGATCAGGAAGCCGAGGACGACGGCCATGTCACTTCTTGTCCGTGTTGAAGGCCGCGTTGTGGATGTCCTGCTTGCGGACCTCGTCGAGCACCGCGATGACCTGCTTCATGCTCGCGTCGCCGTCGGCGTTGATGATGACCTTGGGGTCCTTGCTCGTCGACTTGAGCGTCTGCAGCTTGAGCGGGAGCTGCGCGATCGTGATCTTGTCCTTGTTGTAGAAGATCTCGCCCTTGGCGTTGACGCTCAGCGTGACCGCCTTGTCCAGCTCCTGCTGGTCGCCGAGCGAGGCGGCACTCGCGGCGGAGGGCAGCGCGACCTGCACGCCCTGGTTCTTGGTCATCGACAGCGAGACCATGATGAAGGTGGCGAGCAGGAAGAAGATGATGTCGATGAGCGGGATGATCTCGATCCGGGCCCGCTTCCGGCCGCCGACGCTGCCGCCGCCCCCGTGCACGGCTACTCCTGCCCCGCGGCGACGAGGAGCTCCCTCGGGTCGCGGAGCTCGGGCGGCGCCTTCCGCGACGGGAGCCGCGTCAGGCGCGGCTGGACGAGCAGCTCGAGCTGGTTGGCCGCCGAGTCGAGCTCGTGCCGCGCCTCCTCCGTCTTCGTGTTGAGCAGGTTGAAGGGCAGCAGCGAGGTGATCGCGATGCCCAGGCCGAAGGCGGTGGCGATGAGGGCCTCGGCGATGCCGCCCGTGATCGCGCCGGGCGCGCTCAGGTCGCCGCCGATGAGCGAGAAGGAGCCCATCATGCCGGTGACCGTGCCGAGCAGGCCGAGCAGCGGCGCGAGCGTGATGACCGTGTCCAGGATCGCGGTGCCGCGCTGGAAGCGCTTGAGCTCGCGGGCCTGGGCGTAGAGGAGCGCGTTGGGGAGCGACTGCTCCTTGTGCTCGAGCGCGTAGCCGAGCGTGCGCACGACGTAGTCCTTGGTCGACTTGCTGATCCGGACGGCGCCCTCGGTGTCGTTGGCCTGGACGCACTTGAAGAAGGTGTCCTGCGCCTTGGGGTTGCGCCGCTTCTTCTCGACGAGCAGGAAGACGATGCGCTCGAGCACCGTGCCCAGGGACAGCATCGAGGCCACGAGCAGCGGCCACATGATCGGGCCGCCCTTCTCGAAGATGTGGATCAGGTTGGTCTTCTGGACCAGCGCCTTGAGCGCGCCGCCGCGCGAGGGATCGAGCGGCAGCAGGCCCGAGCCGGTCTCGACCAGGCTCGCGAGGCCGAGCTGCATCGGGCCCTCGAGCGGGCGGATGAGCGGTCGCTCCGAGCCGGTCTGCGGGACGACGAGCCCGGCGATGCCCGACGTGGCGCGGAAGAGCGCGACGGGGCCGATGATCGCGAACTGTCCGTCGGCGACGAGGCCGGCCTGGTCGACGCCGACGCCCGGGAAGCGCATCCCCCCGATCGCGTCGGACAGGCGCTGGATCGTGCGGTCAACGAAGGCGATCTGGCGCGCGAACCGCTCGGCCATGCTCAGCGTCGTGTTCTCGGTGGCCTGCTTGGCCTCCGCGATGGCCGCGCCGAGCGCCTGGAGCTCGCTGACGTTGACCTTCGACTCGAAGGAGCGCGCGTACTCGTCGAGCAGGTTGCCGTTGTAGCCGAGCTCGTCCTGGCGCGCCTTGATCTCGGCCTTGATCGTGCTGATCTCGAGGTTGCCCGCGTCGACGAGCCGCGTGATCTCCTCGTGCTCCTGCCGGAGCTGCGCCAGCTTCTCCTCCTGCGCCGTCAGCTCCTGCGCGAGCGGCAGCTTCTCGGCGGCGATGCTCTCGCGCAGCGCGTTGAGGGCCGCGACGCTCGCGGCCAGCTGCTCGTCCGCGGAACGGGCGAGCTGCGCCTTGGTCTCGGCCGCAGGCGGCGCGCCGTCCGACTGGGCCGCGGACACGGCGGCCAGGCCGGCGACGACGAGCGCGCCGAGGATGGCCAGGCGGATCGTCATGACGTGGTGCCTCCTCATCGCAGTGTCACCGGGAGCGGCACGAAGGCCGGCGTGTGCTTGCCCTCGAGGACCTCGAGCGCGACCGCGACGTCGCCGGCGATCGACGCGTCGGGCGACCAGGTCCAGCCCTCGGGGCCGGGACTGCCCGAGCCGGCCTCGCCGCGCGCGCTGACGTAGTAGGCCTGGGCCAGGCCGATGTAGAGCGCCTTGACCTCCGAGGGCTTGCCGTCGGAGAGCGTGCGCACCTCGTAGTTCACGCTGATCTCGTTGTTGGCCTTGCTGACCGCATCGAGGATGCCGAGCACGTTCTGGTAGCGCTCCGCGGCTGAGGCCTTGGTGCTCGTGGGGTCGGCCGGGATGCGCTGGTAGAGCGGCTGCAGGTTCGTCTGCAGCGGCTCCGGCAGGCGCTTGAAGATGTCGCGGACAGAGACCTCCATCGCGGTGACGGCCTCGGTGAGCTGCTGGTCCGCGGCCTCGAGCTCCGCCTTCTCCGCGAGCAGCTCGTCGCGCTTCGCGTTGGCCTCCGTGACGCTCGCCTTGTCCTTCGCGATCGCCTCCTCGAGCGTGGCGACCTCCTTCTTCTCCAGCTCGACGCGGTCGCGCAGGATCTCCTTCTGCTGGCTCCAGTCGTTGCGCTCCTTGGAGATGATCTGCTGCGTCTCGATCCACTTCCCCATGGTGAGCTTGGTCTCCTCGAGCGACGGCGGCGCAGCGGCCTGCCCGTCGCCGGCCGTGACGTGCGGCGTCGACACGCCGCCCATCGAGAGCAGCCCGAGGATCGCCGTCGCGACGGTCAGGCGCACCTCGCGGTCCATCCGCAGCTCCATGGTCTGCATCGTCCGGGGTGGGATGGGGCCGGCGTGTATTCGCCGGGAAGGTTGCGTGAAGCTGTGGGAGCGGCCGGACTCGTGCTCGGTGTCGCCGGCGCTAGAACCGGACGACGAAGCCGAGGGAGAACTCGCGGCCGGCGGTGTAGGAGGTCTTGGTCACGTCGCCGCCGATGAAGTCGGAGCGGTAGACCTCCTCGATGTCGGGGTTGGTCAGGTTCTTGGCCTGGAAGATCACGGTCGAGTGCTCGCCGAGCTTCTGCGAGAAGGTGAAGTTGAGCGTGCCGTACTCCTTGGCGTAGACGTTCGGCACGAAGTTGCCGTTCGATTCGCCGGCGCCCGCGACGAGCGTGTCGCCGGTGACCGTGTAGAACAGCGACGCGTTGGTGCCGACGATCGGCTCCCAGGTCAGGTAGAGGTTGTAGAGGTGCTCGGGCGCGTCGGTCATGTCGCGCGAGGTCATCGGCGCCTGGATGGCCGGCGAGGCGAAGCCGGCGGCCTCGTCGTCGGGCAGCGTGACCTTCGAGTCGATGAAGGTCGCGTTCGCACCCACCGAGACGCCCTCCAGGCTCTCGGCCGCGCGCCCGAGCTGCTGCCGGCCCTCGAGCTCGATGCCGCTCAGCTCGCCCTCGGGGTAGTTCACCGGCGTCGTGAAGGTGAAGGCCGTCAGCCGCTGGACGTACTCGATCGGGTCGTCGATGTCCTTGCGGAACCACGAGGCCGAGAGCAGCCCGCCCTCGTAGGGCGTGTAGTCGCAGCGCAGGTCGTAGTTCTTGAGCGCGCTCATCTGCAGGTCGGGGTTGCCGACGAAGATCGGACCGCCCAGGAACTCCTGCTGGATGATCGGCGTCAGCTCCTTGAAGGTCTGGCGCGCGACCGTCTGGCTGTACGAGGCGCGCAGCGTGACCCGGTCGACGGGCTCGTAGACCAGGCCGACCGAGGGCAGCACGTCGTCCTGGTCGAAGCTCACGTCGGCGTCGCCGGGGTTCAGGGCCACCGGCGCGCTCGAGCCGGGCGGGAACCAGGTCGCGTTCGCCTCGGGGTGGTTCACGATGCTGATCTCGGTCGACTCGAAGCGTGCGCCGCCGATCAGGCTGAGGTTGCCGCTCAGCGGCAGGTCGAGCATCGAGTACGAGGCCGAGACCTGCTGGTCGCCGTCGTAGTCCACGTCGAAGAGCGACTCGGTGATCGGGTGGTCCTGGTCGGGGAACACGCCGCTCCAGGGCTCGTCGAAGCCGCCCTCGAAGGAGTTGTTCGGGTCGTTGAAGTTGCTGAAGGTGTCCTGCGTGAACGTGCGGTCGACCTGGTCGTCGAAGAGCCCGAACTTCAGGTAGCCCTCGTCGCCGCTCCACTGGTCGAAGGGCAGCTTGAGGTTCACCGCGTACTGGTTGCTGTCCTCGTCGATCGTCTTCCAGATGCGCTGCAGGTTGCCGAGCGTGAAGTTGGCCGCCGGCTTGTAGGGGAACCAGGTCTCGGGCGTCGTGAAGGGCGGGATGAAGGGCGGCGCGCCGGGGTTGTTCGACTCGGGCAGCCACAGCGCGCCGAACTGACGCTTGTCCGGCTGGTCGAGCGAGGCCGAGCTGTCGGCCAGCACCCAGTCGACCTGCGGCTTCTTGAAGGCCAGCGGCCCGAGGTTGCCCAGGTCGTCGAAGGGCAGCGTGTGCTCGCCGTCGAGCTGCAGGGTGTCCGTCGTGCGCTGCGTGTACTCGAGGGTCTCGGTGCGCAGGTAGGGCGCGGCGTTCAGGTTGCCCGGCTGGTTGCCCGGGTCGCTGGGGTCGTTCGGGTCGTAGCCCGGGAAGAAGAACTCCTTGCCGCGCGTGTCGATCGCGAGCGTCGCGGTGTCGTCGGTCGTGCGCGTGTAGAGGTAGGTCAGGCCGACGCGGTTGTTCTCGGTCTCGATGCCGACCGCGCCCAAGCCGCCCCATTGCTCGGTCTGCGTGCCCTGCGTGATGTCGTAGAGCGCGGTCTTGAAGTCGCCGTCGGTCGGCGTGCCCTGGAAGGTCTGCGGCGTCATCGGCCCGCCCGGCGTCGTGACCCAGTACGAGTCGTCCTTGCCGTCGTCGATGAAGCTGCTGTCGCGCTCGTAGAACAGGCTCGCCAGTCCGCCGATCTTGACTCCGTCCCCGACGTCGAGCTTGCCGCCCGCCGTCGCGCCGACCTTGTAGTCCTGGGGCGGGTCGGTCGTGTCGGTGCCGACCGCGCCGCTCCAGCTCTGCCCCAGCTTGTTCAGCTGCTGATCGTGGTTGCTGCTCGGGTCGCCGAGGAAGTCGATGCCGCCGCCGTCGTAGCTGAGGAAGTCGCTGTCGTAGACCTGGCTGTTCGCGCTGAGCTGCCCGCTGAACTGCAGGAAGCTCTCGTCGGGGATGCTCTTGAGCCGCACGTTCACGGCGCCGCCCGAGGCGTCGCCCTGCTGGTCGGGCGTGAAGGTCTTGCTGACCTGCATGCTCTCGATCACGGCGGCCGGGAACTGGTCGAGCTCGACCGCGCGCTTGTCCTCGTCGGCCGAGGGCAGGCGCACGCCGTTGATCTGGCTGCTCACGTAGCGGTCGGGCAGGCCGCGGATCACGGCCGACTTGCCGTCCTGCAGCGAGGCGCCCGAGACGAGCTTGAGCGCGCTCGCCGCGTCCGAGGCGCCCGCCTGGCTCATGAGCTCGCTGCCGATCGAATCGATGAAGGCCGGGCTCTGCATCTTGGCGTTGAGCAGAGCGATCTCCGAGCCGGCGCCCGGCTGCAGGACGTCCTGCACCAGGAACTCCTCCATCTCGGTGAACTCGCCGGCCAGCGACACGCCGACCTCGGTGAGCTGGCCCGCGCTCACGACCACGCCGGCCTTGACCCGCCGCACGTAGCCCTCCTTGCTCACGACGAGCGTGTAGCTGCCGGGCGCGACCGGGGCGAGGACGAACTGCCCCTGGTCGGAGCTGAGCACGGCCTGGCCGGTCTCGACGATCAGGACTTGCGCGCCGGCCAGCGGCGTGTCGAAGTCCTGGTCGCGGACCGAGCCGCGCAGCGAGCCGGGTGTGTCCTGCGCGGCGGCGGCGGAGGCGAGCAGGGGGAGCAGGGCGGCGAGGAGGAGGACCAGCAGCCCGCCGCGGATCACCACGGATCGCCCAGGCCGTCGCTGAGCTCACGGAGGCGGGCCCACAGCGCGGCGTCGGGCGTCACGCCGGACAGCGCCATCGAGCAGCAGGTCGCAGAGAGGTCCTCCGCGCGCGGCCGCGAGTTGGGATTCTGCGCCCCCTCCTCGATCGCCTGGGCGTAGATCGAAAGCGCCGCCGTCGTGTCCCCCATCGCCTGGTAGGCCTCGGCCAGCGGACGCAGCGTGTCGGCGCGGTCGATGTCCACGATGCGCGCGCGCTCGGCGGTGAACTGCGCCAGCGCCGCGTCGGCGTCGCGGCGCGCGCCTTCGGGGTCGCCGGCGCGGTGGCGCAGCCCGGCGAGGCGCGCGAGGTGCGCGACGTGCGCGTCCGGAGTCCAGGTCGTGCCGTCGAGCTGCCGGCGCGCGTCGAGCACCAGTCGCAGCGCCGCCGGGTCGTCGTCGTGCCCGAGCGCGAAGCCGGCCAGCTCGACGAGCAGGTCGATGCGGACCGGCGCGGGCAGGCCGTTCCACGCGGCGACGATCGCGCGCTCGGTCCGCTCGCGGCGGGCCGCGTCGGCGTAGAAGCGGTCGAAGAGCCGTGCACACCCCTCGAGCTCGCCCCGCAGGCGGTCGAAGTCGCTCGTCCGGGCGACCTCCGCGAGCGCGGCGAGCTGCGCGTCGCAGGCGGACTCGTCGGCGCGCAGCGCGGCCACCGCCGAGATGCGGACGGTCTCCGACGCCTCGGCGCCGGCCGCGAAAGTGGCCGCCTGCTCCGTGTCGCCGAGCCACAGCCAGGTGCGGGCGATGCCGGCGCGGATGCGGTCGCGCTGCCAGTCCTGCGCCTCCTCGCCGACGTGCTGCTCGGCGACGCGCGCCGCGAGCTCGAGCGTGCGCCGCGCCTCGGCCTCGTCGCCGTGCTGCGCGCACCAGAAGGCGTAGTCGGCGTAGCCCGCACCGCGGCGCCAGTCGGCGATCGGCTCGATGCAGGTGACCGCGCGCCGCGGCTCGTCGAGCTGCAGCCAGACGTCGGCGACGGCCTGCTGCCCGCGCGAGCGGCTCTTGGCGTGCGGCTGCAGCGGCATCGCGCTGACGGCGTCGTACGCGATCGCGAGCAGCTCGACCGACGCGGGCGCGCCGCGCGGGTTCGCGACGAGCGTCGGGATCTGCGGGTCGTCTCTTGAGGTGGAAACAACTCCGACAGCGTCGTCGGAGCAGGCCGCGGCGAGCGCCGCCGCGGCCGCGAGCGCGAGGTGTCTGAAGCGGATGCTCATTCGGTGCGCGAGGCGTGAAGTCGGAGCGAACGAATGGATCGGGCGGTCCCCGCCCGGCGCGAACCGGGCGGGGACCGCCGTCGAAACCGGCGACTTCCGTTACGGGATGTCGGCCTTGAGCGCGTTGCTCAGCGCCGCACCCGCGACCGCGGCGGAATCCGCGATGGCGTACTGGAAGTCCAGGTGCGCGCCCGACAGCCCGCCCGGGAACGAGGCCCACGAGAGCTGCAGCGACCCCGTGGGCGACGTGAACAGGAAGGTCTGCGAGATCCACGGCGCCGCGAGCAGCGTGCCGCCCTTGAACGGCGTGGGCACGCTGGCGAGCGAGATGAAGAGCACGCTCAGCGACGAGCCGCGCGCGTTCGTCAGGTGCAGCTTGCCGGGAGTGCCCGCGGCGAGCGTTCCCGAGCCGACGAGCGTCGGGTCACCCTTCTGGCCGGCCAGCGCCGAGCCGAGGTCCGTCCACGGCGACTCCGGCGTCGGCGTGAAGCCGAAGGCGTAGCTGGCCGTCCAGTCCGAGAGCCAGGTCTGGCCCGGGTGGAAGGCGCCGCGGTAGGGCGCCGCCGTGAAGAAGCCGTCGTTCGGCGCCGCCGCGACGCTCGTCAGGGCCGCATGGGCCGGACGCGGGTCGAGGAAGGTCACCGGGAGCATCGTCTTGCCGCCCTTGACCACCGCCGGACCGCGCGTGAGCGTGGTCACCGGCGAGTCGACGTCGGCGAAGCCGGGAATCACGACGTTGTTGTTGCCCGCGTCGAAGACGCCGCGCGCCGTCGCCTCGGTGTAGGCCGAGGCGAACAGGTTGCGGAAGAAGACGCTGTCCTTGATCTCGGCCAGGTTGCCCGAGGTCTGCGCCGGGTAGTTCGTCGCGTAGCTGCCGGTCGTGAAGTCGTTGGCGTGCGCCGGGACCGCATTGAAGGCGGTGGTCCAGGTATTGGCCCACGAGAGCGTGCCGTTGAAGCCGTAGCCGTGGTTGCCGTCGCCGTCGACGTTGTCGAGGTGGACCACGTCCTCGCCGGTGTCCATGAAGATGCAGTTGCGGTACTGCAGCCGCGCGTTGTCGCGCCAGGCCGTGGCCTGGTCGCCGTCCACCGGCTGGCCGATCACGGTGAAGTTGTAGATCGTCCCGGTCGTGACCGGCTGCCAGTCGCTGTCCTCGGCGCCGTCGGTCTCGAAGACGTTGTCGCCGACGCCCGAGCCCTGGCTGTTGTTCAGGCTGTAGCCCTGCACGAGCAGGCCGAACTGCGCCTTGCCGCGCCAGCCCTGGTCGATGTCGAAGCAGTCGTCGCCGATGTTCCAGACGTTGACGTACTTGAGGTTGACCGTGCCGCCCCAGATCTCGATGCCGTCATCGACGTTGTTCATGATGTCGATGTGGTGGATGTCGGTGCCGCGGCCGATGCCGCCCAGCGACAGCCCGTTCAGCTCGGTGTTCAGCGCGACGATCTTGCCGCCGTAGCGCAGCGACAGGTACTTGATCGTGCCGCTGTCGTCGTCGTCGTTGCCGCCGCCGTACTGGTCGGTCGACGGGCCGTTGACCAGGCCCTCCATGTTCGCCACGTTGCTCGCGGCGGGGACAGCGGTGTTGCCGCCCACGGCGTTCTCCGAGACGTAGGCCGCGCCCATGACCGTCAGGTTGCCCCACTCGTTGGCGGCCTCGCGCCAGGTGCCGGTCTTGGGGTTGCCGCCGGTCCAGGTGGCCTTGTCGGCCTGCGAGGTCATGATGACCGGGCTGTTCTGGTTGCCGAGCACGAAGATCTGCGCGCCCCGGCACACGGCCAGGCTGCCGCCGGCGTTCGTCGTGCTGGCGATGATCGTGCCGGGCTCGATCGTGAGCGTCGCGCCCGGCAGCACGTAGATCTGGGTCTGCAGGTTGTAGGTGTTGTTCGCGGTCCAGGTGGTCGAGGTGGAGATGTTGCTCGTCACCAGGATGTCGGCCGCGTGGGCGGCGCCGGCGATTCCGGCGCAGGCCAGCAGGGTCCGAAGGACGGGATTCGGGTGGGTGAGTCGCACGGGGGCAGGTCCTCGATGAGAGGTCGTTCCCACGACCCCGGAGGAGACCTCCCCCTCCGTCGGCGGTCGTGTGCCCCGAAAGCTAGAGTCGCCGTGTTGAGCCCCGGTGAAGAGCGGGTGGGACTTCGGCCAACCTGCAGACGGACGGCGGTTACGATTCGCGCCGTGCGCGTCCTCGTCCTCGGCGCGGCGGGCAACCTCGGCTCGGCGATCGCCGCCGAGCTGCTGCAACGCGGGCATCGCGTGCGACTGGCGTGGCACCGCACGCCGCTGCCCGCGCCGCTCGCGCAGCATCCCGCCGCGGAGGTCGTGCGCGTCGACCTCGCGTCGCCGGACGGGCTGCCGGCCGCGGTCGCGGGCGTCGAGGCCGTCGTGCACTGCGCGGGCCGGCTGTTCGCGCCGGACCCCGAGCGCTTCCTGGTCGAGACGAACCTGCGCTGGGTCGAGCGTGCCGCGGCGGCGGCGATCGCGGCGGGCGCGGCGCGCTTCGTGCTGCTCAGCTTCCCGCACGTCGAGGAGGGCACGACGCCCGAGCGCCCGGCCACCGGCCGCACCGACGTCGAGCCGGTCGCGCTCCACGCGCGCACGCGGCTGGCCGCCGAGCGCGCGCTGCTCGCGGCCTGCGCGGGCACCGCGACGACGCCGGTGATCCTGCGCCTGGGGGTCGTCTACGGCCCGGGGATGAAGCTCGTCGAGGGCGCGCGCTGGCTGTCGCGGCGGCGGCTGCTCGCGGTGTGGCGCGCGCCGACCTGGGTGCACCTGCTCGCGCTGCGCGACGCCGTCGCGGCCGTCGCCGCGGCCGTGGAGCGGCCGGGCGTGAGCGGGATCTACCAGGTCGGAGACGAGCGCCCGCTCAGCCTGCAGGAGTTCCTCGACGCGCTCGCCGCGACGGTCGGCGGCGCCCGGCCCTGGCGGCTGCCCGCCTGGTGCTTCCACGCCGCGGCGGCCGCGACCGAGACCGTCGCGCGCGTCTGCGGCACGGCCGCGCCGCTCAACCGCGACATCCTGCGCATGGGCATGACCTCGGCCGTGGCCGACACCTCGCGCTGCCGCGCCGAGCTACTGCCCGAGCTGGCCTGCCCGACGCTGGCGGAGGGGCTGCGCGAGCTCCGCTCGGAACGTGCTGGGACGAGGGCCGCCCAGCGGCGCGGCCGGGGGTGACCACGGCCCGACAATCTGCAGCCCGTCGAGTGTTGCGCCCTCTCACCCTCGTCGTGAGTCGGCAAGCCCATCCGGGCGCAACACCGCGGGCGAAGCCGTCGGGCCGGGTCACCCCGGCCAGCCGCGGAGCGGCCCTGGGCTCAGAAGTAGGTCGCGAAGGCCGAGCTGTGCACGCCGACCTTGTGCTCTTCGGGGCCGAAGGGCAGCTCGCCGTCGCGCGCCATGCCGGCCCGCTCGAGCAGCTCGTAGAGCGCGTGCACGTAGGACGTCGCCGAGCCGCCCAGCTCGGGACGCAGCGCCTCGGCGATCTGCTGCAACGTGCGCTCGCCGTCGATGAGGCCGATGGCCTTGCGCGCGAGCTCGTCGACGATCACCGGGCGGCCGGCACCGGTCTTGGGCTCGGTGTAGATGGCGTAGACCAGCGGCTGGCGGCGGATGCGCTGCCACTCCGCGCGCGTCTCCAGCGGCCACAGCTCGCGCATGTCGCAGCCGAAGGTCTCGTAGAGCACCTCGCTGTTCAGCCGCGGCCGCAGCGTCCCGCGGGTCGCGCCCGTCGAGAGCGGCAGCTCGGGCCGCAGCGCCGAGACGATGCGGTGGTCCTTGTTGCGGAAGGTGATGCAGTTCAGGTCGAGGATGTCGGTGACGAAGGCGCCTTCGCGGGTCATCGCGCGGCGCACGTAGAGGTAGCGGAAGAAGTCGGTGAGCAGCTCGGCCAGCGCCTCGGCACCCTCGCCCTGGTCCTTCAGCACCTCGGTCATGAACTGAGCGAAGGTCGCGCGCAGCGGGTCGAAGACCTCGGGCTTGATGATGTTGTGGTGGTACTCCTCGATCCGGCCGTAGAGGCCGGCCTCGTAGCTGCGGTAGCTCCAGCCCTCGAGCAGGTCGCCCGGGCCGCGCCCGCTGATCTTGGACAGGCGCGCGAAGACCGGCTGGAACAGGCGGTGCCACTCGGTGATCGCCCGCCCCACCTGCACCTCGAACTCGCTGAAGGAGTAGTTGCTCACGATCTCGCGGCCGCTGTCGTCGCCCATCGTCTTGATCGAGTACTTCTCCAGCTCGTTCTCGAGCGGGGTGCGCGGCAGGATCTGCAGCGGCACGTTGAAGATCTGGTTCGCGTTGCGCGCGTAGGCCCAGTCGACCGTGGCCTTGTAGCTCTTCAGGTCGTCGCCGGGCAGGCCCATGATCAGCTCGAGGCCGATGAAGCAGTTGGGCAGCTTGCTGATCTGGTCGAGCTTCTCGGTGATCGTCTCGGGCTTCCACACGCGGTGGATGTTCTTCATCGTCACCGGGTTCGTCGTCTGCACGCCGACGCCGCAGAAGACGCGCTTGACCTTGCCGAGCTGCTGGATGAGCTCCTCGTTGATCAGGCTCGGGAAGACCTCGATCCAGAGCATGGCCTCGAGGTCGCGGTCGATCGCGAGCTGCAGGATGTCGTTGGCGCGGTTGCGGCGGAAGTTGAAGGTCGCGTCGGCGCAGAAGAACACGCGCGCGCCGGCGTCCTTGAAGTGGTCGAACTCGGCCGCCACCCGCTCCATCGAGAACTCGTAGTAGGGCTGGTTGCGCCCGTAGTCGCAGTAGGTGCAGGTGAAGGGGCAGCCGCGCGTGGTCTGGAAGTAGGCGCCGCCGGTCAGGTCGTCGACGCCGAGCACGCCGGTGAGGTAGGGCGAGGGGAAGCGGTCGAGGTCGCCCTGGAAGGTACGCGGCGGGTTGGCCGTGGCCTTGCCGCTGCCGTCGCGGAAGGTCAGGCCGTTGATCGCGGGCAGCTCGGGCGTGCCGTTCAGCTTGTGCTGGATCAGCTCGCGGAAGGTGTCCTCGCCCTCGCCGACGACGATGTAGTCGACCGCCGGGTTGGCCTCGAGGATGCGCACGTAGTGGTAGCTGACCTCGGGCCCGCCGAGCACGGTGGTGACCGAGGGCCGGATGGCCTTGATGTGCGCGCAGATCTTGAGGATGTCCGGCGTGTTCCAGACGTAGCAGGCGAAGGCCACCACGTCGGGCTCGTCGTCCGCGATCCGTTGCGCGATGTCGCGCAGGTCGGCGTGCATCGTCTCGTAGAAGTCGTGCCGGATCTCGCACTCGGCCGCGATCTGCGGGTCGTCGAGGCAGTAGGCGTGCAGGTAGCCGAGCCCGAGGAAGCGCCGGTTGAACGTGATGAACGTCGAGTAGGTCGCGGAAGCGAGGATGACCTTCATGCGATGCTCAGTGCACAGGCGCCTGGGTGACCGGTCTCGGGGTGCCTGGCAGCGGGTCCCGACTGCGCTCGGCGAGTGGAATATACCATCGCGCTCGCTCGGCGGGCCGGACCGAGGGC
>Ga0207428_10003885_pt1 | contig 14329 bp, 10 predicted proteins | sample RhiMethybrSRZTD1_FD_187600 | JGI IMG/M metagenome (GOLD analysis project Ga0207428, IMG submission 187600) | Populus rhizosphere microbial communities from Tennessee, USA - Rhizosphere MetaG P. TD hybrid SRZTD1 (SPAdes) (version 3) | ecosystem: Host-associated > Plants > Roots > Rhizosphere >... | reverse complement strand
CTTCAACTTGTTCGCAATTACACGCAACCTGCTGCCGATCCTGCTGGTCGGCGGTTTTTTCTGTTATTGGCTGGCAAAGTATCTCTCGACTCCGATGGAACAGCTTCGCGTGGTGGCGCAGGAATTGTCAGAAGGAAAACTCACCGCACGGGTCGACAGTAAGTTGCTCAACCGGCGTGATGAGATCGGTCATCTGGGCCGGGACTTTAACTTGATGGCCTCCCGCATAGAGTCACTCGTCGGGGCCCAAAGACGTCTGCTGGGAGACATCTCGCATGAACTTCGTTCGCCGCTGGCGCGCCAGGGAGTGGCGCTGGGCCTGGCGCGACGAAAAGCCGGACCGGACGCTTCCGGCGCCCTCGATCGGATTGAGCGGGAAGGCGAGCGCCTGAATGAAATGATTGGTCAACTGCTGACCCTGACACAACTCGAAAGCGGAATTCACGCGCTGGAGAATGCGAAAATCGATCTAAGTGCGTTGGTGAGTGACATTGCCGACGATGCCGACTTTGAGGCGCGCGATCGTAATCGTTCAGTGCAGTTCGTTAACAACGAACCCACATCAATCAAGGGTGCGCCCCAAATGATTCGCAGCGCGATCGAAAACGTCGTGCGCAATGCCGTGCGGCACACAGCCGAAGGATCAGCCGTCGAAGTTTCACTTTCATCCGAATCCGTCAACGGAGCCGGCGTGGCTTTAGTTAAGGTGCGCGATCACGGCCAGGGCGTTCCGGAAGACGCCATCGAAGAAATCTTTCGACCTTTCTATCGCGTCGAGCCCGATCGAGATCGCAAGACCGGCGGAGTGGGTCTCGGATTATCAATCGCTGCCCGCGCTGTACGCTTGCATGACGGCACGATCAAAGCCTTCAATCCTAAGGATGGCGGGTTAGTGGTAGAGATAAGATTGCCCGCGCCGGAATTCAAGGGTTGACGCCCGCTTCAGCAAGGCTGCCCCTTTTCTATTTATGATTAAAAGCTTTCGATCGTCTGAAACACAGAGGCTATTCGCCGATCAGCCGTCGAAAAGATTCCGTGCGATTCAGCAGCAGGCGCGTCGAAAGCTCGAGATGATTCATGCTGCGGAGAAGCTTGACGATTTGCGAAATCCACCCGGAAATCGTCTGGAACGATTAAAGGGAGATCGGGCTGGTCAATTTAGCATTCGAATTAACGATCAGTTTCGGATATGCTTTCGCTGGGTTCAAAATGCCGCGGAAGAAGTCGAAATAGTTGATTACCATTGAGGAGTGAAAAGGATGGCCCGGAAGTTAAAGCCAATTACACCTGGTGAAATCTTATTAGAGGAGTTCCTGGCGCCCTTTGGAATCAGTCGAACGAAGTTGGCGCGCGACCTCAACGTTCCTGTAGGCCGAATCAATGACATTATTCACGGTCGGCGCGCCATCACTCCCGACACCGCATTGCGCTTGGCTGTTTATTTCAAAATGACTCCGGAGTTCTGGATGAATCTCCAGAGTCACCACGATCTCAAACTCGCTAAACAGAATCTGCTACCTAAAATCGAACGAAGCGTTAAACCAGCTGAAAAAAAAGCAGCCTAGTTTCAGAAATTGGCCTAATCTTCTTCCTCTCCGCGAATCCGTCCCTCATCCTTAGCCTGCTGCACAATCTTCTGTGCCAGCTGGCCCGGCACCGGATCGTAATGCGAGAACTGCATGTGGAAACTTCCGCGGGCGGCAGTAATCGAATTCAAAGTCGATTGATAATTAAGCATCTCGGACATGGGAACCTGGGACTTGATCAACTGGTTCTTGCCCCAGGTGTCCATGCCTTGCACCCGGCCCCGGCGCGAGTTGAGATCGCCCATGATGTCGCCACTGCATTCCTGAGGTGCAGTAATCTCCACGTCCATGATGGGCTCGAGCAGCGTTGGCTTCACTTTTTCCATCGCGTTGCGAAAAGCCTTGCGGCCGGCAGCGCGGAAGCTGTGCTCATCGGAATCGACGTTGTGATACGAACCGTCGATCAGCTGGACCTTGAAATCGACCAGGGGGTAACCGGCGATGGCGCCATGAGACGCGGCTTCGATGATTCCTTTCTCAATTGCCGGCCGAAACTGTTGGGGCACTGAGCCGCCGAAGATCTTGTCTTCGAAAATAAAGCCGCCGCCGCGCGGCAGAGGTTCAAACACGCACTTGCAATCTCCGAACTGGCCGCGGCCGCCGGTTTGTTTCTTGTGACGGCCCTGCACTTCGGCGCGCTGCGTGATGGTTTCTTTGTAAGGCACCTTAGGCGGATGCAGCATGACTTCGACGTTGTAACGCTTCTTTAGCTTGTCGACGATGGTTTCGACGTGCACCTGGCCCGAGCCCGCCAGCAGAAATTCTTTCGTCTGCGAGTCACGGGTGAAAGAGAGGGCCGGATCCTCTTCCAGGATCTTGTGAATCGCGACGCTGATCTTCTCTTCGTCCTGACGCGACTTTGGTTCGATCGCGAAGGCAATGGCCGCTTCCGGATACTCAACCGGATCGTAAACGATTGGATGGGCCTTGTCGCAAAGCGTGTCGCCGGTTTGCGTCTCTTTCAACTTGACGCAGGCGATAATGTCGCCGGCGTTCGCCTCCGGGATTTTGTCGAGTTGCTTGCCCTGCATTGTGTGTAGCGCGCCGAGCCGTTCAGTCGTGCTGCGCGTCGAGCTGTAAACCGTCGCGTCAGTGCCGACTTTGCCACTGAAGATCTTGAAGACGTTGATGCGGCCCGCGAACGGATCAGCGATCGTGCGGAAGCAATAGGACGAGAAGGGTTCGCTGGTCGAATATTTCCGCGACTCTTTCTCTCCTTTTTCGTCTTTTCCGTGTTCGGCTTCGTGATGCGCCGGGTCAGGCGCGAATTCGATGATGTGATCAAGCAGAGTTGAAAGGCCCACCAGTGTCGTAGTGGAAACCGCATACACCGGACAGAGCTTGCTGGCGGCGATGGCCTTGCCGATATTCGGCAGCACGTCTGAGTCTTCCAGCGTGCCTTGATCGAAATACTTCTCCAACAGTGCATCGTCTGATTCAGCTACGAGTTCGATGATGCGCTCGCGAGTCTTATCGACGACATCGCGGCCTGCGGCCGGGATTTCAATTTCTTTGGCTTTCCCGTGCTCGTCGAACTCGTAGGCTTTCATGTGCACGACATCAACCACGCCTTTGAGGTTGTGTTCTTTTCCGATTGGCAGAGTGAAGGGGACGATTGCTCTCTTGAAAACGTTGTGCGCGCTATCGAGCGCGATGCCAATATCCGAATGCTCTTTATCTAATTTCGTGACCACCATCAGGCGCGGCAGCATGAACTCGTTCGCATAATTCCAAACCTTCTCAGTCTGTACCTCGACGCCTTTGACGCCATCGACTACCACCATGCCGCAATCCGCGACGCGACAGGCCGGACGGGCGTGCGAAACAAACGCCGCATAGCCCGGAGTGTCGATTAAATTGACCTTGGTATCTTTGTGTTCGAGGTGGGCGAGCGCGGTGTTGAGCGTGATCTTGCGGGCGATTGAATCTTCGTCGTGATCCGTAACGGTCGTGCCCTCATCGACCTTGCCCCAGCGGGGCGTGGCGCCTGCGACGTAGAGAAGGGAACTAAGCAACTGCGTCTTCCCTGCGTCGCCGTGTCCAATGACCGCAAGGTTGCGGATAGCTTCGGTGGCATAGACTTTCATAAGAACGAATGAGTCCTTTCAGAGATCGAAATTGCATTAAGTCAAAGCGACAGACATCCTTAGTTTCATCTGATTGAAAAGGCCGGATGTGACTGTGGATTGATGGGTAATTTATCCGAGCGCTAGAGTGAAAGCAAGCGCCCAAAACGACGTGATATTTCATACTTCAATCGTAAGCAGATGGTGGTTGAATGAGCGGTTTAATATCTAACCGAATAATATTTCCCTGGTACGTCATGGTTCAAACTGAGGTCTTTCGCTAATCGAAATTGCCGGACTAGGGTTTTTGAGGTGCCGGCTCGGTTTTGTCCACGTCCGCCGTTGTCTTGAAGAGTTTATAGTCAGAGTAAGTTACGCTCCGGCTCATCGATGTCTTCCAGAAAATATGCTCGCGCCCAAAGGAGTTGTACGTGTTTCTGCTCGGGAGCCATGTTCCATTAGGCTGACGCTGAAACTCGAAGAGAAACGCAGTCGCTGGTTTGGCTGGATCGTTGGACACGGCACAACCCTAACGAGAACTCGCGCATCTTAAAATCGACCCAGACAAATCATTGAAAGGGTTACCAGTGAACGAATTTTCGCTGGTTTAGAGGTGTCAAAATATGTTTAGAAAGATTTCGGCGTTCTTAATTGCAACACTCTTTGTGGTGGTGAGTTTAACCGCGACCGCAAATGCGAACGCCAGGACAAATGAAACAAGAGAGTCGGTGCGGAATCCGATTAATCTTGCGATTCTGATTCAGGATGACTTGATTTCTCGTGTAGGCAACGAACTTCGCGTCACCAAAGATTTTATTCGCGCGTTGCCGCCGGGTTCGCGCGTGATGGTTGGCTATATCACTTCAGGAGCATTGCAGGTGCGTCAGCCGTTTACGACTGATCTCGATCGCGCAGCCAACTCGCTGCGCATCCCGATCGCCAGCACTTCGGCGTCACCGTACAATCCATACGTGGAGGTGATCGACGCGATGAAGAAGTTTGATTCCAGCTGGGGCGGACAGAAAGCCGTCCTGCTGATTTCTGACGGACTGGACACGTCGCGTGGTTTCGACGCGACGACCGCGGGGCATACGCTGGACATCGATCGCACGATTAGCGAAGCCATTCGCCGCGACATTTCGATTTACTCGTTTTATGCTCCGTCGGTCGGGTTGACGAGTTACAACCGGCTGGCTGCGAGCTATGGTCAAAGCTCGTTGAATCGCGTGTCGCACGATACCGGCGGTAAAGCTTTCTTCCAGGGCACGACCGGGTTTGTCACCTTCGATTCGTACTTCGACCGGTTGAGACGAGAGTTGAATAAGGTTTCGTAAACTCAACTGGATTTAAGGACAACAGACGCCGCGGCGAGATAATCCCGCGGCGTCTTTGTGTCAGAACCGGGAGCGATAGCGACCGGATCAAGCGATACAGGGTCAAAGAGGGAATGTCTGGTTGCGTACTGATCCGGTCGCTATCGCTCCCGGTTCTGACACAAAACTCTGGCCTTGCAGTTCGCCGAGTGGTAAATTATGGGCCGTTACACGGGCCGATTTGTCTTGCTGTTGGCCGCAGTCAATGACCGCCGAGAAACTCGCAATCGCTTCACTGAGCCACGTGGACTATTCGTCCGCGCTTCACCCTGCACTCTGTTCCGACAATGACCGAAAATAAAGTCCGCGAATTTTACCTAATCGTGGAAGGCGCCTACTTAACTGAAGGCGAAGCCGAACATGCTTTGCGCGATCCGTTCATCGAAGACTGGGTCGAACAGCACGGCAACTTTAAGATTCACAACATGGATGATATCCAGGTGACGCCGGGCGTAACGCTCGGATCACTCGGCGTCTACATGATTGATGAGCGGATCTTTGAGATTGCCAGCGACGATCCAAATCATCCTCTGACCGAACACAAGGCCAAGGGCCTCGCCGAAGCTCTGCGGCGCCAGGACATGTTTGATGAGGTTAAGGTCGAGCTGCGAGATGAAGAATCGGTCTAACGCGGCGGTTGACGAACGCGAATCTCGGGACGGAGCTTACTGATACATGGACTGGAACGGGCAACCTCACACCTGGAAGCGCCGAAACAAGCTACTGCTCGGGCTGGCAACCATCTGGCCTCCTTTGTATATGCTTCTGTTCATGATTGGGATGTTCTCGATGGTTTTGCTCTTGCCATTCGCAACCGAGCGAGATTCAAGGCAGCGATGTGGTGAGGTTGACGTCCTTCAGCTCGATCAGAAAATCAAGAACCGTGAAATCAAGCAAATCACGTTGAAGCAGAACGAGATTATTGCTCTCGATCGAGTGGGCAATTGCGAGTACCGCGTTTTCACTTCTAGTGAGTCAAGCCGCCAGGCGATTCTGAAAGCTGCGCGCGAGATAGTTAACGGAGTTCCAAGGGTCGAGAAAGTCGAGGAGGAAACCGGCCAATCCGAACTTCCCCTGGTATTTCCGATCGGCTTCGTCTTCTTATTTGGAGCACATTTCCTGACTATCATCTTGATGATGGCCTTGATGCCTTTGTATATCATCCTGGCGGTAAAAAACGAGCAGCTGGATCAAACGATGAGGATTGTATGGGTGGTATTGTCCTGCACGGTTGGGATGTTTACTTATCCGGTTTACTGGTATTTGTATATTTGGCGCAAACAGCCGACCACGTCGGGTGACGGCCCGGCCGAACCAGTGCCTTCAATAGTGTCATGACTAAACCTACAGAATCTGAATCTCAGAGTTTCCTCGGCGGTCGCGTCACCGTCGTCGTCGGCGACATCACCAAACAAGATGTCGAAGCCATCGTGAATGCCGCGAATTCATCGCTGCTTGGCGGTGGTGGAGTTGACGGCGCTATTCATCGCGCCGGCGGACCGGAAATTCTGGAAGAATGCCGGGCCATTCGCCGCACGCGTTTTCCGGAAGGTCTGCCAACCGGCGAAGCGGTCATCACCACGGGTGGCAAGCTGCCCGCACTTTATGTGATTCACACGGTGGGGCCCATCTTCAAAGAGCATCGAGGAAAAGAACCGGAGTTACTGGCCAACTGTTATCACAATTCACTGACCCTGGCAGTGGAAAAGAATTTGACCTCGGTGGCCTTTCCGTCGATTTCGACCGGTGTCTACCACTATCCTCGAGACCTGGCAGCCGACGTTTCGTCGCGCACCATCGAAAATTTTCTCGGCACTGACCGCCAATTGAAAGAAGTGCGTCTGGTATTTTTTCAGGCGCAGGATGCGGAAGTGTTTCTGGCGAACCAGAAGTTCAGCGAGTAGCGTCAGAAGCTCGACCGTCAAGAGGGCAACCTGGTCAGGCGGTAGTGAGTTTTTCACGGCTGCCCTGCCTGACGGTCGGGCTTCTGACACTTCTGGTTGACGCGGTCACAGACTTTCTGCAAAATCACTCATTCTTCAAGGCGGCGCTGGCCGCCTTACTTTTGTCTTAACCCTGGAATCAATGACCCCTGACATCGAAAACGAAATCAAACCCGAAACTGATTTGAGCGGCCGCGACCTGCCGCCGACTCTAAAAGCACTCAAGGATTTATCCTGGAATTACTGGTGGAGCTGGGCGCCCGACGGCTCAGAAGTGTTTCGCGATCTCGACGCGAATCTCTGGCAGCAGTGCGAGCAGAATCCACGCCTGCTCTTAACTCAACTCACTGATTTGCGTTTGACGCAGATGGCGGCCGACCCGTCGTTCGCCGACCGCGTGCGCACGCTGCACGATCGGTTCAACGCTTATATGAGCGATCGGCAGCCCTGGCCCAAGCTGAGACTGTCATCGCAAATCACGCAACAGAATCCGATTGCTTATTTCTGTGCTGAGTTCGGTGTTCACAATTCTCTGCCGCTTTATTCAGGCGGCCTGGGGATTCTGGCCGGCGATCATTTGAAATCGGCGAGCGACCTGAATGTACCGCTGGTCGCCATCGGCTTGTTCTATCGCTTTGGATATTTTCGACAGCGCCTGCGTAGCGATGATTGGCAGGAAGAACAGTATCGCGAAAACCATTCTGACGAGTTGGCACTAAAGCCAGTTGAAGATGCCGAAGGACGGCCGCTCCTGATCGATGTCGCGATCCGAGGACGGACTGTGTACGCGCGAGTTTGGCGAGCAGACGTCGGACACGTGCCGCTCTACCTTCTGGATACGAACGTTGCTGAGAACGAGCAGGTTGATCGACTCGTGACTGGTCACCTCTACGGCGGCGATCGTGAGACGCGTCTGGTGCAGGAGATGATGCTGGGCATCGGTGGCGTGCGGCTCCTGGAAAAGCTCGGCATTATCCCGGCGGTGTTTCATCTCAACGAAGGTCACTCGGCGTTTCTTACGCTGGAGCTGACGCGGCTGATGATTGAGACCGAGGGTTTGAACTTTGCTGAAGCAGCGAATCGCGTGCGCGAGCGTTGTGTGTTCACCACCCACACGCCGGTGGCTGCCGGACACGACGAGTTCGAAGCATCGCTGGTCAGGAAAGGATTTGGCGATTGGCCCGAGGCAGCCCTGGGACTGTCGCACGAAGAATTCCTGAAGTTAGGGCGAGTAAACGGCGATTCGCAGGAGTCGTTTGGTTTGACTCCGCTGGCCCTGCGCATGTGCCGCTCAACCAACGGCGTCAGCATCAAGCATGGCGAAGTATCGCGCGAACTCTGGCACAAAATGTGGCCCGCCAAAGCTTTGACAGAAGTTCCCATCACCTCGGTCACGAACGGAGTTCATCCGGGGACATGGGTCGCGCCGGTTCTGCGCCGGCTGTACGAACGAGTCGTGGGCGACGATTGGATTGCGAGATGCCGCGACGCCGGAGTCTGGGCCTATGGGATCGAAAAGACTTCTGATGAAGATCTATGGCGCGCTCATGGGCTCCTTAAACAACGTCTGGCCGCATTTATTCGCGACCATTGTTTTGACGCGCGCCTGGCTCGAGGTGACAGTGAAGAACACATCGAAGCGGCCCGCACCATGTTCGATTCGAAAATCCTGACGATTGGTTTTGCGCGAAGAGTGGCCGGATACAAACGTTGGGACTTGTTGCTCAGTGATCCGGAGCGTCTGGAAAAACTGATCAATGATTCCGAGAGACCGATTCAGTTTGTGTTCGCCGGAAAGGCTCACCCGCAGGATCAGGGAGCAAAATCGATTCTGCAAAAGTTAATCGAGTGGCAGCGCAATCCCTCCGTCCGGCAGCGGGTTGCCTTCATCGAAGATTATGATCAGGAAATCGCGCGGCAACTGGTCCAGGGCGTGGATGTCTGGATGAACGTGCCGCGCCGCCCACAGGAGGCTTCCGGCACCAGCGGGCAGAAGGTCGCCATCAATGGCGGGTTGAATTTCTCGGTGCTCGACGGGTGGTGGATTGAAGGGTACGAGAGCGACAACGGTTTCGCGATTGGCGGCTTGAACGAGCTACCGGATGCCGAGATGGCCCAGATCGATCGCCTCGATGCGGATTCGATGTATCGCGTGATGTCCGAGGAATTGATCCCAGCGTTCTACGAACGTGATGCTGAAGGAATTCCGCGACGCTGGATTGCCATGATGAAACGGTCGATCGAGACCCTGGTGCCGCGATTCAGCAGCGATCGAATGGTGGCCGAGTATGTCGAGCGAATCTATTGACCGCGCCCACCAACCTGCGCAGGTAAGTTTTCCCTGGCGGCTCTTTTGGCTGCTACTGATTGCGGCAATCGTCGGCGTCGGCGCCGCGGTTCCGCTGGTTCTTGAGGTTTTCCAGCCGTTATTGAAGAGCGGAGAGCCGCTTCCTTTCCCACTTCCAATCATAATCGCAATTGGCATCGCGCAGAATTTGATTCTGCTGAGCGTGGCGATTGGCGTTGGTCTGTTAGCTGGGCGCAAGCTAGGCCTCGGTGCGCCCTTGCTTGAGGGCTGGCTCTATGGCCGGCAGGTACGGCAAAGCGTGGGCGGCTCATTAGGCTTCGGCGCAATGGTCGGAATCGCGGTGGGCGTGGTGGTGCTGGTTCCCTTGTTGATAGCCGCTCCACACTTGCCCGGATTGCCGCTGGTAAGCGCCGCGCGGGCGGCTTTATGGAAACGGGTTATCGTAGGTTTGTATGGAGGCATCGACGAAGAGATTTTGACGCGACTGTTTCTGCTCAGTCTGTTCGCGTGGCTGGGAACCAAACTTTTTCAGAAGCGCGAGGCCGGGCTGTCGGCGAAAGTTTTCTGGATCGCCAACATAGTCGCGGCGGTATTGTTCGGCCTTGGTCATTTGCCTTCAGCCTCGCTGGTCATGCAAATCACGCCGGCGGTTGTCGTCATCGCGCTGGTATTGAATGGTATTCCCGCGGTGACTTTCGGCTATCTTTATTGGCGGCGAGGCCTGGAATCCGCAATGATTGCGCACTTTTGCGCCGATTTTGTGTTGTATGCGATCGGGCCGGCGTTCTTGAAAACCTGATGTACCGCAGGCGGTCTAGCCTGCGAGGTCTGGAGTCCGAACCCACTAAAGCAGTCGCAGACTGGACAGTCTGCGGTACATAATCCCTGATGCCGATGGCAAGGACTCTACCTTCGTTGTAAACTATCCGACGCATGAAGCACTGCACTCTCTGTAACGAAAAATTCGACGACAGCGTTAGCTTTTGCCCGAAGGACGGTGAAGTTCTCGAAGAGGATTCGGGCTCACTGGTCGGCAAAGCGCTCGATGGCCAGTATCAAATCGAAGCCTTGCTCGGCAAGGGTGGCATGGGCGCGGTTTATCGCGCGCGTCATGTCCTGCTGGGCGATCGGGTAGCCATCAAAGTTCTGCCGCCCGAGATGCGCAGCAACACCGAATGGCTGCGCCGATTTCAACGCGAAGGCCAGGCTGCTCGCCGCTTTCGTCACCCCAACGCAGTCACTGTCTATGACCTCCGCACTTCCAGCGACGGCACGATTTATCTGGTGATGGAATACGTCGAGGGCAACACCCTTGATGTGGAATTGCGCAACCGCGGGAGGTTTTCTCCTGCAGAAGCCGTGGCCGTGCTCCGTCCGATCATGAGTGTGCTCAACGCCGCCCACGCCATGGGCGTCGTGCATCGCGATCTCAAACCTGAAAACATCATGATCGGTAAGGCGACCACGGGCGGTGAACCAATGGTTAAGCTGCTCGACCTGGGCATCGCCAAGTTGCGCGAGGTCGCCGGCGCCGAGAAGACCGGCAGCACAAATTTGACTGTCGCCGGTCAGATGCTCGGCACGCCTTACTATATGTCACCGGAGCAATGGGGCGAGCTGCCGCATGATGGCAATTCAGAAATTGATGGCCGCGCTGACATCTACAGTCTCGGCTGTGTCCTTTACGAAATCATCGCCGCCAAACGTCCTTTCAACGGCCTGACGCTGGCCGAGCTGCGCCGTCAGCACGTCAGCATTACGCCCGAGCCGTTGCATCAAGCCGCACCGAACGTCCCGGAAAGTTTCAGCCGCGTGATTGCGCGTTCGATAGCGAAGGATCGCGATGAACGGCAATCGACGGCCGGCGAAGTGGAGCAGGAATTAACTGCGGCTTTGTCTGCGGAAGGAATTTCGTCTACGCCCTCGCTTTCGGCTTTACCATCCGAATCCGCTGGCGGCGTTTCCAGCGGGGTGGTGACGTCACCTCACCAAACCGCGGCGACCATGGTTACGGGGACGGATCAGGGCGCCTCGGACATTCCCAGCCAGGCTGCGACCATGCCGACCGTCATTGCGCAACCAAAGGCGCCGGCGAGTCCAACGATCGCCAGCGGGATTGCGATGCAGCCGGCGCCACCACCCGCGAGAGTTTCGCCGCCGCCGGTTGCGGTCGACGTAGCGCCTCAGAAAAAGAGTCCCGCCCTGCTGATTGCGGGTGTGGGCCTGGTGGTGCTGCTTTTGATTGCCGGTGTCGGCGGCTTCTTCGTGATGAGCACGATGATGAAAAAGTCCGATGCGAACACCGCGAAAACGGACACGCCGGCAAATACCAGCGCGGCGGATGTTGCGGCCGGGCACGAAGCCGCACGATATTGGCTGCAACTGAATTCAGAGGCAGATTCGGTGCGGGCGGGCGAAACGTTGACCCTGACTTCCGGCCAGCAGTTCAAGCTGCACTTTTCGCCCAGCGAAAACGGCTACCTTTACATTCTGGGGCCCGGGAATAACAACGCGCTGACAACCTTTCTCACGGATAAGCCTGACAAGGATTTTGGCGTCAGCTCCAACGAAATCAAGAGCGGTGAGGACTTTTCCTTTCCGGCAGACAGCAGCAAGGAAGAGAGCTGGATGAATCTTGACAAAAACCCCGGCACTGAAGAATTTACGATGATTTTCTCCTCCTCAAAGTTAACGACCCCCGCCTTTCTTAAAGATGCCGCCCTGCACGAGTTGACCGAATCCGAGCAAAAAGAGCTCGAGGATCTCGTCAATCAATCGAAGGCGAACCTGCTCGGTACTGAGGTCATCAAAACCGGCTCGGCGCCTTTTGTATCGGTTAAGGTCCCGCAAACGACCGCCGAAGGCGCCCCAGTGATTTTCAAAATAAGAATTGATCACCAATGAAAATCGAGTTAGTTATTTGAGTTTTCAAGTTTCAGATAGGTTTGGTTGGAAGTGGCACGCGCATCTTGCGTGTGATCTCACGGGGGAGACGCCCGTGCCACTCAGATTAGTAACGAGAGGAAGGTAGGAAATGTCGAGGCTAATCATTTTAGCGATCGTGTTGCTGTCAGTGGCTTCCGGAGTGTTTTTGGCCAGCGCTCAGCAATCCGACGAAGAAGTTCGCGGCGCGTTTTTGAGCTCGCGTCCAAAAAACACAAACTCGAATCCCCCAGCCACGCGGAGGCGCAAGCCGCCCCAGCGCCAGGCGAACACGTCTGCGGCGACGGCGAAGAATGCCAACACAACTAAGATCGCCAACGCCAATATCAGTTTTGCGAATATCAACTCCGGTCGTCTGCCAATGCCGGCGATTGCGCTGGGCTACACCGTCTTTATGCGCGACATGAACGGGCGCGCTGTGCGAGTCGATCCCACGCGCGAATTTCATAACGGGGATCGTATCCGCATTTCACTGGAACCCAACGTCGATGGTTACGTTTATGTTTTTCACACCGAGAACGATGGCCCACCCGAAATGATTTATCCCGACGCCAGGCTCGAAGGTGGCGAGAATTGGATCGAAGCCCACGTGCCGGTCGATATTCCTTCGACGATCGAAGCCGATGAACGGCTGCGCTGGTTTCAGTTCTACGGGAACGCGGGCACGGAACGGCTTTATGTCGTGGTGACGCGCGACCCTTTGCCGGAAGTACCCACGGGCGAGACTCTGGTTAACTTCTGCACCGCGAACAAGGACAAGTGCCCGTGGAAGCCTCCGGTTGAGGCCTGGGCCCAGGTCCAGCTGGCGTCCAAAGCCGAAGTCAGAGTGGTGACGAGCAAGGTGTCGGCCGGTCAGGTACAAAGTGAAAAAGAACAGGTCGCGACGACGCGCGGTCTGGGATTGGATCAGACCGCGCCGCAACCTTCGGTGATTCGGATGAGCGCGGCCACCAACGCCCCGGTGCTGGTGACAATTTTGGACCTGGTTCATAAGTAACAGTTTCGGAGTCCCGCCTTAAGGCGGAGTGGTTGAAAGAGCCGCCTAAAGGCGGAACTCCAAACCGAAAGCCGCGGCGCGGGGCAATATCAGCACCGCGGCTAATTAATTTTTGATTGAGGTGGGCGAAAGCTCGTACAATTTCGCTTGTTTCGGAGTCGTCAAATGAAAAGATATTCCTTCTACAAATATTTCGCGCCGGCGGTGCTCCTGGTTGGATTAGTCGCCTGGGGGTTGTTCCCTTCAACCACCGGAGCGAACAATTCTAACGGTTCATCGGTCACTCCGCCGCCGCAGTCCGATTCGTCGACATCGCTGGCTCGCGGTCGCGTGTTGCTGAAACAGGGTCACGCCGATCAGGCTCTGCCTTTACTCGAGTCGGCATTAAAAGATTTTACGCAGGCCAACAACGCGCGCGGAATAGCCGCTGCTGAAGATGCTTTGGGGGATCTCTATCTGGTCCAGGGTCAGTACAAAGTCGCGCTCGAGCATTATCAAAAAGCCTATCAGGCGTTCGCGTCGGGTCGCGGAAGTGATGCGGCCAATCAGGCGGGCGCCAACACCGCCTCCGGCCTGACTGGATCGTCCACGGCTTCGGCCGCGACCCAGACTGCCGGCGCCGCGGCGGCCGACAACGGCTTCAATGCAAACCTGATGCTGGCAAAGATTGGTGATACGAATTACCGCCTGGGCCGTTTATCAGAAGCGGCGTCAGCCTACCTCACGATGTCGGTAAAGAAACCCGAGAGCACCGCCGCAAAAGTCGGCAGGCACATTGGACTCGGGGGGCTTATGAGTGGAGCGATTGCCGGAACCAGCCCGAGTATCTCGGCCCCGGTGACGAGCGGCGCGGGCCTTTTGGAGTTAAAGAAAGAGCTCGACGAGTACCGCGTCTCGATGGTTTACATGACCTTCGAGCTGGGCACTGGACGAATTGCGTTTGCGAATAACGATTTGGAAACTGCGCGCAAACATTTTCAGAATGCCCTCGACGCCGGCAATGGTTCGTTTGCCTCCGTGGCCAAGCTGGGCCAGACGCGCCGCTTTCGTGCCGCCGCGCGCACCAGTCTCGGCGATGTGATGTTGCGCGAAGGCCGCTTCAAAGACGCAGCC
>Ga0207428_10003884_pt1 | contig 14329 bp, 13 predicted proteins | sample RhiMethybrSRZTD1_FD_187600 | JGI IMG/M metagenome (GOLD analysis project Ga0207428, IMG submission 187600) | Populus rhizosphere microbial communities from Tennessee, USA - Rhizosphere MetaG P. TD hybrid SRZTD1 (SPAdes) (version 3) | ecosystem: Host-associated > Plants > Roots > Rhizosphere >... | reverse complement strand
ATGATGATCCCGTATTCCGAGCGATGGAAGCTGATCTGTTCAACCTCTACCCATCTGTTGGGGAGGTGAATGGTGACCGCAGCAATTTCAACTACGGGATGGCCTCCGGGGTAGCGCCGCAGTATGGGCAGTGCAAGACGCGAGTCGATTTCGATCAACGTGCTGCGGAACCACGTGACGAAGTTAAGGGGCTGGTCGCCAGGACAACCTTTTACATGTTCGACAGATACAAACTGAGCATGTCACGTCAGCAGCAACAGCTACTGATGGCCTGGGACAAGCAGTACCCAGTATCAGCCTGGGAGAAAGAGCGCGACCGACGCATTGCAGCAATCATGGGGCACTCCAATCCATTCGTAACGGGCGAGCGTCAATGGTCGCAAGGATACAAGGCAGTTGGTGATGGTGTGGTTAGCGCCATTCCTGTTAATCCTCCGCGAGTGGCCACCCAGCCAACCCTAGCAAGCGCGACCGGAGTAGGTTCGATCATCGGCAACCGAAAGAGCCAAGTCTACCACCTCTCTATGGGGTGTCCTGGTTATGGTCAGGTGTCCGAAAAAAATCAGGTTTCCTTCACCTCAGAATCTGAAGCTCAGGCAGCGGGATATCGAAAGGCAGGCAACTGCAAATAGTTGTTTTTCGTTGAAACTCGGCCTTGCGAAACCGAGGCCGGCACCCAACATTAGACAGAGACATGCGTCCTGTTTTTGCGATTTTCATACTTAATAAAGCCATACACCGCAGGCGGTTGCAGCTAAGGCTTGGACGCCCCATCTTTCACCATCCAATGAGCCAATCGCTGGCTGCCAATTAGGAGTAAAAAATTGCTTAGCCGTCCCGATAAAGACGCCCTCCGTGCGATGCTGGATTCGCAAGTCCAAGAAAAGCTGCAGCACGACCCTGACGCGTTAACGACTTATGCAGCCAAGCCTGAGCCAGAGCGCAAACGGTACACCAGCAAACCCACTGTTCAGGACAAGGCTTTTCACAAAGAGCTCGAGCAAATGCGTGCGGATGCTGAAGCTGGAGTGATACATACTCCTAAGCTCGAGCCGGAGGAAGAGGCTGCTCTGAGCCTTAGGCTTGATGATTATCCGGGTCTGTAAAACGTGCTGCTGAGAATCTACAGGTAGGATCGGCTTCACAACGTAGGTGTATGCACGAGTCGATTTATCTTGGACAGATTGAAGTTAGGACATTCACGCGATGAGCATCGAAGCAAAACTCCTTCATCTACAAGCTATCCAAAACCTCCTCGCGCCATACCGCTATCTTTATTGCGTAGACCTTGAGGCAACCTGTGACGACGTTGAAAAATCGGAATCACCTAGGCCGCTTACAGTCGTCCCCGATCAGATGGAAACGATTGAAATTGGTTTGGTAGTAATCGATTTGGAATCGCTGGAGATGGTTGATGAGTTCCAGCGTTTCGTTCGACCTCAGATCCACCCTACCTTGACCGTTTTTTGCAAAAAGCTTACCTCTATCCAGCAAGCAGACGTGGACGGTGCTCGAACCTATCAAGAGGTTGGCGACGAGCTACGAATGTTTGCTGAGAGTTATCCAAACGCGGCTTGGGCATCTTGGGGTGACTATGATGCAAGGCAGCTAAAGCGCGATGCTGGCTTAGCTAGGTGCCCTTCCCTGCTCGAAGGATTACCGCATTTCAATGCCAGGAAATGGCATGCCGGCTTATATGACGATCGACCTAAATCACTTAAGCAAACCGTAGAGGCCATGGGCCTAGTTTGGCAGGGTACCTATCACCGAGGGATAGACGATGCGAGAAATGTGGCTTCCATCGTGAAGGAAATGCTTGGCTAATTGATGAGCCGGGCCCATTGGCCCGAAGAGGCGACCTTCCATTGACGCCACTTCATACCGCAGCTTAGCTACGGAGCAAGCGGATGACTCGAAAGCAAAATGAATTGAACACAACCTCCCCTCCCACCTCCCGCGAAGTCTCTGTCCTCACGCAGAGAATCACTGCGCCCTGTCATAAATTGTCTCTGCTGAAGCCCGTCCATTTCTTGAAATCGACTTCTTTTGCCGGTACTTGTAGGACACCAATCTCATGCACGGAAAACAACCATGCAAGCAAGATTCAGAGTGATTGAGACCACACTGGGTGATGGGAGCAAGCGATACAGGGTCGTTGATCTTGTAGAGGGAGGCTCAGCCAGCAAGCATGGCGTATTCAAGATTAGGACAGAGGCAGACGCTGTTTGCTTGACTTTGAATGCTGAATATCCGAAACAGTTGGGAGGGCGTGATGCTGAACCGCGCAGAACCTACTGAGCCAGTGCAGCTGATATTGCTTTAGGGGACGCTGGCAAGTGGGAGATCTGATTGGTGAGTTGGATGGTCAGCTCCTTGATGGCCTAGAGTTTTGTGCCAAAGCCTACGCATTGTTCGAGGTGCTGAGAACAGAACCTGGTGGCATTGAGCGCCTACGACTGAGATCCGGCAAGGATGAGAAACGTCTACTAGACGAGATTTTACCAATCTGCCGCTACGTCCAGACCTACTACAGACATGGGCGCTACATTTCCGTTCGTTGGGTCAACGGCAGCCAGTCCTATGATGCTGAGCTAGTTCAATCCGGGGACTATGTCATTCACGGGTACTACGAGCAAAAAGCCTTTCTCGAAATCACTAGCGCAATGCATCCAAACGAATACTGTACATGGGAGTTGTTGAACCAAGGAAAAACTGCGTTTGCCCCCGAAGGGATCAATGCAAAAAGAGGAACGCCTCTTACGTCGGAACCAGTGGTTTTCACCAATTCAGAGCATGTGCTCGGGTTCGCTCCAATTGTCAGTTCTTCCATCAGAAAAAAAATGGCAATTTCATATCCAGAAAACACGTCGCTGGTCGTTCAGTGCCATCTGAATAGCTTGTACGTGCCAAGCGATTGGCAATTGCTCGTTTCTGAAGTCGAGCGTGCAGTAGTCGCGACGCCATTTTTCGAGGTGCTTCTGATCGATAGTCTTACGCAGCGCGCGACTCCATTGGCATTGCAGGCACTTTGATTCAAGTCTTCCTATCTTCAGTATTTCCCCTGCTACGCTGACCTCTTCCACGGAGGAATCACAATGTCCAACGCAGACCTGCTCCCTTTCCTTCTCTTCAAGATCAATCAAAACCAACACGCCCTCGAAGCCGCGATCATGGAGCTTACCCTTGGGTCGAGCAGCGCGGCTCAGGTGAGGTTAGAGGCAATGTGCGCGGCGCGCTGCAAACGATCTGCAAGAAAAAAGAGTTCATCAAAAAGCGATAGCTGTGCTGATGGCGCCTGAGTGAGTAGTCTCATGGTGGCTAGCCTAGCCCCGTTGGCCCGAAGAAGCGACCTGCGCGTTGATGTTAGATCACACCATAACTTAGCTATGGGCAGGCGGTGGCTCGGATGCAGAAAAGCTTGAACACGACCTCTCCCCGCCCGCGAGGTCTGCCAAGCACTGACAGACCCCGCACTCGACAAACGCATCATGATGCGAAGCTCTGTCAGCCATGCAATGAAATCCATCACTGCCTCACGCCCGTGGAAATCGATGCTGGAGAGAGATTCTGAGTGTTGGACGGATAAATGCTTTCGCGCCTGCTACCTCCTCACTAGCGTTTGAAGAAAGATGAATTACCTACCCATCATCGGAGCATGCACAGTAGATACGCCCTGTGCCAACGCTGCGGCTTCCTGCGCTATGAGGGCTGTTTGAAACGACTCTCTGGACTGAAGCCGTCGCCAATAGCACTTTACGTTTTCGGGGAATCCATCAGCAAGCCCAATGAACTCTGCAAGCATCAGCGCATAGCCGACCGAAACATCAGCAATCGTAAATCGGTTTTCGCATAGATAATTTCGCTGTTCCAGCGCCGTACCAATGGCTCGAAGCCGTCCTAGAAACCATCTGGTGTAGTCTTCCACCAACTGAGGCGACCGCCTCTGAGATTCTTCGAACTGACCGTAGCGCAGAACGATGGTCTGAGGGAATGTCAGGGTCGCCTCACCATAATGAAGCCAGTTCAAGTACCTGGCGTAATCAGGTTCTTCGGGTAAAACCTCCAAAAAGGTGGGCCCGAATCGCTTTGTCAGATACTCGCAAATAGCGACAGATTCGGTCATTAATACATTGTCAGTGATAAGAGCTGGAATGGTACCTAGCGGATTGATTTCCAAATACTCACGAGCATGAACCCTAGGTGGGAACGGCAGCATGTTCAGCTTGTAATTCAAACCCAACTCTTCCAGCACCCATAAAGGTCTGAATGAACGAGCGCTCATGCAGTGATACAGATTAATCATGCAGTCGACCTCAATGTTTTGGCTCTAATGGACTTGATATATCCTGTTGGATAACGGACTCAAGTCCATTAGTACTAACCCCTGTGCCGATTATCGACTGGCAGCTTTCCCCTTTTTATCTTTACGATCATCCGGAAGCCCCCAGAAGATCAGCCCTGCGCACAAGACACAAAATGGCGCCAACGCCAGCATTCCCATGTAGGTATTGCCGCTCACGTCGTTGATATACCCGACTAGCAGGGGAGCCACCATACCGCTGAGCTGCCCGACAGTGTTCACTGCAGCGATGCCGCCTGCGATGGCAAGACCTGTGAAAGCTTGCTGCGGAATCGTCCAGAAAATAGGAATAGCGATGAAGACGCCGGCGGTGGCCAGCACCAAAAACGAAGTCAGCAGGATGTAGTGGTCGTTGAAGTAGCACGCAGCAAAGTACCCTACCCCGCCCACCATCATGCACATCCACAAATACTTGCGTCGCTCGCCGGATGCGTCTGAGCGCCGTGTGACAATGATCATGCCGATGGCAGCCACCAAGTAAGGAAGCGCCGTGAGAAACCCGACCGTCAGCTCACTTTTGATGCCCGACGCACTGATCAGGTGAGGCATCCAGAAGTTAAGGCCATACCCTGTGAGCTTGATCATGAAATAGATCACGGATAGCACCGCCACCTGCCGGGTAAAAATCACCTTGAACAGTGACGCGTGAATCGGATTGGATTCCTTCCTGTCGTTATCAAGGTTGCGCTGGAGCACATCCTTTTCGTCCTGGGAAAGCCACTTGGCAGACTGGATATCACGATCAAGTTTGTACAACACGATGATGCCTAGCAGGCTGCAAGGCAGCCCGGACAAGACGAACAGCCAATGCCATCCAGCGAGTCCTAGGAAACCATTCATATACTCGAGGATTAACCCCGACACCGGTGCGCCAAGGACACCCGCCAATGGGATCGAGAGAAACCAGATTCCGTTCATGCTCGCCAGGTTCTTTTTCGGAAACCAGCAGGCGAGGTAGAACAACAGAGCAGGCCCGAAACCGGCCTCCATAACGCCGATCAGGAAGCGAAGGAAGTAAAGAGTGTATTCGTTATAGGCGAAGACCAGAGCCGCCGTCGCGAGACCCCAGGAGACCATAATCCGGCAAATCCAGCTGGGCGCGCCATAGCGCTTCAAGCCATAACTGCTGGGCACTTCAAAAAGCACGTAGCCGAAGAAGAAAATGCTGGCAGCAAACCCATAGGCGGCATCTGATAGCCCCAATTCGGCCTGCATCTGGGTCTTGGCAAAACTGATGTTGATGCGGTCGAAATAGGAAAACAGGAAGCACACGATGGTCAGCGGTAGAATCCGCCAGGCAATTCGCCGATAGAGTAGGAGTTCATCAATGCCGGCCGGATTAACCGCAGCACTTTGAATTGCAGTAGCCATGTTATTTCTCCGTAATTGTATTTGTTGGAGATCATTTACTCCGGCACAAGCGTTGGCCGGTTTTAGCATCAGGAAATCGAGTGTGTGTGTGGCTAACCTCAGGAACTTGGCGAAAGGAAAATTTCAGCACGACTCACCAGTACGCCGTCTTCATCGGCATACAGCCAATCACCTGGGAACACGTCGACGCCTCGAATGAGCAGTGCCTCTTGAACGATGCCGCCCTTCTCATTGTTCGACCGTACTGGCCAACACCCTATCGCGATGATCCCAAGTTCTACGTGAGCCAGCGCCTGGGAGTCGCGCACATTGCCGTTGATTACGACACCCGCCCAACCATTGCGCTTGGCTAACGCAGCGAGGTTGTCACCCAGAAGCGCCAAGGGATTTTGTCCTGCGTCGATAACGAGCACTCGACTGTTGCCTGGCTCACCCAGGAGAGCGCGAATTTCACCGTTGCATCCCTCAGCTTTGATCGTAACGACTTCGCCATGACAACTGCGCAATGAGCCAAACCAGGCCCACTCGCCAGGCAATACTCTGACCTCACCTTGAGCGATCATCGCCGGATGCTGATCACAAAGATCGGACGTTGAAATATCCATATCAAACGGCCTCTTGGTGGGTGAGCTCACGCAACTCTTCAAAGCTGCCAAGTCTTCCAAGCAACGCGCTGGCAGCTACGGTGTAAGGGCTTGCGAGCCATACCTGGCCTGGGCCGGATCGGCCTGGAAAGTTTCGGTTAATCGCACTGACCGTAACCTGATCCGCTCGAGTCGACGAGCCGGGCCCACAATTTGCGCAGGCGCCACACCCCGGCATAATCATCTCCACGCCGAGTCGCTCGAAGGTGTCCAAATAGCCCTTTTCGATGCAGTAGTCTCGTACCGCCACAGTGCCGTACTGAAGGTAGAGCTTGGTGTGTTCGGCAATCGTGACACCGTGCTCGAGGCCCCATGCCAAGACTTCGTGGTAATAATCGAAGTCCTCACGTTTGCCTGCCGTACACGACCCACCGTAGGCGATGTCCACTGAGACTGGCGTATCCAGCTCAGCGAGGGCCACACCATTTCCAGGATCCCCCGGGGCGGCAACAAGCGGCGTGAGGCGTGAACAGTCGATAACGAACCGCTCTTTATATTCAGCCCCGTCATCGCTGAACAGCCAGTCTTCGAGCTCAATCCTTACACCCCGCCGCTCGAGTATGAAATCGACGGTTTTCTGGTCTGGTTGCACAATACCGGTGAAGCCACCGAGCTCGGCCACCATGTTGGTCAGTGTCGCCCGCTCATCAATCGACATGGTTTGGACAGCCTCGCCGGTATATTCGAACACCGCGCCGATGGCATTGCCCTGACGGATGGATTCCATACGCAACAATTCGAGCACGACATCTTTGGCGGTGACTCCAGGTCTGAGCCGACCGTTTAGCTCAACGCGAATGATCTCGGGCATACGGCAACGGATGTAGCCAGTCGCCCAGCTGTTTGCGATGTCAGTCGCACCCGCGCCAAATGCCAAACATCCTAACGCTCCAGAATGCGGCGAATGTGAGTCAGTGCCGACAACCACCTGGCCCGGCAGCACATGCTGCTCGGTCATCAAGGCATGGCAGATGCCTTCTGATCCGCTCTGCCCTTTTAACGCGCCATGTTCAACGACTGGATAACGGCGAACGAACTCATCATGGGCAGAGGCTAACCCGCCAACGGCGGCGAGCAGGTTGTCACGGACATGTGGAAAGCTTTGACTGGCGAGTATGAGGTGATCCTGAAACGCGATGATTTCATGCGGTCGGACGAGCTTCACTTCCTCGCCAAATGCCTCATGCATAAAGTGCGCGCACATCCCGGTGAAATAGTCGTGGCTGAAACGCCAGTCAGCAGAGATGAACAAGCCGTCACCTTTTTCTACTGCCCCATTTGGGTCGATGCGGCGACGCTCGATGATTTTTTCGATCAGAGTCAGAGGACGTTTTTGGGGAATCGGGTTGAATACTTTTTCGTCACGAGGGGGCAATTCGGCCTTGCTGAAAGGCAATAGTCCGCCCGCGCGAATGACCGCTTGAGTCACAGCATCCCGGCCCACAAGGAACTCTTCGACATCAATGGATTCGCCCGCGCGAATGCGGTCTATCAAACCAAAATCTGTCGAAGTGTAGATGCCGATGTTGTCGCAGTTCTGGCGATAAATTCGCTCAAAGCTCTCTGCGATAATCAAGCGAATACCGGCGGATTTTTCAGCCAGCGGGCTGGATTCACGGGATGAACCCTTTCCATAACGCTTACCCGCTACCGTGACCTGGAAACCGCCGTTCTTTACTGCGAAATTTCCAATTGGCAGCAAATTGTCGGTTTTAAACCCAACATAGGGAAATTCGCCCAGCCGTGAGTCATAGGTCATCATGATGACCACCGGGGTAATTTCGTCGGTGGAAATGTTGTCTCGCAGTGGCAAGGCGTCGGCCACCATCAAGTCACGCCCTTGCAACTGAGCTTGAACGGCTTCACTGCTGCAGGATAAAAACAAGATGCGTCCGTCAAAGCGGATTTTTGTTTTGGGCATTTTCTATCTCCTCTCTGAGAGGGATACTAAACCTCGCACTTTCTAGCGGTAGTGATGATTCTTCAGCACCGCCATCACCAAATATCGGTTCTCAATGCAATCAATCTGGCGTTTCGATCCCACCTCTCTCAAGCTTTTCATCGCCGCCTGCGAACAGGGCAGCATTGCGCGAGCAGCGGAAAGAGAAAACATGGTGCCTTCGGCGGTGAGCAAGCGCATCGCAGAACTGGAAGAAGCTGTCGGCACGCCGCTGTTCTATCGTCATAAAAAAGGCATCGAAGCTACGCCCGCTGGCTTGTGCCTGCTTGAGCATGCAAGACGGGTAGTCGATGACTTGTTGCTGATGAGCGCCGACCTTTCGGGCTTTGCCGACGGGCAACGAGGCCACATAAGGGTGGGGGCAAACCGTTCGAGCATCATCCAGTTTCTGCCTCACGATCTGCGTGCGTTTCGTGATACCCACCCGAAAATCGCGATTGAACTACAGGAGCAGACCAGCGAAGAAACTGTGGAGTCGTTACTGAGTAACCAGTGCGATCTAGGGATCGGCACTGATCTGTCCAGCGCGACGAAACAGGGGCTGGATGTCCATGATTACCACTCGGATGAGTTGGTACTGGTGGTGCCGCAAGGTCATCCCTTGTCGGGTAAAACTGCAATCGCGTTTTCAGACAGTCTGTCGTTCAGCCACATAGCGCTGCACAAAGACAGCCCCCTCTACCGAATGCTTGATCAGGCAGCACGTCATGCGAAAAAAGCCATCAAGTATGAAGTGCATGTGAAGAGCTTCGACGCGGTGTGCCGGATGGTGCAAGCAGACATGGGCATAGCCGTCATCCCACGGCAAGCGATCAGCTATGTCGAGGGGCAGGGACTTGTGAGCGTCCCGTTAACGGACAGTTGGGCGTCCCGACAGTTTCACATCGTGTCGAGACCGGCCCCGTATCTATCAACGGTGTGCAAGAGTTTTCTGGAGTTTCTTTGCGCTCAGGCAAGCGGTCAGCGAGACTGACCGCAAGTCGACTTCAAACCTCTTTAAGCGCAATCCTCGGCGCACCATTCAGAGCCGCATCCACAAAGGTCAGTGTGTTCCAGCGAGACAACAACTGCTGCATGCGCTCCATAGCCTTAGTCAGGTATCGATCCTTGACAGGGCCATAACCTCTCACCGCATCAGGCAGTTCAGCCAACTCAACCGCAAGCTTAAGTTTCTCCGGCGAGAGACCGGATTCCAGCAGATCAAGAAGTTGCTCGTATTCCTGGAGCCAAGCGAGCTCCACTTTGCGCTCGTGAGTCCGGGCAAAAGGATCAACCCAGGTGTTCCGGATGCGTCGAGCACTTGAGAGAAGCTTGAATGCCTTGAGCATCCACGAACCGTAACCCGACTTTTTACCTCCGCTGAACAGCGGAGGCGCGAGATGGAATTGAAGACGGTAATCACCCTCGAACTGAGTGCCGATTTTTTCCAGGAACTCAGGCCGTGTGTACAGGCGTGCAACTTCATATTCGTCTTTGATGGCCATGACCTTGAAGTAGTTACGAGCAACAGCCTCGCTCAGCTTACCGGGCATACCGGATACGCGGGACTCTAGGGTCTTGAACGCCTGAACCTTCTGGTAATAACGCTCTGCATACTTCGCGCTGTGGTATTGAGTCAAAAACTCGACCCGGCGCCTCACCGTCTCATCCAGCGATTGGGACAGCGGTTCGCTTGCGCGAGCTGACTGCTTGCGCGCGATCATGTCTTTCACCCGAGGAAGATCCACTGCCGCACGTCGCCCCCACATGAATGCGGCTTTGTTGGAGGCGATAGCCGTACCGTTGAGTTCTACCGCTTGTAACAGGGATTGCTGTCCCACAGGCAGCCAACCCATCTGACAGGCATAACCCAGCATGAACATGTTGGTGGCAATCGAATCGCCCATCAGCGCGGTTGCGACGTTGCTTGCCTCGATGAAAACGGCATTGTCGGCACCCACCGCTTCTTGGATCTGCACTTGCAGCTGATCCGAGCAAAAGTCCGGTTCCGGATGACGCTGGAGATCGCCGGTTTCGGCCTGGCCTGCATAAGTGCGAACGAACGCGCTGGTGATGCTTTGCTCAGTGTTGACCAGAGCGTGGGTCACTTCATGACGCAGCTTGACCAGCGTTTCGCTGTTGGCGCTCACCACCAGGTCGCACCCCAAGAGAAGATTGGCTTCACCCTCAGCAATCCGAGGTGCGTGCAGTGCAGCTTGCTCCTGTGCGATGCGTATATGCGACCACACCGCGCCGCCTTTTTGAGCCATGCCGGCCATGTCGAGATTCAACACGCCCTTGCCTTCAACAAATGCCGCCATGCCCAGTAAAGCGCCAATGGTGACAACCCCCGTGCCACCGACACCGGTAACCAAAATGTCGTACGGCTGTTCTACTGACTTTACCTGAGGTTCGGGCAGCATCCAGACGTCCTGGGCGGACTCTTCAAGTGCCGCAGGCTTCCTGAGCTTGCCGCCTTCGACCGTAACAAAACTCGGGCAAAACCCATCCAGACAGGTGAAGTCTTTATTACAGGAGGATTGATCGATCTCGCGTTTATTGCCGAACTCGGTGGCAACATTCGTCACCGACATGCAGTTCGATTTGCTGCTGCAATCTCCACAGCCTTCGCAAACGGCCTCGTTGATGACAACACGGCGGGCAGGATCGGGGAATTTTCCACGCTTGCGACGCCGGCGTTTTTCAGCCGCACAGGTTTGATCGTAAATGATTGCCGAGACACCGGAAAACTCTCTCAGCTCCTTCTGAATCTCGTCCATCCGATCACGACGCAAGACCGGCACATCAGGCGCCAGATCCGTCACCTGCTGATATCTTTCCGGTTGATCGGTGACGACTACAACGCGGCCCACACCTTCCGCCGCAAGCTGGCGGCTGATCTGTGGCACCGTTAGCGTGCCATCCACTGGCTGGCCACCCGTCATCGCCACCGCGTCGTTGTAGAGAATCTTGTAGGTAATGGAGACCTTTGCCGCAACAGCCGCGCGGATTGCCAAGATCCCGGAATGGAAATACGTGCCGTCACCCAGGTTGGCAAAAACGTGAGCGGTATTGGTGAACGGAGATTGACCAATCCAGGCGACACCTTCCCCGCCCATCTGACTAAAAGTGCTGGTCTGCGGATAAATCCATTTCGCCATGTAGTGGCAACCAATACCGGCCAGGGCACGACTATTCTCGGGCACTTTGGTCGACGTATTATGAGGACAACCGGAGCAGTAATGCGGGACACGCTCCATCAAGGTAGCGTAGTGGGAACGCGCAGATTCCTGGGCTTCGAGCACCGCAAGGCAGACATGCAACTCGCCACTGGCGACGTGCCCCAGGATCCGTTTGGCAAGCCCCCGTGCAATCATCGAAGGCGTGAGTTCTCCGATAGCTGGAAAAAGCCAATCGGTGTGTGGAAGCGTCCATTCGCCTTTATCGGCAAACTTCCCAACAATGCGCGGTCGAACGTCTGCACGCCAGTTGTACAACTCTTCCTTCAATTGATATTCGATCAGATGGCGCTTTTCTTCGACCACCACAATCTCTTCAAGACCTTCTGCGAACAGGCGCACGCCTTCAGCATCCAGCGGCCAGACCATACCCACTTTGTAGACCCGAAGACCCAATTGATCGGCTCGCGCATCATCGATGCCTAACAGTTTTAATGCCTGGCAGACGTCAAGATAGGACTTGCCAGAAGTGATGATGCCGACCTTCGCCTTGGACGAATTTATGGTCAGTCGATCAATCCCATTTTTTCGTGCGTATGCCACTGCCGCGTACAGCTTATGCTCAAAAAGCCGCTGTTCTTGTGCCAAGGGCGGATCTGGCCAACGGATATTCAACCCGCCGGCAGGAACAGGGAAGTCCGGAAGCAACGTCTGAACCCGATCATGACTGACGTCTACAACCGCTCCGCTTTCAACGGTGTCGGCTACTGCTTTCAAAGCAACCCAACAGCCGCTGAATCTCGAGAGGGCAAAACCGTGGATGCCGAAATCCAGGTATTCCTGTACGCCTGATGGCGCGAGTACGGGCATCATCACCGCTTTGAAAATGTGCTCGGTTTGATGAGGCAGCGAAGAGGATTTAGCACCGTGGTCATCGCCGGCAATGGCGAGCACACCGCCGAACTGAGAAGTACCTGCCGCATTAGCGTGACGGAACACATCCCCACACCGGTCAACGCCTGGCCCTTTTCCGTACCAGATGCCGAATACACCGTCGTACTGCGCGCCTTCAAACATGTTGACCTGCTGTGTTCCCCACAGCGAGGTCGCCGCAAGATCCTCATTCAGGCCAGGTTGGAAGGTGATGTGGTGTTTCTTGAGGTGATCTTTAGCTTTCCAAAGTGTTTGATCGTATGTGCCGAGCGGTGAGCCACGGTAACCGGAGATGAAACCTGCAGTATTGAGACCCGCTGCGATGTCGCGCTGTCGCTGCATCAACGGCAGGCGCACCAAAGCCTGGACACCTGTCATCAAGACCTGACCGGATTCCTTGATGTACTTGTCGTCTAGTGAAGGGGGCGTCGTACTCATCAGGCTCAATCCTCGGGTTTTATTTTTGTATTCGAATCGCGAAGGAATCCGCGTTCGACTTTGAGGTAGATTATTCAGACGATGAGCTATCGTATATTTATAAAAAAAGACATCAGGTATAAATAAAACAGATGCCAAACCCACACGATTTCACCCTCAGGCAATTAAGGTATTTCGCTGCCGCTGCTGAAACGGGCCAATTCTCCCAAGCAGCCACGAACAATCACGTTTCCCAGTCAGCGATCACCACCGCAATTGGGCAGCTTGAAGTAGCGCTTGGGGTGAGTCTGTTCGAACGTTTGCCCTATGGGGTAAGGCTGACACTCGAGGGGCACCGCTTTCTTGAGCGGACGCAAACAATCCTCAACGCCGTGCAGGATGCGCTGAGTGAACCTCTTGGAGGCTCCACCTCTTTGTCCGGGGTAGTGAGAGTCGGAGCTTGCTACACGGTATTGGGCTATTACCTCCCTTCCCTGCTCGCCAGATTTCGCAAGAATTTCCCCGACATAGTTTTCGATCTGCACGATCTTGATCGTCAGGCCATTGAGCAGGGAGTAGCAGCGGGAACCTTGGATTTAGGACTGATCATCAGCTCCAATTCAGACAAGAAGATGGCGCTCAACAAAGCGGTGCTAATGCGATCCCGTCGGCAGGTGTGGTTGGCAGCCGATCACGAATTGATGGTCAAAAAATCCATCAGCTTGAAGGATATTGAAGCGTTTCCCTATCTCATGCTGACAGTAGACGAAGGGGAAGTTTCGACAACCCGCTATTGGAAACAGGCTGGAATTTCTCCTGATATTGCGTTTCGAACGGGGTCAATGGAGGCGCTTCGTGGATTGGTAGCAAACGGTTTTGGGGTAACGGTACTATCCGATATGGTTTACCGGTCGTGGTCACTCGAAGGGCGGCGCCTAGAGACACGCCCCCTTACCGACTCGATTCCAGACATGGAGCTTGGCTTGATATGGCAGGACAGCGTGCTGACCTGCGCGCCTGTACAAGCTTTACATCAATTCTTGTTGTATGCCGGTCACAACTCGTGATCTGTATAGACACAGAGTAATGAGCTCGTCTTTCCATGATTGCACATGCAGGATTCGGCTGAGGAATATGTTCATAGCGAGCGGCACTCCTCTTATACAGCCTGTCGACGCATGGTCAGAATGGCCGTACCGAAGCAAATGAACGCCGCCCCCACCCTGCTGACCCACCGCGACTGCTCAGGTCTCTGAGTTCAAACACCGCTCAGGCGCACATTTACATTGCTACCCCTGCCCTCGCAACACCGCAATATCCCGCTTGGGGGGTACGCCAAACAGTCGACTGTACTCGCGACTGAACTGGGACGGGCTTTCATAGCCGACCTTGAAAGCCGCGCTCGATACGTCCTGGTGTTCATTGAGCATCAATCGCCTCGCCTCATTCAATCGCAGCCATTTCTGGTACTGCAAGGGACTCATTG
>Ga0207428_10003880_pt1 | contig 14334 bp, 23 predicted proteins | sample RhiMethybrSRZTD1_FD_187600 | JGI IMG/M metagenome (GOLD analysis project Ga0207428, IMG submission 187600) | Populus rhizosphere microbial communities from Tennessee, USA - Rhizosphere MetaG P. TD hybrid SRZTD1 (SPAdes) (version 3) | ecosystem: Host-associated > Plants > Roots > Rhizosphere >... | reverse complement strand
TTGGCGAGGTAGAGGAACCGATCGTCCATCGAGAGCAGGAGGTCGGTGATCAGGCCGGGAACCGGGAACGGCCAGCCATCGAGCTCGACGCCGTCGACCGCGATTACCTGGTCGGCCTGCCAGCTGCCGTTGCGGTGGAAGTGCCACATCGTGCTCGAGAGCGCGGCCCCGACGAAGCCCTCGTCGGCGTCGGGGTCGTGGAGCCACCGCGCCTCGAGCGGAACGAGGCCGTTCTCACCGAGGTCGAGGCTCTGCTCGAGGCTCCGCTCGGCGAGGTCCCAGAAGTGGAGCCTGCTGCCGTAGCGTCCGGCACCGACGTCCTCGAGGTCGAAGCCCGGCTCGTAGGCGTTCGGCTCGCCGAACTCGGACGAGATGAGCGCGTTTTTCCGCGGCTGGTACCAGAAGTCGTAGTTGAAGGACGGCGTCTTGCCGCCGTTCTCCCAGCGGCCCTTCACCTCGAATGTCTTCGCGTCGACGACGGCGAACCCGCCGGCGCCGTTGCCGTCGGCGTCGCCGAGCATCGAGATGACGACATTGTCGCCGGGCATGCAATGGACCGTGTGCGGCCGCGTGTACCCGGTCTTGGCGATGACCTCCTCAGGCTCGATCACCTTCTCGATGGAAGGCTTCCGAGGGTCGTCGGCCACGTTCACGATGTGGATGCGCGACGAGCGGAAGCCGGGCACGATCAGGTGCGAGCGGTCGGGGCCGTGGCAGGCCGACGAACAGCGGTTCCAGCCGAAGTGGTGGAGTTCGTCGCCGACGTTCGGCATCGGCAGCTCGTGCACGACCTCACCGTGCTCGGCATCGACGACCGCCAGGAAGTCCGGTTTTTCGACGCCCGTGCCCTCGTGCAGGCAGGCGAGGTAGAGGAACTCCTCCTTCGGCGCATCCATCGCCTCTTCGGGCGAGCGGTAAAGCGACATGAAACCTCCCTTCGAGTTGAGTCAACTGTCTAAGTCATTTGACTAAACTCTGAAGGTGCTGTCAAGGCCCGCTAGTAGCGGACGGAGACCAGGTACAGCCCCCACGGCGGCGCGGTGGTGCCGGCTTCGCTCCGGTCGCGGCCCTCGAGCAGCGCGGCAAGCTCCTGCGGCGAGCGCTCGAGCATCGTGCCGACGAGCGTCCGCGCCATGTGCCGAAGGAACGAGTCCGCCGTGAGCTCGAGCTCGAGCGCGTCGTCTCGGCGGTGCCACACCGCCGACTCGACGACGCGGACGAAGACCTTGTGGTGCGTCTCCGTCGGCGTGAACGCGCGGAAGTCGTGCTCGCCCAGCAGCAGGTCGGCCGCTTCGGCGAGCTTCTCCTCGTCGAGCGGATGCGGGTACCACCACGACCGGCGCGACTCGAACGGCGAGCGCTCGTGGCGACGGTACACGCGGTAGCGGTAGCTGCGAGCCTTTGCCGAGTGGCGCGCGTGGAAGTCCGGTGCCGCCTGTTCCGCGGCGATCACCGCGACGTCGTCCGGGAGCGCCGCGTTCAGCGCGGCGGCCGCGCGCTCGGGCGGCGCCCCTCCGTCGACCTCGACCGAGGCGACCTGCCCTAGCGCGTGGACGCCGGTGTCCGTGCGCCCCGCGACGGCGAGCCCCGACCAGCGTGGGTACACGGTCGCGAGCGCCTCCTGCAGCGACCCCTCAACGGTGCGTTCGCCGGGCTGAGCCGCCCAGCCGCGGAAAGCAGTGCCGTCGTACTCGAGTGTCATCCTCAGCCGCACGTCAGGAGCTCCTGACGGTCTTTGTAAGGTCTTCCTTATGCTCTAGTGACTTGCGACTTGATTGATATACTCTACACATGACCGGCGAGCAGACGTTCCTCCTCCAGCGCGTGCAACCGGCCCTCACGGGCCTGATCGACGGCTCGCTCTCGACGATCGCCCCCATCTTTTCGGTCGCGCTCTACACGCACGACTCGCATGCCGCCTTCATCGCGGGTACGGCGACGGCGATCGCCGCCGGGATCAGCATGGCGTACTCGGAGGGCCTCTCCGACACCGGTGAGCTGACGGGCCGCGGGAATCCTGTCGTTCGGGGCGCGATTACCGGAATCGGGACGTTCATGGGCGGGATCCTGCACACCCTGCCGTTCCTCATCCCGCACTACCGCACCGCCCTGATCTTCGCGGGGATCGTGGTGGTGTTCGAGCTGATTGCGCTCGCGTGGTTGCGCTGGCGCTTCTTCAGGACGAGCTTCGTCAGCTCCCTGGCTTACGTGACGCTGGCCGGCATCGTGATCGGCGCCGTCAGCGCGACGCTCGGCGTCGTCGGTTAGCTGAGGCGTCGCTTGCGATGCCGTAATGAGGCCGTGCCGGCTTTGCCGGCGTGGCCGTTTACGACGCCTCGGCCTCGACCGGCTCTTCCTCGCGTACCCGGCGGGCAGGCCGCTCGGGCGGCGGCTCGGGGAGGAAGTCGACGAGCTCGAGGTAGACCATCTCGGCCGCGTCACCAGGGCGCGGGCCGATGCGGATGATGCGCGTGTAGCCGCCCGGCCGGTCGGCGAAGCGGGGCCCGACGTCGCTGAAGAGCTTGTGCACGACGTCCTGCGAGCGCAGGAACGCAAGCGCCTGCCGCCGCGCGTGCACGCCGCCGCGCCGTCCGAGCGTGATCATCTGCTCGGCGACCGGCTTGACCTCCTTGGCCTTGGCCGCGGTGGTCTTGATGCGTCCGTGCTCGATCAGCGCGCCCGCGAGGTTCGCGTAGAGCGCCTTGCGGTGCGAGGCGTCGCGGCCCAGCTTGCGTCCGGACCGGTGGTGCCTCACGCGGAGGGACCCTCCTCGCCGCGCAGGGTGAGCCCGTGCGTCGCCAGGGTCTCCTTGACCTCTTCGATCGACTTCTTGCCGAAGTTCGGGATCGCGGCGAGCTCGTTTTCCGTCTTCGTGACGAGGTCGCCGATGGTCTCGATGCCGACTCGCTTGAGGCAGTTGTACGAGCGGACGCCCAGCTCGAGCTCCTCGATCGGGAAGTTCTCCATCCCGTGAGCGAGGGCCGGCTCGGCCTGCGCCTCTGCGGCGGCCTGCTCCCCGAAGCCCTCGATGCGATCGAGGTCGGTGAAGATCGCGAGCTGGCGGATCAGGATCTCCGCGGCCTGGCCGATCGACTCGCGCGGGTCGATCGAGCCGTCGGTGGTGACGTCGATCCGCAGCTTGTCGTAATCGGTTCGCTGGCCGACGCGGGCCGCCTCGACGTCGTACGAGACGCGCCGCACCGGCGAGAAGATCGAGTCGATCGGGATCACGCCGATCGTGTGCTCCGGCCCACGGTTCAGCTCGGCGGGGACGTAGCCGCGGCCGCGGCCGATCGTCAGCGTCACCTCGAGCTTGCCCTTGTCCGAGAGGTTCGCGATCTCGAGGTCGGGGTTGAGGATCTCGAGCTCGGCCGGCGCCTCGATGTCGGAGGCCTTGACCGGGCCCGCGCCCTTCTTGGAGAGGCGCACCTCGATCTCGGGCGACTCGCCGTGCAGGCGGCAGATCAGGTTCTTGAAGTTGAGGAGGATGTCGGTCACGTCCTCGCGGACGCCCGGCAGCGTCGTGAACTCGTGCGCGACGCCCTCGATCTTCACCGAGGTAACAGCGGCGCCCTCCAGCGAGGAGAGCAGCACGCGGCGCAGCGAGTTGCCGAACGTGTAGCCGAAGCCGCGGTCGAGCGGCTCGATCACGAAGACGCCGCGGTTGTCCTCGATCTCCTCGTGGACGATCCGCGGGATCTGGAACTCCATCAGGCTGGTTCTGACTGCCATTCAGCTTCCTTCCTTGCGGTTGTGGATCCTGGAACGCGTAGCGTTTTTCTGCCGTTACTTCGAGTAGAGCTCGACGATGAGCGATTCCTGGACGGGAGTGTCGATCTCCTCCCGCTCCGGCCACTTGAGCACCTTGCCGGTGAGGCCGTCGTGGTCGGCCTGCAGCCACGGAGTCACCGAGGCGGTCAGGTCGGTCGCGTCGCGCACGACCTGCTCGGCGGTGCTGCCCTGGCGCAGGTTGATCACATCGTCAGGCCGTACCTGGTAGCTGGGGATGTTCACGCGGCGGCCGTTGACCTGGAAGTGGCCGTGCCGCACGAGCTGGCGGGCCTGCGCGCGCGAGGCGGCGAAGCCGAGCCGGTAGATGACGTTGTCGAGCCGGGTCTCGAGCATCCGCAGCAGTTCCTCGCCGGTGATGCCAGAGCCCTTGGCGGCCTTGGTGTAGTAGGTCCGGAACTGCTTCTCGAGCAGGCCGTAGTAGCGCCGCGCCTTCTGCTTTTCGCGCAGCTGCAGCAGGTACTCAGACTGCTTGATGCGGCCGCGGCCGTGGTCTCCCGGCGGGTAGCTGCGGCGCTCGACGGAGCACTTCTCCGTCAGGCAGCGCTCGCCCTTGAGGAAGAGCTTCATCCCCTCGCGGCGGCAGTTGCGGCACTTCGGGCCGAGTGACCTGGCCATCAGACCCTCCGCCTCTTCTTCGGGCGGACGCCGTTGTGCGCCTGCGGCGTGACGTCCTTGACCCCGAGGATCTCGAGGCCGGCGGCCTGGAGCGAGCGGATCGCTGTCTCGCGTCCCGAGCCGGGGCCCTTGACGAACACCTCGACCTTCTGCAGCCCGTGCTCCATGCCCTTGCGCGCGCACGCGTCGGCGGTCACCTGCGCAGCGAAGGGGGTCGACTTGCGCGAGCCCTTGAAGCCGGCCGAGCCGGCGGACTCCCACGCGATCACGTTCCCCTCGTTGTCGGTCAGGGAGACGATCGTGTTGTTGAACGAGGTCTTGATGTGCGCCTGGCCGATCGCGATGTTCTTCTTCACGCGGCGGCGCGCGCGACCTCTTGTCGCCTGTCGTCTGGGAGGTGCCATGCCTAGGTCTTCTGCGGAGCTTTCTTGCCGCGGCCGACGGTCTTCTTCGGCCCCTTGCGGGTGCGGGCATTCGTCTTGGTGCGCTGTCCGTTCACGGGCAGGCCGCGCCGGTGGCGGATCCCGCGGTAGGCGCCGATCTCGCCCAGGCGCTTGATCGCCTGGGTGCGCTCACGGCGCAGGTCGCCCTCGACCTGGAGGTTGCCGTCGATGTACTCGCGGAGCTTCGTGATCTCCTCATCCGTGAGGTCCTTGATCTTCTCGTCGACCGAGAGGCCCGTGTCGGCGCAGATCTTCTGCGCGGTCGAGCGGCCGATGCCGTAGATGTAGGTCAGCCCGATCTCGAGCCGCTTCTGGTTGGGGAGGTTGACTCCGGCGATGCGCGCCATCGGCTAGCCCTGCCTCTGCTTGTGGCGGGGGTTCGTGCAGATGACCATGGTCTTGCCATGCCGCTTGATCACGCGGCAGCGCTCGCACATGGGCTTGACTGAGGCTCGGACTTTCATCGGTGTCGGTACGTAATCCTTCCTCGCGTGAGGTCGTAGGGGGAGAGCTCCACCTTCACGCGGTCGCCCGGAAGGATGCGGATGTAGTGCTTGCGCATCTTGCCGGCGATCGTCGCGAGGACGGTGCCGTCCATGCCGTCCACCTGCACCCGGAACATGGTGCTCGGAAGGGCCTCGACGACCTCGCCTTCCACCTCGATCTTCTCTTCTTTCTGGGCCAATCCCTCTCACTCTGTAGACACGAAAAAACACGGCTTCCGCCGCGGATGCCAATGGTAGCAAACGCTCTACAACTGCCAGTTTCCGCTTTCCTGCACGACCGCTCCGTCCAGCTCGATCCGGGTGCCGTCGCGACGCATGTCCTTGACGATGTCCCAGTGGATCTGGCTCTGATTGGTGCCACCGACGTCGGGGAGGCCGTTGCCGAGCGCAAAATGGACGGTCCCGTCGATCTTCTCGTCGAAAAGCGTGTTCTTCATGTGGCGCGTGATACCGGGGTTGCAGCCAATCCCGAGCTCGCCGAGCCGGCGCGCCCCCTCGTCGCGGTCGAGCACTTCCACGAGGTACTCCTGATTGACGTCGGCTGAGGCATCGACGACCTTGCCTCCCTCGAAGCGCAGCCGGATTCCCTGCACCTCGCGACCCAGGTAGGTCGCCGGGAACTCGACGAACGAGACCTCTCCCTCCGCGGAGTCCTCGACCGGCGAGGTGAAGAACTCACCACCTGGCATGTTCGCGCCACCGGCATCCACCTGGAACCGACGGCCGGCGACGTTCAGCCGCAGGTCGGTTCCCTCGCCTACGACCCTAACCTCCTCGGCCTCCTCGAATCGCTGCGCGAAGCGGCTCATCCGCTCGCGCTCGACGTCCCAGTCGAGCAGGCAGGCGCCGTAGAGGAAGTCCTCGAACTCGGCGAGCGACATCCCGGCCTCCTGCGCCAGCGCCGGCGTCGGATACTGGCAGCCCACCCATTTCAAGTCCATCGTCAGCACCCGCTCAAGGTGTGGGCGCATGCCTGCCTGGATTTTCGCCAGCCGGTCCTCCGGAACAGCGCTCAGCTCGCGCGTGTTCTCGGGAGCCTCGATCGAAACGAGCCCGTCGGCGTGCTTCAGCGTGTAGGCGTCGATCCCGGACGGCTCGGCGAGTAGCTCCTCCGGCGCCTCCTTGGCCCACGGGATGTTGATCCCGGAGCCGCCGAGGCTCGGGCGCTGGACCGCGTAGGCGCCGCGCCGCGCGATCTCCCGGCTGACCGCCTCGAGCAGCGGCCGGGCGAGAATTCCTCCGAGGACCAGCACCTGCCAGCCCGGCTGGACGTCGATGCACGTCTCCACGAGCAGCTTGGCGTACTGGTCGACGCGTAACTCGCTCACGATGCGCCCCTCCGCGGGACAACGTGCCAGTTGGCGATCGCAGACGGCCGCCCGGGCAAAGCCCGGCCGGCCTGAAGGCGCCGTCGCAAGCGCCGGCTCACGATGCGACCTTCGAAGTAGCAGCGGTGAGGATGCGTGGGCCCTCTGCGGTGATCGCGACGGTGTGCTCGAAGTGCGCCGCCAGCGAGTCATCCGCGCTCGAGATCGACCACTCGTCGTCGTGCAGGACGACGTCCGGCCCGCCCGCGGTGATCATCGGCTCGATCGCAAAGGTCATGCCCTCCGCGAGCAGCGGTCCGCGGCCCGGCTCGCCGTAGTTCGGGATCTGCGGCTCCTCGTGCATCGAGCGACCGACGCCGTGGCCGACGAGGCTGCGGACGACGGAAAAGCCCTGTTCCTCGGTAGTCACCTGGATCGCGTGCGAGATGTCGGAGAGGCGGTTGCCGACGCGGCACTGCTCGATTCCGGCTGCGAGCGCGGCCTGGCAGCCTTCGAGCAGCCGCTCGGCCTCGGCCGAGACGTCGCCGATCGGGAACGTGTAGGCGGAGTCGGCCACGAAGCCGTCGAGCGTCACCCCGACGTCGACCGAGAGGATGTCGCCGTCCTTGAGCGTGTACGGGCCCGGGATCCCGTGAACGACCATCTCGTTCGGGGAGGTGCAGATCGAGGCCGGGTAACCGCGATAGCCCTTGAAGGTCGGAGTCCCGCCGCGGGAGCGGATGAATTCGTCCGCGAGGTCGTCGAGCTCCTGGGTGGTGACGCCCGGACGTGCGTGCTCACCGATCAGCGCGAGGGTGTCGGCGACGACCTCGCCTGCGCGCGCCATGCGCTCGATCTCCCCGGTTGCCTTACGGATGATCATCTGACGGCCACCTGTTCGAGCGTCTGCTGGATCTCGGAAAAGACCTGGTTCACAGGTCGATCGCCGTGGACGCCGACCAGGTTCCCGCGTGTGCGGTAGTACTCGATCAGCGGCTTCGTCTCCTCATGGTAGAGGCGCAGCCGCTCGTCGATCGCCTGAGGTGTGTCGTCGGTGCGACCCTCCTCCGCGGCGCGCTTCAGCATGCGCTCGCGCGCGACCTCGTCCGGGATCTGGAACTCGAAGACGACGTCGAGGTCGCGCCCGATCTCGCGCAGCGTCTCCTCGAGCGCGTCCGCCTGGGCCATCGTGCGCGGGAAGCCGTCGAGGACGAAGCCCTCACGGGCATCCTCGCCGCTCAGCCGCTCGCGGATGAGCGCAATCATCAGGTTGTCGGGGACGAGCCGGCCCGAGTCGTAGATCGGCCGCACCTGCTTTCCGAGCTCGCTGCCGTCGGCCATCGCGGCCCGCAGCATGTCGCCCGTCGCCACGTGTGGGATCGCGTACTCCGACGCGATCAGCCTTCCCTGGGTTCCTTTGCCGGCCCCCTGCGGGCCGAGCAGCAGGATGTTCGCCACTACTTCAGGAAGCCTTCGTAGGAGCGCATCATCATCTGCGACTCCATCTGGCGCATCGTGTCTAACGCGACGCCGACCACGATCAGCACCGAGGTGCCGCCGAGCGCGCGCGAGGTCGCCTGCGAGAAGCCGCCGTACTTGATGAACAGGCTCGGCAGCACCGCGACCGCCGCGAGGTAGATCGAGCCCGGCAGCGTCAGCCGCGTCAGCACGCGGTCGAGGTACTGCGCCGTCGGCGGGCCCGGACGGATGCCCGGGATGTAGCCGCCGTGCTTGCGCAGGTTGTCGGCCTGGTCGACGGGGTTGAACTGGACCGCCGTGTAGAAGTAGGTGAAGACGATGATCAGGAAGGCTTCGAGCCCGAGGTAGGTGAGGCTCGAGGTCTGGAAGTGCCGGTTGACGAAGTTCTGGGTCTGCGGGAAGTACTGGCCGATCGTCGGCGGGAAGGCCATCACCGCGGCGGCGAAGATGATCGGGATGACACCCGCCATGTTCACGCGCAGCGGCAGGTAGGTCGACTCGCCGCTCGTCATCTTGCGTCCCACCATCCGCTTTGCGTACTGGATCGGGATGCGGCGCTGGCCCTCCTGGATGAAGACGACCGCGACGATGATCCCGAGCGCGATCAGCGGGAAGAACAGCTTCTCCATCGGGCCGCCGTTGTACCAGGCGGTTACGCCCGCGGGCGCCGAGACGAGAATCGACGCGAAGATCAGCAGCGAGATGCCGTTGCCGATCCCGCGTTTCGTGATCAGCTCCCCCATGTACATCAGGAGCGTCGTGCCGGCCGTGAGCGTGATCACGATCAGGACGAGCCGACCGGAGTTTTCCGTCAGTGCGCCCTGGCGCTGGAAGAGGTAGGCGTACCCGGCAGCCTGCGCGGCCGCCAGGCCGACGGTCGAGTACCGCGTGTACTGGTTGATCTTGGCGTAGCCGGCCTCGCCTTCCTTCTGCAGCTGCTCGAGCTTGGGGATCACGACGGTCAGGAGCTGCAGGATGATCGAGGCCGTGACGTAGGGCATGATCCCGAGCGCGAACAGGGAGAACTGCGAAAGCGCGCCTCCCGAGAAGACGTTCAGCAGCCCCAGGATCGTCCCGCCCTGGTTGTTGAAGTAGTTCTTGATCTGTTCGGAGTCGACGCCGGGGGCGGGGATCCACGACCCGAGCCGGTAGAGCGCGAGGATGAGCGCCGTGAAAAGGACGCGCTTGCGCAGCTCCGGGACGCGCCAGGCGTTGCCGAGCCAGGAGAACATCTAGTCGGCCTCCCCCTCGGGAGTTTCCTGCTCTTGCTCGGGCTCGGCCTCGCCCGCGGGCGCGGGGCTACGCGGCCGGCGCTTTGGCTTGCGCTCCTTCGGCTCGCGCAACAGGCTCAGCGAGCCGCCGGAGGCCTCGACCTTCTCGCGCGCGGTCGCGGAGGCCGCGTGCACGGTGATGCTGAGGCTCTTCGTCAGCTCGCCCTGGCCGAGCAGCTTGACGTCGATCCGCGTGTTGCGGATCAGGCCCTTCTCGACGAGCGACTCCGGCGTTACCTCGGCGCCCGCGTCGAAGCGCTCCTCGAGCGCCGCCACGTTCACGGGCTGCGTCGAGGTGCGGTGCGGTCCCATCGGCATCGCGTCCGCCGAGTACGGGCCGCGCTGCTTGCCGAGCCGCATGTAGAGCGGGGTCTGGCCGCCTTCGAAGCCGGGCCGCATCTTGTGCGAGCCCGAGCGCGACTTCTGGCCCTTCAGCCCGCGGCCGGAGTACCGGCCCTTGCCCGAGCCGAGGCCGCGGCCGACTCGCTTGCGGTCCTTGCGCGGCTGGGCGGGCTTGAGGTTCGAGAGGTTCAGCTCGTCAGGCATCGGAGTCCACCCTCACGAGGTGACGGACCTTCCTCAGCATACCGGCGAGCTGCGGGCTCTCCGCGTGCTCCGCGCTGCGTCCGATCTTGCCGAGCCCGAGCGCGCGGAGCGTGCCGCGGTGCCGCTTGCTCTGGCCGATTGCGCTACGCGTCTGCGTGATCTTCAGCTTCGCCATCGTCCTTCGTCTCCGTCGCTTCGGCCGCCTCGGAGGCCGGGGTCGCGACCGGTTCCGGCTCGGGCTCCTCGTCCTTCTTCGCGGCGACCGGCAGCACCTGGCTGATGGTCAGCCCGCGCGTGGCGGCGACCTCGTCGGGGCGGCGCAGGCTCTGCAGGCCCTGCACCGTCGCCTTGAGCATGTTGATCGGGTTCGTGGTGCCGAGGCTCTTCGCGAGAATGTCGCGGATCCCGGCCAGCTCGAGCACCGCGCGCACGCCGCCGCCGGCGATGACGCCTGTCCCCTCGCTCGCCGGCCGCAACAGCACCCTCGCCGCGCCGAACTGGCCGAGGATCTCGTGCGTGATCGTCGTGCCGTGCTGCGGCACCGTGAACAGGTTCTTCTTCGCGTCGTCGACGGCCTTCGAGATCGCCAGCGGCACCTCGCGGGCCTTGCCGTAGCCGAGCCCGACGCGGTCGACCTCGTCGCCGATCACGACGAGCGCCGTGAACGAGAACCGCCGGCCGCCCTTGACCACCTTGGCGACGCGGTTGATCTCGACCACGCGCTCCTTGAGCTCTCTGGATTCCTGCACGTCAATAGCCACTTAGAACTTCAGTCCTCCCTCTCTGGCCGCTTCGGCCAACGCCTTCACGCGGCCGTGGTAGAGGTAGCCGCCGCGGTCGAAGACAACAGTCTCCACCTTGGCCTGCTTCGCGTTCTGCGCGAGCAGCTTGCCGACCTCGGCCGCCTGCTCGGTCTTCGACCCCTTGGTTCCCTTCTTCAGCTGCAGCCAGCTCGCGGCCGCGAGGGTCTTGCCCTCGAGATCGTCGACGAGCTGCGCCTCGATTCCGCGGTTGGAGCGGAACACGACCAGCCGCGGACGCTCGGCGGTGCCGAAGACCTTCCCGCGCACGCGGCGGTGACGGCGCTCGCGCGCCTTGCGAACGGTGAGCGTGCTCATGCGCGCTTTCCGACCTTCCGGCGGACGTACTCGCCCTCGTAGCGGATGCCCTTGCCCTTGTACGGCTCGGGCGGGCGCACCTTGCGCACCTCGGCGGCGGTCTGGCCGACCTGCTGCTTGTCGATGCCCTTGACGATCACCTCGGTGGGCGTGGGCACCTCGAAGGTGATCCCCGCAGGCGCCTTCAGCACGACCGAGTGCGAGAAGCCGACGTTGAGCTCGAGGTCGGTCCCGCGCAGGGCGGCGCGGTAGCCGACGCCCTGGATCTCGAGACGCTTCGAGAAGCCGTTCGTGACGCCCTCGACCATGTTCGCGATCAGGGAGCGCGTCAGTCCGTGCAGCGCCCGGTCCTCGCCGCGCTCGGTCGGGCGCGACACGACGACCGTCGCGTCCTGTTGCTCGACCTGCATGCGCACAGGCACCTGTTGGGTCAGCTCGCCGAGCGGGCCGTTCACCATCACGCGGCCGGGCGAGATCGAGACCGACACGCCGGACGGGAGCTCGATGGGCTGTCTACCGATTCGACTCATGGCTCACCAGACGAAGCAGACGACCTCACCGCCGACGCCCTGTTCCTCGGCGGCGCGGCTCGTGATCAGACCGTTGGACGTGGACAGGATCGCCGTGCCCATCCCTCCGAGGACGCGCGGCAGACGGTCCTTGCCGGCGTACACGCGGCGGCCGGGCTTCGAGACGCGCTTCAGGTCCGTGATCACACGCTCGCGACTGCGGCTGTACTTCAGCTCGATCACGAGCGTGTCGTACGGGGTGTCGTCCTCGGCGTGCTCGATCCGGTAGTCCTGGATGTAGCCCTCCTCCTTGAGGATGCGGGCGATCTCGCTCTTCAGCCGCGAGGTCGGCATCTCGGCGCTCTCGTGCAACGCGCGGTTCGCGTTGCGGATCCTCGTGAGCATGTCTGCGATCGGATCAGTTTGCACTTTCGGAACCTTTCTCCCTCGTCTCCCGAGCGGAGCGATGGGGCTTACCAGGCCCGCGGAAAATGTGAAGCATTTTCCGCAGCACCTACCAGCTCGACTTCGTCATTCCGGGGATCACGCCCTGGTGCGCGAGGTCGCGCAGGCAGATCCGGCAGAGCCCGAACTTCTTGTAGACCGCGCGCGGGCGTCCGCAGCGGTTGCAGCGCGAGTACGCGCGCGTCTTGAACCGCTGGGGCTTGCGCGATTTCTCGATCAGGGCCTTGCGTGCCATCTACTGCTGCTCTCCTTCTTCGAGTTCACGCTGGAACGGCATCCCGAGGGCGCGCAGGAGCGCCAGCCCTTGTTCGTCGTTCGCGGCGCTGGTCGTGATCGCGACGTCCAGGCCGCGGATTCCGGCGATCTGGTCGTAGTCGATCTCGGGAAAGATGATCTGCTCGCGGATCCCGAGCGAGAAGTTGCCGCGGCCGTCCATCGAGCGTGGGCTGAGGCCACGGAAGTCGCGGATGCGCGGGAGCGCGATCGACACGAGCCGGTCGAGGAACTCCCACATCCGGTCGCCGCGCAGCGTGACGCGCGCGCCGACGGGCATCCCCTCGCGCAACTTGAAGCTGGCGATCGACTTCCGCGCCTTGCGCACGTGCGCGCGCTGGCCCGCGATGGTGGTCAGCTCGTCGATGGCGCTGTCGAGCATCTTCGCGTCGGTCTTGGCCTCGCCGACTCCCATGTTGAGCGTGATCTTCTGGAGCCGCGGCACCTGCATCGTCGAGCTCAGCCCGAGCTCGTCCTTCAGGCTCGGGCGGACCTCCTGCTGGTAGGCCGTCTTCAGGCGGGGTGCGTAGCCGTTGGCGCCGTTCGTGCTCACTTGTCGATCTCCTGGCCGCAATCGGCGCGCTTGCACACGCGCACGTAGACCACTCCGTCCTTGGTCTCCTTGGGTGTCATCCCGATTCGAGTCGGCCGGTTGCAGGTCGGGCAGACAAGCATGACGTTCGAGATCGGGACCGGCGCGGACTTCTCGATCACGCCGCCCGGGATCATCTGCGCGCCGCCCATGCGGTTCGCGTCACGCATCGGACGCGGTCGCGTGTGACGCTTGACGACGTTCAGGTTCTCGACGACGACGCGGGCCTCACGCGGGCGCGCCTCGATGACGCGGCCCTGCTTGCCGCGGTCCTTGCCAGAAAGCATGTGGACGAGATCGCCCTTTCTTACTCGCATTTTGTGCGTCATCAGAGAACCTCCGGGGCCAGTGACACGATCTTCATGAAGTTCTTCTCGCGAAGCTCGCGCGCGACGGGCCCGAAGATGCGGGTGCCACGCGGGTTGCGGGCGGTGTCGATCAGGACGGCGGCGTTCTCGTCGAACGCGATCGAGGTGCCGTCGTCGCGGCCGAACGGCTTGCGCGTCCGGACCACGACGGCCTCCACGACCTCGCCCTTCTTGACCGCGCCCTGCGGGCTCGCGGTCTTGACGGTGGCCGTGATCACGTCGCCCACGCGCGCGTAGCGGCGCTTCGAGCCGCCCTTCACGCGGATACAGAGGATCTCGCGCGCGCCCGTGTTGTCCGCGACGCGCAGTCTCGATTCCTGCTGGATCACTTGGCCTCCTCCAGCACCTCGGCGAGGCGCCAGTTCTTGGTCTTGCTGAGCGGGCGCGTCTCGACGATGCGGACGAGGTCGCCGACCTTGGCCGCGTTCTGCTCGTCGTGCGCGTGGAACTTCGTCGAGCGGCGAACGACCTTCTTGTACCTCCGGTGCGCCTTCACCGTGTCGACCTTGACCACGATCGTCTTGTCCATCGCGTCGGAGACGACGACGCCGCGGCGCTCCTGGCTGCGGCCGCGCACGTGCTCCGGCTTCGGCAGCCGGACGATCGGCTTCCGCGTGGCCGGGCGCTCGCGCTTCGGCTTGACGTGCTTGTGCCGCTGCGAGCGCGGCAGGCGCTTGCGCTTCGGCTTCGCCGTCGGCTGCGGGGGAGCGGGCTCGGCCTCTTCCTCCTCGGCCGTTTCGGCTTCGGCGGCGGGCTCCTCGGCTTCGGCGGCGGGCTCCTCGGCCTCCGGCTCTTCGGCAACTGGCTCCTCGGCCGGAGGCTCCTCGGCCGGAGGCTCCTCGGCCGCAGGCTCCTCGGCCACTGGCTCCTCGGCGGCAGGTTCCTCCGCCGCAGGCTCTTCCGTGGCAGGCTCCTCGGCCGCCGGTTCCTCGGCAGGCGCCTCGGCCGCCGGCTCCTCGGCTACCGGCTCGTCCGTGGTCTCTTCGGTTTGCTCGTTCTTCTCTTCGTCAGCCATGTGTCTCTCTCGTGATCCCTTCCTCCCGCTCGTAG
>Ga0207428_10003878_pt1 | contig 14336 bp, 10 predicted proteins | sample RhiMethybrSRZTD1_FD_187600 | JGI IMG/M metagenome (GOLD analysis project Ga0207428, IMG submission 187600) | Populus rhizosphere microbial communities from Tennessee, USA - Rhizosphere MetaG P. TD hybrid SRZTD1 (SPAdes) (version 3) | ecosystem: Host-associated > Plants > Roots > Rhizosphere >... | reverse complement strand
GCGATCTGGGCCATCGGAACGGTTCCTCAGCAGTAGCGGGCGAACGAGACGGCGAACCCCTGGAAGGCGTCCGCCAGCATCCTCTCACCGCTCGCCCCGGAAGCAGACAGGAGCGCGTCGACCGCGACCTGCCCCGTCACCTGCTGTTCCCGGAGCACGGCCTGATCCAGGAACAAGCCGCCGGGCACGGTGGCCGCGACCGCGAGCGCGTCCCCCGGGACGGCCTCCTCGACCTGGTCAACCAGGCCGCGGTCCGGGACGGCGAGGCGGTCCGTTTCCGCCGACCCGGTGCCCGCCACGACGACGAGCGTGGAGCCCGAGGTCGCCCGCTCCGCCTCGGTCACGATCTCGCGTGTCCAGCGGTCCATCGATCGGACGCGCCCATCCAGCACGACCCCGAGGACGTCCGGAACGTCGTCCGCGCCGTAGCCGGTCGTGAGGTGAACCTCGACGGAGAGGGGAGCCGTGGCGCTGTCGCCGATCACCGAGTCGACCGGGTCCTCGCCCGGGTACCAATGGCCGCCGACGATCCCGCGATCGCGTTCGTCGGTCGCGACGAGCCCGACGAGCGTCGACGGGTCCGCGTGATCGAGATCGTCGGCGAGCGTCGCGATGATCTGCACTGGCGCGTCGGGCGCGTAGGCCTGGACGACCGCCCCTTCGCCGTTTCGAACGAACGAGCCAGTGATGCCGTGTTGTGACGGCAACCCGCCAGTCCCGATCGTCGTGAGGGTTGCGGCGGGATCGAGCGGGAGTGAAGCGGCCTCGCCCTCGAGAGTCCCGGCGCCATCGTCCAGAAGCGAGGAGAGGAACGGCCAGTCGCCCTGTTGCGACTCGAGCTCGGACGAGCCGACGCCCTTCCACGCGATCAAGATGACGAGCCGCGGTCGCTCGCCGTTGGCGACGCCCGTGATCGAGGTTCCCGAACGCACCTCGGGGAACGCGCGCTCGAACCCGAGGATGTCGCTCACGGTGGGTGCGACGCGGTCGAGCGTCGTCCCGTTCGGCACGCTCGCACCTTGGGTCACCCCGGTGCCTGCGAACACCATCGGCACCCGAAGATCGGTAGATGCGTCGGTGGCGGGCCATGGAGTTCGAAGGCCGTCCACGTCCGCGTAGACGGGTGTTCCGGCGGCGACGCCAAGAACGTCGGGCGAGCGCCCCTCGCGGAAGCCGTTCGCGATCCCGTCCTTCAGCGCGGCGGGCAACGGGCAGAACGGGACGCGGAGTACCTCACCGCCCGACGCATCGCACGAGCGACCGGCGCAGGTGGCGGTGAGCACGGCCGCCGGGATCCCGATCGCGGCGAGGACGATGAGCATCACCAGCAAGCGCCGACCGATCACGAGGCCACGCTACCGCGTACTCACGCCAAGTCTGTGGGCACATGAGTCTCCCGAGAGCTACCTGCCCAAAGCCTGACTAGGTAGAGGCGTCTCTTCGCGCGAGGACAAGCCATGCCGCGGAGGCGAGAATGAAAGCTGCCGGCAAGCCAAATACAAAGATCGTGATGTAGCCAATCACCGTCTCTAGAGTCTCGTCCGGGTCAACGACAAGTAGATACACAGCCAGAATCAGAGTCCCCGACCCCACAATGAGGAGACTGATAAGCGCCAGGGGCTTCGTCGGGAATCGCTCCTTCCCTCGGCGCCTCAACAGAGCCACCACCGCGATCAAGATGACTACCAGACCTGCGAACCAAAGGAGGAAGGCTCCCTTGCAGTCTTCGATGATGCAGTTGCGGTTCCTGCCAGTCCATGCGATCACGAAGTTCCATGCGCCGCTTGCGATGGCGGTTCCCGCGTACAGCCAAGCTCGTGTCTTCATTCTGGTCTCCATCAGCAGCGTGAAGCGAGCACTTCCGATTTGGGTATCTCAGAACTTCCTTATGGTTCTCGGTTCGAGGCCTTAGAGGCCTGAGCCCCCGTCGCTCTCGTTGGGTTGTCGTTCCGGGCGGGGTCGTGTTTCGTATGCGCGCCGATGCCCTCCCGACGTGTGTTCGCCGTGCTCGCCGCGCTGCTCGTCGTGGGAACGGCGTGCTCGGGCGACGAGGTCCGGCTCCCCGAGAACCCTCGAACCTCGGCGGTGGCCGCGACGAGCGGCACCACCGAGCCCGAGTCCGCCGACCAGGCCTCTGCCGCGAGCCTCGCGTCGATCGCGTGCTCGCTGCCGCATGAGTGGCTGCTCCGGACCTGGCGGGGGAACAGCGAGGACCGGAGCGCCGAGATCCAGATCCTGCCGATCGAGCCGAACTTCGTCGGGTCGGGCCTCCCACACGTTGGTCCCTGGCCCTACGCGCAGGACATCCCGATGTTCTGGTACGGGCCCGGGCATATCGCTCCCGCGGGCGTCGTCGACCGGCCGGTCACGCTCGCCGGGATCGCGCCGACGCAGGCGGAGCTGCTCGGGTTCCCGTTCCGCGCGATCGACGGCTCGCCGATGATGGAGGCGATCGCCGGCAACCAGACACCGCCGCGCCTCCTCGTCACGATGGTGTGGGACGCCGGTGGCCGCAACGTCCTCGAGCGCTGGAAGAACGACTGGCCGTACCTGCGGTCGCTGATCCCGGAGGGCGCGTGGTACGAGCACGCCACCGTGGGCACCAGCCCGACCTCCACCGCGCAGACGCACGCCACGATCGGCACCGGCGCGTTCCCCGATGCGCACCTGGTCGTCGCGCACCGGTTGCGGATCGGGGCGAACCTCACGACGCCGTGGGCGAAGGGTCCCGCGTACCTGATGGAGCCGACGCTCGCCGACCTCTACGACCGCGCGATGGACAACCGGCCGGTCGTCGGCGAGGTCGGGACCGTCAGCATCCACCTGGGGATGCTCGGGCACGGCGCGATGTGGGGCGGCGGTGACCAGGACATCGCCGTGATCCGAGAGCGGATCGGGGCGGACACGCTCGGCGCCGAGGGGTCCGACTGGAACCTCACGCCCGATCTGATGCCGTACTACCGGTTCCCCGACTACCTCAACCGGGTGGGCGGGTTCGCCAAGGACGTTCGGGCCGTGGACGCGAACGACGGCCAGATCGACGGCAGGTGGCGGACCAACGACATCGAGACGCTTCTGGAGGGGTTCGACACGCCGGCGCGGATCCCGTACCAGACCCGAGTGATCCAGGAGATGATCGGGCGGGAGGGGTTCGGCGCGGACGAGACGCCCGACCTCCTGTTCGTGAACTACAAGATGATCGATTACATCAGCCACGTCTGGACCGTGAACAGCCCCGAGATGCAGGACGCGGTCAAGGGACAGGACGCGGCGCTCGAGACGTTCGTCGACTTCCTGAACGCGACGGTAGGGCAGGGGCAGTGGGCGATGGTGCTCACGGCCGACCACGGCTCGATCCCGGACCCGAAGGTGACCGGCGCATTCCAGATCGCCGCGACGCCGATCCAGAACGGTATCAACGCGGCGTTCGACACCGACGGCGACCAGACGCACATCGTCCAGCTGATCCAGCCCACCCAGATCTTCATCGACCGGGACGAGCTCCGGCAGAACGGTCACACGCTCGAGGAGATCTCCGAGTGGATCCTCGGCTTGACGAAGGCCGAGACCGCGCAGCCCGGCGTCACGGTCCCGGCCGGCCAGGCCGACGATCTCGTCTTCCAGGCGGCCTTCCCGTCCAAGGTCATGGGCCACCTCCCCTGCCTGCCCGAAGCGCGCGCGTGAGGCGGCTCGCACTCCTTGTCGCAGTCGCGGTCCTGGCGGCCGCGTGCACCTCCGACACCTCGACCGAGGTGGCGTCGACGAGGACGACCCCGTCCGGCTCGACCGAAACGGCGTCCGAGCCGGTGGCGCCGCCGGCTCCCGGTGCGCTCGCCGACGCCGCCTGCGCGATCCCCCATCGGCAGCTGCTGCGGATCTGGCGAGGGACCGACCCCGAGCGTTCGGGGCAGATCGTGTTCGTTCCGCAGGAGCCGAACTTCGTCGGCACGAACTTCCCGCACTCGGGGCCCTGGGACTACCTGCAGGACGTGCCGCTGTTCTGGTACGGCCCGGGCATCATCCCGGCGCTGGGCCGGGTGCAGCGGCCGGTGACGCTCGCCGACGTCGCACCGACCGAGGCCAAGCTGCTGCACTTCGGGTTCGACGCGCCCGACGGGAAGTCGATCCCCGAGATCGTCCCGAAGACCGGCACCCCGCCGCCGCTGATCGTGACGCTCGTGTGGGACGCCGGTGGCGACAGCGTCCTCGACGCGTTCCCGAACGACTGGCCGGTGCTGCGATCGATGATCCCGAAGGGGATCTGGTTCGATCACGCGACGGTCGGCTCGTCTCCGTCGATCACACCGGCGACGCACGCCACGATCGGGACCGGGGCCTTCCCAATGCACACGGGCCAGACCGACGCCGAGTTCCGTCTCGGCGACGACCTCGTGCGGGCGGGCGCGCTCGGTCCGGTGCTGCTGATGGAGCCGACGCTCGGCGACCTGTACGACCGAGCGATGGGCAACCGCCCGCTCGTGGCCGCGCTCGTGAGCGTTACGTGGCACCTCAACATGGCGAGCCATGGATCGCTGTGGGGCGGTGGGGACCGCGACATCGCGGTGCTCCGCCTGCCGACCCAGGCGGACAACGAGGGCGCCGAGGGCACGACGTGGAACTTGCAAGGGACCTATCAGCCCTTCTACGAGATCCCCGCATACGTGAACGATCTTCCGGGCCTGTCCACGTACACAGGCGCGCTCGACCGCCAGGACGGTGCGCTGGATGGGAACTGGAGGGATAACTCGATCGCGCAGTTCGAGGGAGGGTGGGCGACGCCGGCGCGGATCCCGTATCAAACGCGGATGGTGGAGACGGTGATCTCACGGGAGGGCTTCGGAAAGGACGATGTGCCGGACCTGCTCTTCATCAACTCGAAGGCGATCGACCACATCAGCCACATCTTCAGCGTGAACAGCCCCGAGATGCAGGACACGCTCGCATGGCAGGATGAGGACCTCGGGCGCTTCGTCGACTTCCTCGACCGCGAGGTCGGCACGGGTCGTTACGTGCTGATTGTGACCGCGGACCACGGCGCGCAGTTCGACCCTGCAGTCTCCGGCGCGTTCCAGGTGACGCCCACCGAGCTCGAACGGGACCTGAACGCAGCGTTCCCTGTGACCGGCGGTGGCTCGGTGTTCCAGGCCGTTCGCTCGAGCCAGATCTACCTGAACGACGACGTGCTGGCCTCGAGCGGATACACGCAAGAGGAGATCTCGCGGTTCCTCCTGGAGTACACGCACGCGCAGGGGACCCCGGAGGACGCGCCGCCCCCTCCGGCGGCCGAGGCCTCCGAACGCGTGTTCTCGGCGGCCTTCCCGATCTCGCTGATGCCGCAGCTCGACTGCCTGCCCGAGGCCCGGCCGTAGGGGCCGGCACGGATCCGTCGCGTATCCTTGGCCGGTCCCACGCTCGCCCAACGCCGACGTGAGCCTGGGAGGACGAGGGGGGACCGCGCAGACCGATGGCACTCACGAAGGACCGACCCGACGCCGCCGTGCGGGTTCCCGAACCCGTGCGGCGGGGCTGGCTGTCGAGCCCGCTCGTCCTGATCGGTGCGATCGCCCTCCTGCTGGTCGCGTTCGGCTGGACCTTCCTCCAGGACCCCTCGATCAGCGCCCCGACGCGCGATCCGGCCTGGTACACGTGGCGTTCGAACCTGATGATGCACGACTACCCGGGCCTGATCGCCGGGGACTGGGGCCCGTTCTCGATGTTCGGCGGCGGGTACCGGGTGAGCGTGCCCCTGATGGGCTCGATCCTGCAGCGGGTCGCCGGGATCGACCTGTACACCTTCAGCGCGTTCCTGATGGTCGGCGTCCCGGTGCTGACCGGCCTGGCGCTCGGCGCCTTCTCGTGGCGGACGCACCAGGACCCGCTGCTGTTCCTTCTGGTCATGCTCTCGACGGCGGCGCTGTTCATGACGACGCCGTACGTCGGCTACCTCGACAACATCACGGTCCTGTACTTCCTCTCGTTGATCCTCGCGTTCTTCGCACCGGCGAGGACCTCGTGGGGTGCGCGGAGCGCGATGTTCCTGGTCGGCATCGCGGCAGCGTTCACGCACCCGACGACGTGCGTGATCTTCGGTTTCTCGCTGATGGCGGTGTTCGGGCTGCGCCTGCTGACGAGCCGGTTCCATCTGGGTCCGCCGCTGAAGGAGCTCGGACCGTCGCTGATGTCGGTCGGGTTCGGGATGATCTTCGGACTGGCGACGTGGCTGATCGCGCCGTGGGGCGTGAGCGGCTCGCTCGCCGACGCCGCGTTGCCGCCCCCGTACACGAAGGAGGTCTTCCTCGACCGGCTGAAGGGATGGGTCGGCTCGCTCCAACCCGGGATCCTGGTGCCCCTCGTCCTGCTCGCGATCGCCTGGACGATCTGGCGGGCGCGCCGGGACCGCGCGCGGTCGGACGAGTTCGGCACGATCTCGGCGATGCTGCTCCTGCCGTTCCTCGGCATCTTCGGGTTCGTGGCCGCCACCTACCCCTACTACCGCTTCATGAACGCCACGATGGCGTTGTTCGCGCTCGGCGGGCTGGGCGCGTACGTCGCGATCCGGTGGCTGTGGAAACGCGAGGGCGCTGCCAAGGTCGCCGGCGTCGTGGCGTCGCTCCTGATCGTGTCGTCGTTCGGCTACATCTGGATGCAGGGCCGCGAGATCTCGCACTGGGCCGACCCCGACAGCCAGTGGATCGACCAGCCGACGCGGACGGCCCTCGAGGCGGCTCGGGCCGTCGTCGAGCACGAGCCGGGCGACCGCCCGATCGTGTTCCTCGTGAACTACGACGACACCTACCAGTCGTACGGATGGTCCAAGACGTTCACCAACGTCTCGCGTACCGGGCTGCCCGGCGACGCGGTGAAGCGCTCGATGACGTACTTCGGCAGCGTCGAGGATTTCCTGGCCGACCAACCCACCGTCCTCACGAACGACACCTACAACAAGATGTCGCGCGCGTTCCACCGGGAGCTCACCGACCTGCGCGAGGAGTACACGGGCCCGCCGATCGCGTTCCTCGTTCGCCAGTTCAACGAGGGCACCGTGAACGAGGACCTGCTGGATCAGGCGCCCCTCGACCTCGTGATCCTCGGCGACGATGTCGCGGTCGTGACTGGCGAGGGGCTGACGACGCCGTCGGACGGGGCGATCGCGGACGCCAGGGCGGCCGAGGGAGAGGTGGCGGCGTTCTACGCGGATCACCCCGGGATCTTCGGGAACCTCGGGCACACGCTGTGGGTGGTGGTCGCGCTCGCCCTGCTGCTCGTCGTGCCGGGGGCGATCGCGGCCCGATGGTTCGAGCTCGACGACGCGTGGTTGAAGATCGCGCTCGTGCCGGGGATCTCGATCACGCTCACGGTGCTCTCGGGGATCGTCGTGGTCGCGGTCACGCGGGCGCCGTTCGGCGTCGCCCAGGGCTGGGCGTCGCTGGCGCTCGCGACCGCCGTCGCGGCCGGGTTGCGGTTCGGAGCGTCGCCGCTGCTGCGCGTGCTGAACGGTTTCGGCGGCTTCTTCAACTCGATGTTCTCGGTCTTCTCGAACCGCGACTTCTCCGTCCTGGTCGGCATGCAGTACCTGGCGCAGATGGGGCAGGGCGTCGTCCAGGGCGCGATCGGCAAGTCGATCGCGTTCGGGGGCGAGAAGGGGTTCGACGTCTCGACGGTTCCGTCCGCCGACTATCTGTTGAAGGTGGTGCTCGCGCTCTACGTGCCCTACACGCTGATCTCGCCGTTCATCGGCGTGTTCATCGATCGGTTCGAGCGGCGCAAGGTGGTCGAATGGACCAATGTGATCGTCGCCGCGATCGTCGTCGTGGTGGCCGCCGTCGCGATGCTTCCGCTCGGCAAGGCGACCACCGAGGGCGACGTGGGCGCCACCGTCGCGCTCGTGATCGGCCTGCTCGTCGCCCAGGCGTGCGTACGGGTCGCGCTCGCGGTGAAGTCGGCGGCGATGCCCGACGTCCTGTCGGGCAGGGACCTGCTCCAGGGCAACGGCCTGTCGCAGGCCGGTGGGGCGCTGTTCCAGGTAGTGGGGATCGGGTTCGCGCTGGGCGCGGCGGCGGCGCTGCCCGCCTGGCTGGTCGTGGTCGTCGGCGCGGGGCTGCTCGGCGTGGCCGCACTGGTCGCGAGACACATGCAGCACGCCGAGGTCACGGTGCACGAGACGAGCTTCGGGGCGGAGGCCTCCCAGGTACTGCGGAACATCGCGGCCGGAATCCGCGAGCTCGCCGCCCGCCCGCCGGCCGCGGTCGGCCTGTCGTCGTTCCAGATGCTCCGTTATCAGTTCTGGGGGTTCGTGCTGTTCACGTTCGCCCTGTACGCGAAGAACCTCGTGCAGGGCGGCGACGCCAGCAACGTCGCGCTCGGCCTGTCGGGTGGGGGCGGGCTGATCGGCGGCGCGCTGGGCCTGATCCTCGCGCAGAAATGGAAGGACCGGGTCCCACCCATCCGCCTGCTGCTCGCCTCGATGCTGCTGCTCGGCGCCGGGACGGTCGTGTTCGGGGCGCCGGTCTCGCTGGCCGCGTTCGCCGCCCTCCTGTTCGTCGGGTTCTTCTCGTTCTTCCTTGGCAAGATCTCGGCGGACACGATCGTCCAGCAGGCGATGCCGGACGACTTCCGGGGTCGCGCGTTCGCGCTGTTCGACATCGCGTACAACCTCGGGTTCATCGTCCCGGCGCTGATCCTCTCGTTCGTCTGGGTCGAGAACGACCCGTCGCAGGTGCGCACGATCCTGGTCGTCTCGGGCGCCGTGTTCCTCGTGCTGACCGCGCTCGTGTGGCGCTGGTCGCGTTCGATCCGCGACGCGTTCGCGCCGCAGGACGACCTCGTGGAACAGGAGGTCTAGCAAGAGATGAAGATGGAGCGTGTTCCCACACCCGATCCGGTGGCCGAGGCCGCCGAGTACCAGCGCTACCTCACCGGTCTCGTCGGCGACGACGACCCGGCCGAGGTCCAGGCGGGATCGGCCGAGGCCTGGCGCGAGGTGATCCAGAGCGCCGGCGCCCGCGTCGCGGAGCGCCCCGAGCCCGACGAGTGGTCCGTGCTCGAGTGCCTGGGTCACGTCACGGACTCCGAGCTCGTCGTCGCGAGCCGATACCGCTGGATCGTCGCGCAGGACGAGCCGCCGCTCGTCGGCTACGACCAGGATCTGTGGGTCGACCGGCTCCACCACAGCGAGGACGACCCGGACGTGCTGCTCGAGACGTTCGAGGCGCTCCGGCGCGCGAACCTCGCGCTGTGGGCCCGTTCGACCGAGCAGGAGCGTGCCCGCGTCGGCCTGCACAGCGAGCGGGGACCCGAGAGCTTCGATCTGACGTTCAACCTCGCGGCCGGCCACGACCGATTCCACCTGGACCAGGCCCGCCGGGCGCTCGCCGCGCTCGGCTGAGATCCGGCGGATCGTACGACCCGAGCTTCGGTAGGTTTGGCTCGTGCCCGAGGTCCGCAACGACGACGCCACGCTGTTCTGCGAGGTGGACGGCGAGGGCGAGCCCGTCACCGTCTTCGCCCACGGGCTGACGAACAACCGCAACGAGCTCGCGGCCTTCACCCCTCTAGTGCCCGGGACCAAGGTGAGGTTCGATTTCCGGGGGCACGGCCGTTCGAGCTCGCCACGCGACCCGAAGGCGTACCGCTTCGAGGACTTCGCGCGCGACGTCGATGCCGTGGCGGACGCGTTCGGCGCGACGGTCGCCGTGGGGACCTCGCTCGGCGCGGGCGCGATCGGGAACCTCGTGTGCCGCGACCCCGACCGGTTCGAACGGATGGTCTGGCTCCTGCCGGCCGGGCTGGACCTTCCGTTCGGGCTGGCGAACCGCTACCACCTGCTCGCCGAGGACCTGGAGGGCAAGACCCCGCAGGAGGCGCTCGAGGCCGTGCTGAAAGATCCGGCCCGTGTGGCCGAGTACGTCGAGACGCCGTGGCGCCTGGAGCTCGACCGCGTGCTGTGGCAGCACGACGATCCCGACGGGCTCGCCCGTGCGATCCACGGCGCGGTCGAGGACTGGCCGATCCCGGATCGAAAGCTGCTGCGGGACGTGGCGACGCCGACGATCATCGTCACGATCGAGGGCGACGAGATCCACCCGGCGGAGCTCGGCCGGCTCCTGTCCGAGTTGCTGCCGAACGCCGAGCTGATCGCGCTCCGAAGCCAAGAGGAGCTGCTCCGGCGGATCCCGGAGCTCGTCGCGCGCGTCTCCGCCTTCATCGCGGGGAACGGATAGCGCCGCCTGCGAGCAGTCGTTCGAGGCCCGAGGGGTTCAGCCCGCGGGAGTGGAGACGGGAGACCGACGCGTGGCGCCCGTCTTCACCTTGGATGGGACCGAGACCGTGAACGTGCTGCCGCGACCAGGGGTGCTCGCGACGTCGACCCGTCCCCGAAGGTCCTCGACCAGCTCCTTGGCCAGGTGAAGACCGAGCCCGAGACCGCCTTGCGATCGGGTGGCGCTCTGGTCGATCTGATGGAACCGCTCGAAGATCGCGGCCTGATCGTCCGGATCGATGCCGACGCCGTGATCGGTGACCCACAGACGGAACCCCGATCGTTCGCTGTCGGCGCCGATCGTGACGCTCGACCCGTCCGGCGAGTACTTCAGGGCGTTGTCGAGCAGGTACGTCATGACGTCGACGATGCGGGCGCGGTCGGTCTCCACGTTCCCTTCGGGAACCGCGACGACGACCCGGTCCGAGGCGTCGAGCTCCGCGGCGACCGCGCGAGCGGTCTCGGCGAGATCGACCGGTTCGATCTCGATAGGACGATCACCGTCCAGGCCCGCCGCCGCCAGGATGTTGACGACGAGGCGCTCCAGGCGCTTGGTCTGACGCTCGGCGGCCTCGAGGAGTTCGGTGCGCATCGCCTCGTCGGCTCCGACACCCTCCCACTTCAGGGTCGCGAGCGAGCCACGGATCGATGTGAGCGGTGTCCGAAGCTCGTGCGACGCGGCGCTCACGAAGTCGTCCTTCTTCTTGGCCAGGTCACGGAGCTCCGCCACGGTCTGCTGTTCGCGCTCCAGGAGCTCCGCCAGTCGTTCGTTCCGCCGCCTGAGCTCGGCCGAGATCCGCATGGCGATCGGCAGGATGGCCGCGTACAAGACGAGCAGGCCGACCACCAGCAGCGGAAGCATCCTGGCCACGAAGGCGTCGATGTCCTCCTGGATGACCGCGTAGTCCTGATAGAGCTCCGCCACGGCGACGACCGGGCCGCCGCGCTCGATCCGCAGAGGGACGTAGGCGAACAACAGCTTGTCGGCCAGGCCGCGCTCGGCGACGTTCTCGGCGTCGTCCAGATCCGAGATGCCCATCTCGGGGTGACCGGCCACGACCTCGGCCAGCTCGGCCGCCTCCTCCGGGAAGCGCTTCCCGACGAGGCTGGGGGCGTCGGAGAACACGATCGTGCCATCGAACCGCCAGACCTTGATGCGGACGTCGCGGCCGTTCGCGAGGACGCGCTCGTTGACCAGCTCCCGAACGCGAGCCGCATCGTCGCCCGTGATCGGACGAGACAGGTCGAGACCGGACAACGCGGGAGCCAAGACCGAGGAGGCGACGAAGGCCGCGTGGAAGGCCCCGGCCCGCTCCGCTCGCTCGCGTGCGTAGCGGACCATCAGGAACATCCCGACGGCCCCGACGAGCACGAACGCCGCCAGGGTCGCGACGGCGAACCGGACGACGATGTGCGGGTGTCTCGTGGGCCCGGGACTCGGGGACATCTCAGGTCCTGTATCGGAACGGACCCGGCGGTGCCTGAGGGTCTTCGCACCCGGGCGGACGCGTATGGGAGACCCGGCGGCCGCGTCGGCTAGGCTGCCGGGCGTGACCGAGGAGCTCTTCGCCACCGACGCGTACGTCCGGTCGTGCGACGCCACGGTGGAGGAGGCCGGCGACGAGGGCGTGGTCCTTGACCGGACCGTCTTCTATGCGCGCGGCGGGGGGCAGCCTGGGGACACCGGGATGCTGCGTTGGGAGGACGGGGAGGTCCGCGTGCTCGACACGCTCAAGCGCGGCGGCAGGGTCCTGCACGAGGTCGACGGCGCTTCGCCAACCCCCGGGATCGACGTCACGGCCGAGATCGACTGGGTTCGCCGCCACACGCTCATGCGCACGCACACGGCCCTGCACGCGCTGTCGGCGCTGGTGTTCCGCGAGTACGACGCGAAGGTCACCGGCGGGAACATGGAACCGGGCGTCGCTCGGATGGACTTCGAGCTCGCGTCCATCGACGCCGAGTTCGGGCGGGCGGTGGAAGAGAAGCTGAACGCGGAGCTCGCGGTCGACCGCCCGGTCGTCGTGAGCTTCCTCCCGCGCGCCCAGGCCCTCGCCGATCCCGACCTGATCCGGACGAAGGTGAACCTGATACCGGAGTCGGTGGACCCGATCCGGGTCATCGAGATCGAGGGCCTCGACAAGCAGGCGGACGGCGGAACCCACGTGCATTCGACCGCCGAAGTCGGGCACGTCCGCGTCGCGAAGACCGAGAACAAGGGCAAGGCCTTCAAGCGGATGCGGATCGAGCTCGCCTGAGCGTGACCGATCCGCCCGCACGCCACGACCTGCTCGGGGGAGCCTCGGCCGCAGCCTCGGCCGTCCTGTTCGGCACGATCATCATCTGGGGCCGGTTCGTGCTCGAGCGTGGCATCCCGGTCGAGACGATGTTGTCGATCCGATTCGCGATCGGCGCCCTGATCCTGTTGGTCGCTCTGATCGTCACGCGGCGGCCGATCCTGGCCGCCCGCGGCGAGCGGTACCGTCTCGTCCTGCTGGCGGTGTTCGGCTACGCGATCGAGGCGAGCCTGTTCTTCACGGCCACCCAGCACGGGACGGTCGCCGCCGTGACGCTCCTGTTCTTCACGTACCCGGTGTTCGTGACGGTCTGGGCGTGGGCCCTCGGCGGTGACCTCCCGGCCCGGTTGACCGTCTTCGCGCTCCTGTGCGCGGTCGCCGGTGCCGCCATCGTCGTGGGGACCGGCACGGGCCTCGCGATCGACGGGACCGGCGTGCTCCTCGCGCTCGTGACGGCGATCACGTACAGCGCGTACCTCACGGGCGTGGATCTGCTGGTCGATCGCACCAATGCGCTCACCAGCGCGCTGTGGATCAGCGCCGGCGCCTCGATCGGGCTGTTCGTGTACGCCAACGCGGTCGGCCACTGGGAGCTACCCGCCGGCGCGGCCGAATGGTGGCCGCTCGTCGGCATGGGCCTGTCGTCCGCCGGCGCCTTCTTCTTCCTGATGGAGGCCCTCGCGAGGATCGGCGCCGTCCGCACCTCCATCGTCTCGGCGATGGAGCCGCTGGCGGCCGCGGTCCTCGGGTTCGTGTTCCTGGACGAGTCGGTCACCTTCGGGGTGGCGGCGGGTGGCCTCCTGATCCTTGCCGGCGCCGTGATGGCGAGCCTCGCCCGCACGCCCACCCCGCAGGAGCAGCAGATCCCCTAGCGCAGCCGGGCGGCGCGCATCGCGAGGTAGCGCTGTTCGGGGACGCTTGCGGTCATCATCGCCGCCCGCCGGTAGGACTCGCGGGCCGCGCCGGGCTCGCCTGCGAGCTCGAGCAGATGCCCCCGGACCGCCTCGAGCCGGTGCGTGTGGGTCATGCGATCGTCGGCGTCCAGTGTGCCGAGCACCGCGAGACCCGCCCGAGGTCCGTCGACCATCGCGACGGCGACCGCCCGATTGAGCGTCACGACGGGGCCGGGGGAGACCTGTTCGAGCACGTCGTACAGGGCGAGGATCTGCGGCCAGTCCGTTTCGTCATCGCTCGGCGCTTCGTCGTGGATCGCGGCGATCGCCGCCTGGAGCTGATACGCGCCGATCGCTGCCCGGCCGAGGGTGTCGCCGATGATCCCGACGCCCTCCTCGATCTGCGTCCTGTCCCACAGGGCGCGGTCCTGTTCGGCGAGGGGCACGAGGGCGCCGTCCGGGGTGGTCCTCGCAGCGCGGCGGGCATCGGTCAGCAGCATGAGCGCCAGCAGCCCGGCGATCTCGCCGTTCTCGGGAACGAGTCGTCGGAGCAGGCGCGCGAGCCGGATCGCCTCCGAGGTCAGGTCTGCCCGGTGCAGCGCGGGACCCGCGCTCGTCGTGTAGCCCTCGTTGAACAGGAGGTAGAGCACGTGCAGGACCACGCGAAGCCGATCCTCGCGCTCCGCCTCGGGCGGCAGGTCGAAGCGGGCGCCGGCGTTCCTGATCGTCTGCTTCGCGCGGCTGATGCGCTGGGCCATCGTGGGCTCGGGGACCAGGAAGGCGTTCGCGATCTCGGCCGTCGTCAGGCCGCCGACGGCTCGGAGCGTCAGTGCGAGCTGCGACGGCACCGAGAGCGACGGGTGACAGCACAGGAACAGGAGCGTGAGC